>Ga0247737_1000048_pt1 | contig 30609 bp, 24 predicted proteins | sample UWRJL028104C2_FD_180937 | JGI IMG/M metagenome (GOLD analysis project Ga0247737, IMG submission 180937) | Plant litter microbial communities from Arlington Agricultural Research Station in Wisconsin, United States - UWRJ-L028-104C-2 | ecosystem: Environmental > Terrestrial > Plant litter >...
CGCCGGGCGCAGGCCCGGGCGGTTACACGTACGGCGACTTCGGCCTGGTCGCGGGCGCTCCCGAGGTGCACGCGGACGGCGAGATCTGGGCGCAGACCCTGTGGGACCTGCGTACGGCGATCGGCACCAAGAAGGCTCAGTCGATCGTGACCCGGGCGATGGAGCTCTCCCCGTCGAACCCGTCCTTCCTGGACATGCGTAACTCGATCCTCGCCGCCGACCTGGTCGTCAACAAGGGCGACAACCAGAAGACGATCTGGAAGGTCTTCGCCAAGCGAGGCATGGGCTACTTCGCGGCCGCCGTCGACGGCGCCGACGTCCAGCCGGTCGAGGACTTCTCGACCCCGCCGCCGGCGAGCACCCCGCGGGGCACGCTCAAGGGCAAGGTGACCGACCAGGACACCAAGGCCGCCATCCCGGGCCTGACCGTCGGCTTCGGCGGCCACGCCTCCGGCTTCGCCGGTGGCTACCGGGCCACCACGGCAGCGGACGGCACCTACACGATCTCCGGGATCCTCCCGGGGACGTACGCCAAGGTGTTCGCCCGGGGCGCCGGCTACGACGAGGTCGTGAAGACGCTCTCGATCAACTCCGGCACGACGACCGAGAACTGGACGGTCCGCAAGGACTGGGCGGCCTCCTCGGGCGGCGCCGGACTCCTGAGCTTCACCGGTCCGGACTACACGCCGTTCGGCTGTGGCCCGGCCCAGCTGATCGACCAGTCGCAGGGTGCCGGCTGGGGGTCGGACGTCGCCCCGGAGGGACAGAACGTCGTGATCCGGCTCTCCGGCGCGGTGAATGTCTTCGAGTTGTTGATCAACCCATCCGCCACCTGTGGTGACGACACGACCGCTTCGACGGGCAAGTACACCGTCGAGACCTCGGTCGACGGTACGGCCTGGACGTCCGCCGCGAGCGGCACGTTCGCGCCGGACACCGTCACCCCGACCGTGGTCCCGCTCGCCGCGGGTTCGGGCGACGGCATCAAGTTCGTCCGTTACACGATGCTGACCACGCAGGGCCAGGACTTCGGTCTCTGCCCGGCCGACCAGCCGCCGTCGTTCAGCGGCTGTGTCTTCCAGGACAGCACCGAGCTGTCGATCTACGGGCTGGCCGCGTAACACATACCACGACTGATACCGGTCGCCGTCCCCGGACGGCGACCGGTATCATGTGAGGCATGGCTCGGCGCTCCCTGCTTCTTAGCAAGCCGTGCTGCTCCCGCCCCTAAGGCGGCACAGCACGGCGACCCCTCCTGCGTGAGGGGTTTTTTTGTGCCCACGCTTTTGTGCCCAGCCACCTCATAGACGAGAAGACGGATGCCGACGATGAGCGAGTCAGAGACCCCGAAGTTTCGTTACACCGCCGCGCTGGCCAACGAGATCGAGCCGCGCTGGCAGGCCTTCTGGGCCGAGCACGGGACCTTCCACGCGCCCAACCCGTCCGGTGAGCTGGCCGACCCCGCGCACCCGCGGGCCGGCGCACCCAAGCTGCACGTGCAGGACATGTTCCCGTACCCGTCGGGGTCCGGTCTGCACGTCGGTCACCCGCTCGGCTACATCGGCACCGACAGCTACACCCGCTACCAGCGCATGGCCGGCTTCAACGTGCTGCACCCAATGGGCTTCGACGCCTTCGGCCTGCCCGCCGAGCAGTACGCGGTGCAGACCGGCACGCACCCGGCGGTCACCACGGCGGCCAACGTCGAGCGCTACAAGGGCCAGCTGCGCCGGCTGGGCCTGGCCTACGACGACCGGCGCACGTTCGCGACCACCGACCCGGACTACTACCGGTGGACGCAGTGGATCTTCCTGCAGGTCTTCAACTCCTGGTTCGACCCCGAGGTGCGCAAGGCCCGCCCGATCGCGACGCTGATCGCCGCGTACGAGGAGGGCTCGAAGCCGACCCCGGACGGCCGGGCGTGGGCCGAGCTGTCGCCGGTCGAGCGCCGCAAGCTGATCGACGACCACCGCCTGGCGTACGTCAGCGAGGCTCCGGTCAACTGGTGCCCCGGGCTGGGCACCGTGCTGGCCAACGAGGAGGTCACCCCCGAGGGGCGCAGCGAGCGCGGCAACTATCCGGTCTTCAAGCGCAGCCTGAAGCAGTGGATGATGCGGATTACGGCGTACGGGGATCGCCTGGTCGAGGACCTGGACACGCTGGACTGGCCCGAGCCCGTCAAGATGATGCAGCGCAACTGGATCGGCCGCTCGCGCGGCGCACACGTCGACTTCACGGTCGGCGCAGACAAGATAACCGTCTTCACCACGCGGCCCGACACCCTGTTCGGCGCCACCTACCTGGTGCTGGCCCCGGAGCATTCGCTGGTCGACGACATCGCGCCGACCGAGTGGCCCGCGGGGACGAATCGGGCGTGGGTCGGCGGTCATGCCTCCCCGCGCGAGGCGATCGCCGCATATCGGGCGGCGGCCGCGGCCAAGACCGAGGAACAGCGCACCGAGGGCAAGGAGAAGACCGGCGTCTTCACCGGGGCATACGCCGTCAACCCGGTCAACGGCGCGAGCGTCCCGATCTTCATCGCCGACTACGTGCTGGCCGGCTACGGCACCGGCGCGATCATGGCGGTGCCCGGCCAGGACACCCGGGACTGGGAGTTCGCCGAGGTCTTCGAGCTGCCGATCATCCGTACGGTCCAGGCCCCCGACGACTTCGAGGGCGCGTTCACCGGCGAGGGCCCGGCGATCAACAGCGATTGGCTGGACGGCAAGGAGATCGTCGAGGCCAAGGCCGAGATGATCGCCTGGCTGGAGCAGCACGGCCACGGCCGGGGCGCGACCACGTTCCGCCTGCGTGACTGGCTGTTCAGCCGGCAGCGCTACTGGGGCGAGCCGTTCCCGATCGTCTACGACGAGACCGGCCTGCCCGTCGCGCTGCCCGACTCGATGCTGCCGGTCGTGCTGCCCGACGTCGACGACTTCTCGCCGCGTACCTTCGACCCGGAGGACGCCGACAGCGAGCCCGAGACCCCGCTGTCGCGCAAGAAGGACTGGGTCGACGTCGAGCTGGACCTGGGCGACGGCCTGAAGACGTACACCCGCGAGACCAACACCATGCCGCAGTGGGCCGGCTCCTGCTGGTACGAGCTGCGCTACCTGGACCCGCACAACGACAAGGCGCTGGTCGACCCCGACAACGAGGCCTACTGGATGGGCCCGCGGCGCGACGGCGACTGCGGCGGCGTGGACCTGTACGTCGGCGGCGTCGAGCACGCGGTGCTGCACCTGCTGTACGCCCGCTTCTGGCACAAGGTCCTGTTCGACCTGGGCCACGTCTCGTCGTTCGAGCCGTTCCGCAAGCTGTTCAACCAGGGCTACATCCAGGCGTACGCCTACCGGGACGCCCGCGGCGTGATCGTGCCGGCCGAGGAGGTCACCGAGACCGACGGCAAGCATGTGTACGACGGCGTGGAGGTCATCCGCGAATACGGCAAGATGGGCAAGTCGCTGAAGAACGTCGTCACCCCCGACGAGATGTGCAAGCGGTACGGTGCGGACACGTTCCGGGTGTACGAGATGGCGATGGGCCCGCTGGACGTCTCGCGCCCGTGGGAGACCCGCGCGGTGATCGGCTCGCAGCGCTTCCTGCAGCGCGTCTGGCGCCTGGTCGTCGACGAGGAGACCGGCGCCGTCCGGGTGGTCGACGAGCCGCTGGAGCCGGCCGTCCGCAAGCACCTGCACCGCACGATCGCCGGTGTCCGGGAGGACCTGGACGAACTGCGCTTCAACACGGCGATCGCCAAGCTGATCGAGCTGACGAACACGCTGACCCCGCTGCCGTCGGTGTCCCGGGAGGCGGTCGAGCCGCTGGTGCTGATGCTGGCGCCGTTCGCGCCGCACCTGGCCGAGGAACTGTGGGGCAAGCTGGGTCACACCGGCACGCTGGCCTACTCGGCGTTCCCGGTGGCCGACCCGGCCCAGCTGGTCGCCGAGTCGATCACCTACCCGGTGCAGGTCAACGGCAAGGTCAAGGCGCGGGTCGAGGTGTCGCCGTCGGCGCCTGAGGCCGAGGTGCGCGAGCAGGCGCTGGCCGCGATCGCCGACGCCCTGACCGGCCGCACCCCGAAGAAGGTCATCGTCGTCCCGGGCCGCCTGGTCAGCGTCGTCGTCTGATCCTTCTCAAGCGGAACCCGCCGGCATTCCTACGGCGGGTTTTTGCTTGCCCGCACAACCCCGCCGCAAGCAAAACCCCGCCGCGGACGAAAGCGGCGGGGTTCAGCTCGACCAGGTCAGGCGGCGACGGCCTCGGCGGCTGGGGCCTTCTTCGCGGAGCGTTTCCACCACACGAGGATGCCGGTCGTGAGGATGAAGCCGATCAGGGCGGGCGCGAGCGACAGCGGGCTCATCTCGCCGGGCCGGACGACCGCGGCACCGATGACGGCGTAGGAGACCGCGGACGGGATCGAGGCCAGCGTGGTGCCGAGCAGGTAGCGCTTGCGGCAGACGCTGGTGGTGCCGTAGGCGTAGCCGATCAGGCCGAAGGGGGCCAGCGGCAGGAAGCGGACCAGCAGCACCGCGGAGAGGCCGCGGCGGTTGAGCCAGCCGTCGAGGCGCTGCAGCTTGCCGCCGGTGCGAGCCGACAGGGCGCCCCGGCCGACCCAGCGGCCCGCGTAATAGGTGGCGGCAGCGGCGATCACGGCGGCCGCCAGGGCGGTCGCCGCGCCGGTGGCCGCGCCGAGCAGCGCGCCGCAGGCCAGGGTGATCGCCGTGCGCGGGACCAGCACCGACAGGAGCAGGCCGCCGATCACCGCGATCACGACCGCGGCGGCGGGGCCGAGGCGGGCGAACTGGTCGGCGATCTCCTGGAGGGGCAGGACGAAAGCGGCGACGCCGACGGCGGTGAGCACGAAGCCCAGGACGCCGAAACGGACAACGCGGCGCTTCCAGCCCATCGGGGTGGCCGCCGGGGTCTCTGGCTGCGAAGGCTGAGGAACCTGAGAGTCCGCCGCGAGATGCGCGCCCCGCGGGGCGATCAGGATGTCAGTCATGCAGGAATACCGCCCAATGCTCGTCGGGTCAGGGCTCGTCGGGTCAGGGCTTGCCGGGTCGGGGCTTGCCGGGTCGGGGCTCGTCGGGTCGGGGCTTGCCGAGTCGGGCTTGGCGGTCAGGCACCGGCTGCGGCCAGTCTCTCGGCTCGCAACCGCTCGGACCAGGTGTCGTCGACCGGGGAAAGACTATCCGCGCCGATCGCCCAACGCAGTAGCAGATCGGCTATCGCTGGGTTGCGGGCCAGCGCGGGCCCGTGGGAGTAAGTCCCGAGAATCTTCCCGTGCCATGCTCCCTCGGTTTGGCTGTCATTGCCAATGCCGGCGGTCACTCGGGCGAGCGGGGCGACGCCGGGGCCCAGGTGGGTGCGGCCGCCGTGGTTCTCGAAACCGCTCAGCGGGGGCAGGCCCAGCCGGGGGTCGATGTCGCCCCGAAGTTCGCCGACGGCTCGGGTCTCGCCGCGGTCGGAGTGCAGGTCGAGCAGGCCCAGGCCGGGGCATTTGGCGCCCTTCGCGAAGAACGAGTGGCCGAAGAGCTGGTAACCGGCGCAGATCGCCAGGACCGCGGCGCCCTGGTTGACCGCGCGGTGCAGGCCACCGTCGTTGATCAGCCGCTGGGCGGCGAGCGCCTGCGGGCCGTCCTCGCCGCCGCCGATCAGGTAGATGTCGGCGGTCGAGGGCATCGGCTGGTCGGAGCGCACCGAGTAGGTCTCGACGGGGATGCCGCGCATCGCCGCACGGCGGGCCAGGATGAGCAGATTGCCCCGGTCGCCGTAGGTGGAGAGCAGGTCCGGATAGATCCAGACGATGCGGAGCGTGCTGTCGCTCATGATTTTCCTCGGTTCTCCGCCGCGGGGAGGCTCAGTTGACACGGTCCAACTCCGCTCGGATGTCCTGGAACGCCGTGTAGTTGGCGATCACCTCGAGGCGTCCCGGTGGCACCGACCGGATTACCTCCTCGAAAGACGTAACGTGCCGGAACGGGATTCCGTTCACCTCGAGGCGGACCGCGAGGTCGTAAGCTCGGTCGCCGGTGATCAGCACCGGGCGGTCGTGCAGGGGCGAGAAGTCGACGTCGTAGAGCCACGACGTGTCGAACCCGTCGGGGTCGCGGGCGTTGATCGAGAGCAGCGTGGGCGCGTGCTCGGCCATGTCGAACGCCTCCAGCCAGCTCGCCGGGTTCTTGGCCAGCAGCAGGCGGATGTTGCGACCGTCGCGGTCGACCTGGGCGTAGCGGCCGGCGATCGAGGTGACCGTGGAGAGCCGGGGCAGGGCTTCTATCGGCCGTACGCCGAATTCGGCCGCGACGGCCAGTGCGGTCGCCGCGTTGCCCAGGTTGACTGTGCCGGGCAGTTGCAGCTTGACCAGGTGCCAGTCGCCGCGCGGGTCCATGACGCCGTCGTCCTCGACGCGCCACTGGGCCTTGGGACGGCGCAGCGGGCAACCCGTGCACCACCAGTCGCCGTTGGCCCGCTCGATCGGGTCGCCGCTCTCGGGGCAGACCCACGAGTCGTCCATCCAGCGCTGGCCGGCGCTGAACCAGGTGACGCGCGAGGAGCCCCGGGCCGCCCAGACCACCAGCGGGTCGTCGGCGTTGGCGACCACGGAGACGTCGGGGTGGCCGGCGAGGGCGGTGCGCCACATCTGCGCCATCATCGCGACCTCTTTGGCCCGGTCGAGCTGGTCGCGCGAGAGGTTGAGCAGGGCCACCACCCGGGGCTGGGTCTCGTCGATCACCCGGGCCAGGTAGTGCTCGTCGACCTCGAGCACCGCGAACGGTGTCGTCCCCGCCTTGGCCAGCGCCGACGTGTGCCCGGTGGGCATGTTGGCGCCGAAGGAATTGGTGGCCACCGGGCCGAGTACGCCGAGAGCGGCGGCCGCCAGCCGGGTGGTGGTCGTCTTGCCGTTGGTGCCGGAGACGAGCGCGATCGCCCGGCCGGCCGCGAGGTGGCCCAGCAGGTCAGGGTCGATCTTGAGGCCGATCCAGCCGCCGATGACCGAGCCGTCGCCGCGGCCCGCGGCCCTGGAGAGCGCGGCCGCGGTCTTCGACACGGAGGTCGCGACCTTGGCCCGCAGGGGCAATTTCCCGTCCGTCACGGCGACGAGGGTACCGGAACGGGAGGTTACGTCGAGTTGTCGAGTGTCTGCTTTCAGTCCTCCGCCCCGACGCTCCACACGAGGCATTGAGATTAACCGTTCGGTGGAGAACATTTCGGCCGCTGGGGAGGGTTGGGACGGCGTACGAGGGAAGGAGAGGTCGTTGTCACTCGAATGATTGCCGCCAATTCTGTGTTCTGTTTCACCCGTAACCTTCGACGTTTAGTAGTTCATCAATCACTAGTCGTCATGGCATTTGTTTAGCCGTGGTAACAAAACGGACAGCCTCCGCTGTGCCAAACACGTTCGGTGACTGAACCGCTTCCGGCAACCCACAGAAATTTCAGGTAGCAAGGTCTGGCCGGTGGCACCCGCTGCCGCTCGTGACGATCTGTTCAACGCCGAGCCCTGCCCCGGGCCGATCATCACGACCACCCGAGTACCTGAACGACCACAAAGGCATACGGGGGCAGGGACGGGGGACCCAATCGCGGTCCGCTCCACGCCACCCGCTCCGGTGGCGATCACGGAGTGACCTTGGGGTGAAGCCGCTTCGGCGGCCGGGCAGCCTTCCCGCCCGAACCCGACAGCTAACCTCGCAGGCGTGCCGGAGGGATATCTCTACCGTGCACGAACACAGTTCGAGCCGGGGCCGCCGTATGGCCGGTGCCGGCACCATCGCACTGTCTCTGGGTCTCTGCCTCTGCGCCGGCCAGTTGGTCGGCACGCCGGCCGCCAGTGCCGCTGCCGCCCCGGTCGTCAAGGCGGCGGCAGCCTCGGCCAGGGTCAAACCGGTGGTGACGACCAAGGTGTCCACCCGGACCCTGAAGGTCGGCCAGAAGGTCAAGGTGACCGCGAAGTACATCAACCCCACCAACGGCACAGTGGTCAAGTCGGGCTCGGTGCGTCTGCAGGCGCTCCGGGGTGGCAAGTGGCTGAACTGGCAGACCAAGAGCGTCGGCAGCAACGGCACCGTCACGCTCACCGCCGCGCCCAAGATCACGGGTGACCTCCGCGCCGTCTACCTCGGAACCTCGAAGTTCGCCCCGCTCTACGGGGGCAAGTTCCGGATCAAGGTAGTCAGCGCGAACAACGGCAACAAGATCCTCAACGAGGCCAAGAAGCACGTCGGCGCGCTCTACAAGTTCGGCGCCGTCGGGCCCAAGCGCTTCGACTGCTCCGGCTACACGATGTACGTGTATCGCAAGGCCGCGGGCAAGAAGCTGGCCCACAAGGCCAACGCACAGCAGAATTCCGGCAGGTCGGTCGCCAAGTCCAAGAAGCAGGTCGGCGACCTGATTATCTTCCGTAACGGCTCCTACGGCTACCACGCCGGCATCTACGCCGGCAGTGGCTACATGTACGACTCGCCGCACACGGGTGCCCGGGTGTCCAAGCGCAAGCTGTTCGGTTCGAACTACGTGGTCCGCCGCCTGGTCTGAGGACCAGGGCACGGATTACGGCACACAGTGGGGGCGCGACCGGTTTCGGTCGCGCCCCCACTGTCGTCTCTTCCCCCGCTTGAGCGGTTCATCAGGCCTGGGGCAGGCCGGGGGGCGAGGTCACTGTCCGCAGTGCGGCTGGTGATCTTGACAAGCCGCGCGGCGCGGGAGGGTGGAGGGCCCGCGTCGCCCTGGCCTGCTCCGGGCGGCGTCGTAGGTATAGAGGTCGGCACGCGTCCGGCGGCGTCGGGTGCCGGCGGGCGCTGTTCCATCTTGGGCGGTGCCGATCGCCTGCCGGTGCGAGGAAATCTCGCGTCAGAAGCTCGCTGCTCCACTGTTCTTATTGTCTCTTATTGTCGCGGCGGATCGCCCGGAGTTCGGCTCCGCCGATGGAGATCGTGCCGACCGCGGGCCTGGACGGCGCGGCGATTCTGCGGTACCGGGCTCTCGGTCCTCCACTTTCCTCCTGGGAGGGGGTTGACAGCGTTTTCGGGTGGGATGTTTGGGCGTGTTTGAAGGTATTCTTGACAGGTGGGGTTAGAGGATGTCGGAAACCGGACGAGCTTGATCACGTTCGCGCCCTCCACTGCGCGCGCAGCGCGTTGAGCTGGGGTTTCGTGCGCGAGTCGGGTTCGCGATCCCGGCCATTCCGCTTGCGGGTGGAGGGAAGTGGAGTAAGGTGGAGCGCAGTGGCAGGGCCGAGGGAGAACTTCTTCAGGGACCTGCCGGCCCGAGTTGACAGGCGGACCGCGAACCGCCCGGGGCAGGGGGTTGAGGCCGATGTTTCTCGGCACGCACACCCCCCGCCTCGACGACAAGGGGCGGCTGATCCTCCCGGCGAAGTTTCGTGATGAGCTGGCGGGAGGTGTCGTGATCACCAAAGGGCAAGAGCGTTGCTTGTACGTGTTCCCGATGCCGGAGTTCCAGCGCATCGCCGGTCAACTACGCGAGGCGCCGGTGACCAACAAGGCGGCCCGGGCCTACAGCCGGGTCTTCTTCGCCAGCGCGCATGACGAGATCCCGGACAAGCAGGGGCGGGTAACCATCCCGGCGCACCTCCGGGAGTACGCGGCTCTCGACCGTGAGCTCGTCGTGATCGGCGCGAGCACCCGCGTGGAGATCTGGGACAAACGGTCCTGGGAGGACTACCTCGCGGCGAGCGAAGACGAATTCGCCGACATCGAGGAGGGGGTGCTGCCCGGCGGACTGTAAGGCGTGGCACTCGGCTGGGCCCGCGAAGGCCCGGACGTCGCCGCTTCCGTACTGCGAGATCTCCAGCCGCTCCCGCACCTGGCGCCTCTTCCCCGGCGCCAGGCGCGTGTCCGGCCTTGGGCGCGCCCGATGGCAACGGGCACGAGCGGATGGGGATCTGGCGGTACGGGCGGGCGTCCGGGGAGAGCCGCGGAACGGTGAGGTAGCAGTGACAGCCGGCAGATCGGTGTCGGTACGGGGCGCGCGTACGGTCAGGGCGGGGCGGTGATGGGGGTCGACATGGGGGAGCTTCGCGGCACGCACGTGCCCGTGCTGCTCGAGCGTTGCCTCGACCTGCTCGCTCCCGCACTGCGGCTGCCGGGCGCCGTGCACGTCGACTTCACGCTGGGGCTCGGCGGTCACGCCGAGGCTGTTCTCAAACGGTTCCCGGAGGTCGTCCTCATCGGACTCGACCGGGACACCGAGGCGCTGACCCACGCCGGCCGCCGGCTGGCCCGGTTCGCCGACCGCACGCACCTGGTGCACGCGGTCTTCGACGAGTTGCCCAGGGTTCTCGACGAGCTCGGCCTGCGCGTGTTCCACAGCGGACTGTTCGATCTCGGCGTGTCCTCGTTGCAGCTCGACGAGGCGGACCGCGGTTTCGCGTACGCCCAGGACGCCCCTCTCGACATGCGGATGGACCAGGAGTCCGGCTTCACCGCCGAACAGGTCGTCAACGAGTACGAGCCGGGCGCGCTGGTGCGGATCCTGCGGGTCTATGGCGAGGAGAAGTTCGCGCCGCGGGTCGTCTCGTCGATCGTCCGCGAGCGGCAGCAGGGCCGGATCACCTCGACGGCCCGGCTGGCCGAGCTGGTCAAGAACGCGATCCCGGCCGCGGCGCGGAGAACCGGTGGAAACCCCGCCAAAAGAACGTTTCAAGCGCTGCGTATCGAGGTAAATGGCGAACTCGCCGCGATCGAGTCGGCCGTTCCGGCGGCGTTGGACGCGTTGGCCCCGAAAGGGCGCCTTGTGGTGATGAGCTACCAGTCTTTGGAGGACCGGATCGTCAAGCGCGCCTTCGCCGAGCGGGCACGCAGCACCGGGCCGATCGACTTGCCGGTCGAACTGCCCGGGACGGGTCCGACGCTGCGGTTGCTGACGAAGGGGTCAGAACCACCCAGCGAGCAGGAGGTCGCGGACAACCCGCGGGCGGCTTCGGTGAAGCTGCGCGCAGTCGAACGCCGCGACCCGAACGATGCAACACCGGGGACCGCCCGCGAACGGTCCCGAAGGACTACAACGCACGGGGGACAAGGGCGGTTACGCCCGGGGGAACGTGAAGAGGGGGAGGGGAGAGCATGAGCGAGCGCACCCAGGCGCCGCGGTCGGGGGGCCGGTCCGCGGAACCGCAGCGTCCGGCGAACGGACGGCGCGACACGGGGACGAGCCGCGATGCGGGCACCTCGGGAGGTGCCGGCCGGGGGGCGCGGCGCCTCGCCGACGGGGTCGAGGACGCCACGCCGCGCCGGTCCGACACGCGCCGGTCAGGGACCCGGAACGACGAGGACCGTCGGCGCACTACCCGGGACGCGAGCCAGGAGCGGGGCGAGGCCCGTCCGGCGCGGTCCCGCACGAGAGAGACCAAGCGAGAGGCCGAGGACGTACGAGGTAACGCGCGCGGCACCAGCGCGGCGCGACCGAAGGCGCGCGATACCGACGGTGTGCGGGCCAAGGCGCGCGATACCGACGGTGTGCGGGCCAAGGCGCGTGGTGTCGATCGCAAGGTGCCTGTGGGTCTTGGCGGGCGTGGCCGGGCCACCGCGGGACGGGGCAAGGCGGACGCTCCGATCGACGGTGCGACGGCACTGCAGATCGAGGTCGAGCCGCTGCGTTCCACCGACGGGAGCACGGGGCCGCGCCTGAAGGTCGCGCCGCCGCCGCCGCTCCAGGGTGGACCGCGCGCGCCGTTCGTCGCGTCGGTGATCGGACTGGTGATCGTCGGGGTGCTCGGCATCCTGCTGATCAACACGAAGACCAACGAGAACTCGTTCCGCATCGACGACCTGAAGAAGCAGAACACCGCGCTGGAGAATCAGCGTCAGGATCTGGATCAGCAGGTGGTTGAGGCGTCGAGTATCGGCAACCTGGACGCCGCGGCCCGCCGGCTCGGTCTGGTCAAGGCCAAGACCGAGGACGTGGCCCAGATTCGGCTGCCCGACGGGAAGATCATCAACTTCCGCAAGCCGTCGACCGGGAAGCTGTCGCCGACCGCGCGGAAGGGCGTCTACGAGCCGGATCTAGTCTCGCCCGACGGCATCGGGCGGTAAGGCTTGATGCCGCCTCGAGCCGACGACACTCCACCGCGCCGGGGCGCTCAGCCCCGGCGCGGCACGTCTCGTGACCTGCCCGCCACCGAGGACGGGACGAACGACAAGCAGGGCCGTGGATTCGGCGGCATCGGCGACGCGCGGGCCTACACCCCACGCGGCCGCACGGTGGCCGAACGAGACCAGCGCACCCGCTCACCGCGGGCCGCGCGCACCGCCGACCCGTTCCGGCCCGCGCTGCAGGTGCTCGAGGGCGGTCAGCCGCCGCGCCGGGGGCGCCAGGCCGCCGCCGAGACCGAGGCGCCGGCCGAGCGAGCCGCGTTCAAGCAGGACAGGCTCAAGCCGGAGAAGAAGGACCGGCAGCCGTCGCGCAGCCGTCGCCCCGGGCCTGACGACGAGCCGGACGAGCTCGGCCGTCGTCGTGCCCGCACAGTGGCGAAGAGTGGCTCCGGCACGCGTACCGTCGCCGACCGCGGGCGCGGGCGGACGACCGCGACGAAGCCGGCCCGATCGAGCCGCACCAGCGCCACGTCGCGTACGGCGGGAAAGGCCGGACGACCACGGAACGTGACCGGACCGCGGGTCGACCGCACCGCCCGCGCGGTCGCGGCCGAACCGCCCAGGCTGGCCAACGGCGTCCGGCGGCTGCGGATCGGTGCCGTCCTCGCGCTCTCCCTCTTCGTGATGATCGGTGTGCGGCTGGTGATTCTGCAGGTCGCCTCGTCGCCGTCGGACGCCGCCCGGCTGATGGAGCTGCGCGAGGGCCGGCTCGCCGAGGTGCGGCTGCCGGCGCCGCGGGGCAGCGTCCTCGACCGCGACGGGACCGTGCTGGCGCACAGCGTCGAGGCCCGGTTCGTCGGCGCCGACCCCGAGCTGGTCAAGGATCCGACCCGCACCGCGTCGATCCTCTCGCCGGTGATCGGCGTCCCGGTCTCCGAGCTGATCCCGAAGATGAAGCGGCACAAGCGGCCCGGCGGCGGCCAGTCCCGGTTCGAGTTCCTGGCCCAGGGCGTCGACATCTCGGCCGGCGACCGGATCGCCGCGATGAAGCTCGACGGCATCGTGGTCAAGGAGGACGAGCGGCGCGACGTGCCGAACGCCGACCTGGCGGCGAACCTGATCGGCTGGACCGGCGCCGACAACTCCGGACTGGAGGGCCTCGAGGCGCGCTACGACTCACTGCTGCGCGGCACCGACGGCCAGCGGGTCTTCGAGATCGGCAAGGGCGACCTGAACAAGCCGATCCCGAGCGGGTTCGAGAAGTACACCGAGCCGCAGCCGGGCACCTCGCTGAAGCTGACCATCGACGGCGACCTGCAGTACGAGGTGCAGCGCATCCTGGCCGAGCAGGGCAAGAAGTGGAAGGCCCGGATCGCCGGTGCCGTGGTGCTCGACGTGCGGACCGGTGAGGTGCTGGCCCAGGCCAGCTATCCGGCCTACAACGCCGCGAAGCCGCTGGCCTACACGCCGACCGAGCGGGAGGACGTGCCGAGCAGCATCGTGGCCGACCCCGGCTCGATCCACAAGGCGTTCATCTTCGGCGCGGCCCTGCAGGAGGGGCTGATCAAGCCGGACTCCACGCTGGCCATCGGCCCGGCCCTGGAGCGGGGCGGCTACATCTTCCAGGACAGCCACAAGCAGCCCAAGGGCACCAAGATGACGATGCCGGGCCTGCTGGCCTACTCGTCGAACGTGGGTACGATCCTGATCGGCGACATGCTCGGCAAGCAGCGGGTCTACGAGTATCAGCAGAAGTTCGGGCTGGGCAAGCCGACCAACGAGGGCGTGCTGGGCGAGGCGGAGGGCCGGATCCTCGCGCCGGACGAGTGGAGCGGCTCGGCGTCGGGCTCGGTGCCGATCGGGATGAGCGTGGACGCCACGCTGGTGCAGATGGCGGCGGGCTACGCGGCGATCGCGAACGACGGCGAGTACGTCCAGCCGCACCTGATCAGTTCGATGATCTCGGGCAAGGACGGCGAGGTCACCGAGTCGGCGAAGCCGGAGCGGCACCGGGTGCTGAGCCCGAAGGTGGCGACCGAGCTGCGTTCGATGATGGAGGCGGTCGTCGACATCGACGGCGGCACGGGTACGCAGGCGGCGGTCGCCGGCTATCGGGTGGCGGGCAAGACCGGAACCGGCAAACGGCTGATCGACGGCCAGTACACGAGCGCCAACTACGGCTCGTTCATCGGCATGGCCCCGGCCGACAACCCGCGGTACGTCATCGCGGTCTCGGCGGACGTGCCGAAGGGCACCGGCGGCGAGGTGGCGGCCCCCGCGTTCGCCAAGATGATGTCCTTCGCGCTGCTGCACTACCGGGTGCCGCCGTCGTCCACGCCCGCCCCGAAGTTCAAGATCCACCCGTGACGATCTTGGGGCGCCGGATGGCGTTTTTCGCGCTGAGCCGGGCACGAGGTAGGGTCTGACGCCGTGCCCGGCATACCCCGTCCTGAGACCGTTTCTCCGTACCGGCTGGCACGCCTGGCGGCCCTGCTGCCGGCCACGCTGACCGGCGTCGATGCCGAGATCACCGGTGTGACGCACGACAGCCGCGCGGTCCGTCCCGGCGATCTCTACGCTGCCCTGCCCGGAGCCCACCGGCACGGCGCCGAGTTCATCGGCGACGTGCGGGCGGCTGGTGCGGCGGCGGTGCTGACGGACGCCGCCGGTGAGGCCGCGGCGGTGGCCGCGGGCCTGCCCGTGCTGGTGGCCGAGGACCCGCGTGCCGTGCTCGGCACGGCCGCCGCGGCGGTCTACGGCGACCCGTCCGGGCGGCTGACCATGATCGGCGTCACCGGCACCGCGGGCAAGACCTCGACGGCCTACCTGATCGAGTCGGGCCTGCAAGCGGCCGGCGTGGTCACCGGGCTGATCGGCACGGTCGAGACCCGCATCGGCGACCTGGTCGTGTCGAGCGTGCGCACCACCCCCGAGGCCACCGACGTGCACGCGATCCTCGCCACGGGCCTGGAGCGCGGGGTCACCGCCGTGGTGATGGAGGTCTCCAGCCACGCCCTGACGATCGGTCGGGTCAACGGGGTCGGCTTCACGGTCGGCGGCTACACCAACTTCGGCCTCGACCACCTCGACTTCCACGCCGACGCCGACGACTACTTCGCGGCCAAGGCGAAGCTGTTCGACGGCCGCTGCCGATTCGAGGTGCTCAACCTCGACGACCCGGCGCTGCGGCCGCTCTTCAAGCCCTCCACGATCAGTTACTCGGCGGCCGGCGACCCGGCGGCGACGTGGTGGGCCACCGACGTGCGCCCGTCCGATTTCGGCCAGCGGTTCGTCGCCCACGGCCCCGGCGTCGAGGTGCCGGCGGGCGTGGCGCTGCCCGGCCGGCACAACGTGGCGAACGCGCTGCTCGCCCTCGCGTCCCTGGTGGCCGCCGGCATCGACGCCAAGGTGGCCGCAGACGGCATCGCCGCCTGTCCGGGGGTTCCGGGTCGGCTCGAGCGGGTGACCGCGACCGGCGAGGTCCTGGGCGTCGTCGACTACGCGCACAAGCCGGACGCGATCGTGGCCGCCCTGGCCGCGCTGCGCGAGCTGGCGACCGGCCGCGGTGGCCGGCTGATCTGCCTGATCGGCGCGGGCGGCGACCGAGACAAGGGCAAACGCCCACTGATGGGCGCGGCTGCGGGGCGGGGTGCCGACCTGGTGATCGTGACGGACGACAACCCGCGTACCGAGGACCCCGCCGAGGTGCGGGCCGGGGTGCGGGCCGGTGCGGAGGCGTCCGGCGCTCCTGCGAAGATCATCGAAGTCCCCGGGCGACGGGCCGCGATCGACGAGGCGGTCCGACTGGCCGCCGCGGGCGACGTGATCGCGCTGCTGGGCAAGGGACACGAGCGGGGCCAGGAGGTGAACGGGCAGATGCTGCCGTTCGACGACAGGATCGAGCTCGCCGAGGCGCTGACCGACGCGGCCGGGGGCGGCTCGTGATCCGTCTGACGCTGGCCGAGATCGCGCGGATCACCGGCGGACGTGTCGTGCACGCGGAACCGGACCTCGAGGTCACCGGGGGAGTGGAGTACGACTCCCGCAAGATCGGACCGGGCGGCCTGTTCGTCGCATTCGAGGGCGAGAAGGTCGACGGACACGAGTACGCCGGCATCGCGATCGCCGCCGGTGCCGCCGCCGTGCTGAGCACCCGGGAGACCGGGCAGCCGGGCGTGGTGGTCGAGGAGCCGCTGGGGGCGCTGGCCGCGCTGGCGCAGGCCGTGGTGGCCCGCCTCGACGGGCTCACCGTGGTCGGGCTGACCGGATCGAGCGGCAAGACCACGACCAAGGACTACCTCGGGCAGCTGCTCGCGCGGCTCGGGCCCACCGTCGCGCCGGTCGGCTCGCTCAACAACGAGCTCGGCTTCCCGTACACGGTGCTTCAGGCCGGTCCCGAGACCCGGTTCCTGGTGCTCGAGATGGGCGCGCGGGGCATCGGACACATCCGCTACCTCACCGACATCGCCCGGCCGTCGATCGGCGCGGTGCTGAACGTCGGTGCGGCGCACCTCGGCGAGTTCGGTTCGGTCTCGGGCACCGCCCAGGCCAAGGGTGAGCTGGTCGAGGCGCTTCCGGCCGACGGCGTGGCCGTGCTGAACGCCGACGACGTGCTCGTCGCGGGGATGGCGTCCCGGACCCGGGCTCGGGTGCTGCTGGCCGGCGAATCGGATATTTCCGATGTGCGGGCGACCGACGTGAGTGTCGACTCCGCCGGGCGGCCCTCGTACACGCTGCACCACGACGGGCGTACCGCCCGGGTCGAACTCAGCGTCGCGGGCCGTCACCAGGTCGCCAACACCCTGGCCGCGGCTGCGGTGGCGCTCTCGGCCGGGCTACCCTTCGACGAGCTGGCGACCGCGCTCGGCGAGGTCGGCATCGTGTCGAGCCGCCGGATGGACGTCTTCACCCGGCCCGACGGCGTGACCGTCATCGACGACTCCTACAACGCCAACCCGTCCTCGACGGCCGCCGCGCTGCACGCGCTGGCCGCGATGTCCGGTGGGCGGCGCACCACCGCCGTGCTCGGCTACATGGCCGAGCTGGGCGAGCACGAACGCTCCGGCCACGAGGAGGTCGGCCGGCTCGCGGCCCACCTCGGCGTGGACCGGCTGATCGTGGTCAGCGCCGAGGCCGCCCCCATCGCGGCCGGCGCGGAGTCGGCCGCGGGATGGAAGGGCGACGCCGTCGTCGTACCCGACCAGGCCTCGGCCATCGAGATCCTGGCGGGCGACCTGCGCGGCGACGACGTCGTGCTGGTCAAGGGCTCCCGATATCGCACGTGGGACGTGGTGGACTCGCTACGTCCCGAGGAGGTTCGCCCGTGAGGGCAGTCATCGTCGCGGCCGCGGTCGCGTTCATCATCTCCCTGTTCGGCACGCCGGTGGCGATCCGTGTCTTCACGGCGCTCAAGGCCGGTCAGCCGATCCGCACCATCGGGCCGGCGAGCCACCAGGGCAAGAAGGGCACGCCCACGATGGGTGGTGTCGCCTTCATCGTGGCCACGGTCGTCGCGTACGCGGCCGGGCACGTCGCCCTGACGACGCTGCCCGAGCGGCAGATCGCGCAGGAATCGCCGACCATGACGGCGCTGGTTCTGCTCGGCCTCTTCGTCTTCTGCGGGGTCGTCGGCTTCCTCGACGACTTCCTCAAGGTGCGCCGGCGCAACTCCGACGGGCTGAGCGCCAAGGGCAAGCTCCTCGGTCAGCTGGTCGTCGGGGGCGCGTTCGCCGCGGTCGCGCTCTACGTGCCCAGCACCAACGGCGAGACGGTGGCCAGCGAGCACATCTCGTTCATCCGCGACGTCAGCTGGCTGGACGTCGGCAAGGTCGGCTCGGTGCTGGTCTTCGTCTTCGTCATCATGTCGATGTCGAACGGCGTGAACCTCACCGACGGCCTCGACGGTCTCGCCACCGGCGCGTCGATCCTCGTCCTGGGGGCGTACGCGCTGATCGGCTTCTGGCAGTACCGCCACTGGTGCGGCGACTCGGACTACGCGCGGCTCAACGACTACTGCTACCAGGTGCGAGATCCGCTGGAGATCGCGATGATCGCCGCGGCGGCCGCGGCGGCCTGTGTGGGCTTCCTGTGGTGGAACACCTCCCCGGCCCGGATCTTCATGGGGGACACCGGCGCGCTCGGGCTGGGCGGCCTGATCGGTGGCCTGGCCGTGGCGACCCGCACCACACTGCTCTCGATCATCATCGGCGGACTCTTCGTCATTATCACGATGTCCGTGGTCATCCAGATCATCTCGTTCAAGACCACCGGCAAGCGGGTCTTCCGCATGTCACCGCTGCAGCACCACTTCGAACTCGCGGGGTGGAGCGAGGTCAACATCGTGGTGCGGTTCTGGATCGTGGCGGGCATCTTCGTCGCGATCGGCCTCGGCTTGTTCTATTCGGACTTCCTGGCGGTCATGGGATAGAACACCTTTCGCGACACGCCACGGTCGTGACACGGCCTCGCGTGCTGCCGGGACCATGATGAGTGAATGGCGGAAGACCGGACTCATCAGGCGTCTCGCCCGTCACTGAGCCGGCAGCTTCTGCCCGCCGTGCACGGGCTCCTGGCACGCCCGCTCTCCTCGTATTATCTGTTGCTCGCCAGCTCGGGTCTGCTGCTGCTGATCGGGCTCACCATGGTCTTCTCGGCGACCAGCGTGAAGATGTACGCGGAGCACGGGAACGCCTTCGGCGCGATCGCCAACCAGGCGGTCTTCGCGCTGCTCGGTCTCTTCGTGTTCTGGATCTGCCAGCGGCTGCCCGCCGGCACCCTGCGCGATCTCGGCAAGTACGTGCTGGGCACGGCGATCGCGCTGCTCGGCCTGCTCGACCTGCTGCGCGCGCTCTCCTCGGTCGGCCTGCTCGACGATCCGCAGATCGGCCCGGTCCACGCCGACTTGCTCTGGCTTTACTTCGGCCCGATCAGTCTGCAGCCTGCCGAGTTCGCCAAGCTCGGCATGGTGCTCTGGGGCGCCCACGTGATCGCCCGCAAGGGCGCGTCGCTCGGGCACTGGCGTGAACTGTCCCGCCCGCTCTTCCCGGTGATCGGCCTGCTCTTCGTGCTGGTCGGCTACAACGACCTGGGCAGCATGCTGGTGCTGCTCGCGCTGACCGTCGGGCTGCTCTGGGCCGCCGGGGTGCGGCTGCGGATCTTCGCCGCGCTCGGGGTGCTCGGCCTGGCCGGCATCAGCCTGCTGATCGCGGCCGCGTCCGGGGGCGCCGGCTCGGGTGCGACGGGCGAGAAGAACTATCGGCTGGCCCGGCTGACCGACTTCCTCAAACCGCTCGACCAGTGCGACGTGGACGCCTGCTACCAGCTCATCCAGGCCCGTTCGGCGATCTTCGAGGGCGGCTGGTTCGGGGTCGGGCTCGGTAAGGGCGCCCTGAAGTGGAACTGGCTGCCCGAGGCCTCCAACGACTTCATCTTCGCCGTGGTCGCCGAGGAACTGGGGGTGGTCGGCTGCGCGGTCATCCTGGCGCTCTTCTCGGTGCTGGCCTACACCGGTTTCCGGATCGCCCGCCGCTCGCAGGACCCGTTCCGCCGGCTGGCCGCCGCCGCGATCACCACCTGGCTGGTCGCCCAAGCCGTGATCAACGTCGGTGGGGTGACCGGCATGTTACCCATCACCGGCCTGCCGCTGCCCTTCATCTCCGCAGGTGGCAGCGCCCTGGTCGTCACGATGGCGGCGGTCGGCATCCTCGCCTCGTTCGCCCGTGCGGAGCCGGATGCGTCACGTGCCCTGAACGCCCGTCCGCCCGCTCGGTGGGTGCGGCTAGTCTGGGCCCCGCTGCCGCCGCTCCCCCCGCCGCGGCGGCCGAGTGCTGCGAAAGTCAAAGCTTCGGCGGGGGCTGAGGGGAGACGGTGATGGGTTTGCTGCGGTCGGTCGTGCTCGCCGGAGGAGGCACCGGCGGTCACATCTATCCGCTGCTCGCCTTCGCCGACGCGGTGAAGCGGCACTTCCCCGAGGTGCGGATCACCACGCTGGGCAGCCCGAAAGGCATGGAGAACGAGCTGATCCCGCCGGCCGGTTACGACCTGCGCGTGATCCCCGCGTTCCAGCTCCCGCGGTCGGTCAACCTGAACCTGCTGCGCACCCCGGACCGGATGTGGAAATCGGCCCACGCGGCCGGCAAGATCCTCGAAGAGGTGCAGGCGGACGTCGTGGTCGGCTTCGGCGGCTACGTGTCGGTCCCGGCCTATCTGGCGGCTTGGCGGCGGGAGCTGCCGATCGTGATCCACGAGGTCAACGTGCCGCCGGGGGTGGCCAACCGGATGGGCATGAAGTTCACCAAGAACATCGCGGTCGGCTTCCCGCAGCAGCCTCAGATGGCCGAGTCGCTCAGGGACGCCCGGGTGGTCGGCGTCCCGCTGCGGACGGCGATCTCGCACCTCGACCGGGCGGCGCTGCGGGCCGAGGCGCTCTACCACTTCGGGCTGCGCCCCGACCTGCCGGTGCTCTTCGTCTCGGGCGGCTCGTCCGGCGCCCGCACGATCAACCTGGCCGTCGCCGAGGCGGCCAAGCGGCTGGCCCACTCCGGCATCCAGGTACTGCACGTGCAGGGCGGCCGCAACGACCCGTTCGACGTGCCGGCCGACCTGCCGGTCCCCTACCGGGTGTTGCCGTACCTCTCCGACATGCAGCTCGGCTATGCCGCGGCCGACCTCATGCTCTGCCGCAGCGGCGCGATCACGGTGGCCGAGACGACCGCGCTGGGTGTGCCCGCCGTCTACGTGCCCTACCCGTTCAGCAACCAGGAGCAGAAGCGCAACGCCCTGCCGGTGGTCGAGGCGGGCGGCGGCATCCTGGTCGACAACGCCGAGCTCACCCCCGACTGGATCGAGCAGCACATCATCCCGCTGGCGCGGGACCGGCAGCGCCTCGCCGCGATGGGCCAGGCCGCTTCCCGGTACGGTCGTCGCGACGGTGACGAGGCCCTGCTCGAATTCGTTCTGGAAGCGGTGGCCAAGGCCCGATGACCTCTGTGATCAAGGGAGTGGACCAGTGAACACCGCGGAGCTGCGACCGGCCGGCGAGTTGACCGCCGAGGACCTGGGCAGTGTGCACCTCATCGGCATCGGCGGGGTGGGCATGGCCGGGTTGGCCCGGCTGCTGCTCACCCGCGGCGTCCCGGTCTCGGGTAGCGAGCTGCGCGAGTGGCCGGCGCTGGCCGGACTGCGCGCGCTCGGTGGCACGGTCCACATGTCCCACGTCGCTGAGAACCTCGACGGCGTCGACACGGTCGTCTACTCCACCGCCATTCCGTACGAGCATCTCGAGCTGGTCGAGGCACGCCGGCGCGGGCTGCGCGTGCTGCACCGCTCCGAGGCGCTCGCGGCCGCGATGACGAACCGGCAGTCGATCGCGGTGGCCGGCACACACGGCAAGACCACCACGACCTCGATCATGACGGTGATCCTGCAGCATGCCGGGCAGGACCCGTCCTTCGTGATCGGCGGCGAGATCAGCGAGGCCGGGTCGAACGGCCACCACGGCAGTGGCCCGCACTTCGTGGCCGAGGCCGACGAGAGCGACAAGTCGTTCCTGATCTACCGGCCGCACGTCGCGATCATCACGAACATCGAGGGCGACCACCTCAACAACTGGGGCGACCTCGACGCGCTCAAGGCCGGCTTCCAGCAGTTCGCCGAGCTCACCGCGGCCGACGGCTTCGTGGTCACCTGCGCCGACGACCCGGGCACGCAGGGCCTCATCGCCGAGCTGCGGGCCAACGGCCGGACCGTGTACACGTACGGGGAGTCCGCCGACGCCGACCTGCGCATCGGCGAGGTGGTGTCCAGCGTCAGCGGGGTGCGCTACTCGGCGGAGATCGACGGCCGGCCGCTCGGCGAGATCAAGCTGGCGCTGCCCGGCAAGCACATGGGGCTCAACAGTGCCGCCGCCGTGCTGACCGCGCTCCGCCTGGGCCTGCCGCTCGACAAGATCGTCGAGGCGCTCGCGTCCTTCCCCGGGGTGCGGCGGCGCTTCGAGCGCAAGGGCATCGCGGCCGGCGTGCGCGTCTACGACGAGTACGCGTACCACCCGACCTCGGTCGAGGCCGCGCTGCGCACGCTGCGCGAGGTGGCCGGCGACGGGCGGCTGGTGGTGGTCTTCCAGCCGTACCGGGTCTATCGCACCCGTGACCTGCAGGCCGAGCTGGCCCGCGGGCTGGCCCTCGCCGACCAGGTGATCTGCATGGAGGTCTTCGGGCCGGGCGAGGTGCGCGGGCCGGGCGAGGGCGGGGCGGCGCTGACCGCGGCGATCGACCTGCCCGCCGACCGCAAGGTGTTCGTGCCGGACTGGGAGGACGTGCCCGCCGAGGTCGTGCGGCGCAGTCGGCCGGGCGACGTGGTGGTGACGATGGGCGCTCCGCCGATCTCCCTGATGGGTGACGAGCTGCTGGCCGCGCTGGACCTCGACGACAGGTCCTAGGAGGAATATGAGCGGGGGGCGCAACTGGCGGCTGGTGCGGGCCGACACCGACGCGGTGCCGTCGTCCGCACGCCGTTTCATGGCCCGCGCCCGCCAGCGCCGGATGCGTGCCGCGCTGCCCTGGGCCGTCGCCGCGGGGGTGCTGCTGCTGGTCGGGGGAGTGACCTGGCTCGTCTACGGCACATCGCTCTTCGGCGTGCGGGAGGTCGAGGTCGTCGGCGTCCAGCTGCTTGACTCGTCGCAGGTCGAGCAGGCGGCCGCCGTGCCCGACGATCAGCCGCTGGCCCGGGTCGACCTCGACGGGGTGCGTGCGCGGGTGCGCGACCTGCCGCCGGTGGACCGGGTGGTGGTGCGCCGCAGCTGGCCGTCCACGCTGGTCATCGAGGTCGTGGAGCGTACGCCGGTGGCCGCCGTGCCCCAGGACGGCCAGTTCCAGGTGATCGACCGGGCGGGCGTGCCCTATCGCACGGTGCGGGAGCAGCCCGCGGGCCTGCCGCTGGTGCGGGTCGACTTCCCGGCGAAGTCCGATGTGAACACGCTCTCGGCCCTGACCGTGCTCTCGGCGCTCAGCGAGGAACTGCGCGAACAGGTGCTGGCCGTCTCGGTCAAGTCCCCCGCGCAGATCCGCCTCGAACTGCGCAAGGACCGTGTCGTGGTGTGGGGCGACGACACCCAGAGTGAGACCAAGAGTCAAGTCGCGACCGCTTTGCTGAAGCAACACGGCAAGGAGATCGACGTCAGCGCCCCGTCCGTGGTCACAATCCGCTAACATCTACACTTAGCGGACATCCGCCTCGAAACGTCGTAAGTTGACAGAGGTTACGGCTCGAGCGGATTTTCGCCACGTAAGCGGGCGCCGACACGCCGCGCCGGGTCTTTGGTTGAGGTCGAAACTCCGCTTACGTTTCCACGAAGAGGCTGAGTGGTTGACATAACCCTAAGCCTCTAGTAGAGGGTGAGGGTTTCCTCGCCCTCCCTTGTACGGCTGCGAATGTCGAAGATGCGGTTCTGGCCGGACCGCACGGGGCCCACGGCATTCGCCAACCCTGGAAGGGAAGGCTGAGCCCATGACACCTCCCCACAACTACCTGGCGGTCATCAAGGTCGTCGGGATCGGTGGCGGCGGCGTGAACGCCGTGAACCGCATGATTGAGGTCGGGCTCAAGGGCGTCGAGTTCATCGCGATCAACACCGATGCCCAGGCGCTGCTGATGAGCGACGCCGACGTCAAGCTCGACGTCGGCCGCGAGCTCACCCGGGGCCTCGGTGCCGGCGCGCAGCCCGAGGTCGGAAAGAATGCCGCCGAGGACCACCGGGACGAGATCGAAGAGGTGCTCAAGGGCGCCGACATGGTCTTCGTGACGTGCGGCGAGGGCGGCGGAACCGGCACCGGTGGCGCACCCGTCGTCGCGAACATCGCCCGCAAGCTCGGCGCGCTCACCATCGGCGTGGTCACCCGGCCGTTCTCCTTCGAGGGCAAGCGCCGCCAGGTGCAGGCCGAGTCCGGGATCGACGAGCTGCGCAACCAGTGCGACACGCTCATCGTGATCCCGAACGACCGGCTGCTCGCGCTCGGCGACCGCGGAATCAGCATGATGGACGCTTTCCGTCAGGCCGACCAGGTGCTGCTCTCCGGTGTGCAGGGCATCACCGACCTGATCACCACGCCCGGTCTGATCAACCTGGACTTCGCCGACGTCAAGAGCGTCATGAGCGGCGCCGGGAGTGCGCTCATGGGCATCGGCAGCGCCCGCGGCGACAACCGCGCGGTCGAGGCGGCCGAGAAGGCGATCTCGAGCCCGCTGCTCGAGCAGAGCATGGACGGCGCCCGCGGCGTGCTGCTCTCCATCGCGGGCGGGTCCGACCTGGGCCTGTTCGAGATCAACGACGCGGCTCAGCTTGTCACCGACGCGGCCCACCCGGACGCCAACATCATCTTCGGCGCGGTCATCGACGACGCGCTCGGCGATGAGGTGCGGGTCACCGTGATCGCGGCCGGCTTCGACGGGGGCACGCCCTCCTACAAGCCGTCCGAGCCGGCCCGCAAGGTGATTCACCAGCCGGCCGAGCGCTCCGCGCCGCAGCCGGCCGCCACGTCGTTGACGGCTCCGGCTGCCGCGGCTCCGGCTCCCGCGGCGACCCCGACGCCACGTCGGGTGCTCTTCGACGACGTCGACGTTCCCGATTTCCTCAAGAACGGCTCCTGAGGCGACCGTGACCGACGAAGGACGGCGGTCCGACCTGGCCGCCGCCCTGAGCCAGGTGCACGCCCGGATCGACCAGGCCTGTGCGGCGGCGGGCCGGCCCGCGGAGGAGGTCACCCTCGTCGCGGTGACCAAGACGTACCCGGCGAGCGACGTCGTGCTGCTCGCCGGGCTCGGCGTCACCGATGTCGGGGAGAACCGTGACCAGGAGGCCGCGTCCAAGGCCGAACAGGTCCGACTGGCGGGGGCGACCCCGCGCTGGCACTTCATCGGTCAGCTGCAACGCAACAAGGCGCGATCGGTGACGCGGTACGCCGATGTCGTCGAGTCGGTCGACTCGGTGCGGCTGGCCGAGGCGCTCGCCCGGGCCGCCGCCGATCGGGCCGAACCGCTCGAGGTGCTCGTCCAGGTGAGCATCGACGGGGACACGGCGCGTGGCGGCGCGGCCGGCGACGATCTCTGGCGGGTATCCGACTCGGTGGCGACCGCCGGAAGACTGCAGCTCGGCGGCGTGATGGCGGTGGCGCCGACGGACTGGGAACCGGACCGCGCGTTCGAGCTGCTGCACGGACTGTCGGAGCGGTTGGTCAAGGTTCACCCGTCGGCCACGGCCATCTCGGCGGGGATGAGCGGGGACCTCGAGGCCGCCGTCCGGCACGGCGCGACACACGTCCGGATCGGCACTTCTTTGCTCGGAATGCGAAACGCGCTGCGGTAGCCTTCAGGCGGGCAGCAAACTACATCGGTGTTGTTTACGCGGCACCGTCCCCGGCTATCTCTCACGAGATCGCGGGACGGCGAGCGCGTCGGCGGCGCGGCACGTCACGGGACGAGGGTCCGCATGGGACTTTCGGAACGTGCAAAGGGGGAATGCGGTACGCCGAGGGGGTGCGTTCCGCGCAGCGGACGAAGGTGGGGGCACATGGCTGGTCGGGTCGACGCTCGTTGGCGTGACGGGGTGATGGCGTGAGCGCACTGCGTAAGGCGGGCGTTTGGCTGGGCCTCGTCGAGGAGGACGACGAGCAGAGGTACGGCGATTACGACGACAACTCCTACCGTTCGCGTAACCGGTACTCGGGAAGCCGGTACGCCGACGACGAGTTCGCCGATGAAGATGAGGTCGAGGACGACCGTCCGGTGCCGCGTGCGCGCACGGAGCGCAGTCGCGGGTCCGACCGTCTGTCATCACACGCCGACGTGGACGACCACGATCGGGTAGAACGTGCGGAACGTTCGGAGCGTGCGAGTGTCCGTTCGATCACTCGGCCGACCACGTCGAGTGACAGCTCATCCGCACTGAGCTACTCCACCCGGGAAAATCTGGCCCTCGCGCCCCAGGCTGTGCACCAGCCGGAGCCCCGTCCGCGGCCGGTCGAGGAGGAGCAGCGTTACCAGATCACGACGCTGCACCCGACCACTTATCGCGAGGCGCGCACGATCGGCGAGCACTTCCGCGACGGCGTTCCGGTGATTATCAATCTCACCGAGATGGATGAGGGAGACGCTCGCCGGCTGGTCGACTTCGCGGCCGGGCTGGCCTTCGGGCTTCGCGGTACGATCGAGCGCGTGACCAACCGGGTTTTCCTGCTCTCACCGGCAAATGTCCAGGTCACGGCAGAGGACAAGGCCAAGATCGCTGAGGGCGGGTTCTTCGGTCAGGCCTGAGGCGGACGCCCATTTGTCCGCCACCCGGATGGGGGATCGGCACGAGTGCTCTCGATCGTGTTCCAGATACTGTATTTAGTCGTTTACATCTTCTTCCTGGTCCTGCTTGCCAGGTTCGTACTCGGTGCGGTACTCCAGTACGGACGTCGGTGGCAACCTGGCCGCGGGGCGTCGGCGACACTCGAAACGGTGTGGAGCGTCACTGATCCGCCACTCAAGGCGTTGAGGCGGGTAATCCCCCCGCTGCGCATTGGTAACGTGAGTTTGGACCTGGCTTCCATCGTGCTGCTGGTTATTCTGTTCGTGCTCATGAGGTTCGTGCTTCAAAGATTGATCCTGAACTTCAGCTAGACAGCAGCCCCAACCGCGGCCGCGACTGACCCGAGGAGTTTCGATGCCGCTGACCCCGGCCGACGTGCACAACGTCGCCTTCAAGAAGCCCCCGATCGGCAAGCGGGGGTATGACGAGGAGGAGGTCGACGCCTTCCTGGACGAGGTCGAGCGTGAGCTCGCCCGTCTGATCGAGGAGAACAACGAGCTGCGCGCCCAGGTGGAGCGCGGCGGTCGGGGTGGCGCACCAGCCGGCCCGAGCGCCGATCCGCGCCTTGCGGCCGAGCTCAACGAAGTCAAGGCTCAGCTCGACCGTGTGCAGCGGGACAAGGCTCAGGCCGAACAGGCCGCCCGGCAGATGCAGGCCGAGCTCGAGCAGGTCCGGGCCCAGGGCCCGGCCGGTGGCGGCGCCACGGGCGCCGGCCCCGACGGCGAGCAGCAGGCGCTGCGGGTGCTCATGATGGCCCAGCGCACCGCCGACGACCACGTCGCCGACGCGCGCCGCGAGGCCGACAAGCTGCTCTCCGAAGCCCGATCCAAGGCCGAGGAAGTCACCCGCGAGGCCCGCGCCAAGGCCGACGCCCTGGAGCGGGACGCTCGTCAGCGCCACCAGGAAGCAATGGGTGGTCTCGACGCGAAGCGATCCGCACTGCAGAAGCACATCGAGGAGCTGAAGCAGTTCGAGCGGGAATACCGCACCCGTCTGAAGGCATACCTGGAAAGCCAGCTGCGTGACCTCGACGGCCGGGGCCAGGGCCTCGAGGCCGAGATGTCGCGCGCCGACTCCAGCCGTGCCGTCGGCGGCAGCGGTGGACTCGCCGCTGCCGGTCTCGCCGGTTCCTACGGCGGCCGTAACGCCATCGAATCCGGGCGCTGACTCGGGCCCTCCGGGAGTTCCAGCCAGCCACCCGGCACCTCGACGAGGATGAGCCATGATCGTTGTCAGTCTGCTGCTCATCCTCGTCGCGGTGACGCTGCTTGTGCTGGGCCTCACCGGCGGATCGAGCGACCTGCTCATCAGCTCTATCGTGGCCAGCCTCGTGGCCGCGGTCTTCCTGGTCATCGGCGCGCGTCAGGCCGCTGCGGCACGGCGTGCGGCGTCGGCCGCCCCGAAGCACCCGGACGACTCCGCCTTCGCCTCGGATCCCGAGTTCGCGGCCGTCGCCGCCGACGCTTCCCGCCGCCGTGACCCGGATGATTTTCCTCCGCCTGGCGCGTCCTTCGAGGCGAATCCCGAAAGGTCAGAGTCCGGCCTCGGCGAGGACCGCCGCGAGACCGTCCCTCTCGACACCGGTGATGTGGCCGCCGGCCGGCCACCCGCCGACTCCGCCACGATCAACGCGGCCCGCAGCGGGCCGCCGGATGCGGACACCGGGCGCGGCGAGACCCGGGCCGCCGAGTTCGCCGGGCCCGTCGTCGTCGAGCCGGTCGAGCCCGTCGTCGTCGAGCCCGCCGAGTTCGCCGAACCCGACGTCGACGACCCCGACGACGAGCCGCTGCCCCAGGCGGTGCAGCCCGCCGACGCGGTCCGCGTGTCCCGCCTCGAAGCCGAGGTCATGGTCGTGGACGGGCGGCCGCGCTATCACCTGCCCGAGTGCCCCAGCCTGGTCGGCCGCCTGGCCGAGCCGGTCCCCGTGCGCGAGGCCGTCGAGCTGGGCTTCAACCCCTGCGGCCTCTGCCGCCCGGTCGACCGCCTGGTCGGCTCAGCCGCTCGTCGCTGAGCCTTTGGTCGCGGCCGACCCCTGGGCGGTGCCGCCCGGGCTGGTGGTGCGGGGCGGGCTGGGGGCGGTTGCCCTCCAGGGTCGGCGCGATCGGCTCTCCCCGGTGGGCGGCATTGATCGGCACAATGAGGCATGGTCAAGCGCCGCGTGCCTCCGCCCGACGAAAAACTCCTGGCCGTGCCCGTGCGGGTGCGTCCTGGCGCCGGGCGGGACCGGGTCGGCGGGTCGTATGAGGGGCCGCACGGACCGGCCTTGATCATCGCCGTGGGGGCGCCGGCCGTGGACGGCAAGGCGACCGAGGCCGTGCGGCGGGCGCTCGCCGGTGCGCTCGGGGTACGCCCGGCCGACGTGGAGCTGCGGCTCGGCGCGACGAGCCGGGACAAGGTCTTCACCGTCGCCGCGGCCGATCACGACGTCGCCGAGCGGCTGGCCACCCTTCGGGACGGCACGACATGAGTCCGCCGGCGTGAGTGGCGGGCTGGACTACGCGCTGCTGATCGGGGCGGCGGTGCTGCTGGTGGCGGTCGCCGCGGTGCGGGTCTCGACCAGGGTGGGGCTGCCGAGCCTGCTCGTCTATCTGGCGATCGGCATCGTGATCGGCGAGGCGGGGCTGGGCATCCGCTTCGACGACGTCGAGCTGACCCGGGCGCTGGGCTTCTGCGCGCTCATCGTGATCATCGCGGAGGGTGGCCTGATCGCACGGTGGAGCACCTTGCGGCCGGTGCTGGGTCTCGCGTCCTCGCTGGCCACGGTGGGTGTCGCCGTCAGCATCGCGGTGGTCGGTCTCGCCGTACACGTGATCCTTGATCTTCCCTGGCAGCTCGCCCTTCTCTACGGTGCCGTGCTCTCGTCGACCGATGCCGCCGCGGTCTTCGCGACCCTGCGCCGGCTGCGGCTGCCCCCGCGCCTGGTGGCGACGCTCGAGGCCGAGTCGGGCATGAACGACGCCCCGGTGGTCCTGCTCGTCGTCCTGCTCAGCGCGGACCTGGCCGAGGTGCACCCCTGGTGGTACGAGCTACTGATCGTCACCTACGAGCTGGTCGCGGGCGCGGCGATCGGCTTCGTGGTCGGCGCGGCCGGGCGCTGGCTGCTGCGTAACGCCGCGCTGCCCTCGGCCGGGCTCTACCCCATCGCCGCGGTGGGTCTCACGGTCCTCGCGTACGCCGGCGGGGCCGTCACCCACGCCTCCGGATTCCTCGCGGTCTACGTCGCCGGCGTGGTGCTGGGCAACGGCCGGATCCCGCACCGCCGCGCCATCCTCGGGTTCGCCGACGGTCTCGCCTGGGTCGCCCAGATCGGCCTCTTCGTGCTGCTCGGCCTGCTCGCCTCGCCCAGCCGCCTGGACGAGGCGATCGGGCCCGCGCTGGTCGCCGGGGTGGCGCTGGTGCTGCTGGCCCGGCCCCTCTCGGTCGTGATCTCGGCGGTGCTGGCTCGGCCCCTCCGCGGCCCGCGTGGCCGTCCCGGCAACCGGGTGGGCTGGCGGGGCAGCGCCTTTCTGTCCTGGGCGGGCTTGCGCGGCGCCGTGCCGATCGTGTTGGCGACGATCCCGCTCTCGGCCGGCACGCCCGGCGCCGGCGGCCTGTTCGACACGGTCTTCGTGCTGGTCATCATCTTCACGCTGGTGCAGGCGAGCACGTTGGGCCCGGCCGCCCGGCTCCTCAAGGTGACGGCGCCCAGCGAGGCCGCCGAGCTGCACGTCGAGACGGCCCCGCTGGAGCGGATGAACGCCGACCTGCTGCAGCTCGAGGTGACCGAGGGCTCCCGGCTGGCCGGCGTGCACATCGACGAGCTGCGGCTGCCCGAGGGCGCCTCGGTGACGCTGGTGGTCCGCGACGGGGCCGGCTTCGTTCCCGGGCCCGACACGCGCCTGCGTACGGGTGACGCGCTGTTGATCGTCGCCACTGCGGCCGTCCGGGACGTCGCCGAGCGCCGACTGCGGGCCGTGAGCCGCCGGGGCCGGCTGGCCCGGTGGTTCGGCGAGGAAGGAGGCGAGGAGCCGGCCGATCGTTGACGCGGTGCCAAGACGGGTATCCGACGCAACTTTCGAGGGGATTTACGTGGATTAGGGGAATGATCCGGTACGGGCTGTTGTCGAGGCGGTATACGTTCCGTATCCTTGCCATCCTTCGGGAGTGCGCGGCTGGTCGTTCGGCTGCGCCGTTTTGGCAGGTGAGGGAAGATCTACGGCGGCACCC
>Ga0247737_1000049_pt1 | contig 30555 bp, 22 predicted proteins | sample UWRJL028104C2_FD_180937 | JGI IMG/M metagenome (GOLD analysis project Ga0247737, IMG submission 180937) | Plant litter microbial communities from Arlington Agricultural Research Station in Wisconsin, United States - UWRJ-L028-104C-2 | ecosystem: Environmental > Terrestrial > Plant litter >...
GAAGGAAAGGACCGTGGCGACCATGTCGAACCGACCGTCGATCGTGTCCGGCACGGCGCCCGCTTCGTACCAATGGGGCTGGCGCGCGCGCAGAATGATCTTGTTGTAGAGCGGCAGCGCCTCCTCATCCCGACTACCGAACAGCTTCGCGATCCATTGCACGTCTCAAGGTCTCCCGCGCGTGCCCTTGTTTGGCCGCGTTCATCCGCATATTGAGGCTGGCGGCGCATGATGCAATGCACTCGCGTTGCCGCGTCGGCGTGCCTGGAGAGTATGATGAGTGTGATTTCCGCCCGCTTGATGATGGGCGCCGCCCTGGGCTTCGCGACAATCGCCGCCGCCGGCTGCACGCCGCTGCGCGCGCATCAGGGCTATGTCCTCGATGTCGACCTGGTCAACTCGGTCCAGCCGGGCGTCGACAACCGCCAGTCCGTGCTCCAGGTGCTGGGCAAGCCGAGCTTCGCCAGCCAGTTCAACCAGGGCGAATGGTATTATATCGCCCGCGATACCCGCAACTTCGCGTACAACAACCCCAAGGTAACGAGCCAGACGACCTTGCGCGTCAGCTTCGATGCGAAGGGCAACGTCACTTCGGTGACCCGCACCGGCGCCGAGCAGATCGCCAAGATCAGCCCATCGGGCGAAAAGACCCCGACGCTCGGCCGCAAGCGCAGCATCTTCGACGAATTGTTCGGCAATATCGGCACGGTCGGCGCGGCCGGCATGGGCCCTCCGGGCGGTGGCACTGGCGGCGGTCGCGACACGCCTTAACCGGCGGATTTTCCGGCGACGGGCGGAACCGGGCGCGCCTCTTATTCTTTCTATCGCCTGACAGGGTGGTTCGCACCCCGTTCAGCGCGACTCGGCCAAAAGGGTCGGGCGGTGGCACCCTCCTTCGGGTGTCTCCGGGAGAGAATGGAGAATATCATGCGTAAATTCATCATGCTGTCGCTGATGGCGGCGACCGTGTTGCCGACCACGGCAATGGCGCAGTCGAACCGCGAAGTGCGCCAGGACCGGCGCGATCTTCGCCAGGAACAGCGCGAGCTGAACGACGCCCAGCGCCGTGGCGACCGCGGCGACATCCGCGACGAACGCCGCGACGTGCGCGAGGCCCGGCAGGAACTGCGCGAGGACGTTCGCGACCGCAACCGCCGCTGGGGCCGCAACGACTGGAATAGCTATCGCAACCAGAATCGCGCGCTCTATTCGCGCGGCAACTGGCGCGCGCCATTCCGCTACAATGCGTTCCGCCCGGGCGTCCGCATCCAGTCGAGCTATTACGGCCCGCGCTATTTCATCAATGATCCGTGGCGCTATCGCCTCGCGCCGGTCGGTTACAACCAGCGCTGGGTACGGCATTATAACGACGTGCTGCTGGTCGATACCCGCCGCGGAGTCGTGATCGACGTGATCCGCAACTTCTACTGGTAAGAAGATCGTCACGACCCGGGCGGCGATGCTGCCCGGGTCTGGCCGCGTCCATCTTCGGATGGGCGCGGCCATTGTCGTTTCAGCGGATGGTGAAGAGCACCTGATCGACGACGCGGCCGCTGATATCGATCAGGCGCAACCGGTGCTGGCCCGGCGCCGCGAGGATTTGCGGTTGCGAATCGGCCGCGCCGAGATCGCGCTTGTCGAGTAGCAGACGGTGCGCGGTCACTTCCCCCGAGACACCGACCGCGAGGCGCTGGCGATCGGGCGGAATGTCCGGATCGATCGCATAGACGCTGCCCGCGATCGGATTGATGATGCGCGGGCGCCGCGCCGACCGGGGGGCGGCGGCGATGTCACTCTGTGCGGTGCCGGCCAGGAAATATTCCAGGCGCGGCTGCTCGACATGATTGGCGAAACGGATCGCGCGCTGCTCGATACCGGCGGGGCGGGGCGGAGACGCCGCCTTGTGATCGCCGTTCAGCGCCAGCATCAGATCGCGCCAGACCGGCGCCGCGCCGCTGGTGCCGGAGACGGCCCGCATCGGATCGCCTTCCAGATTTCCGACCCAGACCGCGACCGTATAGCGATCCGAAAAGCCGATGCACCAATTGTCGCGCATCGCCTTGGAGGTGCCGGTTTTCACCGCGGCCCAAAAGGGCAGGCGCAGCGCCGAATCCAGCCCGAAGGTCGCGGCGCGGGCATTGGGATCGGCCATCATGTCGGCGACTAGCCAGGCGGCCTGGGGCGTGGTGACCTTGCGCGGCGCCTCGTGCGGGGCGTCGGCGGTGAGGCGGAGCGGCGACCAGCGTCCGCCATTGGCGAGGCTGCGATAGGCATCGGCCTGTTCGAGCAGGGTCACCTCCGCCGAACCGAGCGCGAGCGAGAAGCCGTAATATTGGCCGTCCTCGGTCATGCCGCGATACCCACTGTCCCATAGCCGGTCGCGGAACGGGTCGACGCCGACCAGCAGCAAGGTGCGCACCGCGGGCACGTTGAGCGATCCGGCCAGCGCCGAACGAGCCGAGACCTGACCCTTGAAGCCGCGATCGTAATTTTGCGGGACATAGAGGCCGGAGGCGGTGTCGAGCTGGACCGCTGTATCGTCGAGGATCGAGGCGGGGGTGAGATAGCCCTTCTCGATCGCCTGGGCGTAGAGGAAGGGCTTCAAGGTCGAACCGGCCTGGCGATAGGCATTGGCACCGTCGACCGAGGGCGCGGTCGAAGCGCCGCCGATACCGCCGACATAGGCGAGAACGTCGCCGCTGGCATTGTCGAGCACGACCACGGCACCGTCGCGGGCGCGGGCGCCGCCAAGGCCCTGAAGCTGGCGTTTCAGCGCGGTGATGGCGAGCTGCTGGATGCGGCGATCAAGCGTCGTTCTGATGCGCAGCCCCGGTTTCCGGAGCAGGCGATCGGCCAGGTGCGGGGCGAGGCCGGGATCGAGCGCGAGACTGCGCGTCGGGCCGAGCATCGATGCGGCTTCGCCGGCGAAGCGGGTGCAATCTTTTTCGTGTGACAAGGCGCAGGCGCGGCGCGCCACCCGTGTGGCGTCGGCCTGGGGATCGGGCAGCAGCGCCGCGAGCAACAGCGCGTCGTCGCGGGCAAGCGCGTCTGGTGTCTTGCCGAACAGGCCGAGCGCGGCGGCGCCGATGCCCTGCGCCTCGCCGCGAAAACCGGCGAGGTTGAGATAGGCTTCGAGGATCTGCTCCTTGCCCCAGCCGCGCTCCAGCGCCCAGGCCGCGCGCATCTGGCGGATCTTGTCCCACCATCGCCGCGAGCCCGGTGCAGCGAGATCGGGCGCGAGATAGCCGGCGAGTTGCATGGTGATGGTGCTGGCGCCCCGCGCCCGCTCCCCCTGCGCCTTGTCACGCGCGACGCCGGCCAGTGCCAGCAGATCGACACCGCCATGGCCGAAGAAGCGGCGGTCCTCGGCCGCGACCAGCGTCTCGCGCGTGACGGGGGAAACCTTGTCGAGCGGCGTCCAGCCGAGCCGGCGCGCGGCGAAATCGACCCGCGCGCTGTCGATCAGATTGCCGTCGCGGTCATAGAGCCATGCCTCGGACGGGTGCCAGGCGTTTCGGACCTGGAGATAGCCGGGAAGCGGAGGCGGCAGGGTGGCATAGTCGAGTGCGGCATAGGTCAGGGCGACTAGGCCGATCCCGGCGAAGGTCATGCCGGTCCTTGTGCGCAAGGCAGCCCACCACCGCTCTGGGCAAACCCGACGCAGCCTCGCCCTTTCCATCCCGACCCGGTCGAGAAGGTAAGAACGACCCTTCGACAGGCTCAGGGCGAACGGCGATGGTTGGTCCGGTTGTAACATCGGGTCACCGCTGCGCGACCGTCATCGGCGCGTTGGGCAGCTGAGCGCGGATCGCGGGAGAATACATCGCCTCGACGCGCGACGGCGGCAGGTTGAACCGGCCCGCGCCGTTGAGCCGGACCAGATAACTCACCGTCAGCTTGCCCCTGGGCAGCCAGGAGAAGAAGGCGCGCCACGAATCATTGCCGCGTTCGACATAGGCAAGCTGAGCGCCGACCTCGACATTCCACAGCTTGCCCTCGCCATCGAGCGCTACGAAATCGAAGCCGCCGCCATTGCTGCCCTGATCGGCAAGGATCTTCGACTGGCCGCCGAGATCGCCGATGATCGTGCCACCCGCCGGGACAGGATCGTCGATCACCACCCAGTTGCGCTCGGCGGTCGCCTCAACCGTGATCGTCACCTTCACGACATCACCGCGGGTCAGCACGCCCTTGGTGCGCGCCTGCACCACATCGACCTTGCGCGCCATACGATAGCCCGCGTTGAGCGGCTTGGTCAGCGGCACCGCGGCCGAGACCGAGACGCTCGCCCATGGGCCCGCGCCGCCCGATTGCGACAGGCGGAGCGGAGTCTGCACCATGGGGAGCGGGAAGCTCGCCTGGCGCAGATCGACCGTAAGCGGCCACGCCTTGGAGATGGTGCGGCTGCCCAGCACGAGCGAGGTCGAGCCGGCGATCGCTTCGGCCGGATAGAGCGTCGCGAACTTGCGCGCGGCGACGGTGCCCCAGGCATTGGCGGTGGTGGTGTCCCAATGGCCGCGGACCTGGCGGAGCGAGACGCCGACCATCATCTTCGGCGCATCGTCCTGCCAGCCGGGCCGGCCGAGCGTGGCGAGCAGCGCCTTGATCGACGCCTCGTCGCTCGACGACATCAGCCACCAGGCCGAGCTCGACGCGTCGGTCAGGTCGAGCCGCGTGCCCTCATAGGCGATGCGCGAGCGGATCACTGCCTCGGCCGCCGCTTTCAGCGCCGTGCCGTTAGCGAGGCCGGGGACCTTGTCGAGCGCCATCAGATAGTCGGCGACGCTGGCGGTTGGCATTTCCTTGGGCGTGATGCTGATCTGGCCGAGCATCGCCGGGGTCGCCGCGCCGGCCCGGGCCAGCGCATTGAAGGCAGCGACCTTTTCCAGGCGAACATCGCCATAGGTCTCGTGGCGCAAGCGGCCGTCGAGCACTGCCTTCAGCCCTTCGATCATGCGCGTGCGCGATGCTTCGGGGATGGGCAGGCCGGCGTCCGCCGTCAGCGACAGGACATAGGCCGTGAGGATCTCCGATCCTTCCAGCGTGTCCGATGGCCAGAAGCGCAGCAGCCCGTCAGAGGCCTGATAGGTCGGGATCGCCCCGGCCAGCGCGGTCCAGCCAGCCGAATCGCCCAAAGCGACGATGCGTGACAGGCGCTGTTCGAAACAATCATAGGGATAGGCCGACATGAAGGCGCGGACGCCCGCAAGCGGTGGCGCGAGCGTGTCGTCCAGTTTGATGTCGACCGACCCGCGACCCGGCAGCGCACCGGCGGGCGGCGCGATGGGAATCATCGTGTCGGTACCGACCCGGGTCAGCGTCGCGGCCCAGACCTCGACCGGAACGGCCGGGATCACGTCCTGATTGACCGTCAGCCTATCGACCGCCTTGCCGTCCTCGGTCCGGGCGCTGACCTGCCAGCGGAGATTGGCGACATTGCCGGGCGCGGTGAGGTTCCAGGCGACGGGTGTCGCGCCGCCCGCCGGGATGATCACGGTCAGCGGCTTGCCCTGCGCCACGCGCGGGGTGACGTCGACCGTCGCGGTGACTTTCATCGGCTTGTCGGAGCCGTTCCGGAGCGTAAAGCCCGCCGCGAAATAATCGCCGGTGCGCACCAGCGGCGGGATGCCGGCGAAGATCGAGAGATCCTGCGCGGTCCTGACGCTCGCCATGCCGGTACCGAACAATTGCGCGCCATCGGTCGCGATGGCGACCAGCTTGAACGAGGACAGCGCATCGCTGAGCAGCACAGGTATGCGCGCATGGCCGTTCGCATCGAGCGCGACCTGGCCTTTCCACAACAGGACCGGCTGGAAATTCTCGCGGTTGAGCCCCGACATGTCGTTGCCGCCGCCGCCGCCCGCCGCGACCGCCTTGCGGCCATAATGGCGCTTGCCGACGACCTGTGTCTGCGCCGTCGACGTCAGTACCGAGAGCGACCGTTCGCCCATCATCGCGGTCAGCACGTCCCAGCTTTCATTGGGAGCGAGTTGCAGGATCGCCTCGTCGACCGCGACGAAGGCAAGATCGGCGGTCGCGGCGGGCTTGCCGTCCGGAGCCTTGACCTGGACATCGACCTGCGCGGTGTCGCGCGCGGCATATTTCTCCTTGTCGGCCTTGACCGCGACCTGAAGCTGATGTGCCTCCCAGCCGACCTTAACCTTGGCCATGCCGAGGCGGTAGGCGGGCTTGGCGAGATCGACCAGTGCCGTTGGTTCGGGCGCAGCCGGCGGACCGCTGGCGAGGCCGAGGCTCTGCGCGATGCCGTGCATCCAGCTCCAGAAGCCGCCTTCGACGCGCCCGCGCACTGCCATGACCGATACGAACACGTCCGGCGCGTAGCTGCCCGGCATCTTCACTTCCACCACAGGATCGGTGCCCGACAAGGTCGTCACATAGGAGGACAGCACGCCTTCGCGCTCGACCGTGACCAGAGCGGTCGCCTCGCGGAACGGCATGCGCACCTGAAAGCGTGCGGTCTCGCCGGCCTTATAGGCGGTCTTTTCAGGCACGACGTCCATACGGTCGCCATTGTCGCCGCCGAACCACCAGTCATCGTCTCCAGCCAGCCAGACCGACCGCGTGGCGCGGGCGACATTGCCATTAGCATCCGCCGTCGTCACGACGGCATAGACTTCGCCCGAGACGCCGGGATCGGCCTTGCACTGCGCCAGGCCCTGCGCGTCGGTCGTCGCGCTGCAGGTGCCAGCCAGTTTCTCGGTCTTCATCTGGTTGTCATAGGCATAGAAGCCACCGATCAATCGGCGTCGCGCGGTCAGGATCTTGCGGCTGTAGAGCGCGACCGAGATCTTCTGGTTGGCGACCGGCTTGCCCGAGGTGTCGAGCGCGACGAACCGCAGGCGCAGATCGTCCTGCTTCATCAGCCAGCCATCGGTCTTGACGCCGATCTGCACCGCCGAGGGGAAGATCGGGATGCGGCGCGACGCGGTCAGCACTTCGCCATTCGCGTCCTGATAATCCATCTCGACCAGCATGTCGGTCGCACCATCGAGCGCCTGCGGCACGTCGATCACCGATTTTGCCGTGCCGTCGCCGCCGAGCGTGGCGGGCAGGGTCTGAGTCGGCGGGAGCGGGGTCTGCTCCTCTTCACCATCGCCGTCGAGCGGTTTGGTGCCTTCCTGGACCGCGTTGCCGCCGAAGCTGTAGCCCTCATACCCTTCGGGCGTCGCGCTTCGTCCGAAATAACCGACGCGCAGATCGACCGGGAGGTTGGAGGCGCCGCCGCCCGAGAGATAGCCGACGAACAGGTCGAGCGGCAGCGTCTTCGGCCTGACCGCGGCCTCTTTCGGCCCGGTCACCGTCGCGCGCATCGTCGGCAATTTATAGACGTCGACCTTGAAGGACTGCGACGTGTAGATCGTCTTGTCGCCGACGATCACCCGCAGATCGTAATCGCCCATCGGTGCGCCCTGCGGTGCCGTCCAGCTCGATTCGCCGATGCCGTTGGCGTCGATCTTGAGCGGCATGTCGAACTGCGTGTCCGAGCCGCGGTGCGACAGGCGCAAGGTCCCTTCGAGCGCCGGCGCCATGCCGAAACCCGCGCCGATCGACGTGCGCAGGATATGCTTCATGTTGATCGTCTCGCCCTGACGAAGCAGGGCGCGATCGAACACGGTATGGAGGATATCGCCCTTCGCTTCATAACCATAGGGCAGGTCGAAATCGTACGGCCGGATGCCCTCGCCCCAGGCCGTGAGGGTGAAGCTGAAATCATCGCCCTCGCGCGCCGAGACCATCAGCGGATGCGAGCCGCCATTCTCGCAACTGCCATAGGTTTCCGGTTCGGGCAGGCCCTGCGGCACGAACACGCCGCCGCTGGCATCGGTCGTACCCCGGGCAAGCTGCGCGCCGGTACAGCTGTCGGTGATCCGCACCGTGGCGCCCGCGACGGGCTTGCCGGTATCGAGCCGGGTCACCCAGGCAAGGCTGCGCTCCCGCCCCCATTTGAAATGGACCGCCATGTTGGTGACGAGCGCAGCGGACGCGACATAACGCGGCGCCTTGCGGCCGAGCAGGGCTTGGCCGAGCACCGGGCTGGCCACTTCGACCACATAGAAGCCGGGCTTGCCGAGCGGGATTCCGATGACCTCGAAATCCTTGCCCTTGCCGGGCAAACCGACCTGAAGCGGCGCCCCACCCGCATCGGCGAGGATCGACTTAGAGCCAGTGTCGTTGATCGTGACCGATTCCTTGCCGCGCTTTTCCTCATGGCTCTGGTAATTGTCGGCCTTGTCCACGGTGCGCAGCCATTCGGCCACCTTGCCGTCCGATCCGTCGACGCGCAGCGACTTGCCGGCGATCGCGGCGCTGAGCCCCTGCAGCGACGGTTCGACGTTGCGGACGGTAACAGGCAGCACGCCCTGTTCCTTCGCCTCGAGAATGCCGAACGGCGCCGCGAACTTCACCAGCGGGGGCGCCTCGTCGAAACGGACATCGAGGGGGAAACGCTCGGCATTGGCGAGCACGCGGCCGCTCTCGTCCTTCACCCCGTCGGGCAGGGTCAGCTTGGCCGCAGTCGCTGGCGGCAGGGGCGCCGAGAAAGTGATGTCGCTGATCGTCGCCTTCTTCTTCTCGTCCTTGTCGAAAACGGGCGAGATCGCCTTGCCGTCAGCGGTGGTGATGCGGATCTGCTCCGCGACGCTCATCGCGATCGGTGCGCTGAAGCGGACATGCGCTGCCTCGACCGGGCTGCACCCGGCCTGGGCATTGACGCGCGAGCATTCGAAGCGCGCGGTGAAAGGCTTGCGCACGGTATAGTCGAAACGCTGCTCGGTGCCGGCGAGCTTGCCGCCCGCACCAGCGATGTTCGCGCCCCAGACCAGCGCCATGTCGCGCCCCGGCGGCAACGGACGGCGGCATTTCAGCGCGGTGACGCTCGCAAAGGCCTTTTGCTTGTCGGCGGCATCGGCTGGCACGGTCGCAGGCAGGCCAGCGCTTTCCAGGAAGCTGCGGACATTCCAGTTGTCGGTACCCATCTCGCCTAGCAGCTTGCCGGGCAGGTCGGCCGCGAGCACGTCGACCGGGATCTTCTCGCCGATGCCGTCCACCGCACAATAGGCGTTGGCGCCAACCGAGGCGGCGGTGGCGGGCATGTTGGCGGCGACAAGGAAGATCTGGTCCTCCTCTATCTCGCCGCCATATTGTCCCGGCATCACGGCACGCGCGACCGGGCCACCGGCATCGACCTTGAATTCCTGCTGGCCGGTGACGGCATAGCCGGACACGCTCTTAAGGCCGCGCTTCACGGCGAAGCTGCAGCTGGTACCGCCGGGCAGGCCGCTGCCGAATTCATAGACATAGGTCTGGGGATCGACCCAGCGTCCTTCGCCTTCGACCGGACAGGTAACCCCGAACGGCGACGGCGCGCGCGGATCGCCCAACGGCACCATCGGCTGGCTGAACCGGGCCGTGAAGGAGCGGATCGACCCGCCATCGCCAACGCCGGGCGTCGCCATCACGACTTGCGGGCTGTTGTCGCCAAGTGCGGCGACGGGCGCGACCACCAGAGCTAGGAGGGCCAGACGCAGTGCGAGCTTCATCGAACCCTCTCCCGGAAGTCGACCGCAGGCTAAGGCGCTAAACGGGCTCAAGTCCAGCCGGAACTGGCAGCCTCATGGCGCCAATATCTGGACATTCCTGCCGCTCGTTGCCGCAAAAGGCCGCGATCCGGACCCAAGATGCCATATTCTCGGCCTTGCGCTTTGCGTGAGCCACCGAACAGGATATCCGCCTTGGGCAATGGACATCTATCTGCCCATCGCCAACCTCTCGGTGAACGCGCTCGTTATCGTCCTGCTCGGCGGGGGGGTGGGGCTGCTATCCGGCATGTTCGGCGTCGGCGGCGGCTTCCTGACCACGCCGTTGCTGATCGTCTATGGCATTCCGCCCACCGTGGCAGCTGCCTCGGCCGCGAGCCAGGTGACCGGTGCGAGCGTATCGGGCGTGTTCGCGCATATCCGGCGCGGCGGCGTCGATACCAAGATGGGCGGCGTGCTTGTCGCCGGCGGCCTGGTCGGGTCGCTGTTCGGCGGCTGGCTGTTCAAGTTGCTCCAGGCGAGCGGCCAGATCGATACGGTGATTGCGATCGTCTATGTCCTGATGCTCGGGTCGATCGGCGGGCTGATGGCGAAGGAAAGCTGGACGGCGATCCACGCCAGCCGCACCGGCGCGCCGCCGCGCCCGCGCAAGCGCCGTCACCATCCGCTGGTCGCTGCCCTGCCGCTGCGCACGCGCTTCTACCGCTCGGGCCTGTACATCTCGCCGCTCGCGCCGCTGCTGCTCGGCTTCTTCGTCGGCATCCTGACCATCTTGCTCGGCATCGGCGGCGGCTTCATCCTGGTGCCGGCGATGCTTTATCTGCTCGGCATGACCACGCAGGTCGTGGTCGGCACGTCGCTGTTCCAGACGCTGTTCGTCACGGCGATGGCGACGATGGTCCATGCCACCACGACCAAGGCCGTCGATATCGTGCTCGCCGCGCTGCTGCTGCTCGGATCCGTCGCCGGCGCGCAGGTCGGCGCGCGCTTCGCGACCAAGGTGAAGCCGGAATATCTCCGCCTCGCACTCGCCATCATCGTGCTGCTCGTCGCCTTCCGCATCGGCCTCGGCCTGGGCTGGCGGCCTGACGAGATCTATTCGGTCGAGCTATCGTGAAGAAACTGCTGCTCCTTCTCCTGGTCCCGCTGCTGATGGGCCAGGCGAAACCGGCTACGCAGGCAAAGCCAGTGCTGGTGCCCGATGTCTCCCAGCGCGACATCGAGATCGCCTATAGCTTCACCGGCGCCGAACTGCTGCTGTTCGGCGCGATCCTCTATCCCGGCGGGCGGCTGCCCGACGACGACAAGCCGACCGACATCGTCGTGGTGGTGAAGGGTCCGGTCCAGTCGATTCTGGTGCGCGAGAAGGAGAAGGTCGCCGGCATTTGGGTCAATGCGGCGCGGCTGCGCTACCGGTCGGCGCCGAGCTTCTACGCGATCGCGTCGTCGCGGCCGGTCGCCAGTCTCGTCGATGAGCGCACTCAGGCGATCTACGAGCTGGGCCTAAACAGCCTGCAGCTATCCCCGGCGAGCAGTGCACCGACCGAGGAACAGGATCGATTCGCGCGCGGGCTGGTCGACCTCAAGCGCCGGTCCGGCCTGTATTTCGAGGCGCCCGGCGCCGTCGAGATCACGGACGGCGTGCTATACCGCGCCCGCGTGACCATCCCGGCGCGCGTCCCAGTCGGGCGCTTCACCGCGGAAACCTTCCTGATCCGCGACGGCCGCGTGCTGGCGGCGGCGACGCGCGATATCGATATCCGCAAATCGGGCTTCGAGCGTTTCGTCGCGCGATCAGCGGATCGATGGTCCTTCACCTACGGGCTGACGGCCGTCGCACTTTCGATCCTGTTCGGCTGGACCGCCGGCTGGGTCGCGCGGCGCTTTTAGAGGCGCATTCGGCCAGGCTCGCCCATCTCACAACCCCTCGCCCTCGAGGGGAGGGTTTATGGGTGGGCGCGTTGAGTCCCGGCTTGGCCTTCGCGACCCTCGGGACAGCGGCCTGGCCTCGCCCGGGCCGCCTTGATCTACACCGACCGGCGCCGCGCAACGGCGCTGGCCCGATACGCCGCTCTGGCTATTCCAGCGCGACAACCCCTGCAAACGGCGAATTCCCAACCGATTCGGATATGATCCTTCGGGAATCCGCACCATGAAAAGCGTGACACACCCAATATTTACCTGTCGTCGGCATAGCTCGGAAGAATGACACCGGGGAAAACCGAGGAATGACCGAGATGCTGGGCAGCCAGGCTTTCGAAAAAGCAGCGCCCGCGGGTGCCGGTGTCTCTCTGCCCGATGCGGCGGGCGAAGCCATCGGCTTCGTGTTCGAGATATCCGGATCGAGCAGCCAGGTCATGCTGGACGCGCGCGCGCTGGAAAACGCGTCGCGGCACAGCGACCCCGTGGCGGCCAGCGCCGGCCAGGTCGGCACCCAGATCAAGATGCGCGTCGGCAATGCCTGGCTGATCGCCAATATCCGCTCGCTGAAACTCGCCGACGGGTCGAACGACCGGATCGCCGCGCAAGTCGATTTCCTGGGCGAAGGCGACGAGGAGCGCCTGACCGGCAAGCTCTACAAATTCCGCCGCGGCGTGACGCGTTACCCCACCCCGGGCTGCCGCATCTATGCGGTCACCACGGCCGACCTGAAGCAGATCTATGCCGCCGACGATCGCGCCAATATCGAGATCGGCACGGTCTACCCGACCAAGGACATTCGCGCTGCGCTCTATGTCGACGCGATGCTCGGCAAGCATTTCGCGCTGTTAGGATCGACCGGTACCGGCAAATCGACCAGCGCCGCGCTGATCCTCCACCGCATCTGCGATCTCGCGCCGCAGGGCCATATCGTGATGGTCGATCCGCACGGCGAATATAGCGCTGCGTTCAAGGACAACGGCGCGATCTTCGACGTGTCCAATCTGCAGATGCCGTACTGGCTGATGAACTTCGAGGAGCATTGCGAGGTATTCGTCGCCTCGAGCGGGTCCGAGCATCAGATCGATGCGGACATCCTGGCCAAATGCCTGTTGATGGCGCGCGCAAAGGGCCGGCTGGGCCAGGAAATCTCCAAGCTGACGGTCGATGCGCCGGTACCCTATCTGCTGAGCGACCTGACCAATTTGATCCAGCTCGAAATGGGCAAGATGGACCGGGCCGGCGACACCGCCCCCTATTTGCGGCTGAAGACCAAGATCGAGGAGATCAAGGCCGATCCGCGCTACGGCTTCATGTTCTCCGGCATGCTCGTCGCCGATACGATGGCGGGTTTCATCCAGCGCATCTTCCGCCTGCCCGGCGACGGCAAGCCGATCTCGATCATCGATGTGTCGGGCGTGCCGTCCGAGATCACCTCGGTGGTAGTCGCGGTGCTGAGCCGCATGGTGTTCGATTATGCGATCTGGTCGCGCGGCGAGAATCAGCGCCCGATCCTGCTCGTCTGCGAGGAAGCGCATCGCTACATCCCCAATGAGCGCAACGCCGACAATTCGTCAGTCGGCAAGATCCTCAGCCGGATCGCCAAGGAAGGCCGCAAATACGGCGTGTCGCTTGGCCTGATCACGCAGCGCCCGTCCGATCTGGCGGAAGGCGTGCTGTCGCAGCTCGGCACGATCATCTCGATGCGCCTGAACAATGACCGCGACCAGGCATTCGTCCGCGCGGCCATGCCCGAAGGCGCGCGCGGTTTCCTCGATTCGATTCCGGCACTGCGCAACCGCGAATGCATCATCTGCGGTGAGGGTGTCGCTATCCCGATCCGCGTGTCCTTCGACGGCCTGGAGGAGAATAAGCGCCCGGCCTCGGAAGATCCGCTCTTCTCTAAGCTGTGGCGCGAAGTTGGCGATGAGGATCAGATCATCAGCCGCACCCTCAAGCGCTGGCGCTCTCAGGGGCGGTGACATTCCGCGCGCGTCCGCGCGCTTCAAAAAAGAGCCTTCGAAGATCGAAGCAGCGATCGGAGCATCGAGCCCCGCCCGTCGCTGACCAGCCCTGGACCCTCCCTTGCGGGAGAAGTCTCAGTGTGCGCCTGGCTTCACTGCCATCAGATTGGCGAAACGCGCCTTGAACGCGCGCAGCGTGTCGCCCGACAGTTGCGCCATGCTGGAGAAGGACATCGACCGCGGATTGACCGCAATGCCGTTCTTCCAGACTTCCCAATGGAGATGCGGACCAGTCGAAAGGCCGGTCGAGCCGATATAACCAATGACCTGGCCGGCGGCGACGCGCGTACCGGGGCGGACCGCGATCCGGCTCATATGGCCGTAGCCGGTACCGATGCCGCCGCCATGGGCCAGCTTCACGAAATTGCCGTATCCCGCGTTACGCCCGGCAAAGGCGACGACGCCGGCCATCGCCGCGTGGATCGGGGCTCCATAAGGCGCGCCGATATCCATGCCCTTGTGCATGCGGGTGAAACCAAGCAGCGGATGGCGGCGCAGGCCGAAGGTCGAGGTGACGCGCCCGGCGACGGGCATGCCCATGGTGCCGCGCCGTTCATACTGGCCCGACGCCTCATACCATTGGCCGTCATTCCATTTGATCAGCTGGGTCTTTTTGCGGCCCTGGTCGAGGCCGGCAAACATCAGGCTGCCAATCTGGACTTCGCCGGTCGCGGCGCGGGCCTGTTCGACGATGATGTCGAAGGTGTCGCCGGCACCGACGTCGCGGCCGATCGACAGGCGCGTCGCGATCGCCTTGATATAGCCTTCGACGATCTTGGCGGGAACGCCGGCGGCGCGCGCCGAGCGGTAGAGGCTCCGGCCGGCGAGGCCCTGGAAACGGGCTGGGGTATGATCGATCACGATCGAATGGCGGGTCAGCACGAGCACCCCGTTGACGCGCGACACGCTGAGGTTGAGGTCGAAGCGCGCGCGGAACGACAGGAGATCGAGCGGGCGGGCGACATCACGGGTCGGGCGGCGCCCGAGCGTCATATCGATCGGTGTGCCGGGCTTGATGTCGCCGAGGCCGACCGCGCCCGAGACGAGCCGGGCGGCAGCGGACGCGTCATCTTCGGAAACGCCAGCGCGCTGCAGCACGCGGACGAAGCTGTCGCCGCTGCCGAACTGTGTAGTGAGATCGATGATCGGGCGTTCGGGCGTTTCGGTGAGTGGCGCGACCAGATCGTTCGCCGCCATGTGCCGCCCGGTATCGGCGCCCCAGGCGAGCGGCGCGATCGATTGCGCACGTGCTTCGTCCCAGTCGGCGCCTTCCAGAGGGGCGGGAGCGATACCCGGAATCGTCGTGTGGAAGCTCGGCGCGAGCATCCAGGTGGCGGTGCAGAGCGCCGCACAGGTCGCCGCGCCACGCCACCAGTCGACCGAGCCGATCTGCGATCCGAGATCCGGCGCCCAATCGATCCGCGCGATCGCGTCGCGCAGGCGATCGATCGTGCGCGGCTCAGGCAACGGCACGATCGCCCGGCCGAACGACAGGGTTGCGGTGCCGCCCGCCTGATCCGATCCATGGTCACTGCGCAAAAACAAAGGCTGTTCGCCCCCAGGTCGCGGCGCCGTCTGAAAAAAGAAGAACCCCCCGGCGCGAGGTCAAATGACTGTGGCGATATTCTCCTAAAGTCAAATTAAGGAATGTTCCGGGTCGGGACGCGCGCGGCGAAGCGTGGCGGCCCTGCGACAACTCGCCACCAAGGACGGGGATTCACCGAATCCGCCAAGCATTCGATATGGTTAGGGCATATTTCAGCGGGGGCAGGTTGCGCCCGCGCGATCGGCACGCGATGTTGGTCGCACGATGAAGCGTGACAGCGAACGTCCGGTAACTGCGGTGCTGGGCCCGACCAATACCGGCAAGACCCATTTGGCGGTCGAACGGCTGTGCGGCCATTCGAGCGGCATGATCGGCTTTCCGCTGAGGCTGCTCGCCCGCGAAGTCTATGACCGCGTGGTCAAGATCAAGGGCGCCAACCAGGTCGCGCTGATCACCGGCGAGGAGAAGATCGTCCCGAAGGACGCGCGGTGGTTCCTCTGCACCGTCGAGAGCATGCCGGTCGACAGGGATCTGGCGTTCGTAGGGATCGACGAAGCGCAATTGGGTGCAGATCCCGAGCGCGGGCACGTCTTCACTGACCGTATCCTTCGCGCGCGAGGACGCGAGGAGACGATGATCCTCGGCTCCGAGGCGTTGCGGCCGATGCTCAAGGCGCTGGTGCCCGGGATCGACATTCTCAACCGGCCGCGCTTCTCGACCTTAAGCTATGCCGGCGCGCGCAAGATCTCGCGGCTGCCCAAGCGCTCGGCGATCGTCGCCTTCTCAGCCGAGGAGGTCTATGCCGTCGCCGAGATGTTGCGGCGCCTGCGTGGCGGGGCGGCGGTAGTGATGGGCGCGCTTTCCCCGCGCACCCGCAACGCCCAGGTCGCGATGTTCCAGGCCGGCGAGGTCGATTATCTCGTCGCGACCGACGCGATCGGCATGGGCCTGAACATGGACGTGGCGCATGTCGCCTTTGCCAGCCTCGACAAGTTCGACGGCCATCGCCAGCGCCGCCTGACCGTGGCCGAGATGGCGCAGATCGCTGGACGCGCGGGCCGCCACCAGCGCGACGGAACGTTCGGCGCGCTGGTCGAGGAAGGACCAGGCGCCTTCACGCCCGAAGAAGTCCTGGCGATCGAGGAGCACCGCTTCCCGCGGCTCGAGTTCCTCTACTGGCGCGATGGCGCGCCCGACATGACGAGCATCGACGCGCTGATCGCCAGCCTCGAAGCGCGCCCTACCGACCGCGTGCTGCGCGCGGCGCCGCAATCGACCGACCTGGCAGTGCTCAAGCGACTGGCGGAGGAAAGCTGGGTGCGCGACCGCGTGCGATCGCCGGCCATGGTCCAGAGACTCTGGGCCGCTGCGGGGTTGCCCGATTTCCGGAAGCTTGGCGTCGATCCGCATGCGCGCTTCGCCGGGCGGGTGTTCGGGCATCTGAGTGAAGGCGCCGGCCATATCCCGCACACCTGGTTCGCCGAGGAGGTCGCGCGGCTCGACAATGTCGCGGGCGATGTCGAGACACTGGCCGGGCGCATCGCTGCGGCGCGCAGCTGGGCCTATATCGCGAATCGGCCGGACTGGCTCGCCGATCCGGCGCATTGGGCCGCGCGGGCGGCGGCTGTCGAAGAACGCCTTTCGGATGCGCTGCATCTCAGCCTTACTCAGCGCTTCGTCGACAAGCGCACCACCATGCTGCTGCGCCAGATTGGTGCCGACAAGGGCGCCCTGCCGGTGACGATCGGCCCCGAGGGCGAGGTGATGGTCGAGGAGCATGCGATCGGGCGACTCGACGGCTTCCGTTTCACCGTCGCGTCGGACGCGCGGCACGGCGACAAAAGGCTCTTGCTGGCCGCTGCCGAACGACGCCTTGGCGACGAGCGCGCCCGTCGGGGAGAAAAACTGGCGACGGCCGAAGACGCGACGCTGGCAATCGACGCGAGCACCCGGCCAGTGATTATGTGGGACGGGTTGAAGGTCGCCGACCTCATGCCAGGTCCGTCGCTGGCGCGGCCTCGCGTGCAGCTCGATCGGTCGCTCGATTGCCTCGAACGCGGATTGCAGACGCGGGTGCGATCGCGGCTTGAGGACTGGCTGGCCGCCGAGATCGCGCGGCGCCTGCCTGGACTGGTCGGCCTTGATGTAGCCCAGCGCGACCCGGCGGCAACCGCCCCGCTTCGTGCGGTCGCCGCGGCACTGGTCGGCGCGGGCGGGATCGTCGCGCGCGGCGGGATCGATGCGGCGGTGGATGCGCTCGACCCGTCGGCGCGAAAGAGACTACGGGCGATCGGCGTGACGATCGGCGCGCTCGATCTGTTCGACCCGCGACTGCTCAAACCAGGGCCGGCGCGCTGGCGGCGGCTGTTGATAGCGGTCCAGGCCGAGCGAGCACCGGACGCTGCGCCGCCCGCCGGGGCCAGCGTGTTGGCGCGCGGGATGCCGGGTGCAACACTGGCGGACGGTTATCGGCCGCTCGGCAATCAGGCGGTGCGGGTCGATCTCGCAGAACGCATCGCCCGGGCAGCGCATGAGGCGCGCGCCGGGCGCAAGCCGTTCGCGCCCGATCCGGCGCTCGCCACCTCGATCGGCGTGACCCCCGAGACGCTGGCGCGGCTGATGGCGGCGCTGGGTTTCCGCACCGCGCCGGCGCAGGAAGGTGCGCCGCGCTGGGTATGGCGTGGGCTGACGCGGACAAAAGTGGCGCCGCCGCCGCGCGACAATGCCTTTGCCGCGCTCGCGGGCCTTCGGTCCACACATGGCTAGCCACGGGGCTGAAGGCGCGACGATGCGGCTCGACCGGTTCCTCTGGTTCGCGCGCTTCGCCAGGACCCGCAGCGCCGCCCAGAAGATTGCCGGCGAAGGCCGCTTGCGGCTCGACGGCCGGGCGATCGACCGCGCCCATGCCATGGTGCGGATCGGCAGCGTGATCGCCTTCATGCAAGGCACGCGCGTGCGCGTGATTCGGGTGGAGGCGCTGCCGATACGACGCGGCCCGGCGCCCGAGGCGCAGGCGTGCTACACCGACCTCGTCATTGAGAACGTCTCGCATCAGGCTTCGAGCGATTGACGAGGGCCGCGACCGGGCATAGCAGACGGGGCGTTTCGTCGGACCCATGTGTTCCGAGCTGGGGAGTATGCAATGACCTACGTCGTCACCGATGCCTGCATCAAGTGCAAGTACATGGATTGCGTCGAGGTCTGTCCCGTCGATTGCTTCTATGAAGGCGAGAACATGCTGGTGATCAATCCCAGCGAGTGCATCGATTGCGGCGTGTGCGAACCCGAATGCCCTGCCGAGGCGATCCTGCCCGACACGGAGAATGGTCTCGAAAAGTGGCTGGAGCTGAACAACACCTTCTCGTCGCAGTGGCCCAACGTCACGCGCAAGAACGACCAGACCCCGGCTGATGCCGACGAGCACAAGGGCGAAGACGGCAAGTTCGACAAATACTTCTCGCCGGAGCCCGGCTCGGGCGACTGATCAACGGCTATTTTAGTCGTTTCCGTACTATTTTTCGCAGGGGCGACCCGCAATGGGCGTGCTGCGTCTGGTAATTTTATTACGACTCTGCTACATGATGTAGGACGGAGGCGCGGAATCGCGTGATCCGGCTGGAGACGTTTAAATCAACATCCCCTTATCGCGCGCACGCAGCCTCGCTGCCGCCGCGCACCCTCAGGGGAACCAGTCCACGGAAAGGCTCAACGGAATGGCTGCCAAGGCGCTGTCCTTCGACGTCGGCGATTATGTCGTTTACCCCAAGCACGGCGTTGGCCGTGTCATCGAGCTGCAGCGGCAGGAAATCGCCGGCATGCAACTTGAACTCTATGTTCTCCGTTTCGAAAAGGAGCGCATGACGCTACGCGTCCCGACCAACAAGGCCGAAAGCGTTGGCATGCGCAAGCTGTCGTCGGACAAGACGCTGCGTGAGGCGCTCGACACGCTGACCGGCAAGCCGCGGGTAAAGCGCACCATGTGGTCGCGCCGCGCCCAGGAATATGAGGCCAAGATCAATTCGGGCGACCTGGTGTCGATCGCCGAAGTGGTCCGCGACCTGTTCCGCGCCGACGACCAGCCCGAGCAGAGCTATTCGGAGCGCCAGATCTTCGAAGCGGCGACCAGCCGTCTCGCGCGCGAACTCGCCGCAATGGAGCAGGTCGACGAGCCGACCGCTCAGGAAAAGATCCTGGAAATCCTCCGCAAGGCGGCGGCGATCCACAACAAGGACAAGGCGCCCGCCTGATCGCGGTGCCCGATCCGAACGAGGAGGGCGGCCGGTGACGGTCGCCCTTCTTTTGTCTGGCCAGTTGCGTTGCTCTCCCTAGTGTGTTATTAAACCAATACACACAAGGAGACTCTCATGCGCTTTGCTGCCCTGATCCTGGCCTTGCCGCTGGCGGCGATACCGCTCGCGGCGTGCTCCTTCACCAGCGACGACGATTCGAAACCTGGCGTGGCCGGGTCGGGCAGCGGCACCACGCGCAGCTATTCAGTGGCGGATTTCACCGGTGTGGAGCTGCGCGGTTCGGACGATGTCGATGTGCGCGTCGGCACGGGCTTTTCGGTACGTGCCGAAGGGCCGTCCGAGCAGCTCGACAAGCTCAAGATCGAGAAGGTCGGCAATACGCTGCGGGTCGGACGGATCAACGGCAACAGCTTCAGCTGGGGCAGCGGCGACCATAAGGGCGTGAAAATCTTCGTAACGATGCCACGCATCGCCGAGGCAAGCATCGCCGGATCGGGCGATATGGCGGTCGACCGGGTCGAGGGCCAGAGCTTCAACGGATCGAGCGCCGGATCGGGCAATCTCGATGTCGCGGCGATCAATGTCGAGACCGGCAAATTCTCGATCGCCGGATCGGGCGATATCGGCCTGAAGGGCAGCGCCAGGAAGCTGACCATCGACATCGCCGGATCGGGCGGCGTCGACGCACCGGAGCTGACGGCCCAGGGTGCCGAAGTGTCGATCGCTGGTTCCGGCAGCGTGCGTGCCAGGGTAAAGGGCGGCGCCGCAATATCGATGCTGGGGTCGGGCGATGTCGATCTGGGTCCGGACGCCAAATGCGCGACCTCCAAGATGGGATCGGGCGATGTGAAATGCGGCAGCTGAGCGACATTCACGCCGCCCTTGCCTGACGGCGTGATTGGGGCGATGCCGTGGGAATGATCCGCCTTTTGCCCGCTCTCCTCCTGTTGCTCCTGCCGGTTTCGGCCGGCGCGGCCGATCGAACCTATTCGGTTGGCAGTTTCGATCGGGTCCGCGTCGAGGGGCCATTCCAGGTCCAGCTCCTGACCGGCAAATCGCCCGGCGCGCGCGCCTCTGGCGACACGCGCGTGATCGAAGGCCTCGACATCCGGGTCGAGGGTACGACGCTGCTCATTCGCGCCGGCATCAATGGCTGGGGCGAGCAGCCCGTCGCGGGAAACAAGGCGGCCCCAGTGATCACCGTGTCAACCTCGGCGATCCGCGGCGCGATCGTGATCGGCGGCGGGCGGCTCAGCGTCACCGGGCCGATTCGCGGCCAGCGCATCGACCTGTCAGTGAACGGAAGCGGCGCGATCGACGCGGGCGCGATCCAGGCCGACCAGTTCAATGCGACGATGCTCGGATCCGGCAGCATGAAGCTGGGCGGCCGCGCCGCCAAGGTTCAGCTTACCACCAATGGCACGGGCGGGATCGACGCGACAGCGCTGTCCGCGAGCGACCTGATCCTGCTGCTCGACGGCCCTGGCGAGATGCGCGCGACCGCTCGTTTCACGGCGAAGGTCACAACCACCGGGCTGGGTGCCGTCACCGTCTATGGCAGCCCGGCCTGCACGGTGAGGGCAATCGCCGGCGGTCCGGTAAGCTGCGGCAAACTGCCCGCGCCTTAAATCAGCCCCAGCCCGGCAAGTTTTCCCATCAGCGCAGCCGGCATCTGATCGCCCACCACCATATCGCCATCGAGGTCGACCGGCGCATCCGCATCTTCGAGATAGCGCCAGCCCTGATGCGCGCGTTTGGGCCGGGCCTGGGTGAGGATCAGCTTCGGATCGATATGGATCGCGACTCGCCCGCCCTCCGCATCGCCGAAGCGCAGGATCGGCGATCGAGCGATAAGCTGGTGCTTGATGATCCAGAACAGCGATCCCTGCCCCGCGATTTCCTCGTGCCTTTTGGGCAGATAGCGCGTCGTCAGGAATACCGGTCCAGCCTCGGCGCGCAGCAGCAACCGCTCGGCGAGATGATCGACGCCGACGGCGCCAAATGCAACTTTCGTAATATGCAGCGGCATTTCAGGTATTTGGGAAGCCCGCGTTCAACCGCCAAGGCCCCACAGGGTCGCCAGACCGAGGAACGACAAGAATCCCATCACGTCCGTCATCATCGTGACGAATACCGCCGAGGACACCGCCGGATCGACTCCCGCGCGTTCGAGCCCGACCGGAACCAGCACGCCCGCCAGGCCGGCGATCAGATTGTTGATCACCATCGCCATGGCAATGACGATGGCGAGATCGACATTGCCGAAGATGATATAGGTGCCGAGCCCGATCAGAATACCGAGCATCGCGCCGTTGGCGGCGGCAATGGTGAATTCGCGCATGATCATGCGCCGTGTGTTGGAACTGGTCAGCTGGTTGGTGGCGAGCGCGCGCACCACGACCGCAAGCGTCTGGGTACCGGCATTGCCGCCCATGCCGGAGACGATCGGCATCAGCACCGCCAGCAACGCAAACCGCCCAATCTCGCCCTGGAACAACCCGACCACCGAGGCAGCCAGCATCGCCGTGCCGAGATTGACGATCAGCCAGGTGATCCGCGTGCGCACGGTGAGCACGATCGGCTCGTTGATGTCTCCCTCGCCCGCGCCGGACAGGCGCAGGATATCCTCACCGGCCTCTTCGGAGATGATATGGACGATGTCGTCGACGGTGATCATGCCGACCAGCCGTCCGCTAGCATCAACCACCGCAGCGGAGATCAGCGCGTATTTCTGGAAGCGCAGCGCGACCTCTTCCTGGTCCATGTCGACCGGGATCAGGGTCTGCTCGCGCTTCATCACATCGGCGATCGATACAGTGCGCGGCGTGCGTAATATCCAGGAAAGCTGGCAGGTCCCGACCGGCCGATGCGCGGGATCGACGACGAAGATCTCCCAGAAATCGGTCGTCAGTTCCTCATGCCCGCGCAGATAGTCGATCGCGTCGCCGACGCTCCAATGTTCGGGCACCGCGATCAACTCGCGCTGCATCAGGCGACCGGCGGATTCCTCCGGATAGGAGAGCGCTTCCTCGATTGCGGCACGATCATCGGGGTCCAGCGCGCGGAGCACGGCGCGCTGGTCGTCCTCCTCCATGTCCTCGATGATCGCGACGGCATCGTCGGTATCGAGCTCCGAGGCGATGTCGGCGACTTCATGCGGCTCGAGCGCATCGATCAGGTCCTCGCGGACATAATCGTTCATCTCGGCGAACACGTCCGCGTCGAGCAGGTCGGTTATCGCCTTGGCGAGATCGGCACGCTCTTCGTGGGGCGTCAGCTCGAACAGATCGGCGATGTCGGCGGGATGGAGCGGCTCAACCAGCGCGCGCGCGGCCTCGGTATCGCCCTGCTCGACCGCGTCGAGCACGGCGCGGACGAACTCCGGCTTCAGCCGGTCGTCCTCGTCGAGCTGCTGCCCTTCGGTGTCTTGCTGACTCAGTTCGGTCTCGCTCATCCTGACCTCCCAAAGCCCGTGCGACGGCCCGCCTCTACCCTTGCCCGGCGTCAAAGCCAAATCAACATGACAGCATTTGTAACGGGACCGAAATCCCGGTTTCGCCTACCCAGTGCGTGGCCCAAAGCCGGACGGAAGAGGTTCGAAATGCGACCCCGAGCCCCTTCCGTCTACGGGCCTGCGCTCAGACACAAACGCCCCGTGTGAGCGCGGGCCCGCCCCATTTCCGGCGCCACCTGCCATTGCGGATATCGAAGACGGTCCCTAGGTGCGGGAACCTTATTTCTTCAGGAGCCCGATATGGCCGATTCCCCGGAAACCCTTACCCTGACGCTCGACGGCGGCGACGTGACGATCAAGCTGCGCCCTGACCTGGCGCCGCAGCATGTCGCGCGCATCGTGGAGCTGGCCAATGACGGCTTTTATGACGGCGTCGTGTTCCACCGTGTTATCCCGGGCTTCATGGCCCAGGGCGGCGACCCCACCGGCACCGGCATGTCCGGGTCGGACAAGCCCAACCTGCCGGCCGAATTCTCGAAGGAGCCGCATGTCCGCGGCGTGTGTTCGATGGCGCGTGCGCAGAGCCCGAACAGCGCGAACAGCCAGTTCTTCATCTGCTTCGACGATGCGCGCTTCCTCGACGGCCAATATACCGTGTGGGGCGAAGTGACGTCCGGCATGGAGCATGTCGACGCACTGCCCAAGGGCGAGCCGCCGCGCGAGCCGGGCAAGATCCTCAAGGCAAGCGCTGCCTGATTTTCAAAAGCCCCTCCCCTTCGGCGGAGGGGCTTTTTTTATACCGCCGGATCGCCGATCGTTTCGATCAGCCAGTCGTGGAACAGCCGCACCGGCCGCTGCGCCAGTGCGCGTGGGCGGCAGGCGAACCAGTAGCTGTACGGGCTCTCCACCTCGATATCGAACAGCCTGACCAGCCGGTCGTCATGCGCGTCCTCGAAATGGCTTTCGTGCATGAAGGCGATGCCAAGACCCTGTGCCGCCGCCTCGAGCATCAGCGCGCCCGAATCGAAATGATCGATCGCGAGCGGCTCGATGTCGTCGAGTCCCGCCGCGCGACGCCACGCCGTGAAGGTATCGGGCATGTCGCGATGGACCAGCGCGGTCAGTCCGGCGAGCTGTTTCGGCTCGGTGACGGGATTGGCGCGATCGATCAGGCCGCGCGCGCCGATGACATAGACCGAATTACGATCGAGCCTTTTGCCGTAGAGCGCCGGATCGATCTCCCGCGCCAGCGCGATCACGGCGTCGAGCCCGTCGCCCAGCCGTGCCAGCCCGTGCGCCGCGGTATCGATATCGAGATGAAGCTCCGGATGCCTCGTGCGCAACTCCCCGAGCCGGGGGAACAGCCGCTGCGAGGCGAACAGCGGCAGAATGCCGAGCCGCAGCCGCAATACGTCCGTGCCACTGGTCATCACTTCGACCGCGTCGGAAAGACTGTCGAGTGCCGGGGCAATCTGCGCGATCAGGCGTTCACCGTCGGCATTGAGCACGACGGCCTGGTGACGGCGATCGAACAATGGCTTGCCGATGAAGCGCTCGAGCGCCTGGATCCGGCGGCTGAGCGCCGGCGGCGACAACGCGAGTTCCTGCGATGCGGCCTTGATCGAGCCGAGGCGCGCGACCTGCACGAACGCCTCGATCGCGGTCAGCGGCGGCAATCTGCGCATGATCGAAGCGCTCCCCTCGCGGCTGCATTGTGCGCCGCGTCATATACCCTGCGTTCCAAATCTACCATCGTCCCTCGGGCGATTGCCAGCGTTGATTGCAGTAGACGCAATTGCACCGACTCTTTTCGCACTTGCAGCATAAACCGCTGCGCCACATATAGAGCAGGCCTTTCAGGCATCCTCTCCTAAAACTTTCAAGGCCGGCCCCTTTGGGGTCGGCCCTTTTTTTGTCTGCTTCCAGTGGCTTATCCGAAGCAGGCGACCCACCCCTCGTATCTGGGGAACCCCGATCCTATCTCGCGCGCTCAACGTCGAGTTCGCGAGGGAAACACACATGGCCGATGGCGAAGCGCCCGTTCGGAAATTGCAGGTGGCGAATGCCAGGCCGGAAGACAGTGGTCGCGGCCTGGCGCATATGCCGCGCGCGCTGATGGCGGCGCTCGGCGTCGGCGAAGGCGATGTGATCGAGATCGTCGGCAAGTCGACCACCCCGGCGCGCGCGGTTGCGCCCTATGCCGAGGACGAAGGGCTGGAGATCATCCGCATCGACGGCCTGCAGCGCGCCAATGCGGGCGCGGGTTCGGGCGATTTCGTCGAAGTACGCAAGGTCGAATCCAAGCCGGCGACACGCGTGGTCTTTGCTCCCGCGCAGCAGAACCTGCGACTCGAGGGGTCGTCCAACGCGCTCAAGCGTACTTTTTTCGGCCGGCCGCTTACCCAGGGCGACGTCGTCGCGACGGCGGGACAGCAGCGCGTCGACAACATGCCACCGGGCGTCCAGCAGTTCCTCCGCGCGCCGGCCTATGCGCTGCAGGAGATTCGCCTCGCGGTGATCGGCACGACCCCGAAGGGCGTCGTCCATGTCGACGAGAATACCGAGATCGAACTGCGGCCCGAATATGAGGAGCCGAAAGAGGCGCGCCGCGCCGACGTGACCTATGACGATATCGGCGGCATGGGCCCGACGATCGATCAGTTGCGCGAGATGGTCGAGCTGCCCTTGCGCTATCCTGAGCTTTTCCAGCGGCTGGGCGTCGATCCGCCCAAGGGCGTGTTGCTGCATGGGCCGCCCGGCACCGGCAAGACGCGCCTCGCGCGTGCCGTCGCCAATGAAAGCGCCGCCGAATTCTTCCTGATCAATGGCCCCGAGATCATGGGGTCGGCCTATGGCGAATCCGAAGGCAAGCTGCGCCAGGTATTCGAGGAAGCGGCCAAGAACGCGCCCTCGATCGTCTTCATCGACGAGATCGATTCGATCGCGCCGAAGCGGGGCCAGGTGTCCGGCGAAGCGGAGAAGCGCCTCGTCGCGCAGTTGCTGACCCTGATGGACGGGCTCGAAGCGCGCGCGAATGTCGTCGTCATCGCGGCGACCAATCGTCCCGAGGCGATCGACGAAGCGCTGCGCCGCCCCGGCCGGTTCGACCGCGAGATCGTGGTCGGCGTGCCGGACGAGCGCGGCCGTCGCGAAATCCTGGGTATCCACACCCGCGGCATGCCGCTGGGCGACAAGGTCGACCTGAACGAGCTGGCGCGGACGACATACGGGTTTGTCGGTGCCGATCTCGCCGCCTTGGCGCGCGAAGCGGCGATCGAAGCCGTTCGCAAGATCATGCCACGGCTCAACCTCGCCGAGGGCACGATCCCGCCAGAAGTGCTCGATACGCTCGCCGTGACGCGCGAGGATTTCCTCGATGCGCTGAAGCGCGTCCAGCCGAGCGCGATGCGCGAGGTAATGGTCGAGGCGCCGCGCGTCCGCTGGGAAGATGTCGGCGGGCTCGACAAGGCACAGGCGCGCCTGAAGGAAGGCGTCGAACTGCCGCTCAAGGACCCTGACGCGTTCCGCCGCCTCGGCATCCGTCCGGCCAAGGGCTTCCTGCTCTATGGGCCGCCCGGCACCGGCAAGACCTTGCTAGCCAAGGCGGTCGCGCGCGAGGCGGAGGCGAACTTCATCGCCACCAAGTCCAGCGACCTGCTGAGCAAATGGTATGGCGAATCGGAGCAGCAGATCGCCCGGCTGTTCGCCCGCGCCCGGCAGGTCGCGCCCTGCGTCATCTTCATCGACGAACTCGATTCGCTGGTCCCGGCACGCGGCGGCGGGCTGGGCGAGCCGCAGGTGACCGAACGGGTGGTCAACACCATCCTGTCCGAGATGGACGGGCTGGAGGAGCTGCAATCGGTTGTCGTAATCGGCGCGACCAACCGGCCGAACCTGATCGATCCGGCGCTGTTGCGGCCGGGCCGGTTCGATGAACTGGTCTATGTCGGCGTTCCGGATAAGGCTGGCCGTCGGCGTATCCTGGCGATCCAGACCGGCAAGATGCCGCTGGCCGCCGATGTCGATCTCGACGAGATGGCGAGCCGCACCGAGCGCTTCACCGGCGCCGACCTGGAAGATCTTGTTCGTCGGGCCGGCCTCACCGCACTACGCCAGTCGCTATCGGCCGCCCAGGTGACGATGGCGCATTTTGAGGAAGCGCTGGCGGAGTCCCGGGCTTCCGTGACTCAGGACATGGAACGCGAATATGAGCAGATGGCGGCGCGGCTGAAGCAGGAAGCCTCAGCCATCCAACCGATCGGCTTCATCACCCCCGGTCAGCTTCGTCCCCACGGCCCTAAGGGCAGCGACTGAGGTTTCCCGCAACGCGAACCAGCAATAGCCGAGCAAGAGGATGAGCGCGGCGCCCGCTGCCAGATACGGCAGCGCGTGCTGCGCCTCATACAGCCCCACCCCGATCGATGGCCCGAGCACGAAGGAGGCGCCGTTGATCGAGGTGACCTTGCCCGCAACCGAGCCCTGTGCCGCATGCCCGACCGCCAGCGACGAGCCGGCGGTAAAGGCGGGCCGGGTGAAGCCGAAGCCGATCGATGCCAGCGCATAAGCGGTCGCGATGCCGTAGAGCGACGTCGCCAGCCCGGTAAGCGCGCAGCCCGCCGCGCCGATGACAAGGCCGACCAGCATCAGCTGCCGCGGCTTCATGTCGAGTAACGGAATGATGCCCCATTGAACGAGCAGGGCCGCGCCCGCGCCCATCATCAGCACGATGCCGGTCGGCTGCAGTGCGTCGGTCGGCGCCAGGTGAAGCCGGTCGATGACGAGAAAGCCGATCGCCTGGCTTGTCATCGCCTGGGCGTGGCCCATTACCAGCCCGGCCATCATCCAGCCGCGGACGCGCGGATCGAAATAGCCGACACGCTCGCTATGCGGTTCGATCGCGGCAGTGATGCTTGCGCCGGTGCTCTGGCCGCCGATCGAGGGATAGGCGTTGGCGGCCCCGCCATGCGTACCGGGTTGCGGGCTGAGATCGTTGGGCAGCCGCTTGAGCACCGCCACATAGACGCCGGCAGCGAACAGGGCGAAGATGAAGGCCGGGCCGGCCAGCCCGACCTCGACCGCACCGATGCTGCCGAGGATCAGGAAGGGGGCGATCGCAGGGCCGAGGATCGTACCGAGCCCGAAAGCCGAGCCCAGCAGGGTCAGCGCCCGCGTGCGTTCTTCGCGGCTGGTGCGCCCGGCCACCAGGGCCTGAACCGCGGGCGGCGCCGCGGAGCCGAAAGCACCGTAGATCAGCCTCCCGATGATGAAGCAGATGAATGCGGCCGTTCCGCTGATCCAGCCATTGATTCCCGCGGCGAGGAAGATGCCACACAACAGCAGCGATACGCAGAAGCCGCCGATGCCGAGCAGGATCATCGCCCGCCGGCCATGCTTGTCGGATCGATTGGCCCAATAAGGCGCTGCGATTACCCATAGCAGGGCCGACACCGAAAAGGCGGCGGCGACCGCGCTGTCCGGCACTTTCAGGGAGCGCCCCAGCGCCGGCAGTACGGATTGCAGCGCCGTGTTGCCCGCAGCGATCGTCAACATCACCAGGAACAGGAGCGCGAAATCGCGATTGACCTCCCGTGCCTTCACTCCTTTGCCCAACGATAGGAACGTTCGGCTGCGCAGACGATCACCTCATAGCTCTCATACCAGCGCGCACGCCCGGTATCGCGGATCGCCTTGTGTTCGGGATGGTCGCGCCACGCGAGCGCGCTTGCTTCATCCGCCCAGAAACTGAGGGTGATGCCGAGCCCCTCGAGCCCGCGCGTGCTCTCGATTCCGCGATAGCCGGGCTGGGTTCTTGCAAGCGACTCCATCGCCTCGGCCGCGGCGCCATAGCCTGCATCGTCCACAGCGGTGCGCCGGGAGAGGAAGATCACCACGATCTGGCCGGTCCGGTCGTCGCGCATGCGCCTCGCTTAAGCGCTTCGCGCCCGCACGCAACCCCGAACGGGACGCTCATCGCATCTCAAGCGGAGCCTAAGACTTGAATGTTCGTTACAGGATTGCGACAGGTGCTCGTGACTCATCAAGAACAAGGATCGCCAGTGACCGTTTCCACCACTGCCGCCCGGCGCCAACGCCGGGCCGCTGCCGGAGTGTCCTCACCCTGGGCGATGTTCCTGAAAGGGTTCATGAAACATCCGGTAATGGTCGGATCGATCGTGCCTTCCTCGGGCAAGCTGATCCGCAAGATGCTTGGCCCGGTGGACTGGCAGACAACGAAGCTGTTCGTCGAATATGGCCCAGGCGTCGGCACCTTCTGCCCGCACATCCTGGAACGGATGGCGCCCGACGCCAAATATATCGCAATCGACACCAATCCGGATTTCATCCGCTATCTGCGCCATGAGATCACCGACCCCCGTTTTCTGGCGGTAAGCGGATCGGCTGCCGATGTGCGCCAGATCGTCCGGGACCATGGTTTCGACCATGCCGATTACGTGCTGTCGGGCCTGCCCTTCTCGACCCTGCCCGCCGGTGTCGGCGACGCCATCGGCCAGGCGACAGCGGATGTGCTTCGTCCGGGCGGCGCCTTCCTGGTCTATCAATTCTCCCCCAAATGCCGCGACTTCATCGAACCTTATATTCCGAAGGTCGAGCACGACATGGAATGGTGGAACGTACCGCCGGCCCAACTTTATTGGGCGTGGAAGGAATAGCTCAGGGCTTCTTCTCTAGCCGTCTGCGCGGTCCGAAGTTCAACCTCTTCGTCACATTATAATCGAGCACGGTCATCACGAAAAAGGCGGCCGCCTGTTTCGTGCGGACCCACCAGTTGGAACGCGCCTTGTAAAGGGCGACTGTGATCCGTTCCGACTGGTCGACCTCGCCATCGACATAAGCGCGCACATGCGCGGCAAAGGTCTTGTCCTCGATCCGGAGCATCATCTCCAGGTTCAGGAACAGGCTGCGTATGTCGTAATTGGCCGAGCCGATATAGACCACGTCATCGATCACGAAGAGCTTGGTGTGGAGCTTGGTCGGTTGATATTCGTAGATCTCGACGCGCTTGCGCAGCAGCCCTGCATAGGTGAAGCGCGACGCCCAGATCGCCGCCCCATGATCGTTCTTCGACGGCAGGACGATACGCACCTTGCCGCGCATGCCGGCTCGGTCGAGCCGTCTCAGCATGCCAGGGCTTGGCGCGAAATAGCCGGCGATGATGTCGATCGTCTGACCGGATTGCAGATCCCTTTTCACCGCACGCGCCCATGGCGACAAACGCCGCGTGGGGCCGCCGAACAGCCAGCGCGTCTTGCCCTCGGGTTCGCTCCAGGTGCCAAGGGCGCGGCGCAACGAACGGAGCGATGCCTTGGGCTGTTTCGACCAGCGTGACAGCGCGTCGAAATAACCGGCGATATGCCCTACGGCGGGCCCCTCCACCAGCAGCCCGAGATCGCGCCATGCTTGTTCGTCCGGGGTGCCGAAATAGCTGTCCTGGACATTGAACCCGCCGATAATGGCGCGCGCTTCATCCGCCAGCACCAGCTTCTGGTGGTTGCGCAGCAGATAGCGCCGACCCCAGCGCGGCACGAAACGGCAGACATCGACGCCAGCGTCGCGCAGGGGCTCGAAGAAATTGTGCTGCTCGGCGTGCTCGCTGCCAAGGCCGTCGACCACGAGCGATACCGCGACGCCCCGCGCCGCCGCATCGAGCATTGCCTGGCGCACCCGGGCGCCCGCGGCATCGTCGACATAGATGTAATAGATGATCCGCAGCGTTCGCTTCGCGCTCGCGATCAACGCGATCATCGCCTCCAGCCGGCGCGGCCCGGTATCGAGCATGGTCAGT
>Ga0247737_1000050_pt1 | contig 30555 bp, 28 predicted proteins | sample UWRJL028104C2_FD_180937 | JGI IMG/M metagenome (GOLD analysis project Ga0247737, IMG submission 180937) | Plant litter microbial communities from Arlington Agricultural Research Station in Wisconsin, United States - UWRJ-L028-104C-2 | ecosystem: Environmental > Terrestrial > Plant litter >...
CGGCATTCACCCCCGCCTCCTCGACCACCGCGAGACAGACATGGACCATGGTGCCGTACGCCAGGATGGTCAGCGCCTCGCCGGCGCGGACGATCTTCGCCTTGCCCAGCTCGATCTTGTAATAGCCGGTCGGCACCTCGCCCGCGGGATGAAGCGACCAGTTCTTTGTCGGGCGATCCCAATGGCCGTCGAACGGGCCGTTATAGATGCGCTTTGGTTCGAAGAAGATCGTTGGATCATTGTCCTCGATCGCGGCGATCAGCAGGCCCTTGGCGTCGTATGGCGTCGATGGGATCACCGTCTTCACGCCGGAAACATGGGTGAAGATACCCTCGGGGCTCTGACTGTGGGTCTGTCCGCCGAAAATGCCGCCGCCGAACGGCGAGCGTACCGTGATCGGCGAAGTGAACTCGCCGGCCGACCGGTAGCGCAGACGCGCCGCCTCCGACACGAGCTGGTCGAGCGCGGGATAGATATAGTCGGCGAACTGGATTTCCGGGACCGGCCGAAGCCCGTACGCGCCCATGCCCACCGCGACACCGATGATGCCGCATTCGGTGATCGGCGTATCGAACACGCGTTGCTTCCCGTATTTCGCCTGCAGCCCCGCGGTCGCGCGGAACACGCCGCCGAAATAGCCCACATCCTCACCCATCACGATCACGTCGGGATCGCGGGCCATCATCACGTCCATGGCGCTGTTGATCGCCTGGATCATGTTCATGCGGGCGTTGCCGTCCGGGCCGCCCTCCGGGGCGATGATGTCGGCAGGATCGGTGATGTCGCTCATGACTTGCGTGCCCATGGCCGGCCCGAGGCGGTCTCTTCCGCGAGCATCTGTGCCTGTTGTTCCTTCAGATGCCAGGGCATCTCCTCGAACACGCCGTCGAACAGCGTGTCCAGCGGCTGGTGGAGACCATGGCCGAGGATACCGTTCTGCTCGGCTTCCTTCTGCGCACGCTTGACCTGCTCCGCCAGTTCGAGGTCCTGCGCGGCGTGGCGATCCTCGTCCCATTCGCCGATATGGATCAGGTGATCCTTCAGCCGCTTGATCGGGTCGCCGAGCGGCCATGCCGTGGGCTCGCCGGCCGAGCGATACTGGCCGGGATCGTCCGACGTCGAATGGCCTTCGGCGCGGTAGGTGAAATGCTCGATCAGGGTCGGGCCCTGGTTGGTCCGGGCGCGTTCGGCGGCCCAGGCAGTCGCGGCATAGACCGCGAGCGCGTCGTTACCGTCGACGCGCAGGCCCGCAATGCCATAGCCGATCGCGCGCGCCGCGAAGGTGGTCGATTCGGCGCCGGCGAACCCGGAGAAGCTCGAGATCGCCCATTGATTGTTGACGACGTTGAAGATCACCGGCGCGCGGTAGACGCTGGCGAAGGTGCAGGCGGAATGGAAATCCCCCTCCGCGGTCGACCCCTCACCGCACCAGGTGGCGGCGATACGCGTATCGCCCTTCGCCGCCGATGCCATCGCCCAGCCGACGGCCTGGGGATATTGCGTGGCAAGGTTGCCGGAGATCGAGAAGAAGCCGGCTTCCTTGACAGAATACATGATCGGCAGCTGCTTGCCCTGAAGCCGATCGCCCTTGTTCGAATAGATCTGGTTCATCATGTCGACCATCGACCAGCCGCGCGCGATGAGCAGGCCCTGCTGACGATAGGAGGGGAAGCACATATCCTCATAATCGAGCGCGAACGCCGCGGACACGGCTACCGCCTCCTCGCCGAGGCACTTCATATAGAAGCTGGTCTTGCCCTGGCGCTGCGCGCGGAACATGCGTTCGTCAAAGGCGCGGACCAGCACCATCGAGCGGAGCATCGCACGCAGCGTATCGGGCGACAGGCGCGGATTCCACGGACCGACGGCATTGCCCTCATCGTCGAGCACGCGGACCAGTTCATAAGCGAGATCGATGAAGGTCTCGGCACGGTCGGCGGTGTCGGGCCGGCGGGCGTCGCCGGCGGCGGGAATCGCGACCTCAGTGAAATCGACCGTGTCGCCCGGGCGGAACTTGGGTTCCGGCACGTAGAGCGACAATGGCTGTAAATTGGCGCGCGGATTGTCGCTTGCCATGCTCTCTCCAATCAGGGCGCGTTTCGCGCGTTGCATGAGGCCAACGCACGGAGTCGCCATTCAGGGCCTTGTTATAAAATTTCAAAGCACTTGGCGAGGGGCGGCGCCGGGCCGGCCGGACGCCGGGCTGCCGCTTCTGTCGCGAGGCATTTCCCCAAGGAAAGCCACTTGTGCTCGATTCTTCTGCTTCGCGTGCAAAAATGCAGGCCGGGCCGGCATTTGTGGGTCGATGGGACAATCGTCGCTGGTGCGCGTCGCGCCCAACCTTATCGGGCCTTTGCGCCCCGCACTGCCGGGCCGACCGGACCGGGCGGCAACAGGCGGATCTCGAACAGTTTCGTCCAGCGCTTGCCGGTGACGAACAGGCGCCTGCCCGTCGCATCCCAGGCGATGCCGTTCGGCACGTCCTCGCTGTCATGCCCGCCGCCGAGACGATCGACAGCGGCCAGGTCGATCCACGCCTTCACCGCGCCCGTCACCGGATCGATCCGGGCGATGCGATCGGTCTTCCAGACATTGGCGTAGATCTCGCCATCGACCCATTCGAGTTCGTTGAGCATGGCGACCGGCTTGCCGTCGGCGGTGACGCGAATCCGCCGCCGTTCCTGGAAGCTCGCGGGATCCAGGAAGTGCAATATGGGCGAGCCGTCACTCAGGATCAGTGACTCGCCGTCACGGGTCAGCCCCCAGCCCTCGCCGTCAAAGTCAAAGCCGGAACGCAGCCGGAGCGTCCGCGCATCCCAGCGATAGCCGGCACCGTCGCGCCAGGTGACCCCGATGATCTCGTCGCCCCAATCGACAATGCCTTCGCCGAAAACCGTATCGGGCAGACTGGCCTGGATTTCCGTCCGGCCATCCTCGATCCGCACCCGGCGCAGCGACGATTGACCGCGCAGGCCCGAGCTCTCGTACAGCGCCCCGTCGCGATAGAGGAGGCCTTCAGTGAAGATCGCGGGATCGTGCGGATAGGTTCTGACGATCTCGACTTGTTGCACCGGCGGCGCGTTCTGCGCAGCGACGGCCGAACCGGCCAGGCACAACAGGACGAACTGGATGGCACGTATGAACATGCACCGCTGTCGCATGGCGATGGGGGAAGCGGAAGGGGCCGGCGTGGCGACTGTCGGGACGGAGACTCGACTCCCCGATTGACTCGCCGCGGCGACAGGAACAAACTAGGAACATACTCATTCAGCGAGTCGTGTCTTTGTCGTCTGCCCTCGCCCTTTCCGCCTTACGCGAAACCCTTCAAGGGATCGAGGGGGATGGGCTGCGCCGGCGCCCGGTGCTGCCTTTCGGGATCGGCCCGATCGATTCGCGGCTGGCGACGACAGGCTTGCGGCTCGATGCACTGCACGAGATCGCCGCGGCCAGCCCTGGCATGGGCGACGATGCGGCCGCGACGCTGTTCATGGCCGGCATCGCTGCGCGCGCCTGGGGCCCGGTGCTTTGGGTGGTGCGTCGACGCGACCTGTTCGCGCCCGGGCTCTATCAGGCTGGGCTCGCGCCCGAACGAATCCTCTATGCCGAGGCGGCTGACGATGCCGAGCTGCTCGCGCTGATGGAGGAAGGACTGCGCCACCGCGGGCTGGGTGCGGTGATCGGCGAAGTGAAGAGTGCGTCGATGGCCAATACCCGCAGGCTGCAACTCGCGGCGGAGGGCGGCAAGACGATCGCGCTGCTGCTCAAACGTCATGCACGCGAAGGCGGCAATCCGCTCGCCGTGCCGTCTGCCGCGGTGACGCGCTGGCGAATCGCCGCCGCGCCCTCGACTCCCCTCCCGGTCGAAGGTGTCGGTTGCCCGCGCTGGCGGATCGAACTGGTCCGTCAGCGCGGCGGCGAACCCCATATTTGGACGATGGAGGCATGCGATGAAACGGGTCGCCTCGCTCTACCTGCCCGATTGGTCGATCGACCGGTTGCGACGGGCGGAACGCACCGCCGCGCCGCCTGAAAGCGTACCGGCATCGATCGATCCATTGGGTCGTATCGCGGAGGAAGAACAGCGCCTGCAATGCTCCGTCCCGCGCGGCGGCGGCTGGCGGCCGGGCGCCCGCTGGGCCAAGGCCGATGTCCAGGCAGAGATCGCCAAGCTACCGACGCATCAGCGTCCGCCGATGCGTGAACTCGGGCGATGGAGCGAGCCGGCAGAACATCCGTTCCGGGCACTGAAGGGTGATGATGGGGCATCGAACTCCTTCTCCGGGAACCGTGGGAAGGGAGCCGCCAAAGACGGTGGAGAGGGAGCGGGCACCCGTTGCTCACCCCCTCCCCCCAGTCGCAGAAGAGGCGAATTGTGCCCAATGTCTCGGGAGGAATCAGGCGCACCCCTCGTCACGTCGACCCGCGAGGGCAGCAGGATCCTCGTCGCCGCGACCAATCATGCCGCGCACCTGCTCGGCATCCGGGCCGGCATGGCGGTGACTCAGGCGCGCGCGCAGGTACCGGATCTGGACATCCGTCCAGCCGATCCCGAAGGCGACCGGGCCGATCTCGAACGCCTCGCCCTCACCGCCGCGCGGCGCTGGTCGCCCATCGTCGCGCTGTCGGGTGAGGACGGGCTGTTCATCGAGCTGACCGGCACGGCGCATCTGTTCGGCGGCGAGGAGAGGATGGCACGGCGGATCGTGCGGCTGCTTGCACGGATTGGCGTGCGGGCTCGGATCGCGGTGGCGGATAGCACGGGCGCGGCCTGGGCGCTGGCACGTTACGGCCATCAGCCACGGAACCGCGTGACGATCTGCCCGCCCGGCGCGCACGACCAGGCCATCGCCCCCCTCCCCATCGCGGCACTACGGGCGGAGCCGGGCGCTATCGAACTGCTCAAGCGACTGGGCGTCGAAACGATCGGCCAGCTTGCCGCCATGCCGCGCGCGCCACTCGCAAGACGGTTCGGCAAGATGCTGGTGTTGCGACTCGACCAGGCAAGCGGGCGGATCGGCGAGCCGCTCCGCCCTGTCATTCCGCCCGAGCATATCGCCGTGATCCAGCGCTTCGCCGAGCCGATCGCGACAGCCGAAGCGATCGAGCATTGGTTGGCGTTGCTGATGCCGCGCCTCGTCACCGCGCTGACTCAGGCGGGTCAGGGTGCGCGCACGATCGAGCTGGTCGCCGACCGGATCGATGGCGTGCCGCAGCGGCTGCGCATCGGCCTCGCCCGCCCAAACCGCGACCCCGCGCATCTGCTGCGGCTGATCGTGCGTCGCATCGAGGAGATAGCGCCGGGCTATGGCATCGACGCGCTGGCACTGCATGTCCGGCGCGCCGATCCGCTCGGCCCGGTGCCGTTCGAGGAGCGGCTCGAAGAGACCCCGCCCGATATCGCGCCGCTGGTCGATACGCTCGCCAACCGCATCGGCGATGCTCGGCTGTGGCGCACCCGGCCGGTGGAAAGCGACGTGCCCGAACGATCAGTCGAGCCCGCGCCGGCGCTCGACCCGCCCGCACGCGCCGCGGCCCCGCTCAAGGCCGCCGACGTTCGCCGGCTCGATCGCACGCTCGATCTCCACCCCTGGCACCATCGCTGGCCGCGCCCGGTGCGCATGCTGCGCCGACCCGAGTTGCTGGATCACGTCGTCGCCGAGCTACCCGACCAGCCACCGCGCCGCTTCACATGGCGCGGCACGATTCACCGTGTGGTTCGTGCCGACGGTCCCGAGCGCGTGCACGGCGAATGGTGGAAGCGCGCGACCGAGCAGCATTCAGTCCGCGATTATTTCCGGGTGGAGGACGAGGCCGGCCAGCGTTTCTGGCTGTTCCGCCGCGGCGATGGCGAGCGGGCGGAAACGGGCGACCTCGCCTGGTTCATGCACGGGGCGTTCGGGTGACCTGTCTGATCGGTTCAATGTGCCGCGTTGATAACCTCGACATGCCCTTGCTCGGCGTAGCGCAGGATCCGTCGATCGGCCGTCAGCAACGGACATCCCAGCCACCGTGCCGTTGCGATGATGATGCGATCGCTCGGATCGCCGTGGATATCGCCGGGCAGGCTTCCCGCATCGATCGCGATGGAAGGCTCAAGCGCGGCAAGCCGGATACCGGGAAGCTTCAGCGCTGTATCGATCCAGTCCCGCAAGGGCCGTCCCAGCTCGAGCCGCCCCTTATCGACCAGCATCGACATTTCCCAAGGTGTGATGGACGCCACAAAGGCGACTTTTGCGCGCTGGGCCTGCTCGATCAAAGCCTTGCTATTGGCTCCCAGTTCCTTGCGGTTCTGGACGGCCCAGATCAATGCATGCGTATCGAGCAGGATCAAAGCAATTCATCCCAGGCAGCCGGATTGTCGGCATCGACCTCGGACGGATCGACGGCCGGGCTAAAGGGGTCGTCGAAGCGATATAGCGGCGACTCCATGCACCCGATCAGGGAAACGAAAGTGTCCGCTTCCTTCGGTGGCGCGGTAAGCACCGCCACCGGCTTGCCGCGCTTGGTGATGGTGATCGATTCGCCATCAGTCTGCATTTCTTCGATCAGCTTCAGGCATTTTGCCTTGAACTCGGCAGCGCCTACCATCTTCGTCACGACGCTTTCTCCTCGAAACCTGTACATGTCATATAGTCATGTTGGTGATATACGCCAATGACCTATTCCGAATTGCAGGTGACGACGCATTACAGTTTCCTGCGCGGCGCCTCTTCTCCCGAGCAATTGTTCGCCGCTGCCGCGCTGGTGGGCATGCCGGCACTGGGCATCACTGATCGCAATTCGGTGGGTGGGGTGGTGCGCGCGCTGGTCGCCGCCGAACAGATTTCGCAACAGGGCCTGCCGATCCGCATGATTGCCGGCTGCCGGCTTGATCTGGTCGACGGCACGTCGCTGCTCGTCTGGCCCGAGGATCGCGCAGCCTGGAGCCGCCTCACCCGCCTGCTCACCCTCGGCAAGGGCCGCGCCGATGCGCAGAAGGGCGAGAAGGGACAGTGCTTCCTGCACTGGGAGGATGTGGCGGCGCATGCGACGGGGCTGGTCGGCGCGCTGGTGCCCGGCATGACTGAGACCTTTGCGGAAGATCAACTCGCGCTGCGCTGGATGACGGATGTCTTCGGTGAGCGTGGGCATCTCTGCCTGACCCAGCATCGCCGGCCGGGCGATCCGCTGCGGCTGCATTTGCTGGCGGAAAAAGCGCGGCAATTCGGCCTGGCCCCACTCGCCACCGGGGACTTGCTTTACGACAAACCCGAGCGACGCATGTTGCAGGATGTCGTCACCGCAATCCGCAACAGTTGCATGATCGACGATCTCGGCTTCCGTCGCGAGCGAAGCGCCGACCGACACCTCAAATCGCCCGAGGAAATGGCGCGGCGCTTCAAACGTTATCCCGAGGCTTTCGCTGCAAGCGAGGCGATCGTCGAGCGCTGCACTTTCTCGTTACGCGAACTGAAGGAGCAATATCGCTATCCCGACGAGGTGGTGATCAGCGGCAGGTCGCCACAGGATGCGCTGTCGAAGATGGCGCGGACGGCGCTGGCCGAGCGGTTCGCGCCCGAACCGATTCCGCCCGCCTATTCGACACTGCTGGAGCATGAACTCGCGCTGGTCGAGCAGATGGGATACGCGCCCTATTTCCTGACGGTGAACTCGATTGTGCAGTATGCGCGCAGTCAGGAAATATTGTGCCAGGGCCGCGGGTCAGCGGCCAATTCAGTGATCTGCTTCGTGCTCGGCATTACCTCGATCGACCCGGTCAAGCACAAGCTGCTGTTCGAGCGTTTCATCTCGACCGAACGACATGAGCCCCCCGATATCGATGTCGATTTCGAGCATGAGCGGCGCGAGGAAGTGATCCAGTGGATCTACGAGACTTACGGCGAGAATCACGCTGCGATGACGGCCGTGGTCAGCAGGTTCCGCACGCGCGGCGCGGTGCGCGAGGTCGGCAAGGCGCTGGGCTTGTCGGAGGATATGACCGCGGCATTGGCAGGTCAGGTCTGGGGCTGGTCCAGCGATGGTGTGCCGCAAGCGCATGTCGAGGCACTCAACCTAGATCCGACCGAGCCGCGTCTCGCGTTGACACTCGATCTGGCGAAGCAGTTGCTCGGCACGCCGCGGCACCTGTCGCAGCATCCCGGCGGATTCGTGTTGGCGCATGATCGGCTCGACGAATTGCTGCCGATCGAGCCGGCCGCAATGGTCGACCGTCGCGTAGTGGAGTGGGAGAAGCTCGACGTGGAGGAACTCGGCCTGATGAAGGTCGATATCCTCGGCCTCGGCATGCTCGGCTGCATGCGGCGCACCTTCGACCTGTTACGCGAGCACAAGGGTATCAGCCTCAGGCTGGACAGCCCAGCGATGCAGGACGACGACCCAGTGACCTTCGCAATGATCCGGAAGGCCGATACGCTCGGCGTGTTCCAGATCGAGAGTCGCGCGCAAATGTCGATGCTGCCGCGGATGAAGCCGATCAATTTCTACGACATCGCGATCCAGGTCGCCATTGTCCGTCCGGGGCCGATCCAGGGCGACATGGTCCACCCCTATCTCAAGCGGCGCGAGCAGAAGGAGAAGATCGAATATCCCAGCCCTGCGCTCGAAGAGGTGTTGAAGAAGACGTTGGGGGTTCCGCTGTTCCAGGAACAGGCGATGCAGGTTGCCATCAAGGGCGCGGGTTTCAGCGCGGGCGAAGCGGACAAGCTTCGGCGCGCAATGGCGACGTTCAAGCAGACCGGCGGCGTCGGCGAGTTCCGCGAGCCGCTGATCAGCGGCATGCTGGCGAACGGCATCACGCTGGATTTCGCCGAACGGCTGGTCAAGCAGATCGAGGGCTTCGGTAGCTATGGTTTCCCCGAGAGCCATGCCGCCAGCTTCGCTAAGATCGCTTACGCGTCCTCATGGATGAAATGCCACCATCCCGACATCTTCTGCGCAGCGCTGCTCAACGCTCAGCCGATGGGCTTCTATGCGCCGGCGCAGATCGTGCGCGATGCGCGGGAGCATGGCGTTGAGGCTCTGTCGGTGTGCATCAACCGGAGCGACTGGGATACGGTCGTGGTGTCCGATGCGCCGCAGGTGCGGCCCAGCGATGCCCGCTTCTGCGGCACTGAACAGGATTGGCGAAATCTGCTGCCGCTACGACTCGGCATGCGGATCGTGCTGGGGCTCAGCAAGGAGGATGTGGGCAAGATCGTCGACGCCCGCGCAACCGGGCCCTTTACCTCGGTCGAGGATGCCTGGCGCCGATCAGGTGTGAAGCCGGCGGCGCTGGAGAAGCTCGCCCGGGCCGATGCGTTCCAATGCCTCGGCCTCAACCGGCGCCAGGCATTGTGGGCGATCAAGGGGCTAGGCCGGGCGCCCCTCTCCCTGTTGACCGCCGCAGATGCGCGCGCGGGCGCCATCATCCCCGAAGCGCTTGAGCCCGATGTCGAGTTAATCCCACTCACCGCCGGCCGGGAAGTGGTGGAGGATTACCGCGCCACTCAGCTCACCCTGCGCAACCATCCGCTCCATTTCCTGCGCGACGAGTTGAACCGGATGCGGATCAGGCGGTGCGCCGATCTCAAGACTCTGAAGGACGGCACGCGAGTCGAGGTAGCGGGGATCATCCTGGTGCGCCAGCGGCCGGGCAGCGCCAATGGCGTGGTGTTCGTGACGCTGGAGGACGAGACCGGCATCGCCAATGCGATCCTGTGGAAGGACCGGTTCGAGGCGCAGCGCCGCATCCTGATGTCGGCTTCGATGATCAGCGTGGTAGGGAAAGTGCAGTCCGAAAGCGGCGTCATCCATGTCGTCGCCGACCGGATCGTCGACCTTACCCCGATGCTGCGTACCATCGGGGATCTCGATCTGCCGAGCATGGTCTCGCGCGGCGACGGCGCGACGCATGGCGGCTCACCCGACCGTGGCGAGAAAGGGTGGAAACCGGCGACACGGTCGGATTATCACTACCGGGATACGCCGGCTCAGGGCGAGCTCATCCCGATCAAGTCGCACGACTTCCACTGATCCTCTCCGCTGCGGGAAAGGTTACTCCACCGTCTGTTCGATCACCCCGAAGATGGGATGCCGCTTGTCGTCCTCGGCCCATATGCGGACGGTATCGCCCTTTTTGAGGAACGGCGTGACTGCCGCGCCGCCGCTGATCGTCTCGACCGTGCGGATTTCGGCAAGGCAGGAATAACCGACGCCGCCATCTGCGATCGGCTTTCCCGGGCCGCCATCGGCATCGCGGTTCGAAACGGTGCCGGAGCCGATGATCGTGCCCGCCCCGAGCGCCCGCGTTTTCGCGGCGTGGGCGATCAGGGTGCCGAAATCGAAGGTCATGTCGACTGCCGCCTCGGCCCGGCCGAACGCCTTGCCGTTGAGATCGACCATCAGCTTGCGGTGGAGCTTCCCGTCCTTCCACCAGTCGCCGAGCGAGTCGGGCGTGACGAAGACGGGCGAGAAGGCGCTGGCCGGCTTGGACTGGAAGAAGCCAAAGCCCTTGGCGAGCTCGCCCGGGATCAGGTTGCGCAGCGACACGTCGTTGGTCAGGCCGACCAGCAACACCGCCTCAAGCGCTTCCTCGCGGCTCGCGCCCAAAGGCACGTCGCCCGTGACTACGACCACTTCGGCCTCGAGATCACAGCCCCAGCTTTCGTCGGCCAGCGGGATCGGGTCGCGCGGCCCGAGAAAACCGTCCGAGCCACCCTGATACATCAGCGGATCGTGCCAGAAAGTCTCGGGCATTTCCGCGCCGCGCGCCTGCCGGACGAGCGCGACATGGTTCACATAAGCCGATCCGTCCGCCCATTGATAGGCGCGCGGCAGGGGGGCGGCCGCACCATGTTCGTGGAAGCGGCGCATCGGGATCATCTCATGCTCGAGATCGGTCGCGAGGTTCCTGAGATCGGGCAGCAGCCGATCCCAGTCGTCCAGCGCCGCCTGCAGAGTCGGGGCGATGTGCTCCGCATCGGCATACCAGGCCAGATCGTTCGAAACTACGACAAGCTTGCCGTCGCGTCCATGCTTGAGGCTGGCCAGTTTCATGCACTCTCCTGTGTTTCCCCGAAGCATAGTCCGATCGACCCGGCTGTCGAGCGCCAGCGAGCTTGACGTTCGCGTCAACTGTCCGCACACCCTCCCGTAAAGATACCAGGAGAGAAAAATGTCGCTCGACACCGTTCCCGGCCGTTTCGCGTACAATGAGGACCATGAGGCCTTCCGCCAGAGCGTGCGCAGCTTCCTGCAGAAGGAAGCGGTGCCCCATGTCACCGAATGGGAGGAAGCGGGGATCGTCGACAAGTCGATCTGGACCAAGGCCGGCGCGATCGGGATGCTCTGCCCCACGGTGCCCGAGGAATATGGCGGGCTCGGCCTGGATTTCGGCTATAACGCGATCATCGACGAGGAAATCAGCTATGCCGGCACGCCGCTCGGCTTCTCGCTCCAGTCCGACATCGTCTGCGACTATATCGTCCAATATGGCTCCGAAGAGCAGAAGAAGCAGTGGCTGCCACGCCTCGTCTCGGGTGAGACGATCACCGCCATCGCGATGACCGAGCCGGGTACCGGTTCCGACCTGCAATCGATCCGGACAACCGCGAAGAAGGACGGCAACCATTATGTCGTCAACGGATCGAAGACGTATATCACCAACGGCCAGAATGCCGACCTGGTCCTGGTGGTCGCCAAGACCGATCCCGATGCCAAGCCCGCCTATAAGGGTATGTCGATCATCCTGATCGAAAGCGACCGCGACGGTTTCAAGCGCGGGCGCAACCTCGACAAGATCGGCCAGGACGCTGCCGACACGTCCGAACTTTTCTTCGAAGACGTGCGCGTGCCGATGACCAATTGCCTGGGCGAGGAAGGCAAGGGCTTCATCTATCTGATGAGCCAGCTGCCGCAGGAGCGGCTGTCGATCGCGGTCGGGGTGCAGGCCTCAGCGCAAAAGGCGTTCGACGAGACGGTCGCTTTCACCAAGGACCGCAAGGCATTCGCCGGCGTCGTGTTCGATTTCCAGAACACCCGTTTCGTGCTCGCCGATCTCAAGGCCAAGCTGCAGGTCGGCTGGGCGCATCTCGACTGGGCGATCAAGCGGCATCTCGCCGGCGAACTGACGCCCACCGAGGGCGCCGCCGCCAAGCTGTGGCATACCGAGCTGCAATGGGAGGTGATGGACAAGTGCCTCCAGCTCCATGGCGGTGCGGGATATATGAACGAATATCCGATCGCGCGGGCATGGCGCGGCGCGCGGGTGAGCCGCATCTATGGCGGGACGAACGAGATCATGAAGGAGTTGATAGGGCGGTCGCTCTGATGTCCTCGCCTTGGGGGACGGACATGGCTTCTCAGCGGGGCGCAACCAGCCGGAACGCCTCGCGCACCTGGGTATCGACCATCGGCTTGCCCAGTACGATCGCGGGCGGATCGTAGATCGTGCAGGCCGCCGGGGTGGCGGTGATGAAGATCACTGGGAGCGGTCCCATCTCACCCTGGATCAGCTCGACCGCTTTCGGCCCGGTTCCCTCGCGCAGCATCACGTCGGACATGATCACATCCGGCCGGTGCTGGCGCGCCGCGTCCACCGCCTCACTCTCTGTCTCGGCAAAGGAGAAGGTCGTTGCGCCTGCCAGCTCGAGCATCTCCTGAAGATCGAGCGCAATCAGTGCCTCGTCCTCGATGATCAACACATGGCACACCGGCGATCTCCCCAACCCATGTTAACGTACCACATCAATAAACGGGTACGGGCTTGGAAGTTTTATTTTGGGCAGTCTCAGACGAGCGGCATCAGGAAGGTGAAACGGGTCTGCATCGGTGACGACGCTACACTGAGCGACCCGCCATGCGCCCTGGCGATTTCCGAGGCGATGTAGAGGCCAAGGCCAAGGCCCGCCTGATCCGGCCGCACCGCGCCGCGGGCGAAGGGCTGGAACAGGCGCTCGATCGCCGCGGCCGGGATTTCCTGTCCGGCATTGCTGACCGAGAGCTCGAAGACATCGGCGCGCGTCACCGCGTGCACCAGCACCGGCTGATCGGCGGCGCCGTGAGTCATCGCGTTGCCGAGCAGGTTGGACAGGAGCTGCGCGATCCTGCCGCGGTCGCAATCGACCATGGCGTCGAGCTCAAGCACAGCCTCGACCTCCTGCCTCGGGTGGCTGGCACACAGCTCGTCGATTACCTGGCGCAGAACCGGGCCGAGTTGCACCGGCGCGCGCTGAAGCGTCAGCCCTCCACCTAGCCGCCCGCGGGCGAGATCGAGCACATTGTCGATCAGCCCGGCCATGCGCGCGACGCTGCTCTGCATCAGCCCCAGCACGGTCGCTGCCTTTTCGGGCGACGGGACACGCGCGAGGAGCCGTGTGCCTGCATCGATTGAGGCGAGCGGATTGCGCAGGTCATGGCCGAGCACCGCGATGAACTGTTCGCGCAGCTCCGCCGTCCTGCGCTCGTCGAGCAGGATCGCCGCGCTCCGTTCGATTTGGGCCTGAGCGTCCAGATGGAAGGCGATCATGTCCGCGAACATGCGGAACATGTCGATCGTCTCGGGATTGCTCAGCCGCGCAGGCTTCGGGTCGATCGCGCATAGCGTGCCGAAGAAGCGCCCGTCGGGCAGCAGGATCGGCATCGAGATATAGCTCTGGAAGCCGTAGGTCGCCGGGGTATGGTGGCTGCAGAATTCAGGATGCTCGGCGACGTGATCGATGATCACCGGTTCGCGGCTTTCGCGAATCTCGTTGCAGATCGTCGTCTCGACCTTCAACTCGCCGCCCGACGTCAGCCCGAACGCGATGTCGTCGCGCACGCTGCAGGCGATCCAGCGGTCCTCGGTGACGCGCGCCACCGCGGCGAAACCCATGCCCGTGGTACGGCAGACGACGTCGAGGATCGTCGGCACCGCTTCGATCCGTTCGATCGCCGCGATATCGAGCTCGAACGCCGTCGGCTGAGCAAGGTCCCCCGTCTGCACTACGTCAGCCTAGGCCCGATCCGCCGACGCGTCACCTGACTCGTCCCTGATCTCGATCAGCCGTTATTGACTTTTTGCACCGCAACATGCATATGCCGCCCATCGAGGCGTCATGCAGCGTGATCGGACCTTTGGGTCCAGGCTCCGCCTCGGTCGTTTTTAACGGGCTTCCCTTTTCACGCGGGGTGTCATTTTCCCCCGCCACTCGTGCGTCCACCGGACTCGCGAGCCCGGCTATCATTGGACTATATTCTCATGTCTTTCGCACATCTCGGCCTTGCCGAGCCCCTCGTCCGCGCGCTCGAAGCCAAGGGCTACACCACCCCCACCCCGATCCAGAAGCAGTCGATCCCGACCCTGCTCGACGGCCGCGACCTTCTTGGTATCGCGCAGACCGGCACCGGCAAGACCGCCGCGTTCGTCCTTCCCTCCATCCAGCGCCTCGTCAACGCGCCGAAGAACGTGCTGCCGACGCATTGCCGCATGCTCGTCCTCGCGCCGACCCGCGAGCTGGCCAGCCAGATCGCGGACAGCGCCCGTGATTACGGCAAATTCTCCAAGATGTCGGTCGCGACCGTGTTCGGCGGCACCAGCATCAACAAGAACCGCCAGGACATGGCACGCGGCATCGACATCCTCGTCGCGACCCCGGGCCGCCTGCTCGACCTGATCGAGCAGCGCTTCGTCAGCCTGGCCACGCTGGAGATCCTCGTCCTCGACGAGGCCGATCAGATGCTCGACCTCGGCTTCATTCACGCGCTCCGCAAGATCGTGAAGATGGTGCCGCGTCAGCGTCAGACCCTGTTCTTCTCGGCGACCATGCCCAACGCAATCCGCGAGCTGGCCGACCAGTTCCTGAACGACCCGGCGACCGTCAAGGTCGCACCGGTCTCGACCACGGCGGAGCGTGTCGAGCAGTATGCCACCCTGGTCAACCAGTCGGAAAAGCAGGCGCTGCTCACGATCCATCTCCGCAACCCGGAGATCGAGCGCTGCCTGGTGTTCACCCGCACCAAGCACGGCGCTGACCGCGTCGTGAAGCTGCTCGGCCATGCCGGCATCGCCGCCAACGCGATCCATGGCAACAAGAGCCAGCCGCAGCGCGAGCGCGCGCTCGGCGAGTTCAAGACCGGCAAGGTCAAGGTGCTGATCGCGACTGATATTGCGGCGCGCGGTATCGACGTGTCGGGCGTGAGCCATGTGTTCAACTTCGAGTTGCCCAACGTGCCGGAGCAATATGTCCACCGCATCGGCCGCACCGCGCGCGCCGGCGCATCGGGCGTGGCGATCAGCTTCGTGGCGGACGATGAGCGCGCCTATCTGCGCGACATCGAGAAGCTCACCCGCGTGAAGCCGACCCCGATGCCGCTGCCCGAGGGCTTCACGGCCGAGGCAGCCAAGATCAAGGCAGCGCGCCCGGCCGGCTCGGACGACGATCGTCGCCGCGACGATTCGGGCCGTCACCGCGCACCGCCGCGTGCGACTCACGCAGCGCGCCCGACCGGCACGCGTACCGAGGGCCAGGCTCGCCCGCAGGGCGCGCGTCCCGAGGGCGGCCGTCCCTATAATGCTGGCGCAGGTCGCCCCAACGGCGGTGCCCGCCCCGGGGGCCAGGGCCGTCCCGGCGGCGGCGGTCGCCCCGGTGGCCAGGGCCGCAGCCATTCGGGCGGCGGTCGCCGTTCGCCCGCAGCGGGCTGAAGGATATAGCGACGTCCTGAAGAGTTGATGCGGGGAAACCCGAGGAGGCCTTCATGGACGTCGCCACTACCCCCATCGCCGAACGAATCGCCCGCGTGCTTGCGGGCCAGCGCATCAGCGCCAACGCCGGGGGCAACGAAGAATCCGCCGCCGACACGATCGAGCGCGCGTGGAAAGACCATCTGAACGACGCCGTCGCGGTGCTTCGCACGTTGCGGGCACCGGATGAGGCGATGGCAGCCGCCGGCGATGCGGCCGTGTGGGAGCGCATGGTGCTTGTGGCGCTCGAGGCTTCGAAACCGGAGACCGTGGTCCTTTAGTTCCTCCAAGGCACGGGGAGGAATTAGGTGCTGCGCCGCTCCAGACCCCCCGACACCGCCAGGATCGCCAGCCCGCCCAGCGCGAGCCCGCAACCGACCCATCCGGTCGACGTCCAGCCGAACCCCGCCGCGATCGCCAGCCCGCCAAGCCATGGCCCAGCGCGTTGGCCACGTTGAACGCCGAGTGGTTCAGTGCCGCCGCCAGTGCCTGTGCATCGCCCGACACGTCCATCAACCGCGTCTGCAGCACCGTCCCGAGCGCGCCGCCGATGCCGATTGCGCAGACATCGATCAGCATCGTCCAGAAATTCTGCGCGGCAAGCGGATAGAGCGCCAATGCGACGAAGCTCCAGACCAGCAACGCGGCGGCCGTCGGCATCAGCGCGCGGTCAGCGAAGCGCGGGATCACAAGATTGCCCGCCGTCATGCCCACACCGAACACCATCAGCGCGACGGGCACCATCAAGGGCGACACGCCGGTGACCTCGGTCAGGGTCGACGCGAGGTAGGTATAGACCGCGAACAGCCCGCCGAACCCGATCGCGCCGACGCCAAGCGTCAGCCACACCTGCCCTCGCTTCAGCGCATCCAGTTCGGCAAGAGGGCTGCGCGTCCTGTCGGGCCGATCGCGCGGCGCGTAGATCGCGACCAGGCCCGCCGTCAGCAACGCGAGCACGCCGACAATGGCGAAGCTCCAGCGCCAGCCAATCTTCTGGCCGAGGAAATTGGCGAGCGGCACCCCCGCGATCGTCGCCACCGTCAACCCGAGCAAAACGCGCGCGACCGCCTGGGTGCGCTTGCCCGACGGGACCAGCGAGGCGGCGACCAGGGTCGCGATACCGAAATAGGCGCCGTGCGGCAGGCCGCTCAGAAATCTCAGCCCCATCATCACTTCATAGCTGGGCGAGAAGGCGGTCAGGACATTGGCGACCGCGTAGAAACCCATCAGCAGGATCAGCAGGGTGCGGCGCGACATCCGCGCGGCGAGCACCGCAATGGTCGGCGCGCCCACCACCACGCCCAGCGCATAGGCGCTGATGACATGGCCCGCCGTCGGCGCGTCGATATGGAGATCGCGCGCGAAATCCGGGACCAGGCTCATCGTCGCGAATTCGGTGGTTCCGATCGCGAAGCCGCCCACCGCGAGCGCCAGATGAGTCAGGCCGACGCGATGGTGCGGGGCGGCTGGGTCGGCAAGCAGGGCCGGCGCGGTCGGGTCAAGCATCGGCCACAGGTGGCGATGCTGCAGTGCAGCGTCAATTGCAGAGTTGGGGTTGTCGGAGGTCGATGGCGCAATCGCCGCAATTCCTCCCCGGAAAGGGGAGGATCAGGGGTGAAGCGTCAGCCACTCCTGTTCCGCCGCCCGCGCGCTCCGCAGGCGGTTGGCCGGCTCTTCCTCATCTTCATAGCCGATCGCCATGCCGCAAAAGAGCATCCGCTCCACCGGCGTGCCGAGGAAGCCGGTGATCGTCTCCGGATAGACCGCCCAGCATTCCTGCGCGCAGGTCGCGAGACCCGCCTCCACTGCCAGCAGCATCACATTCTGCAGATACATGCCCAGGTCCGCCCATTGCGGCGGCCCCATCTGCCGATCGACCGTGCAGAACAGCGCGGCCGGCGCGCCGAAGAACTGGAAGTTGCGCGCGAACCACATCCGACGCGCTGCCTTGTCCTCGCGCGGGATGCCGATATGCCCGTACATCGCCTCCCCCACCGCGAAGCGCCGGTCGCGATAGGGCGCGGTCAGGCTGGGTGGGTAAATCGCATAGGCATGTTCCTCGGCCTCGCCCGACATCAGCTTCGCCATCATCACGGCCTTGAGCGTGGCCAGCGACTCGCCCGTCACCAGATCGACGTGCCAGGGCTGGAGGTTGCCGCCGGTCGCCGCCCGCGCTGCCTTCGTCACGATCGCTTTCAGGATCGCCCCATCGACCGGCTTTTTCAGAAATCCACGTACAGATCGGCGCGCCGCTACGGCTTCCGTCACATTCATCGCGTAGCTCCATGTTTCGACGATCGGGTATGCCGACGCACCCTTGCCGACCCGGCGGGATTGGGCAAGTATGGGTTGCAAATACGAACCTGATGGAGAGGAAAGCATGGCCGAGGCCTATATAGTAGAGGCGGTCCGCACCGCGGGCGGCAAGCGCGGGGGCAAGCTCGCGGGCTGGCATCCGGCCGATATGGGCGGGGCCGTGCTCGACGCGATCGTCGACCGTTCCGGCATCGACCCCGCCGCGATCGAGGACGTCATCATGGGCTGTGTCAGCCAGGGCGGCGAGCAGGGCTTCCAGGTCGGGCGCGGCGCCGTGCTCGCGTCGAAGCTCCCCGAAAGCGTTCCCGCCGTCTCGATCGACCGGCAATGCGGCAGTTCGCAACAGGCAATCCAGTTCGCGGCGCAGGCGGTGCTCTCCGGTACGCAGGACGTCGTGATCGCCTCGGGCGTGGAGAGCATGACGCGCGTGCCGATGGGGTCCACCGGCATGTTGTTCGCCCAGGCGGGCCTCGGCAAATCCAAGTCGCCGCGTCAGGAGGCGCGCTATCCCGGCGTTCAGTTCAGCCAGTTCCTCGGCGCGCAGATGATCGCCGACAAATATGGCTTCGATCGCGACCAGCTCGATCGCTACGCGCTGGAGAGCCATCGCCGCGCCGCGGCCGCGACCGAACGGGGCGACTTCAAGGGCGAGATCGTCGGCCTCGAGATCACGACGCCGGAGGGCGAGGCCTGCCATCTGGTCGATGAAGGCATCCGCTTCGACGCGACCTTCGAGGGCATCCATTCCGTCAAGCTGCTCCAGGAAGGTGGGGTGATCTCTGCCGCCAATGCCAGCCAGATCTGCGACGGCGCCAGCGCGGTGCTGGTGGTGAGCGAGCGCGCGCTGAAGGAACATGGCCTGACCCCGCTCGCGCGTATCCACAATCTGACCGTCACCGGCGGCGATCCCGTCATCATGCTGGAAGAACCGCTGTTCGCGACCGACAAGGCGCTGAAGCGGGCCGGCATGAAGATCGAGGATATCGACCTGTACGAGGTCAACGAGGCGTTCGCGCCGGTGCCGCTTGCCTGGCTGAAGCATGTCGGCGGCGATCCCGATCGGCTGAACGTCAATGGCGGCGCGATTGCGCTCGGCCATCCGCTCGGCGCCTCGGGCACCAAGCTGATGGCGACCTTGGTCCATGCGTTGCACACGCGCGGGCTTCGCTACGGATTGCAGACGATGTGCGAGGGCGGGGGCATCGCCAACGTCACCATCGTCGAGCGGGTTTGAGGAGAGACGCATGAAACTCGATACCAATATTGCCGCCGTCGTTACCGGTGGTTCTTCCGGCCTCGGTGAAGCCACCGCTCGGGCGCTCGCCGCCAAGGGCGTCAAGGTCGCCATCTTCGACCTTCAGGCGGAGAAGGGCGAGAAGGTCGCGGCCGAAATCGGCGGCACATTCTGCGAAGTGAACGTGACCTCCGACGAGAGTGTCGACGCGGGCTTTGCCAAGGCGCGTGGGGCGAACGGGCAGGAGAGTATCCTGGTCTGCTGCGCCGGCACCGGCAACGCGATGAAGACGGCAAGCCGCTCCAGGGACGACGGATCGATCAAGCATTTCTCGCTTGAGGCGTTCAACTGGCTCATCCAGATCAATCTGGTCGGCACCTTCCGCTGCGTGGCGAAATCCGCCGCAGGCATGCTGACGCTCGATCCCGGCGAGGATGGCGAACGCGGCGCAATCGTGATGACCGCCAGCGTCGCTGCAGAAGATGGGCAGATCGGCCAGGCGGCCTATTCCGCATCGAAGGGCGGCGTGGTCGGCATGACCTTGCCGATCGCGCGCGACCTGATGAGCGAGGGCATTCGCGTCAACACGATCCTGCCGGGCATCTTCAACACCCCGCTGATGCAGGGCGCGCCACAACAGGTTAAGGATAATTTGGCGGCGTCGGTGCCGTTTCCGAAACGCCTGGGCAACGCGCCCGAATATGCGCAGTTGGCGCTCGCGATGATCGAGAACAGTTACTTCAACGGCGAGGATGTGCGGCTCGACGGCGCAATCCGCATGGCGCCGCGGTAACTTCTGGCCCTCTCCCACGTTCGGGAGGGGGTGGGGCGCCGCCCGGCCACCCCAGCGCAGCGCTCGCGGAAAGCGCGAGCCCATCCCTCGATCCCCTTCCGCAGGCGGGAGGGGAGGAAGACCAAGCCATGGCCCGCCCCGATTCATCACGGCTGAACCCAGCGGCCTATCCGCACAGTGAGAGGATCCAGACGCGATTCCAGGATCTGGATCCGCTTGGCCATATCAACAATGTCGCGATGGCGGCCCTGTTCGAAAGCGCGCGCGTGCGCTTCAACCAGGCGATGGGGCTGGCCGGCTGGAAGGACCATCGCTGGCTCGTTGCGCGGATCGAGATCAACTATTTGGCGGAGGGCAGTTTTCCGGCCGACGTCGAGATCGCGACCGGCATAGGGGAAATCGGCACCCGTAGCTGGCAGATCCTGTCCACGGCGTTCCAGCAGGGTTTCGCCATCGCCACCTGCGACGCCGCGATCGTGATGAGCGGGGCATCGGGTGCGACCAGGCTGCCCGACGATTTTCGCGCCGGGCTTGGAAAATACCGAATCCAAAGCGCCGCGCTTCTCCCCAATCTCTGAAGCCCGCTAGTCTTTGAACCTGGGGGCGCGCTTTTCCATATTGGCCATCACTGCCTCGACCTGATTGGGCTGGCGGATCACGCGCAATTGCTCGACCGTCTCCGCGTCGAGGATCGCCTTGGGATCAGCGTCGGCGGCAAGGTTGAACAGCCGTTTGGAGCCACGCACCGCATGGGGGCTGCGCGCGGCGATCTCCCGCGCCAGCGTCATCGCCGCGTCGTGCGGATCGTCCGCAAGGCGCGTGACGAAGCCATAGCCAAGCGCTTCCTCGGCAGTGAATTCCCGCGCGGTGTAGGTCAGTTCGCGCAGCACATCGTCGCGCGCCAGCGTCCGCCACAAGGCGATACCGCCCATGTCGGGCACCAGGCCCCAATGCCCCTCGCGGATCGACATGCGCGTGCCGGGCGCGGCAATCCGGATATCGGCGCCCGACATGATCTGGAACCCGCCGCCGAGCGCCACGCCGTGCACCGCCGCGATGACCGGCATGGGCAGCATGCGCCAGCCCCAGGACACCTGCTGCACCAGGTTGGCGCCGTCCGGCCGCCGGCTGCCGAGATCGATGCCCGATCCGCCGCCCGCCATGCTCTGCATATCCAGCCCGGCGCAGAAGCCGCGACCCTCGCCCGAAAGGACGACGGCACGGACATTGGACATGCCGCCGAGTTGATCGATCGCCGCGGCGATGCCCTTGAACATCGCCGGATCGATCGCATTCATCTTGTCGGCGCGAGTCAGGCGGACATCGGCGACATGGTCGGCAACGGTGATCGAGACGCGGTCGTTCATGGTCTTTCCTTCAATTCCTCAGCCCAGCCATTCGCGATCTAGGCCGTAGACTCATAAATCGCGGACGGCTGTGGGTGGGTGGTAGCTGCCGAGCGGCTCTCGGCCGCTCGAAGGACTATAGCTGCCGTTGATCGCAGTCGCGTCGTCAAAATGCCGACGACTTACTATGCGGGCCAGCAGGTTCAATGCTGTGCAAGCCGTCCGGCGGCGAAATCGCGCGCGAGCGCGATGAAGGCTTGGAAGGCAGCGGAGGAATTGCGCCGATTGGAATAATAGAGGCACAGCGGCACGAGCGGCGGCGTCCAGTCTTCGAGAATTCGGATAAGCCGACCCGCCGCGATGTCCTCGCGGACATCGGTTTCCATGAAATAGCCGATCCCGACGCCGTTCATCGCCGCGATCCGAGCCAAAGATGCTTCGTCGAGGGTGATCGGGCCTTCGACCTCGAGTTGCAGCTCCTCACCGCCCTTCTCAAACCGCCATCGGAACAACGCGCCATTTGGCAGCCGTACGCGGAGGCAAGGGTAAGTGAGCAACTCCTGCGGCACTTGGGGGATGGCCCTGCTTTCGAAAAAGGCGGGGGATGCGGCAACCGCCATGCGTCGCATCTGACCCAGCGGTATGGCGATCGCGTCGCTGGGTACCAGATCCGCGCTGCGCACGCCCAGATCGAAGCCCGCCGCTATGACGTCGACGAGCCGCCCCTCGGTGACGAGGTCGATGTGAACCTGCGGATAGCGCTGCAGATAGGTTAGGACCAGCGGCGCCATGATCTCGCGCGCCGCCGTCGCGAAGGCATTGATGCGCAAGGTGCCGGACGGCGTCTCCTGCTGGGAGCGCGCCGTATTCATCGCTTTCTGAATGTCCTCGAGCGCTGGTTTGATCTGTGCGACGAAGATCCGCCCCGCATAGGTGAGCGAAACGCTGCGCGTGGTGCGATTGAATAACCGCACGGCAAGCTCCCGCTCGAGCTTGCCCACCGCGTTGCTGATGGCCGTGGTCGACATACCGAGATCGAGCGCCGCCGCTCGAAACGAGCCGCACCGAACAATGGCGAGAACCGCCTCGAGTTCGATCAGCGAATGGCGAGTCATTGTCCCGATCTCCGTAACACCTCATGCCGATTTGTCTTGATTATCAGGCCAAAAGTCCAACGCTAGATAAGCTTCATCACCCTCGAGGAGATGAACATGTCAATGAACCTACCCAAACCGATTGCCGACTATGTCGACGCAAACGCCCGTCTCGATATCGACGGCATGTTGAAGACTTTCCTGCCCGACGCCGTTTTCGTCGACAACGGCAAGTACTTCGAAGGACAGGCGGCGATTCGCCAGCTGTTCGAGGAAGAAGTGATTCCGGTGAAGGCAATCTTCACGCCTGATACTGCTCGGGAAGAAGACGACGATCTCGTCGTCGAAGGTCCCACTCTTGGTGACTTCCCAGGCAGCCCGCTCCGCTTCACCTACCGCTTCACGCTGGCGAACGGCGCCATCAAGACGCTGGACGCCACGGTATGAGCATCAAGGCAGATCCGACCGAGTTCGCCGGCAAACGCGTGCTCGTCAGCGGCGGCACCAAGGGTCTCGGCCGCGCCACGGTCGAGCGCTTCCTCGCCGGCGGAGCGCGCGTCATCACCACCGCCCGGACGATCAAAGATCCCATTGAAGGCGTCGAATATGTCCAGGCGGACCTGACCACGCCCGAGGGCGGCGAAACGCTGGCCAAGGCGGCGCTCGAGCGGCTGGGCGGCATCGACATCCTTGCCCATGTCGTGGGTGGCTCGGCTTCGCCGGCCGGTGGCTTCGTCGCGTTGACGGACGAGCACTGGCTTGCCGAGCTGAATCTCAACTTGCTGGCGACCGTCCGGCTCGACCGCCTGCTGATCCCGCAGATGCTCGAGCGTGGCGCAGGCGTCGTGGTGCACATTACCTCGATCCAGTCCGTCTTGCCGCTGCCTGAATCCACGACCGGCTATGCCGCTGCCAAGGCTGCGTTGAGGACCTACAGCAAGTCGATCTCGAAGGAACTCGGTCCCAAGGGCGTGCGCGTCAACGCCGTCTCGCCCGGTTGGATCATGACGGAGGCCACGGGAGACTTTCTCGAATTGCTTCGGGCAGCCAATGGCGGCACGGTCGAGGATGCACGTCAGTCGGTGCTTGATGTCCTCGGCGGGATATCGATCGGGCGTGGAGCCGAGCCCGAGGAGGTGGCGGACCTCATCGCTTACCTCGCCTCGGACCGTGCCGCCGCGATCCACGGCGCTGAATTCGTGATCGATGGCGGCACTATCCGCACCGTTTGAGGGTGCCGCCCGACGCTCGCTCTACCAGCAAGGGCGGGCGTGGGCATGCGGACAATGGCGAGCCGCCGATGCCGTCGCCGACCAGATCTTGTAGACGGCAGCTTCGGAGTTCACGGCGGAGGGAATTGAAGGGCCGCAACGAGGGCGGCTGCGGTCATTCGCGTTTATGAGTCACGACCTAGACAATCCGCCCCCCATCGACGCCCCAATAGTGATCGCGCAACAACCGCTTGTAGAGCTTGCCCGTCGCGTGGCGTGGCAGTTCCTCGGCGAAATCGATCTGGCGCGGGGTCTTCACCCCCGAAAGCTCGGCGCGGCACCAGGCCGTCAGTTCCTCCGCCAGCCCCGGCCCGGCTTCCGCCATGTCGACCGGCTGCACCACCGCGACGACGCGCTCGCCCATTTCCGGGCAGGGTCCGCCGATCACCGCGACGTCCGCGACCCGGGGGTGCGTGATCAGCCGGTTCTCGATCTCCTGTGGATAGATGTTCACACCGCCGGAAATGATCATGAAACTCTTGCGATCGGTGAGGTAGAGATAGCCCTCCGCATCGATCCGCCCAATGTCCCCGAGCGTGGTCCAGCCATGCGCGTTGCGCGCCTCTGCGGTCTTGTCGGGATCATTGTGATATTCGAACTGGCCGCCGCCTTCGAAATAGACCAGCCCTTCCTCGTCCGGCCCGAGCTCCTCGCCCGCCTCGTCGCAGATGTGCAGCACGCCATAGGCAGCCTTGCCGACCGAACCCTTGTGCGCAAGCCATTGCTCCGAGTTTATCGTGGTCAGGCCATTGCCTTCGGAGCCCGCATAATATTCGTACAGTACCGGCCCCCACCAGCCGATCATCGCTTCCTTCACCGGGATCGGGCACGGCGCCGCGGCGTGGATCGCGACCTTGAGTGTCGACAGGTCGAAGCGCGCACGATCCTCCTCGCTCAGCTTGAGCATGCGCACGAAATGCGTCGGCACCCATTGGCTTGCCGTCGCGCGATAGGTCTCGATCGCGGCGAGCGCCGTCAGTGGTGAGAAATGCTGCATCATCACCACGGTGCCGCCGAGCCGCAGCACCGTCATCGACCAGCGCAGGGGTGCCGCATGATAGAGCGGTGCCGGGCTGAGATAGACGCTGTCAGGCCCCAGCCCGTAGAGCCCGCGCGCGAGCATCATCAGCACGTTCGGGGCGGAGATCGCCGGATCTTCGGGCAGCGCGACCCGCACGCCCTTGGGCCGGCCGGTCGTGCCGGAGGAATAGAGCATGTCGACCCCGGCGCGTTCGTCGGCGACCGGCGTATCGGGCATCGCCGCGACCGCTTCCTCCCAGCGCGACCAGCCGGGCGCCGCGCCGCCGATCGTGTAGAGGCCGATACCTGAAAGTTGCGCTGCCAGCGGCCCCGCGACCTCGAGCTCCGCCGATGCGACGACAAGCTTCGCCCCGCTGTCTCGGATGATATAATCGACCTCGGGCGCGGTCAGCTTGGTCGAGATGCAGACATAGAAAAGGCCGCTACGCTGCGCGCCCCACGCGACATCGTAGAATTCCGGTACATTCTCCAGGAACAGCGCGATCGTGTCGCCGATGACGAGTCCGGCCGCGCGAAACAGCTGCGCCGCGCGATTCGATCGCCGGTCGAGTTCGGCATAGCTTACCGTCTCGCCCGTCTCCGCCACGATCAGCGCGGGTTTGTCCGGCGTCTCGACGCCATGGATGCTTGGATGCACCCGCCCCTCCTATCCGTTGTTCTTTGCAACCTAAGCTATACGGCCGCGCTCGGGCGGGCAATCGCTCAATGCGATCAGCCCGCGCCGGATTTTGCGGATTACGCTGCACTGCGGTAGGGGAAGTTATGACGACGACGACCGACGCCTTTCGTTTCGACCCGGCGCGCTTCCTGCGCAACGGCGCCGGTGGCCATGGCAGGCTGCTCGGTCTGGACTATCACGCGCATGGCGCCGACTGGGTCGAGCTCCAGCTTCCGTACAGCACGGATCAGATCGGCGAATCCGAAACCGGGGTGATCGCTTCCGGCCCGATCCTCTCGATGATGGACATGGCGACCAGCATGGCGGTCTGGCTCAAGCTCAATGCCTTTCGCCCGCATGCGACGCTCGACCTGCGCGTCGATTATCTGCGGCCGGCCACGCCCGGGAAAACGGTGGTCGGGCGCGGCGAATGTTATCGCATCTCGCGCTCGATCGCGTTCGTGCGCGGCCAGGCGCATGACGGCGATCCGGACGATCCGCTCGCCCATGTCGCCGGCACCTTCATGGCACCGGAGGGCTATCTGTGACGCTGCCCCCTTATGCCGATCTGCTCGGGCTGAGCGTCGACCCCGATGACGAGAGCGTGCTCATCATGCCGTTTGCCGATGGCGTGCTCGGGCGGCCGGACTTCCTGCATGGCGGCGCGATCAGCGGGCTGATGGAAATGGCGGCGATCGTGGCGGTGCGCCAGGCCCTTGCCGAGGAGGGCGGCGGCCGGATCAAGCCCATCAACGTCACGGTCGATTTCATGCGTGGCGGACGCGACAAGCCGACCCGGGCTCAAGGCGTTGTGACTCGACTCGGCACGCGCGTCGCGAATGTGGAGGCGACAGCCTGGCAGGACGATCGCAGCAAGCCGATCGCGGCGGCGCGACTCAATTATCTGATCGCGCGACCATGAGCGACCCGCGGGGCCAGGCAGAGACCTATGCCCGCGAGTCACAACGCCTGCGCGATGCGGGCGATCATTATGAAGCGCTGAGCCGCCAGCGGCGGGCGGTGGCGCTGCTGCGCGATACTGATGATGTGCCAGCGCTGGCCCATGCGATCCGCCATGTCGCCGACATCCTGATCGAGGCCGGGCGCGGCGAGGAAGCCGGGGCCGCCATCACCGAAATGCTCGCGCTCTACCGTGCCGCGCCCGATGCGCCGCCGCTCGACGTCGCCAATGCGCTGCGCAGCGCGGCACTGCAGGCCGAAGCGATCCAGGACAGCGACACCGCCTGGATCTTCTGGATTCAGGCGCGGGCGCAGTACGACGAGCTCGACGCGCTGTTCGAGGAAATGACCGGCGCGCCGGGCAATCCCGGCGTTGCCGAGGCCGATGCGCACCTCAAAAGGCTGCGCGGCTGATCCGTCAGCGGGGTGTCAGCCGCATCAGGTGCCCGCCATTGCCCCGGCCGTCCTGCAGCAGCCAGATTGCGCCGTCGGGCGCCTGGGCCACATCGCGGATGCGCATGCCCATGGTCCACTGATCAGCCTTGGCCGCCTTGTCGCCATCGAGCGACACGCGGATCAACGCCTGTCCGGACAGGGCGGCAATAAAGGCCGACCCCTGCCAGGCCGGGAACATCTTGCCGGAATAGATCATCAGCCCGCCCGGCGAGATCGAGGGATTCCACCAGATTTTGGGCGGCTCGAAGCCGTCGCCCGGCGCGTGGTCGGGGATCGGCGTGTCGTCGTAATTGCTGCCGTTCGACGCCTTGGGCCAGCCGTAATTCTTGCCGGGCTGGATCAGGTTGACCTCATCACCGCCCTTCGGACCCATCTCGATTTCCCACAGCCGGCCCTGCTTGTCGAACGACAGGCCATAGGGATTGCGATGGCCGCTCGACCAGGTTTCCGCACGCGCGCCGCCGGCGGCATAATTCGGGTTGCCCGGCGCCGGCTTGCCGTCGAGCGTGAGGCGCAGGATCTTGCCGATGGCCTGGTCGGGGTCCTGTGACGGGGTGAAGCGCTGCCGCTCGCCGGCCGAGAGATAGAGGAGTTTTCGGTCGGGCGAGAAGGCGATGTTGCCCCCGAACTGTTCTCCGGTACCGTCGGAGCCGGCGCGAAAGATCACCTTGAGCCCTTCGAGGCCCGGCACTGCCCCGTCCTTCAGGGTCGCGCGGGCAAGCGCCAGGCTCCGGCCGTTCGGCCTCGGCTCCGAATAGGAAAGATAGATGGTGCGGCTCTTCGCGAAATCGGGCGCGAGCGCCACGTCGAGCATGCCGCCCTGCCCGCCCGGTGCCACGGTCGGCACGCCGGCCACGTTCTTCACGCTGCCATCGGTCGCGCGCAGCTTGAGCTTGCCCGGCTTCTCCGTGACGAGAATCCGCCCGTCGGGCAGGAAAGCGAGCGCGAAGGGCGTATCGAACTGACCCTGGTCGCTCACCGCGAAGGGCAGGCCATCCGGCACCTTGAACGCGGCGGGAGCGGCGACCTGCGCCACGCTTGCGGTACCCGCACCGGCCATGACGAGAAGAGGCAATGCATAGCGAGAGAATCGGGTCATGCAGGGCAATCTTTCCTGGGGAAAATATGGGCGCAGCGATCCGCCAGCCGGATCGCTGCGTTCAACGGTGGTAGCGTCAGGCCTTGGCCGGGGTAAGTTTGATCAGGCGACCCGCGGCGCCCCGCGTGCCGTCCTCGATCAGCCAGATCGCGCCATCGGGGCCCTGCTCCGCCTCACGGATGCGATTGTCCATCGGCCATTGATCGCCCTTTTTCGCATTGGTGCCGTCCAGGTCGATTCGCAGCAGCGACTGGCTGGAGAGGCCGCCGATGAACGCATCGCCCTTCCACGCCGGGAACATGTCGCCCGAATAGATCATCATTCCGCCCGGCGAGATCGACGGATTCCACCAGATCTTGGGCGCTTCGAAGCCGTCGCCGGCCGCATGATCGGGGATGTCCCGATCGTCATAATGGCTGCCGTTCGAGGCCTTGGGATATCCGTAATTCTTGCCGGCCTGGATAAGATTGACCTCGTCGCCGCCCTTGGGGCCCATCTCCTGTTCCCACAGATTGCCCTGCGCGTCGAAGGCGATGCCGAGCAAATTGCGATGGCCATAGGACCAGATTTCCGGCCGCGCGCCGGCCTGGCCGGCGAAGGGATTGCCGGGTGCCGGCTTCCCGTCCGGGGTGAGGCGCAGCACTTTGCCCAGCGTCATGGTCAAATCCTGCGCGGGATCGAATTTCTGCCGATCGCCATTGGTGAAGAACAGATGCTTGCCATCGGGCGAAAAGGCGATGCGGCCCGAATAATGGCCATTGCCCTCCACCGCATGACTGGCGCGGAAGATGACCGAGACGTCGGCCAAAGCCGGCGCCGCGCCCTTTTCGTCGAGCCGGCCGCGCGCGAGCGCGACCGCCTTTCCGCCATCCCGCGCCTCCGAGTAACTAAAATAGACCAGCCGATTCTTCGCGAAATCGGGTGAGGGAACCACATCCATCAGGCCGCCCTGCCCCGCGCTGTCGACGCCGGGAATCGTCGCGAGCGTCGCGATCTGCTTCGCATCGGCCGAAACGATCAGAAGCTTGCCGGCCTTTTCGGTCACCAGCAGACGGCCATCCGGCAGAAAACTCATCGCCCAGGGTGATTCGAAATCCGCCATCACGGTTTCAGTGAACGGCTTTGCCGTCGCGGCTGCGGCGTCCTGAGCCGGCGCGGTCGACGCCGAACAGGCGGTGGCGATGACCGCGCAGGATGCCAGGGTCGCATAGGAAGAGAATCGGGTCATGCCGGGCAGCCTCTCATTCATGGTCGGATCACGTTCGCAGGACGAGTCGTACGCTTGCCGGGCGCACAGTCGTGTATACAGCCTATAGGATCGACTCTCAGGATCAAGGCAGCCAATCTGTCGTTTGACCGCTGGGAAGGGCGCTGGACCATGGGGCCTTGCCGCGCGGGCCAACCCGCCGTATATCGCCCTCACATTCTCTACATCGTTATGGGTGAAGAGGTCGGGGCCACACGGTCCCGGCGACGAGAAGGCATGTTTCTAACCTGATGACGGACACCGCGAAGCTGGCGCAACTGATCGAGCCCGAGGCGAACGCCCTGGGATTCGATCTCGTGCGCGTGAAGATGTTCGGCAATCGCGACGACCTGACCCTGCAGGTGATGGCCGAACGGCCGGATACGCGTCAGCTCACGATCGACGATTGCGCCGAGCTGTCGCGCCGCATCTCCGACCTGTTCGACGAGAAGGACCCGATCGCGGAGGCGTATCGCCTCGAAGTCAGCTCCCCGGGCATCGATCGCCCGCTCACCCGCCTCAAGGATTTCGCGGACTGGGCCGGACACGAGGCGCGCATCCATCTCACCGCGCCGGTGGATGGGCGCAAACAGCTCACCGGCTTCCTGAAGGGTGTCGAGGACGGGCGCATCACGATCGACGTCAACAAGCATGAGCCGATGACGATCGGCTTCGATCAGGTCGCCAACGCGAAGCTGCTGCTGACCGACGCGCTGATCGCGTCCACCCGGCCCCTGTCGCTGGACGGCGTCGAGGAAGAAGAATTCGAAGAAGAGGCGCCGGAAGGTGCCGAAAGCAACCCGGATGATATCATGAACGAAGGGCAAGACTGATGGCCACCGCCGTTTCCGCCAACAAGGCAGAGCTGATCGCGATCGCGAATGCCGTCGCCGCCGAGAAGATGATCGACAAGGGCATCGTGATCGAGGCGATGGAGGACGCGATCCAGCGCGCCGCCCGCTCGCGCTACGGTGCCGAGAACGACATCCGCGCGAAGCTCGACCCGATCTCGGGTGATCTCCGCCTGTGGCGCGTCGTCGAAGTGGTCGAGGCGGTCGACGATTATTTCAAGCAGGTGAACCTGAAGGAAGCGCAGAAGCTTCAGCCGGGCGCGGTCGTCGGCGATTACATCGTCGATCCGCTGCCCCCGATCGAGTTCGGCCGCATCGCGGCGCAGGCCGCCAAGCAGGTGATCTTCCAGAAGGTCCGCGATGCCGAGCGTGAGCGGCAATATGAAGAATTCAAGGACCGCATGGGTGAGATCATCACCGGTGTGGTCAAGCGCGTCGAATTCGGTCACGTCGTGGTCGACCTGGGCCGCGCGGAAGGCGTCATCCGCCGGGA
>Ga0247737_1000051_pt1 | contig 30268 bp, 23 predicted proteins | sample UWRJL028104C2_FD_180937 | JGI IMG/M metagenome (GOLD analysis project Ga0247737, IMG submission 180937) | Plant litter microbial communities from Arlington Agricultural Research Station in Wisconsin, United States - UWRJ-L028-104C-2 | ecosystem: Environmental > Terrestrial > Plant litter >...
GATGCCGTCCCATTTCATCTCGAAGGCCCAGTCCTGTGGGTCACGGATGTCTTTCGCGGTGCCGGCGGTGGCGAGCATCGCCTTCGGCTGCGTCGTGGCCGTAACAGCGTCAGCATGCAGGGCCTCAATCCGTCTGGGCGGAGGTGTGGAGGACACGGTCGTGGGGGTGACCGACGCGGCGTCGACGCGGGGCTGCTCCTTCATCAGGTGCATCAGCCAGTTCTGGTCGTCTTTGCCCCCGCCATGGCCGGTGTGGATCAGGGCGACCCTTCGGGGGATTCCGCCGAGGCCGCCGTCCGGCCGCCCGTGCAGGGTGACGATCACCTCCTCGCCGTCGCGCCATTTCTCCAGGTCGTAGGTTCCGGCGTCCCAGATGGTGACCGTGCCGCCGCCGTACTCGCCCTTCGGAATGGTGCCCTCGAAGCTGCCGTATTCGAGGGGATGGTCTTCGGTCTGTACCGCGAGGTGGTTCTGCTTGGGTTCGGTCGGCACGTTCTTCGGCACGGCCCAGCTCACCAGCACGCCGTCGTGCTCCAGTCGGAAGTCGAAATGCAGCCTGCGCGCATGATGTTCCTGAATGACGAAGCTCTGGCCGTCGGAGGTTTCCGCAGGCTCGGCCGGCACCGGCTCGGGGGTCCGCTCGGCGCTGCGTTTGCCGCGATAGGTGGCGAGCCGGTCGGCCCGCTCGAAGGTCGCGAGATGATCTGGCGTCGGTTCCAACGATCCGAGATGGCCCGAAGAAAGGTCAGCGAGGGGGTCACCGCGCCGCTTCACCCGCCGAAGTACTTCGTGATAGTCCAGCTGAGTCAGGTCTTTCGACGCCAGCTCGCGCCAGGTACGCGGTGCTGCCACGGTCGGTTCGAACCTGCCGCGGAGCGAGTACGGGGTGATGGTGGTCTTCGAGCCGTTGTTCTGGCTCCAGTCCAGCAGCACCTTGCCCGCGCGCAGACTCTTCTTCATGTCGCTCACCACCAGGTCGGGTTGGTCAGCCTCCAGCGACCGCGCAAGCTCGTGGGCCACCGCGGAGACCTGATCGGAGGTCTGCGACCCGTCGAGCGCCGCGTAGAGATGGATGCCCTTGCTGCCGCTCGTCACCGGCATCGCCGTCAGGCCCATGTCGCTCAGGATGTCCCGCACCAGCCGCGCGACCGCCGCGCACTCCTGCAGACCGGCACCCTCACCGGGGTCGAGGTCGAGCACCAGGCGGTCGGGGTTGCGCCGGGCGCCGGTGCGGCCGAAGCGCCACTGCGGCACGTGGATCTCGAGGGCGGCGATCTGCGCGAGCCAGGTGAGGGTGGCGAGATCGTTGACGAGCGGATAGACGTTCGCGTGGTCCTTGTGCTCGATAGTGCGTCGCTTCACCCAGCTCGGTGCGGCGTCTTCGAGGTTCTTCTGAAAGAACACCTCGCCCGGATGCTCGGGAGTGCCCACGCCGTGCACCCAGCGCTTGCGCGTGGCGGGGCGATTTTCGGAGTGGGGGATGAGAACCGACGCTACCTCCGCGTAATAGGCCAGGACATCCGCTTTGGTCGTCCCGGTCTGCGGGTAGAGCACCTTCTCGAGGTTCGTCAGTTTCAGACGGTGCCCATCGACGCTGACGGTCTCCGACTGACTGCTCGAACGCGTGGTGGGCATGGCGGTCAATGTACGCCGATCCCTTGATCCCCGGGGCGCGGAGGTATCGAATTGGGTGATGAGAGCCATCTGGACGGGAGCCATCACCTTCGGCCTGGTGAACGTGCCGGTGAAGGTCTACAGCGCGACCGAAGACCACGACATCCATCTGCATCAGGTGCATGACAAAGACGGCGGCCGCATCCGATACGAACGGCACTGCGAGATCTGCGGTGAGCTGGTGCCGTACAACCACATCGACAAGGCCTACGACGACGGCGAGCGCACCGTGGTGCTCACCGGGGATGACCTCGCTTCGCTGCCGGCCGAGCGCAGTCGGGAGATCGACGTCGTCGAGTTCGTTCCCACCGATGAGCTCGACCCCATCATGTTCGACCGGAGCTACTTTCTGGAGCCCGACTCGAAGTCGCCCAAGGCCTACGCGCTGCTGCGCAAGACGCTGGAGGAGACCGATCGCACGGCGATCGTGCACTTCGCCCTGCGGCAGAAGACACGGCTCGGCGCGCTGCGGGTGCGCGGCAAGGTGCTCATGCTGCAATCGCTGCTCTGGGATGACGAGGTGCGCGAGGCGGACTTCCCCGCCCTGAAGGAGACGACCCGGGTGACGGCCAAGGAGCTCGAGATGTCGGGGGCGCTCGTGGACAGCTTCTCGTCGGACTTCGATCCCTCGAAGTTCACCGACGACTACCAGGAGGAGCTGCGCACCCTCATCGACGCGAAGCTCGCCGAGGGGGAGTCGCTCGACACCGCCGCCACCTTCGGCAAGGAACCGGAAGACGAACAGGGTGCCGAGGTGCTCGATCTGATGGAGGCTCTGCGCCGCAGCGTGGAGAAGAGCCGCGGAGGGGGTAGCACGAAGACTACGACCGCGGCCACGGCACCCGCTAAGAAGACAGCAGGGAAGAAACAGCCTGCGAAGTCTGAGCCAGCAGGAAAACGCCAGGCGAAGAAGCCCGCCTAGGGCCGGAAGGGAACGACGATGCCACACAATCCGCGACGCAACAGTCTCAAAGATCCGGAGCTGTACGACAAGCTCCGCAAGGAGGGCGACTCGGAGGAGAAGGCTGCACGCATCTCCAACGCCATCGACAAGGAGGGCTCCAAGGCCGTGGGAAAGCGGGGCGGCGAATCCGGCTCGTACTACGACTGGACGGTGCCGAACCTCCGCGCTCGGGCGAAGGAGCTCGGCCTCAGCGGCTACTCGCACAAGTCGAAGTCGCAGCTGGTGGAGCTTCTGCGCGGCGAATAGCCCCATTACGCGAATCTGGACGAGGTTCAACCCCCTGGCAGCTGACGATCTTCGGCATATCGTCTGCATTGCCCTGGGAGCACCGTGCTCACCTTCTGGGAACAGAAAGGCACATATCCGATGAACATCCTCTTGATCGTCATCTTCGTCATCGCAATAGTCCTGTTGATCACGGGTGGATTCGTCCAGTCGCTGAACTTCTTGCTGTGGGTGGGAATCGTGTTGGCCATCATCGCGGTCATCGTCTTCCTCGCGAGAGTCATCACCGGTCGCCGTTCATAACGAGAACGGTCTGACCGACCACAACCGAACGGCGGCGGAGTGCCAGCTCCACCGCCGTTCGGCGTTTAACCGCGCGGGAGGTAGCCGCCCTAGGGTCGAGGGGTGACCCGCGCCGCGACATCCGCCCCCGCATTGCCGCTGCCGGTGGTCGCCCTGCTCATCGCTTCGGCGCTGTGGGGAACGACGGGCACCGCCGCGAGCTTCTTTCCCGCGGACGTCAGCCCGCTGGCGATCGGTGCCGTCACGATGGCGGTGGGCGGTCTGCTGCTGTTCGTGGTCTCGCTCCGTCGCTCGGTGTCCGTATTGCGAGATGGCGTCGCGCGCCGCTGGGTGCTGATCGGTGCGCTCGGGGTGGTGACGTATCCGCTTGCCTTCTACAGCGCCATGGACCTCGCGGGCGTCGCGATCGGCAACGTCGTCACGCTCGGATCGGGACCGGTATTCGCGGCGCTCATCGAATGGCTGGTCGAGCGGCACCGACCGACGCGGCGCTGGGCGCTCAGTACTCTGGCTGCCGTGCTGGGCATCGCACTGCTCGCGGTGTTCGGGCGTCAGGGGGGCGGCATCCACCCCGGTGGCGGACAGGCGGATGTCGACGACCGTCCCCTTCTCGGTGCAGCCCTCGGTCTGCTGGCCGGGCTGGCGTATGCCCTCTACACCTACGCGTCATCGCGGGCGCTCGCCGAGGGGCACGGCGGCCGGGGGGTCATGGGCGCGATGTTCGGGGTGGGTGCGCTGCCGCTGGTGGTCGTGCTGGTGTTCTCGGGAGGCCCGCTGCTGCAGTCCGGTCGCACCATAGGCATCGCCGCGTACCTGGTGATCGCCCCGATGTTTCTCGCCTATCTGCTGTTCGGGGTCGGGTTGCGCGGGGTTCGCAGCAGTGCCGCGACGACGATCACTCTCGTCGAACCGCTCGTCGCGACGGTGTTGGCGGTGACGGTGGTGGGGGAGCGGTTGACCCCCGCCGGCTGGCTCGGACTCGCCCTCATTCTCGCCGGGGTGACCATGATGGCCACGGCCCGTCACCCGGGGCCGGTGGCGCTCGCCCCGTAGTATTTGGTGCATGGCAAGCGACGACGACGCGGAAGATAGCGGCATCGCCGAAGACCCGATTCAGCCTCAGGGCCCGCGGAGGTCGACCTTCACCGCGCCGCCCGCGACCGCGGAATCCCCGGCGTCGGATGCAGCGGCGGAGCAGTCGGTGACGACCCCCGCCAGGCAGGAAACGTCAGAGCAGGAAACGCCAGAGCAGGAAACGTCTGAGCAGGAAACATCTGAGCAGGAAACATCCGAGCAGGCGTATGACGATGATGCTCTCGCGAGCGCACTCGCCGAGCAATTCGCCCCGTTCGGGCAGACCGGTGTTCTTCCGGTCACCCCGGCAACCCTCGATGACTTTCCTGCGCCGACCGGAGCGCCCGTGGTATTCGGAACCGACGACCGGGAGTTGCCCACCGAACCTCCCGCGCCGTCCGCGGAGGAACTGTCTCGGTTCGCGCCGCCCACCGCGTCGCCAACCGGGCCGGTATGGTCTCCACCCGGACCGACCCGCCAGACCTACACGCCCCCCGCGGAGTTCGTCGCACCGGATTCCGAGGCTGCGGAGAGTGCCTCCCCGCCTGTGCCCGAGTCATCGCCCGAGTCCCCGGCTGCAGAGCCCGGGGCGCGGTCCGCGACGGAGGGGGAGACGGCCGAACCGGCCCCGGTCGAGACGACCGCGGCTCCTCCGGTCGATGGTGCCGATCTGCCGGCGCCACCCGCGCGGCGTTCGCTCGCCGATGACGCGCTGGTGCGCAGCCTCGAGTCCGAGGTCGCCGCCGGCGCCACCCTGGGCGCTATGGCCCAGCTCGAGGAGCAGTTGCGCCTGCGACAGCAGGATGCGAGCGAGTTTGACCAATGGCGGTCGACGATGCGCACGATCGGCACGCCCGAGGCGATCGATTCGATCGAGGCGGCGATTCCGACGTTCACGGATGTCATCAACCTCCCCACCCCGGATCAGCTCGCCGCCGCGGCTCCCGTACAGAGCTGGCCCAGCGCCCCGCCGCCGGTCGAACCTGCCACCGACGCTGAGCCTGAGCCTGAGCCTGAGCCTGAGCCTGAGCCTGAGCCTGAGCCTGAGCCTGAGCCTGAGCCTGAGCCTGAGCCTGAGCCTGAGCCTGAGCAAGCGCAGCCCTCGCCCGAAATCGAGTCGGAACCGGATCCCGTCGAGCCCGGGCCGGTCGTCTACGACCTGGTCGAACCCGTCGTGGTCGCGACGCCGAACGGCGGTGTGCCACTTGTCACCTCCCTCGACCTGGTGCCGGAGGCGCCCTCTGCCGTCATCGCGGCAGCGGACGCCGAGGCTGCCGTGCCCGCCGAGACCGCCGAGACCGCCGAGCCTGCTGAGCCGAGCCCAGTCGAGTCAGCCGCGGTCGAGTCGCTCGTAGCCGAGTCGCCCGCATCCGAGCCTCCCGCATTCGGCCCTCCCGAGCGCAGCCACCTCCCCGGGTTCGACGACCTGATCGGCTTCGACGACCTGCTCAGCGGGAGCAGTCGCGTCGTCGCGTCGAGCGACCCCGTCGAGCCCCCCGCCCCCACGGACATCGAGCGCGCGTTCGACGGCCTGTTTCCCGACAGCGACCCCGTCGACGGTGGGCCGGCCGCCGTGATCGCGGGTCCGGTGATCTCGGGTCCGGTTTCCTCGGAGCCGGTTTCCTCGGAGTCGGTGCCCGTCGCGATCGCCCCTGCGGTGGGTCTCGCCGACCGGCCGCAGCGGACATCCGTTTTCTCTCCCGAGCGCTCTGGCATCGAGCCCACCCCGATGGATCAGCGTGTCGGCCGGGCCGCCCGCATGTTCTGGCTGTGGTTCGCGACCAACTCCTCGCTCATCAGCCTGGCCTTCGGTGCTGTGCTGCTCTCGCTCGGGATGAGCCTGCGCCAGGCGGTCGTGGCTGCGCTCATCGGTGTGGCGATCGCCTTCCTGCCGCTCGGCCTCGGCACACTCGCCGGCAAGTGGAGCGGCCAGCCAACCATGATCGTCTCGCGCGCCAGCTTCGGTCTGATCGGCAACATCGTGCCCGCCTCCCTCGCCGTGATCACCCGCGTGTTCTGGGGGGCCGTGCTGCTCTGGCTCGCGGGCGCGTCAGCCGCACGCATCCTGGTCGGCAATCGAACCGATGGCACGCTGTTCGGCCTCGGCGAGACGAAGATCACGGCCCTGACGATCGCCCTCGGATTCGTGCTCGCCCTGGCGGTCGCCATTCTCGGGTACGCGCTCTTCGCGCGGGTGCAGCTGGTGCTGACCATCGTCTCCGCCGTGCTGATCATCGCCTTCATCATCGTCAGTTGGCACGCGGTCGACGTCACTGTGGCGCTGACGGTCGGCGACGGCCCGTGGATCCTGGTCATCACCGGCGCCGTGCTGGTGGTGAGCTTCCTCGGAGTCGTCTGGGCAACCGGCAGCGCCGACCTCGCCCGGTATCAACGTCCGTCCAGTTCGGGCGCGCAGGCGATGCTCTGGGCGCCGTTCGGGGCGACCCTCCCGGCCTTCCTGCTCATCGCGTACGGCGCGCTGCTGGCGGCATCCTCCCCGACGGTTGCCCGCGGTCTCGTAGCGACCCCGCTCGACACGATCGCCTCGCTGGCACCCGTCTGGTTTCCCGCGCCGCTCCTGCTCGGCACCGTGCTCAGCCTGCTCGCCGGTGTGGTGCTGAGCATCTACTCGGGCGGTTTCGCGCTGCAGGCCGTCGGTCTGCGGGTCGCGCGCGGCTGGTCCGCCGCGATCGTGGGCGTGCTGGTCTTCGTCGTCGCGCTCGTGCTCACGCTCACCGTGGGAACCATGGCCGACGTGTTCCGTGACCTCGCCACGACGCTGGCGGTGCCGGTCGCGGTCTGGGCCGGAATCTTCGCGGCCGAGATGATCTTGCGCCGTCGTCGTTTCGACACCGCATCACTGGTGCGCCGCGGCGGCACGTACCCCGACGTGAACTGGGTGAACCTCGCCATGCTCATCGTCGCGAGCGTCGTCGGCTTCGGCCTCACCACCGCGACCGTGGGATGGCTCAGCTGGCAGGGCTACCTGTTCGGCGCGTTCGGGGTGCCGCTCGACGGCCAGGTCGCCGCATCCGACCTCGGTGTTCTCGTCGCCCTCCTGCTGGGGCTGCTCACGCCCTTCGTCTCCGGTGTTCCGGCGATCCGCAAGCAAGAGCGGCAGCCGCGATACTTCGTCTAGCGCTCCAGCCCTCCTCCGCTCCGCCACCCCGGGTCGCGGCCGACCGCCGAAAGTAGACTTACCGCATGCCCTACAGCCTCGCCGAGATCCTCAGCGTCACCGAACGGCTCTGGCCGATGTCGGGGGCAGAGGGGTGGGACGCTGCCGGTCTGCTCGCCGGTGATCCGAGCCGGCAGATCACATCCGTGTACCTGGCAGTAGACGCCGTGCCCGAGGTCGCCGACGAGGCGGTGGAGAACGGGGCGGAACTGCTGATCGTCCACCATCCGCTGCTGCTCCGCGGCGTGACCTCGATCGCCGAGAACGGCTTCAAGGGGGCGGTGCTCGCACGGTTGATCCGTGGCGGCTGCGCACTCGTCTCCGCCCACACCAACGCGGATGTCGTGGAGACCGGAACCTCCGCAGAACTGGCCTATCGTCTCGGCCTGGTCGAGGCGCTGCCCATCGTTGCCGGAGCGTCGCCGCATCGCGGCATCGGCCGGGTCGGCCGCCTCGCCGAGCCGACCACGCTCGGCAGGCTGGCGCGGCACCTGGGCGAGATTCTGCCGGCGACGGCCACCGGCATCCGGGTGTCCGGCGAATACGACCGACCGATCGAGACGGTCGCCGTCTGCGGGGGAGCGGGAGACAGTCTGCTGGCGGAGCCCGCGGTGCTCGCCGCCGACGTGTACGTCACCTCCGACCTGCGCTTCCACCCGGCCTCGGCGTTTCGTGAAGACGCGAAACTGGTCGGTGGTCCGGCACTCATCGATATCTCGCACTGGGCCAGCGAATGGCTCTGGCTCGCCACCGCCGCCGATGAGCTGCGCGCGGCTCTGCCGGAACTCACGGTCACCGTCAGCGACCTGCGCACAGACCCCTGGGACTTCGCCGTGGTCCAGTAGGCGACATCTTCAGCACTGTTCATTAGCGATACCCTCGCACCCGTAGCACCCCGCAATAGAAGAAGGACGACATCCATGGCACTCAAGGCCAGCCCCGCCGAGCAGGCTCGCCTGCTCGAGCTGCAGACGCTCGACACCCGCATCCGCCAGCTCGACCACCGCGCCAGGTCGCTGCCGCAGCTGAAGGTGCTCGCCGGGCTGGGCGTCGAGGCCGACGGGCTGCGCGTGGAGCGGTTGAGCGCGACCGGCGCCGTCGAGGATGCCAAACTCGAACTCGGACGGATCGAATCGGATGTCGCCGTGGTCGAGGCGCGGATCACCCGCGACACCGATCGGCTGCAGTCATCCTCGTCGGTCAAGGATGTCGCCGGCCTCGAGAGCGAGCTATCGGGGCTGCGCAAGCGCCAGAACGATCTCGAGGAGATCGAACTGACCGTCATGGAGCGGCTCGAGAACCTCGAGGCCGTGCTGCGCGAGGCGAACGCCCGCGTGGCGGAGGTCGAGGAGAAGATCGCCGCCGCGACTGTCGAGAAGGATGCCGAGCTGCTCACCATCACCGACGAACGTGCGGCGGCCGCGGCGGCCCGCAGTGCTCTTGCCGCGCAGGTCTCCGACGAGTTGCTCGCCCTGTACCAGCGTCAACTCGACCGCTACGGGGCCGGGGCGTCGCTGTTGCAGTACGGCACCTCGAGCGCGAGCGGCGTGAAGCTCAACGAGAACGACATGCAGACAATCCGGGCGGCAGCACCCGACGATGTGATCCTCTGCCCGGACTCCAGCGCGATTCTGGTGCGCACCGCGGAGTCGGGGCTCTAGCGCGCTCCGGGGTTCCCGCCAAGGCGGGGACTTCACGCCAGGGCGAAGTTCACGCCAGCGACGCCCGGAAGCCGGGCGTCGCGAGAAGCGCTCCCGTCGCATCAACGGTGAGGACGTCGACGTTCCAGCGTCGGGTGACCGCATCCAGAGTCTCCGTACCGCCGGCGATGATCGCGGTGGCGAGCACGTCGGCGGTGACGATGTCGTCGGCGAGCACGGTGGCCTGCACGAACTCGTCTGCAGCGCTGCGCCAGATGTGGTCGCCGCGCTCGGCGCTGCCGGAGGTCGCGACGGCGCGACGAGTGCCGGTCAGGGTGACGGCCGTGAGCAGAGAACCTCGATCGGCCGGGTCGACGATGCCGACAGTGCGCGGAGCGGAGACCAGCACGTCGCCGCCGGCGTTGACGATCCAGTCACCGTTCCTGTCAGAAGCGCCGAGCAGCTCACCCGACCGCTCGATCGCCAGCGCCTTGACAACGCCGCTCAGATCGACGACACCGTCGGGGCGATTCGGGGTGAACACTCCGCCAGTGGCGGTCCGCCACTCCAGTGCGAGCGCGTACGCCTCGCGCATCGCGTCACTCGAGTCGGCGAGACGCAGGCGCCCCGCGGCGATTCGGCTCGCCTCCGAATCGGTGCGGTAGAGACTGAAACGGCGGTCGAACTCGTCGAAGATCCGCTCGACCCGCGCCGCGGCATCCGCGCCACTGTGAGTGCCATGCTCGTGCCAGTCGAGCGAGACCGTCGTGCCCATGCTGTCGAACACGTGGTGCATGGTCACACCTTTGCCTGATCGAGAGCGGACTGCAAGGAGCTGATGTACGCACCGCTCGTGTATGTAGCCCCGCTGACGGAGTGGATCTGCGCGGACTGGGCGGCCAGTGCCTCCGAGCGCAGAAGGGGCGCTGCCCGGTGGTTGATTTGGTCGGAGCGCCCCTCGTTTCCGCTGAGCACCGGAGTGCTCACATCGGTGATGGCGCCGCCCGAGACCGTGATCGCGACCTGCACGTCACCGAATCGCGTGGACTGGCTGGTGCCGGTGAACGTGCCGTCCTTCAGCGCACTGCTCGGTAGTTGGGCGGGGAGCACCGAACCGCTGCTGGTGGATGACGTCGTGGACGCGCCACCGGTGACCGCGGTGGTCACCTGCCAGCCGATGACGGTGGCGAAGAGGGTGCCGAAGACGGCGGAGAGGATTCTTCGTGTGCTGATCACCAGTCGAACCTTTCGCTGTGGAGCTGATGGGCGGGTAGTCCCGCTGCCCGGGCATCCGCTTCGACGGCATCGAGCCAGGCGGTCGGGCCGCAGACATAGAGGTCGGATTCGAGCAGGTCGGGGAATACGCTGCGCAAGCTCACGCCGCGCCGGGCGTCGATCGCGGTCATCCAGGTCGGTGCGACGGCCGAGCGTGGTCCTGTCATCGTGTAGAGCCGCGCCCCCTTCCGTTCGGCGAGCTCGGCCATCTCCGCCCAGAGGAAGGCGTCGTCGGTGCTGGATGCGCGTAGCAGCAGGGTCGCCTCACCCGGCGCGAGGTCGGACTGCTCCAGCAGCGCTCGGGCGGGAGTGATGCCGATGCCGGCGGCGACGATCGCGAGCTTCGGAGCCGTGCGCGCCGTCGGCGTGAACAGCCCGTACGGTCCTTCGAGCGAGACCGCGGTGCCGACGGGGATGGTCGAGATGCTTCTGCTGCCATCGCCCAGGTCGCGAACGGTGATGCGCGCTGCCGTGTCAGTCGGCACCGAGGAGAGCGAGACGGGGTGCGAGTGCCACCAGGTGCTGCCGGTCCAGAAGCGCCAGACGAAGAACTGTCCGCCGTGCGAGCCCAGCGAGCGCAGGTCGCGGCCGGTCAGGTGGATCGAGACGACACCCGGGGCGATCGTCTCGACCCCGCTGACCCGAATCCGGTGTCGCAGCGACGACACCGCGGGTTCGATGAAGCGGAAGATACCGATCGCGCCGAAGGCCAGCGCGTACAGGGCGATCCAGTAGACCCGTTGCACGGTGCCGCTGGCGAGCACGCCGCCGAGGCTGAGCTGGTGGGGGAGGGCGAACGCCACCGCGACGTAGCTGAGCAGATGGATGAGGTGCCAGCCCTCGTAGCTGAACCTGAGACGCACGGCGACCAGTGAGGTCACCACCACGGCGACGAGCAGTCCGATCGCGATGATGGCCAGCGGCACGTCGGGTGTCGCCCACAGGTTCGCGATCTCGACTACCGGGTTCACGCCCTGGTCGATGGCGTAGCCGATGGTCAGCAGGGCGCCGTGGCCGAGCAGCAGGTAGAGGGCGGGCTTGCCGAGCGTGCGATGCAGGGCGATCGCCCGGTCGTGGCCGATGGTGGCGTCGATGGCGGGGATGCGCGCGGCGAGCACCAGCATCACCAGGATGAAGTCGGTGCCGACCAGCCCGGCGAGGATGCCGATGCTGCTGATCGCCGCACCGAGGGAGCCGAACGGAGCGGACCCCGAGGAGGTGAGGAACAGGACGCCGGCGACCACGCCCGAGGCCCAGACGAGAAAGGTGAGGAGGGCGGCGCGAGCGGCGCGGCGGCGGTGGGCGCGGGTGTGGTCGGGACGCGACATCCGCTGCTCCGGGGCGCTGACGGTGGTGGTCATGGGTCGACTCTGGTCGTCGTTCCTTTGCGCAGGCTCTGCGTGGGGCACGTGGTGGATGAGAGTTCGTACAGACTGTCGAACGGTAGAGTTGCACCCGAATGGGTCGGCAAGACGGTCGCGTCGCCTTTCGCCTGTGAAAGCAAGCGAGAGGCGCCGAGGAACGTCCGGGCTCCGCAGAGCAGGATGGTGGGTAACACCCACCCGGGGTAACCCGCGAGAAAGTGCAACAGAAAGCAGACCGCCTCACGTTTCGGCGTGAGGTCAGGGTGAAACGGTGGTGTAAGAGACCACCAGCGGCCCGTGTGAGCGGGTCGGCTAGGTAAACCTCGTCCGGAGCAAGGTCAGACAGAAGACCATGAGGCTGCTCGCCTCGTCTTCGGGTAGACCGCTAGAGGGCTGCGGCAACGTAGCTCCGAGATAGATGGCCGTCGATGCCGCCTCGTGCGGCGGGACAGAACCCGGCGTAACAGCCGGCCCATTCACCCCTCTCTCGTGGGCTAGACGACGCCGCTCGTGCCGAGCGCCGAGCCGATCAGGAAGGTCGCGGCCAGGGCGATCGCGCCGCCGAGCACCACTCGAATGGTCGCTCGCAGTACGGGGCTTCCGCCGATTCGGGCGCTGATCGTTCCGGTGATCGCCAGTGCGACGAGAACCGCCACGAAGGTGACCGGAACGCGAACGGATGCCGGCGGCAGCAGTATCGCGAGCATCGGCAGTATCGCCCCGATCGTGAACGCCAACGCCGAGGCGCCGGCGGCCTGCCACGGGCTCGCGATGTCTGCCTCCGTGATGTTGAGCTCGGCCTCCAGGTGCGCGGCCAACACGTCGTGCTCGGTCAGTTCGATGGCGACCTGGCGGGCCGTGGTCTCGGAGAGCCCCTTGTCGCGGTAGAGCGCGGTCAGCTCCGCGAGTTCGATCTCCGGCTCCTCGGCGAGCTCGCGCTTCTCCTTGGCGATGAGGGCGCGCTGGCTGTCGCGCTGGCTGCTCACCGAGACGTACTCGCCGAGCGCCATCGAGATCGCGCCACCGACGAGCCCCGCAGTGCCTGCCGTGAGGATCGCCGGAACAGAGGATGTCGCCCCCGCGACACCGACGACGATGGCCGCCACCGAGACGATGCCGTCGTTCGCGCCCAGCACGCCGGCGCGGAGCCAGTTGAGGCGGGCGGCGATGCCGGTGCCGTGAGGTTCGTCGGGATGCTGCGGTGCTGACATGGGGCTAGTGAAGCACTCCAAAGCTGGTGCGGCTAGGAAGGGGAGCCTGGCCTGACTGGAATACACATGGATGGTCGTAGGCGATCGTCGCACCGCGGGATAGGGTCACGGCATGGATGCCAGCCCCGAGGTGGACGCGTACATCGAGACGCTCGAGCACCCCCACCGGGAATCGCTGGTGGCAGTGCGCACGATCGTGCTCGACGCCGACCCGGCGATCGCCGAACGGATCAAGTGGAAGTCGCCGAGCTTCTACGCGCCGACCATCGACGGCAAGCGCACCGATCTCGGTGCGTTCGAGCTTCGAGCGCAGGATTTTCTGCGGTTGATACTGGTGTTCCCGAATGGTCTCGTCGCCGACCCGGAAGGGATCATGCTCGGCACCTGGCCGGATCGGCGGGAGTTGCGCTTCAGCTCACTCGCCGACGTCGCCGTCAAGAGGACCGCGCTTACGACGATCGCGCAGGAATGGGTGGGGCTGCTCCCACGCTGAGCTCACCCGGCATCCGGCGCGAACCGGTACCCCATCCCCGGCTCGGTCAGCAGATACCGCGGCCTGGACGGTTCCGGCTCGAGCTTCTTGCGCAGCTGTGCCAGGTAGAGGCGCAGGTATCCGTCTTCCTTCTCGTAGCCGGGACCCCAGACGGAGGTCAGCAGGAAGTGCTTGGTGACCAGCCGCCGCGGGTTGCGTACCAGCACCTCGAGGATGTGCCATTCGGTCGGCGTCAGCTTCACCGGTTCGCCCGCTTTGGTGACCGTGTGTGCGGCCAGGTCGACGACGACGTCGCCGAACCGGGTGATCGGCTCGTCGGGTTCGGTGGTGGCCCGACGGCTGAGGGCACGGATGCGCGCCAGCAGTTCGTCAATCGCGAACGGCTTGGTCACGTAGTCGTCGGCACCGGCATCCAGGGCATCGACTTTGTCGGCCGAATCGCTGCGACCGGAGACCACGAGGATGGGCACCTCGGTCCAGCCGCGCAGTCCCTCGATCACCTGGATTCCACTGAAACCGGGCAACCCGAGATCGAGCAGCACGAGTTCCGGCTTGGTCTTCGCCGCCACGTCCAGAGCCTCCGGCCCCGACCGTGCCAGCGAGACGTCGTACCCGCGGGCGGCGAGGTTGATCCGGAGCGCTTTCAGGATCTGCGCGTCGTCATCGACCACGAGGATGCGCATCAGGCGCCCTCCACCGGAGTCGCGGTCACGGACGACACGGGAGCGGAGACCGGCGCGACCGGCAGCGCGACGACCATGGTGAGGCCACCGCCGGGGGTGTCCTCGGCGTGCAGGCTGCCCCCCATCGCCTCCATGAAACCGTTCGACAGGGCGAGCCCGAGCCCGACTCCGGTCGTGTTGTCGGTATCACCGAGTCGCTGGAACGGTTGGAACGCCTCCGCGCGCGCGGCGAGAGGGATGCCGGGCCCGCGGTCGATGATCCTCAGCTCGACCCGATCGCCGAAGGCACTCGCGGTGATCAGCGGTGGTGATCCGACGGGGGAGTAGCGCAGCGCGTTGCTCACCAGATTCACCACCACCCGCTGCACCAGCGCGGGGTCGCAGACCACCGACGGCAGATCGCTCGGTACATCGACGACCAGCTGTCCGTTGTGCAGGCCGAGCTCATCGAGGGCAAGGGGAACGATCTCGTCGATCCCGACCGTACTCAGCGAGATCGGCAGCACACCGGCCTGCAATCGGCTCGCGTCGAGCAGGTCGGCGACGAGATCGGCGAGGCGGCGCAACGAGACCTCGGCAGTCTCGAGCAGGTCGTCGCGGTCTTCGTCGCTCCAGCGGACATCCGTTGCCCGCAGGCTCGAGACCGCGGCCGTGGCCGATGAGAGCGGCGTGCGGAGATCGTGCCCGACCGCCGCGAGCAGGGCGGTGCGCAGCCGGTCGGCCTCCTCGAGCGGGCGGATGCCCTGCGCCTGTTCACGCAGATCCTGTTGCTCGAGTGCCGCATCGATCTGCGCCACGAAGGCGTCGAGGATGCGTCCGTCGGAGGGCTGCAGTTCGCGCCCGGTGAGCACGATCGTGCCGCCGTCGCTCAGCGCGACCTCGGTGCGGTGGGCCGGGGCAGAGGAGGTCACGGCGCCCGCCTCGAACAACTGGGCGTCGCGGGAACGGATGACCACGCTCGCCATTCCGAACACTTCACGCAGCCGGTTCGCCAGCGCCTCCACCACGTTCTCCCCGCGGATGATGCTGCCGGCCACCGTGGCGAGGGTCTCGGCCTCCGCGGCAGATCTGCGAGCGGCGCGGCTGCGGCTGGCGGAACGATCCACCACGAGGGAGACGAGCACCGCAACCACCAGGAAGATCACCAGGGTGACCAGGTGGGCCGGATCGGCGATCCGCACCGTGTAGAACGGCACGACGAAGAAGAAGTCGAGACAGAAACCGGCGATGACCGCGGCCGTGACCGCCGGCCAGATGCCGCCGACCAGCGCGACGATCACCACCAACAGCTGGAAGGCGAGTACATCGCCGACCAGCGCCTCCGGCCGACGCACGAGGGTAAGAAACAGCGTGAGCAGCGGGATCGCGAGGATGGTCACGGCGAAGCCGGCGATACGCCGGCGCGCGCTGAGCGAGCCGCGGGAGCGGGGGAGTTGCAGGGTTCCCGCTGCGGCATGGGAGACGATGTGCACGTCGATATCTCCGGACGCACGGATGACGGTGGCGCCGATTCCCTGTCCGGTCAGGAACGCGGTGAGACGGCTTCGCCTGCTGACACCGATCACCAACTGCGTGGCGTTGACACCGCGGGCGAACTCCACCAGCGCGGCTGGAGTGCTGTCGCCGACAACCTGGTGATACGTGCCGCCGAGGCTTTCCACCAGGGCACGCTGCTGCACGAGCGCGCCGGGGTTCGATTCGGCGAGACCGTCCGCGCTCGCGACGTGGAGGGCCAGCAGCTGCCCGCCGCTGGTGCGGGCGGCGATCCTGGCACCGCGGCGGATGAGCGTCTCGCCCTCGGGGCCGCCGGGAAGAGCGACGACGACGCGTTCGCGCGCCTCCCATTTGCCACGGATGCCGTGGCCGTCCCGATAAGCCTGCAGCGCGACATCCACCTCGTCTGCCAGCCAGAGCAGCGCGAGTTCGCGCAGTGCGGTGAGATTGCCGAGACGGAAGTAGTTGCTCAGCGCCGCATCGATGGTTTCCGCCGGGTACACGTCCCCGCCGGAGAGCCGTGCGCGAAGGGCCTCCGGTGCGAGGTCGACCACCTCGATCTGGTTGGCCGAGCGCAGCACCGAGTCGGGGATGGTCTCCCGCTGGACGGCGCCGGTGATCGACTGCACGACGTCATTGAGTGATTCGATGTGCTGGATGTTGACCGTCGAGATCACGTTGATGCCGGCATCGAGCAGCCGCTGCACGTCCTGCCAGCGTTTCGGGTTCTCCGAGCCCGGCGCGTTGCTGTGCGCGAGCTCGTCGACCAGGGCCCACTGCGGTGCGCGGTCGAGCAGTGCGTCGAGGTCCATCTCCTGCAGGTCGACGCCGCGATGGGACACGGTGCGTCGTGGCACGACCTCCAGGCCCTCGACCATGGCGGCGGTACCGGCCCGGCCGTGGGTCTCGACCAGCCCGACCACGACATCGAGGCCCTGCTCCCGCAGTCGGCGTCCCTCCTCGAGCATCGAGAAGGTCTTGCCGACCCCGGGAGCAGCGCCCAGATAGACCTTGAGGAATCCCTCGGTCACGACCTAGCCATTCGCGAGCTTCTGCAGGGCGATGTTGAGCTCCAGCACATTGACGGTGGGGTAGCTGAGGTAGCCGAGCACCGGAGCCTGCACGTTCGCTTCGACGAGGGCAGCGACATCCGACTCCTTGAGACCACGGGTTTCGGCGACGCGAGCCACCTGCTCACGAGCGTACTCGGGGCTGATGTGCGGATCGATTCCCGACGCGGATGCGGTGAGCGCGTCGGCGGGGATCGTCGCCGGGTCGACCCCGTCGAGTTTCGCGATCGCCGCGCGGCGTTCTTTGATCGCCGCGATCAGATTCGGGTTCTCGGGCCCCTGGTTGCTGCCGCTGGACGCTCCGCCGTCGTCGCCGGTGGCGGAGGGACGGGCCTGGAACCACTGCGGTAGCGCGGTGCCCTTCTTGTCGGTGAAGCTCTGGCCGATGAGACTCGAGCCGACGGTCTTGCCGTCCACCTGCACCAGGGCGCCGTGCGCCTGGGCCGGAGCGAGCAGTCCGATTGCGGTGATGACGAGCGGGTAGCCGATGCCGAGCACGACCGTGAAGACGATCAGTGCGCGGAGGGCGACCCAGTACTGCCGGGTGATGCCGCGTTGTGAGGCCATGATTTTCGATTCCTTACGGGGGGTTGTGACTTAGAAACCGGGGATCAGCGAGATCACGAGGTCGATGATCTTGATGCCGACGAACGGCGCGATCAGGCCGCCGACGCCGTAGATCCAGAGGTTGCGACTGAGGATCTTGGAGACGCTCGCGGCGCGGTACTTCACACCGCGCAGGGCCAGCGGGATCAGCACGATGATGATCAGCGCGTTGAACACCACGGCCGACAGGATCGCCGACGCCGGGGTGTGCAGCTGCATGAAGTTCAGCGCGGCGAGTCCCGGGTAGCTGGCGACGAACATCGCCGGGATGATCGCGAAGTACTTGGCCACGTCGTTCGCGATCGAGAACGTGGTCAGCGATCCGCGGGTGATCAGCAACTGCTTGCCGATGGAGACGATGTCGATCAGCTTCGTCGGATCAGAGTCGAGGTCGACCATGTTGCCGGCCTCCTTCGCGGCCGACGTTCCGGTGTTCATCGCAACGCCGACATCCGCCTGGGCCAGTGCCGGGGCATCGTTGGTGCCGTCACCGGTCATCGCAACGAGGTTGCCGCCCTGCTGCTCCCGCTTGATCAGTTCCATCTTGTCTTCGGGTGTCGCCTCGGCGAGGAAGTCATCGACTCCCGCCTCCTGGGCGATCGCCTTGGCGGTGAGCGGGTTATCGCCCGTGATCATCACGGTGCGGATGCCCATCCGACGCAGGTCTGCGAAGCGCTCGGCCAGGCCGGTCTTGACGACGTCCTTCAGGTAGATGACCCCGAGAACGGATGCCACGCCCTCGGCGTTCCGTTCGGCGACGACCAGCGGGGTGCCGCCGGCCTGGGACACGCGGGTGATGATGGCGTCGAGCTCATGCTGGATCTTGACATCGGTGATCCCGGTCCACGCCGCGACCTGCGAGCCGGCGCCCTTGCGCACCTGGCTGCCGTCGGCATAGTCGACGCCGCTCATGCGGGTCTGTGCGGTGAACGGCACCACGTCGCCGGTGACCTCGGTGGGGATGGCGAACCCGAGATCGTGGGCGAGGTCGAGCACCGATTTGCCCTCGGGTGTCGGGTCGCTCAGCGACGAGGTCGCGGCGGCACGCGCCAGGCGTTCCAGGCTGACCCCGCTGACGGGGGCGAACTCGGCGGCTCGACGGTTTCCGTAGGTGATGGTTCCGGTCTTGTCGAGCAGCAGCGTGGTCACGTCCCCCGCGGCCTCGACCGCGCGGCCCGACATCGCCAGCACGTTGTGCTGCACGAGGCGGTCCATGCCGGCGATGCCGATGGCCGAGAGCAGCGCACCGATCGTGGTCGGGATGAGGCAGACCAGCAGGGCGACCAGCACGGGAACGCTCTGGGTGGCGTTGGAATAGCTGGCGATCGGGTTGATGATCAACACGACCACCACGAAGATGATCGTGAGGCTCGCCAGCAGGATGTTCAGCGCGATCTCGTTCGGCGTCTTCTGACGGGATGCTCCCTCGACGAGGGCGATCATCCGGTCGACGAAGGTCTCGCCGGGCTTGCTGGTGATACGCACGACGATGCGGTCGGAGAGCACCCGGGTGCCGCCGGTGACCGCGCTGCGGTCGCCGCCGGATTCCCGCACGACCGGAGCCGACTCTCCGGTGATGGCGGACTCGTCGACCGATGCGATGCCCCAGACGATGTCACCATCACCGGGGATGGACTCGCCGGCGCTCACCACGACGATGTCTCCGAGGGTGAGCTCTGCGGAAGGAAGCTGCACCAGCGTGCTGTGCAGAGCCGCGGCATCCGTCATCGGGTCGTAGCGCTCGACCACGTTCGCCATGGTGCTGGTGCGGCTCTCGCGCAGGCTCTTCGCCTGCGCCTTCCCGCGCCCCTCGGCGACAGCCTCCGCCATGTTGGCAAACAGCACGGTGAGCCACAGCCAGACCGCGATGGCCCAGATGAAGCCGAGCGAGGTCGGGGAGGCGGTGCTGGCGCCGCCCGAGCCGACGAACGGCTGGGCGATGGCGAGCACGGTGGTCAGTGCGGCGCCGATCTCGACGACGAACATGACCGGATTGCGCCACATGGTGCGCGGGTCGAGCTTGCGCAGGGCGCCGGGGATGCTGGCGACCAGCTGGCCGGCGCTGAATGCCGAGGGGCTTTTGCGCGTCGGGGTGGAGGTGCTTCCCGACGGGGTGATGAGTGTGGTGGACATGTCTAGTTGAGTCCTTCTGCCAACGGGCCGAGAGCGAGAACGGGGAGGTAGGTGAGTGCCGAGACGATCAGGATCACGCCGATCAGCAGCCCGACGAATTGCGGCCGGTGCGTCGGTAGGGTGCCGGCGGTGACGGGGATCTTGTCCTGCGCGGCGAAGGAACCGGCCAGGGCGAGCACGAACACGATGGGCAGGAATCGTCCGAGCAGCATGGCGACGCCGAGGGCGGTGTCGAACCAGGGCGTGCTCGCGGTCAGTCCGGCGAAGGCGGAGCCGTTGTTGTTGCCGGCCGAGGTGAAGGCGTACAGCACCTCCGAGAAGCCGTGCAGCCCCGGGTTCGCCAGTGACGTTCCCTCGACGGATGACCGCACCGCCGGTATCGCGAAGCTGAGCGCGGTTCCCGCCAGCACGATGGTCGGCGTGATCAGGATGTAGAGACTCGCGAGCTTGACCTCGCGGGCACCGATCTTCTTGCCGAGGTACTCCGGCGTGCGACCCACCATGAGACCGGCGACGAAGACCGCGACGATCGCCATGATCAGGATGCCGTAGAGGCCTGACCCGACACCGCCGGGGGCGACCTCACCGAGCATCATGTTGAGCATGGTCAGACCTCCGCCGAGGGCGGTGTAGCTGTCATGCATCGAGTTGACGGCGCCGGTCGAGGTCAGCGTGGTGCTGGTGGCGAAGATCGTCGAATCGACGATGCCGAATCGGGTCTCCTTGCCTTCCATCGCGCCCCCGGCGAGCTGAGAGGCTGTGCCGTGACCGATGGATTCGAGCAGGGTGAGCAGAGCTGCAGAGACGACCCAGAAGATGCCCATTACCGCCAGTAGCGCGTAGCCCTGGCGCAGGTCGCCGACCATGCGACCGAAGGTACGGGTGAGCGCGAAGGGAATCGCGAGAAACAGGACGATCTCGAACAGGTTGGTCCAGCCGTTGGGGTTCTCGAACGGGTGCGCGGAGTTGGCGTTGAAGAAGCCGCCACCGTTGGTGCCGAGCAGCTTGATGGCCTCCTGGGAGGCGACCGGCCCCCCGGGCACGGTCACCGTGCTGCCGGCGATCGATGTGACGTGCTGGAATCCGTCGAAGTTCTGCACCACACCGCTGACCAGCAGCACGATGGCGGCGAAGACCGACAGCGGCAGCAGGATGCGCACGGTTCCCCGGGTCAGATCGACCCAGAAGTTGCCGATCGTGAGGCTGCGCCGAGCGGCCAGACCACGGATGAGCGCGATGGCGATCGCGATGCCCACGGCGGCGGAGACGAAGTTCTGCACCACCAGCGCGACGATCTGCACGGTGTAGCCCATGGTCAGCTCGGGCGAATACGACTGCCAGTTGGTGTTGGTGACGAAGGAGATCGCCGTGTTCCAGGCGAGGCCCTGCTCGACCGGCGGAAGACCGAGCGAGTATGGCAGGAACTGCTGCAGACGCTGCACGCCGTAGACCAGCAGCACGCCAAGCGCGGAGAAGGCGAGAACGCTGCGCAGATAGACCGGCCACGTCTGGTTGGAGTGCGGATTGACGCCGATGACGCGGTAGAACCCGCGTTCGACCTTCAGGTCTTTCTTGCTCGTGTAGACCATGGCGATGTAATCGCCGAGCGGCCGGTAAATGAGGCCGAGCACCACCACGAGCGTGAGCATGGTGAAGACGAAGAGCCAGGTGTTCGACATCAGAATCGCTCCGGCTTGATCAGGGCGAACACCAGGTAGACCAGTGCCGCGAAGCCGAGGACGATGGAGATGACGCTGAGGGCGATCACAGCTTCTCGACCCCCCATGCGACAAGGGCGACGACGGCGAAAAGTGCCACCGCGCCGACGAGGTAAGCGAGATCGAGCATGGGGTTCCTCCGAGAGGGTTGACTCTGTGCGGGCTGCCACTGCGGCAGCGCACAGACGAGTCAACGCCTCGGAGAGGGCGCGGGATCCGGTCCTAACGGTTCCCTAACACCTGGCCGACAGACCCTAACGGCCGAGTCGGGTCACGAGTGGACGCCGAGATATCCGCCCGGAGATCCAGGGGCAGTCGTGCGCCTATTTACCCGCCGCCAGTGCCGCCGCGCCGAGGATGCCGGCGTTGTTGCGCAGGGTGGCGGGAACGATCGGCACGTCGAGCTTCAACAGCGGGAGGAAGTCCGCGTACTCCTTCGAGACGCCTCCGCCGACGATGATGAGGTCGGGGTGGAAGAGCTTGACCAGGGTGTCGAAGTAGACCTGGAGACGCGCTGCCCAGTCGGTCCAGGAGAGCGACTCGCGCTCCTTCGCGGAGTATGCCGCCTGGGTCTCGTAGTCGACGCCGCCGATCTCGAGGTGACCGAGCTCCGCGTTCGGAACCAGCACACCGTTGTAGATCAGCGCGGTGCCGATCCCCGTGCCGAGCGTGGTGACGAGCACGAGGCCCTTCTTCTTCCGCGCCGCGCCGTACACGGATTCGGCGTAACCCGCGGCATCCGCGTCGTTGACGAAGTGGATGTCCCGCTTGATTCCCGCCTCGAACAGTTTCTCGGCCTCGAGGCCGATCCATCGGTCGGAAACGTTCGCCGCCGAGAGGGTGCGTCCGGTCACCACCACGGCGGGGAAGCAGATTCCGACCGGATCGTTCTTGCCGATGCCGGAGTCCTCCTCGCCCAAACGGCTCAGGATCGCCTTGACCGTCTCGACTATGGCGTCCGGCTCGCCGCCGTGCGGAGTCGGCAACTTGATTCGCTGGCTGAGCAGCTTGCCGGTGGCCACGTCGACGATGGCTCCCTTGATTCCGGTTCCGCCGATGTCGATGCCTACCGCTTTGTGAGCCATCTGGCCATTCTTTCCTACTTCGGGGCTCGCGCCCGGACAGGTGTGGAGGGGTGTCGGTGCCGGGTGGCGATGCGGGTGTTATGGAAGCGTCAGAATTTCCGCGCCGCGCTCGGTCACGACGAGGGTGTGCTCGAACTGCGCCGTAAGGCTGCGGTCGCGGGTGACGACGGTCCAGTCATCCGCCCACATCTCCCATTCGATCGAGCCGAGAGTGAGCATGGGCTCGATGGTGAACACCATGCCCGGCACCAGTTCGTCCGCGTACGCGGGAGCCGCGTCGTAATGCGGGATGATCAGGCCGGAGTGGAACGCCGTTCCGACCCCGTGACCGGTGAAGTCGCGCACGACGCCGTAGTCGAAGCGCTTGGCGTAGGACTCGATCGCCCGGCCGATCACGTTGACCGCGCGGCCCGGTGCGACGGCTTTGATGCCGCGATTCAGTGACTCGCGCGTGCGCTCGACCAGGGCCGTCGCCTCGGGTGAGGCCTCGCCGACGATGAAGGTTCGGTTGGAGTCGCCGTGCACCCCGTTCTTGAACGCGGTGATGTCTATGTTGATGATGTCGCCCTCGTCGAGCACCGTGTTGTCGGGGATGCCATGGCAGATGACCTCGTTGATCGAACTGCACAGCGATTTCGGGAATCCGCGATAGCCGAGGGTCGAGGGATAGGCGTCGTGATCGATCAGGTACTGGTGGCCGATGGCGTCGAGCTCGTCGGTGGTGATACCGGGACGGATTGCGGCGCCGACCAGAGAGATCGCATCGGCGGCGATCCTGCCGGACTCACGAATCAGCTCGACGGAGTCCGCCGAGTAGACATCGGAGCCCTGGAACGGAGTGGGCGACTGCTTGCCGACATACTCGGGTCTGACGATGTGTTTCGGCACGGCCCGCAGCGGGGAGATGTGCCCCGGAACGAGATGGCCGTCGGAATCCTTGGGCATAAGATCGATTTTAGTTTGGCGACAGGAGCACTCATGACCGATTGGTACTACAACATCAAGACCGGCGAGGTCGAAGAGGGCCCGCAGTCCCTCGCATCGGACCTCGATGGTCCCTTCAAGACCCGCGAGGAGGCGGCACGCGCTCCCGAGATCCTCGCCGAGCGCGCGGCGAAGTGGGCCGAAGAGGACGCGAACGACTGACCGGCGCCGCGCGGTAGGCCGCGCGCATGCGCTGCGGCGGCCATGTCAGCGCCGACCACCACAGCGCCGGCCACCATGGTGTCGGCATATCCGACACCATCCCCGCGAGGCGCCGAGCGCCGCAGCACCTCAGCCCGAGGTCGTCGCGGCGCCGGCGAGGGGGGCGTTGTTCGGCCGGTAGGTGATCGGCAGACGTCGGTCGCGTCCGAACGCCATTCCACTGATCTTGGGCCCGATCGCCCCCTGGCGGCGTTTCCATTCGGCACGGTCGACCAGCCGGGTGACGAAGTCCACCGTCTCCGTGTCGAAGCCGAGATCGACGATGTCCTGCCGCCCCAGCTTCCGCGTGATGTAGGCGTCGAGAATCGCGTCGAGCGTCTCGTACGGCGGCAGCGTGTCCTGATCCGTCTGATCGGGGCGGAGTTCCGCGCTCGGCGGTTTCTCGATCGATCCGACCGGGATCGGGGGCACCTCGCCGCGGGATGCCGCATATTCATTGCGCCAGCGCGCGAGTTCCCAGACCAGCAGTTTCGGGACATCCTTGATCGGGGCGAAGCCGCCCGCGGAGTCCCCGTAGATGGTGGAGTAGCCCACCGCGATCTCGGTCTTGTTTCCGGTGGTCAGCACGAGGTGGCCGTGCATATTCGACAGCCCCATCAGGATGATGCCGCCACGGATGCGCGCCTGCAGGTTCTCGGCGGCGGTGCCGGTGAGCTGGAGCTGGTCTTCGATCGGCTGCACCAGGTCCGCGATCGCCTCCACCGAATAGTGCAGGCCGATGTTCTCCGCGAGATCGTCCGCATCCGAGCGGGAGTGATCGGAGCTGTACCGGCTCGGCATGCTCACGCCATACACACGGTCGGCGCCGAGCGCGTCGGCCGCGATCGCGGCGCAGACCGCGGAGTCGATCCCGCCGGACAGACCCAGGATCACCGAGGGGAAGCCGTTCTTGTTCACGTAATCGCGCAGCCCCAGCACGAGGGCGTTCCAGATCTGCTCCCGGTCGTCGGGCAGCACGGCGATGTCCGGCTGGAGGAGCGACGGTTCGGCGGTGGGGGAGTCGAGCACGACGCGGCGCACGTTCTTCGGCAACTCCGCGGCGGTCGCGGGCTCGACGTCCAGGTCGGCGACGAGCAGATGCTCGCGAAACTGCGGTGCTCGGGCGAGGATTTCACCGGTGGTGTCCACGATCACACTGTCACCGTCGAACACCAGATCGTCTTGACCGCCGATGATGTTGACGTAGGCGACGATAGTGTCGCTCTCGACCGCCCGGCGGGTGACGAGGGGGAGGCGCACGTCGTCCTTGTCCCGCTCGAACGGCGAGGCGTTGATCACCACGAGCAGTCCGGCATCGGCGGCGAGCACGCGGGCGAGCGGGCCGCCATCGCGCCAGAGGTCTTCGCAGATGATGAGGGCGACATCCACACCCTTGATGCGCAGCACGAGAAGCTCGTCGCCCGGGATGAACACGCGGTACTCATCGAATACCGAGTAGTTGGGCAGGTGGTGCTTGGAGTAGCGCGCCTGCACCGAGCCATGCTGCAGCACGCTCGCGCGGTTCTGAGCGATCGCGGTGGGGGCGTTGCTGGTTCCGAGCAGACGCGGTTCGAACGGGCCGTCGGGGTGGCCGACGATGACGGGCAGCTCGCCGAGACCCACGCGTTGCAGCTCCATCGCGAGGCGGTCGACGGCATCGTGCGATTCGGCGAGGAAGCTGGGGCGCGAGGCGAGATCCTCGATCGGATAGCCGGAGATCGCCATCTCGCCGACGGCGAAGAGGTCGGCGCCGGCGGCGGCGGCTTCACGGGCGGCATTCAGGATTTGAACCGAATTACCCTCGAGATCGCCGATGATCGGGTTTGTCTGGCCGAGCGCCAAGCGGAGTCGAGGCATAGCCACTAGCCTAATAGTCGGGCTGCAGCGCCCTCGTACGGCCAGCCCATCAAGCTTGCAAGGAGCACATTGGACAAGCAGCGTGACTTCGTTCTCCGCACCATCGAAGAGCGCGGCGTCAAGTTCATCCGACTCTGGTTCACGGATGTCGTGGGCACCCTGAAATCCGTCGCCATCGCTCCCGCAGAGGTCGAGGGCGCATTCGCGGAGGGTCTCGGTTTCGACGGCTCCGCGATCGAGGGGTTGACCCGGTCCTACGAGGCCGACGTTCTCGCCCATCCCGACCCGGCGACGTTCCAGATCCTGCCCTGGCGCGGGGAGATCGACCCGACGGCGCGCATGTTCTGCGATATCACCACCCCCGACGGGCAGCCCGCAGTCGCCGACCCGCGCAACGTGCTCAAGCGCACCCTCGCGACCGCCGCAGACCGCGGCTTCAGCTTCTACACGCACCCCGAGGTCGAGTTCTATCTGCTGAAGAGTTCGCAGTACGGTCCGGACGGTCCCGTTCCGGTCGACAACGCCGGCTACTTCGACAACGTTCCCGGTGGCACGGCGCATGACTTCCGCCGCCGGTCGGTGCGCATGCTCGAAGACCTCGGCATCTCGGTGGAATTCAGTCACCACGAGGCCGGCCCGGGGCAGAACGAGATCGACCTCCGCTACGCGGACGCGCTCACCACCGCCGACAACATCATGACCTTCCGCACCGTGGTCAAGGAGGTCGCGATCGAGCAGGGCGTGTACGCGACCTTCATGCCCAAGCCCCTCTCCGGCGAACCCGGCTCGGGCATGCACACCCACATGTCGCTGTTCGAGGGCGACACCAACGCGTTCTTCGACCCGGGCGGCCAGTACCAGCTGTCGAAGATCGGTCGCCAGTTCATCGCTGGTCTGCTGCGTCACGCGCCGGAGATCACCGCGGTGACCAACCAGTTCGTCAACTCGTACAAGCGCCTCTGGGGTGGCTCGTCGCAGAACAAGCTCGGCGAGGCGCCCAGCTTCGTCACCTGGGGGCACAACAACCGCTCCGCTCTGGTGCGGGTTCCGCTGTACAAGCCGGGCAAGGGCCAGAGTGCGCGGGTCGAGTACCGCGCCATCGACTCCGCGGCGAACCCCTACCTCGCCTATTCGCTGCTCCTCGCGGCGGGGCTCAAGGGTATCGAGGAGGGCTACGAGCTTCCCCCGGAGGCCGAAGACAACGTGTGGGAGCTCTCCGATTCCGAGCGCAAGGCGCTGGGGTATCAGAAGCTTCCGGCGAGTCTCGACCACGCCGTGTCGCTCATGGAGGACTCGGAGCTCGTCGCCGAGACCCTGGGTGAGCAGGTGTTCAACTTCGTCCTGCTGAACAAGCGACAGGAATGGCGCGAGTATCGCGCGCAGGTCACGCCCTACGAGCTGAAGAGCAATCTGGAGGCGCTCTAGGCCTGACTGGTCGGGCTTCGCTGAGCGCCGTGCACGTCGGTCAGCCGGGATGAGGGCGGGAGTGGTGCGATGACGCGAGAGCAGACCACCCTGACCGAGCTCGCGCGCCTCGGTTTCGCGGAGCTCGATCCGACCACGACCCTGCTCGAGGAACTCTCCGCGAGCAGCGAGGTCGCCCCGGTGCTGCCCCTCTTCGCCCACGCTGCGGACCCGGATCAGGCACTCCGGATGCTGTGCTCGCTCCAGCGCCAGGCTCCGGTCGGGACCGCTGCCGCTCTTCGTGATCCTGGCGCAGCCGAGCGTCTGGTGCGGGTTCTCGGAGCCTCAGCGGGCCTGGGCGAGTTCCTGCTCCGCCACCCCGATCAGCTCACCGCACTGCGCGAGCCGTTGCTGCATCCGCTCGCCCCGGACGACTACCGCACCGACCTCGTGAGCTCAGTCTCTGGCATCGCCGGTACCGCGACGGAGGAGGAGGCGTGGAACGCGCTCCGCATTCGTTACCGCCACCACCTGGTGCGCCTCACCGCATTCGATCTCGCCCAGAGCGACCCGCTGGCGGGGATCGCCACCGTCTCCGCGGCACTGGCCGACCTGGCCGCGGGGGCACTCGACGCATCCCTCGCGGTCGCCCGCACCACCGTCGCCTTCCCTCCCGAGCAGGTTGCCGCCACGAGGCTCGCCATCATCGGGATGGGTAAGGCGGGCGCCCGCGAGCTCAACTATGTGAGCGACGTGGACGTGATCTACGTGGCCGAACCGACATCCGTCCCGCCCCTCTCGCTAGACGACCAGGCCGGCGGTGAGCCCGAGCCGCTGTCCACCGCGCGAGCCGTCGAGATCGCCACCAGACTCGCGATGCAGACGATGCGCGGGATCCACGATCTCGCGCTCGAGCCGCCGCTGTGGGAGGTGGATGCCAACCTGCGCCCGGAGGGCAAAGACGGCGCGCTGGTGCGTTCGCTCGAGTCGCACCTCGCGTACTACGACCGCTGGGCGAAGAGTTGGGAGTTCCAGGCGCTGTTGAAGGCTCGACCCCTCGCCGGTGATCTCGCGCTGGGCGATCGATACGTCGATGCGATAGCGCCGAAGGTCTGGGCCAGCGCCTCGCGCGAGGGCTTCGTCGAGGGCGTACAACGGATGCGCGAGAGGGTTACGCAGAACATCCCCGGCGACGAGCTGGAGTACCAGCTCAAGCTCGGGCCCGGCGGTCTGCGTGACATCGAGTTCACCATCCAACTGCTGCAGCTCGTTCACGGCCAGACCGACGCGGAGGTGCGGCAGGGTGCGACGCTGCCGGCCCTCGCCGCGCTCGCGGAGCAGGGCTATATCGGGCGAGTGGAATCTGCCGAATTCGCGCGCGACTATCGTTTTCTCCGCCTGCTGGAGCACCGACTGCAGCTGGCCAAGCTGCGTCGTACCCACCTCATGCCGAGCGATCCCGATGCGGTGCGCATCCTCGCCCGCGCCACCGGCCTGACCTCCAGCGGTGCGGACCTGATCGAGCAGTGGAGCCGCACCAAGCGAGCGGTGCGCAGCCTGCACGAGCGGCTGTTCTATCGGCCCCTGCTCTCCGCCGTCGCCGCCCTTCCCGAGGACGGGATGGCACTCACCAGCAGTCAGGCCGAGGCCAGGCTCGCCGCGATCGGATTCCGCGATCCACGAGGAGCCCTGTCGCACATCGCCGCCCTCACCAGCGGGGTGTCGCGGCGGGCGGCGATCCAGCGTCACCTCCTGCCCGTGATGCTGCAGTGGTTCGCTGAGGGCGCCGACCCCGACTACGGGTTGCTCGCGTTTCGCAAACTGAGCGACGACCTGGGGGAGTCGTACTGGTTCCTCCGCATGCTGCGGGACTCCTCGGGTGCAGCGCAGCGGCTCACCAGCGTCCTCTCCGGCTCGCGCTTCATCGGGGTGCTGCTGGAGCGCATTCCCGAGGCCGCAGCCTGGTTCGAGCATGAGGAGGAGTTGCGGCCCCGGCCGCTCTCCGCGCTGCTGGAGGAGGCGGCGGCGACGGTCGCCAGACACGACGACGAGGCGACCGCCACGCTCGCCCTGCGGGCTGCCCGGCGCCGCGAGGTGCTCCGCCTGGCGATTGCCGCGGTGCTCGGTCAGATCGACGTCGAGCAGCTCGGTCGAGCGCTCACCGATGTGACCACGACACTGCTCACCGGCGTACTGTCGGTCATCCGTTCCGCCGATCCGCACGATGGCATCGAGTTCGGGATCATCGCGATGGGGCGATACGGGGGAGGCGAGCTCGGCTTCGGCTCTGACACAGACGTCGTGTACGTCTATCGTGCGACCACGGCCTCGCCCGAGATGGCACAGGCGCGGGCCGAGATGATCGTGACCTTCCTGCAGCGCTATACCGAAGACCTGCGGCTGCCGCTCGATCTCGATATCGGTCTGCGTCCCGAGGGTAAGAACGGCGCAGTGGTGCGCTCGCTCGAGTCCTACCGCGCGTACTACCGACGGTGGTCGCTCACCTGGGAGGCACAAGCGCTGCTGCGCGCCCACGGTGCCGTCGGTGACCCCGGCCTGCTTCACGACTTCGTGGAAATGGCCGACGAGGTGCGGTACCCGGCGAACATCCCCGAGCAGGATGTCCGCGAGGTTCGCCGGATCAAGGCGCGCGTCGAGTCCGAGCGTCTGCCGCAGGCGGCCGATCCTGCGCGCCATCTCAAGCTCGGCCGCGGCTCGCTCAGCGACGTGGAATGGTTCGTGCAGCTGATTCAGCTGCAGCATGCCTCCCGGATCCCCGCGCTGCGCACCACCTCGACCCTCGAGGCGCTCGAGGCCGCCCGTGACCACGGATTCCTCTCCGACCTGGAGGCCAGGCGCCTGCGCGACGCCTGGATCTTCGCCTCGCGCGCGCGGTCTGCCCTCACGCTCTGGACCGCGAAGACGACGGATGTGCTCCCTACCGACCGTCAGCAGCTCGACGGGGTCGCCCGACTGTTGGAGTACCCGCCCGGCTCTGCCAGTCGGCTCGAAGAGGACTATCTGCGGGTGACGCGCCTGGCACGAGCGGTCTTCGAGAAGCGCTTCTACGGCTGACTCTGAGTGGCCGCGGCGACGCCGTATCGACTTCGCCGCTGCGCGGTGACCGGCGCAGAGAGCGATCAGCGGGCCGGCTATGACGCCACTCCTGATGACAGTCATGTTACGAGTCGGTAAACCTTCTCAATCGCGGGGATTCATCACATTGCCGCGATTGGCGCGTCTGCGCTGTACCCCGTTCGGGTTGCACCAGGCCATCGCTGCGGCTCCACTCGACGTCGAAAAAGCCCTTCGTGCACTATCTATCGATGCATATTCATGCATCTCGATAGCCTTTTGACCGGGGATTTATCTGCGCTAGTCCTGCGTCTTGCGGACCACGTGCGGCGTGACCGCGCGCTCGTGGCGTGTCCGCCAAAGAGGGGCCACCGACGGCGTCCGTCAAAGTGCTGACACTCGACATGAGGATCGAGCTGAGGTTTACTCCGAAAAGTGCAACCAACCGGTCTACCCCCGTTTTTGCCGCCTTGCGCACCCCTCGAATGCGTGTCAATAATCGGCTTACCCGAAGAAATGACCAGTTCCCCAGCGTCGCGGAAACACAACACAGCATC
>Ga0247737_1000052_pt1 | contig 30035 bp, 26 predicted proteins | sample UWRJL028104C2_FD_180937 | JGI IMG/M metagenome (GOLD analysis project Ga0247737, IMG submission 180937) | Plant litter microbial communities from Arlington Agricultural Research Station in Wisconsin, United States - UWRJ-L028-104C-2 | ecosystem: Environmental > Terrestrial > Plant litter >...
AGTTGGAGAGCCCCGGGCGCTGCGCCAGCAGCTCGAGGCAGGAGTAGTGGGTCACCGTCATCCCGAGTGGCCTCAACACGGCCTCCATCGAGGCGCGGAGCGTGCTGGATGCTTCTTTCAGCAGGTAGCCCAGGGACGTCTCGAGATGGATGCTCGCATCGTCTTGACTCATGTCAGTAGTCTGACATAGATTGTCACATGTCAGAAACCTGACACAAACGAAGGAGCAGCACATGCCCGTCACCGGCCCCGACTTCATCTCCCTGCAGGTTCGCGACCTCTCCGCGTCGCAGGCCTTCTACGAGCAGTACCTCGGTCTCGTCCGCTCGAAGGCGGGCCCGCCGCACGCCGTGGTGTTCGAGACGACGCCGATCGCGTTCGCCGTGCGCGACATCGTTGCCGGCAGCGATCTCGCCCTGGTCCCTCAGCCCGGAATCGGCGCCGCGATCTGGTTGCACGCCACCGACGTCCAGGCCATTCACGATGCGCTCGTGGCCGACGGCTACACCATCGTGTCGGCCCCAATCGACGGCCCGTTCGGTCTCACGTTCACCTTCGCCGACCCCGACGGCTACCAGATCACCCTCCACGACCGCGCCTGACCCAGGCTGCCCGCCGCCGCACCGTAGGCTGACCCCATGCCACTCATCGGGCCCACTCCCCCGCCCGAACTGCAGGTGATGAGTTACAACATCCGTCGCCGCATGACGAACCTCGACCCGGTGCTCGCCGACCGCTGGCCGCACCGGCAGCCGCTACTGCAGCAGCTGCTCGAGGATGAGCGCCCCAGCATCCTGGGCGTGCAGGAGGCCCTACCTGCCCAGGCCGACTTCGTGCGCGACGCCCTCGGCGAGCGCTACCACTCGGTCGGCCATGGGCGCGAGAAGAACGGGCGCGGCGAGGGCTGCCCCATCTTCTACGACCGCGATCGCGTGCGGCTCATCGACTTCACGCAGACCATGCTCTCCGACACCCCCGACGTGCAGGGTTCCAGCACCTGGGGCAACCGCACGCCCCGCGTGATCGTCGACGCGACCTTCGCCGATGTCGCCACCGGCGTGCGCTTCCACTTCATCAACACGCATTTCGACAACCGCTCGCGCACCTCACGGCTGCGCAGCGCCGATCGACTGCGGGATGTCGCACTCGCCTCGGGCCTGCCGACCATCATTACCGGGGATTTCAACACGGATGCCGACTCCGAAGTCCACACCGAGCTGCTGGGCGGTGGCCGGCTGGTCGACGCGTGGGATGTCGCGCACACCCGCATCACGGAGGTCTGGGGCACCTTTCTCGACTACCGCCCGCCGCAGCACAACCACAAGCGCATCGACTGGATCCTCGCCACACCCGACGTCACGGTCGAGCGGGCCGGCATCAACACCACCCGCTACGACAAGGGCTGGCCCTCCGACCACGCGGCGGTGCAGGCGGTCGTGCGACTCAGTTAGGCGCGTCGACGACGGATGCCCGGCAGCAGCATCCCGAACCCCATCATGATGGCGAGCGCACCCGCGATCACCACCGGCGCCATGTCTGCTCCGGTCGCGGCCAGCTCGGGGTCGGGCGTCACGGCGGGCGCCGCATCGCCGTCGCTGACGGGAGGCGTCGTGGGGGCGAGGGCGGGCACGATGCCGACCATCGTGCGCTGCGCGCCATCCGTCGAGACGGCGACATAGCGGGCGGACCCTGCCGACCACACCACCGAATTCCAGCTGTTCGCCGGTGCCGGGTTGGTGACGGCGGACCACGCGAGTCCGTCTGGCGAGCTGAGCACGGCCCCCTGGCCGACGGCGACGAACTCCTCCTGCTCGGGCGACCAGACGACCGCGCTGAGATCGGCGGCGATCGGGGTGGGCGCTGCAGTCCAGGTCAGGCCATCTGGGCTCGTTGCGACGGCGTTCGCCCCGCCGATGCCGACCGCGACGAACAGGTTCCGCGCCGGCGACCATGCAACCCCGCGCCAGGCTCCCGCGGCGAGGTTTCCGGCCGTCCAGGTGACACCGTCCGGGCTCGCCGCAGCACCGTTGTTGGTCACCATGACGAAGAGTGAGAGGGTGGGCGACCAGGTCAGTCCGTGCGTGAGCGTCGGGCCGCCGGGGTTCGCGGCGCCCGTCCAGGTGACCCCGTCCGCACTCGACAGCACGGGGCTCGATACCGCGGTCGCGAGAAACTGGTGTCTCCCGGGCGACCAGACGATGGCGCTCCATGACGACGTGATGCCGACGGGGGTCACCGCAGTCCAGGTGACGCCGTCGGGGCTCGTCGCCACCCGGTTCGCGCCACTGGTGGCGACCGCAGCGAAGAGTGCGAGGTCGGGAGACCAGGTCACGGCATCCCATCCGCCGGCCGGGATCGTCCGCGCGGTCCAGGTCACGCCGTCCGGGCTGGTCATCACCGTGTTCGTGCCGACCGCGACGAACACGCCCGCCGACGGCGACCAGGCGACAGACCGCCACGCGACCGTGTCCGGAGCGGCGGCGTTCACCGACCACGCGTCATCGGGGGCAGCGGCATCTGCACGCGAGCTTCCGACCAGCACCAACAGCACGGCGGCGACCACGACGATCGCCGAAAGACCAACCCACTGCGCGCGCGCAAACAACGTCACCCTGTATCCTCCATCGCAAAGAAAATGACCTCCCCACGCTACTGGATGACGTGCCGCACTCCCCAGACGGCGGGTGAACGTCCGTCGACGCTCAGGTCGTCATCGCGCTCACGATCCTCGGGAAGCACGTTTGCCCGAATATGCAGGTTTCGCCCCCTATTTCTCTGCGTATTCGGGCAAACGTGGGCGGGACAGTACTTCTCCGTTACCGCCGCACCGCTCGGCGCACCGCCCAGGTCAGCGTGGCGATCGTTCCCACACCGAGGCCCACCAGAATCAGCAGCAGTGCGAGCGGTTTCAGGCCGACGTAGAGGTACGGCGCAAGGCAGAACGAGCTAGCGCAGGGCTGGTTCGCGATCTGGCGGAACACCAGAAAGCCCACGATGCCCGCAACGATCGGAAGCCACATCTGCAGCAGCGCGCTGACCGTGGGCCGCTTCTTCGACGAGGGCGGGCGCGTCGGCCGCGGCACGCGCGTCCGGGGCGCGGTCGGGCGCGGCGCGGTCGGTCGGGGCGGGCGAGTCCGCGGAGCGGCGACCACCTTCCGCTCCACCTCCCCCGTCTGTTCCCCCGTCTGTGCCACGAGACGCTCGAACCGCTGCATGACCCGGTAGGTGTCGGCGGCGCGCGGGTCGACGTGCCAGGTGGTCGGCTCCTCGGCGGCGAGACGGATGAGCGCCAGCTCGGTATCGCTCAGGCGCCGCGGCTGCGAGAGTAACCAGCCCACCAGGTGTCGCGCGTCCACGACGGCAACGGGCCTGTTGTCCGTGGCGCGGCGGTCGGTGATCGAACTGGCATTGAGCAGCGCCAGCACCGATCGCACCGTCACGGCGATCTCGGCCTTTGCGCCGAGCCTCTTCGCCACGTCGATGCCGTCGGACCGGCCGTTCTTGAGGTACCACGTGTTCGCATTGTTGATCCGCAGCACCCGGTCACCCACCCACACGCTCGCACCCCGGTGGTGCTTGGTGTTGATCACGAAGACTCCGGCCGGCCCGATCACGAGGTGGTCGACATCCTTCGTTCCGGCGCCGATCGGCACGGCGTGACGCACGAACCATTCGGCACCGAGAGCCGACAGCATCCGCCCGACCTCCATCTCGCCCAGCGCGCCGACGAACCAGGAGCGCGCATCGTCGTGAAGAATGACCCGCTTCTCCGTCTTCAGCGACGGATCGCGCTCCTCGGCCGCGGCCTGCACCTCCAGGCATTTCTGCGCGACGGCGTAGCCTGCGGCGCGCGAACCCAGAGCCTGGATTCCGGCGAAGTCGGCCTGATCTGATGACGGCATGAAGTACCCCCGACGCCAGACGCTATCGATCAGGGCTTTCCCGAGAAAGTCCCACGTTCGGGGCGGTGGGTGACCGCAACCCGCCTACTGTCCCCCCGGATGCCCGTGCCCGGCTACCGTTAACCCATGACTTCCCCCGAAACATCCGAGCACGACGCTCCCACCATCACCTTCGCCGATCTCGGACTCGGGGCTCCGGTTCTCAAGGCGCTGAAGGATGTCGGCTACGAGACCCCGTCCGCCATCCAGGCCGCGACGATCCCGCTGCTGCTCGAGGGCCGCGACGTGCTCGGCGTCGCCCAGACCGGCACTGGCAAGACCGCCGCCTTCGCGCTCCCCATCCTCGACCGGCTCGACCTGTCGCAGAAGTCGCCGCAGGCCCTCGTGCTCGCGCCGACCCGCGAGCTCGCGCTGCAGGTCTGCGAGGCCTTCGAGAGCTACTCGTCGCACCTCAAGGGCGTGCACGTGCTGCCCGTGTATGGCGGGCAGGGCTACGGCACCCAGTTATCCGCTCTCCGTCGCGGCGTGCATGTCGTCGTCGGCACGCCGGGTCGCATCATGGACCACCTCGACAAGGGCACCCTCGACCTCACGCACCTCAAATACCTGGTGCTCGACGAGGCCGACGAGATGCTGAAGATGGGCTTCGCCGAGGATGTCGAGACGATTCTCGCCGACACCCCCGACGACAAGCAGATCGCCCTGTTCTCCGCCACGATGCCGGCGCAGATCCGCCGCATCTCGGGCAAGTACCTGCACGATCCCGAAGAGATCACGATCAAGGCGAAGACCACCACCTCGGCCAACACCACGCAGCGCTACCTGATGGTCTCGTACCCGCAGAAGCTCGACGCGCTCACCCGCATTCTCGAGGTCGAGAACTTCGAGGGCATGATCGTCTTCGTCCGCACCAAGAACGAGACCGAGACCCTCGCCGAGAAACTGCGTGCCCGCGGCTATTCGGCCACCGCCATCAGTGGCGATGTGCCGCAGGCCCAGCGCGAGCGCACGGTCGAGCAGTTGAAGAACGGCAAGCTCGACATCCTGGTGGCAACGGATGTCGCGGCCCGCGGCCTCGACGTCGACCGCATCTCGCACGTGGTCAACTACGACATCCCGATCGACACCGAGTCGTACGTGCACCGCATCGGCCGCACCGGTCGCGCCGGACGCAGCGGAGCCGCCATCAGCTTCGTCACCCCGCGCGAGCGTCGCCTGCTCGACCAGATCGAGCGCGCCACCCGCCAGCCGATGGTCGAGATGCGCCTGCCGAGCGTCGAAGACGTCAACGTCACGCGCCTCACCCGCTTCGACGACGCGATCACCGCGGCTCTCGCCGACGAGACCCGCCTCAACGAGTTCCGCGACATCATCGCGCACTACGTGTCACACCACGACGTGCTGGACTCGGATGTCGCTGCAGCTCTCGCCATCGTCGCGCAGGGGGATACGCCGCTGCTGCTGTCGCCCGATGACCCCCGTTTCGCGCGCCAGGCGCGGGAGCGCGAGGATCGCGGCAACCCCCGGGAGGGGCGCAGCTTCCGTGATGACCGCCCGGATCGTCCGGAGCGCGAGCGTCGCCCGCGCGACCCGAACAAGCAGCTCACGGCGTACCGCATCGAAGTCGGCAAGCGGCACCGCGTCGAGCCGCGGCAGATCGTCGGTGCACTCGCGAACGAGGGCGGTCTGAGTCGCGAAGACTTCGGGCACATCGACATCCGCCCGGACTTCTCGATCGTCGAGCTGCCGGCCGACCTGCCCCGCGACACCCTCGACAAGCTGTCGGCGACGCGCATCAGCGGCAAGCTGATCGAGATCAAGCCCGACCGCGGCCCGCGGGTCAAGCGCGACGGCAACGCCCCCTACAAGAAGCGCGACCGCTACTAGCCGCTGGTTGAGTAGCGCCCGAGGGCATCTCGTTGGTTGAGTAGCGCCCGAGGCACGAGGCCGCGTATCGAAACCCGTACGCCCACCTCAGTCGAACGTATCCGTCCACGACGCGATATCCACGCCATGGTTATCGGGCGACGCCAGCGTCCACCATGCGGGCGCATGCGAGTCGTCGACCAACCGTCCGCCGGCGGCGACCGCGGCATCCACGCGCTTCTGCGCCTGGTCGGCGGGAACGAACACATCGAAGTGCGTACGGCCCCGCAACGCGGTGTCGCCGGTGATCGGGTTGAACGCGAGCTGCGGGCCGCACCGCAGCGGGTCGATCGCGTCGGTGTCACCGAAGTCCTCATACCCGAGCGCGGCGGTGAAGAATGGCCGCACATCCGTCGCCGAGTGCTGGGCGACGTAGATGCCGATCGCCTGCGCGCGCGAGGGTTCGGCGGTCAGCTTCAGCTCCGCGGCCACCTTCGACACGGATGCCGCGAACGTCACCGCCGGCTGCGGAATACCGCGATCGTTGCGATACGGCACCCGCACGACGACCGCTTCCGGTCGCACGTCGACGTCGGGCAGCACCCCGTACCGTTCGGCTGCGGCGACGATCGGCGCGACGAGGCTCGCCGCCTGCGCGAACGAGCTTGCGGTGAACACGGCCTGCGGTCCCGTCGCGGTGACGCGCCAGTCGCGCACGCCCCGTGCTAGGTGAAACTCCGCCGGGGAGATCCAGTCGATTTCGCTTGGTGACTCGCTCATGGGGACTCCTTCGTGCCCTGTCGTGCCTGTGCGTCAACACGGTACTCGCTGCACCCCACGGTCCGTGAGCCTGTCGAAGCGGCGCTGGTCGAGTAGCGCCCGAGCGCCCGCGCGAGGACGCGTATCGAGACCCCACCACTGCCTCACCGAGCGGCTATTCAGCCTTCGTTCTCTGTGACGCGCGTCTGCTCGTCGATGTCTTCCGGCGCGAGGCGTGCCTGCATGAAGGAGTCGGTGAGCGGGAGCCGCAGGTCGAGGTCGGTGCCCTCGCAGATCTCGATCGTGCCGCTCTCGATCGTGAAGTCGAGCACGTGCCCGCCGAGCGACTTGGCGTCATTGATGAAGTGCACGTGACCACCGGGAACCCCGATCCCCCGCTCATACAGCGGAGTGCGGAAACCCACGACCGTGCCGTCGAGGTCGGTGAACGACAGTATCGATTCGTTCTTGGCCGCCTCGCGCAGCCCGACGTACGGAGTCGACTGCTTCACGACCGTGCGTGTTCGAACGTCCACAAATCGTCCGCTGACCTTTACGGCGAACAGGTAGTTCTGAGAGTCGACGGCGGCCTCGATCGCGGCGACGACTTCGGCCCGCGACATCCTGCCCTCGATCGGCAGAGTGATCTGTGGCTCGAAGGTCGTGATGACGGCAAACGGGGTGAGATCGTCGACGCTCGCCTGCGACACCGTGCCGTCGGCGCGGAATCGATAACAGATGCCGTCGAGCACGAGCATCTCGCCATCGAGCGCATTGAATGTTCCGATGCCGAAGTCGCCGTGCTCGAGCAGCTCTCCGACGCTGAGGTCGCCGTCATAGACGCCATCGAGCAGGGCGCTCAACAGGCTGGTCTGAAAAACCCGGTGTCGCCGCATCCGTTCCCCCTGATCTGTGCGATGCGCACCACCCTAGGCGCTGGGTCGGCTCGCAGCGTCACCGGGCAGGTTCACGTTCAAGCGAGAAGCCACGACATCCTGGCGCGGCAGCCATGCCACAATGCCGAGCAGCGCCAGCACGAGCGCGAGTTGCAGCACTCCTGTTGCGAAGTACAGCGCCTGCAGCCAGGACATCCCGGCGATGATGCCGGTCTCCACGAAGATCCAGATGACCATTCCGAACCCGGCGACCGCCGCCCAGGCCAGCGCAGACGGACTGCGGCGCAACAGAAGCACTGTGGCTACGGTCTGCGTACCGCCGATGACGATGAGCAAGATCAACCCCGGCCCGGTGAACGAAGAGAACGGGCCGCTCGACAGCATCGACAGTGGCATCCCCAACCCACCGGTGGCGAGAATGCCGATCCCACCCGCGATCGCGGACAGCGCGTTGAACGCGCTCACGACGACGAGCGCCCACCGAACTGCTCGATGCAACGTGGCTTCCATGGCTGCCTTCCTTTCCTGGTCGACGAATTGGTGCCCATGCAATCGCTTCGCGCAGCCGTTCGGGGTGCCGAAGGTCCCGCGAGCGACCGCGGTGCTCGCGAACGCTACGGTCTACCTGCCTCCAGCTCGGCGGCGCGTACGCCCCGGCAGCGGATTTCCGGGTCGTCGCGCGACAGCACCGCCAAGTCCGCGGTGGGCCCGTACAACATCTCACGTTAAGTAAACGCCCGACGAACGATCTGACCTGAAAGCGCGTTCATGGGCGTCCAGTCACCTCAGTGCCTCGACGCTTCAACTCGACGGGACGTACACTCCTGGATGCCCTGAGCTGACGTGGTCTTTGAGCCGAAATTGACTCGCCCACTGATAGAAAGGCTTCGGGTCACCCGAAGCGGTGTACTTGAGCTCCTCGTAAGGCGCAACGCCCAAGGCGTAGATTCCGACGTTGTGCGGATCGACGATCTCATTTACGGGATAGTAGGCGAAATACAGCTCATACTTCTTGCCGTCTGCGACAAGAGTGAAGTTGCTACACAAAACCGTCGTTTCTTTGAAACCCTCGGTCTCTGAGGTGGAGCTAAGGCCCGCGTACTTCCAGGTGATCAGGCCCGAATTGAAGGTCGAGAGGAAGTAGTCGAGCCCGCCATCTAAGTCAGTCGCGTGCTCCCGTGCGTACGGAGAAAACAAAGCTTTCAACGAATCCGCATCGTGGTTCTTGATGGCACCTTCGATGAGCCGCATCTGAGCCTTGGCTTGCTCCCCGGAATCATCCAGGAGTGGGACCGCGGGCTGTGGAATCACGGAACACGCCGAAAGCAATCCGATGATGGCAAGGGACAGTAACGCACTGAGAATCCGCTTCATCTTGCTCTTGGTTCCCATCCTCAGTAGTTGATAGTCGCGGTGCGAGTGCCGTTCGAGATGATTATTGAGATAGAGCGGTCAGTCGCTAGCTGTCGCGGGCACTTAACCTTCAACCAACCCGATAAACGCGCTCAGTTGCGCCAGCCCCGCCACGCTCGTCGGCAGCGCCTCAGTCAGGCCCGGCGAGTAGATCAGGTACGACGCCCACTGCGCCCGCGAGATGGCGACGTTGAGGCGGTTGGCCAGCAGCAGGAACTCCAGCCCCCGCGGCACGTCCGCCGCCGACGATGCGGACAGCGAGATGATCGATACCGCCGCCTCGCGACCCTGGAAGTTGTCGACCGTGCCGACCGGGATGTCCGCGAAACCCGCCGCCTCCAGCCGCAGCGTGATCGTCTCGACCTGGGCGTTGTACGGCGCCACCACGATGATGTTGTCCTGCTCGAGCGGCGCGGTCACACCCTTGGAGCTCCAATCGCGCCCCAGCAGGTCGCGCGCGAGGGCGACCACGGCATCCGCTTCTTCGACAGACAGGGTCGAGTTGCCGTGGTGCGCCAGCGGCACCGGGTGCAGGCCGGGCACGATGCCGTCCAACGACCGGTCGGAGTCGTGCGAGAGCAGCTTGCCCTCGTACGACAGGCGCGAGACGGGCGCGCAGACATCCGGATGCATGCGCCAGCTCGTTTCGAGAAAGTAGCCGAACTCCGGCGGCAGCACGTCATGTCCCGCCGACAGCCAGCCGAGGGCAGAGGTATCGACCGGTTCGGGATGCGTTCCCTTCGTCACCTGCGGAAGCTGCTGCGGATCCCCCAGCAGCAACATCCGCTGCGCCGACACCGATGCCGCGATGGTGTTCGCCAGCGAGAACTGCCCCGCCTCATCGACCACCAGCAGGTCGAGCGAGCGGGCCGGGATGCGGGCGTCGTTGGCGAAGGTCCACTGCGTTCCGCCGAGCACGAAGGCGTCCTGCGCGGTGAAGGCACCCTGGGTGCGATCGGTGAGCTTCGTCCAGTGACCCTGGGCGGAGTCATCCTTCGGCTTCTTGCCGACGAGGGCGGGGTCGAGGCCGGCCTTCACGATTCCGTCGAGCATGTGCTCGACCACCGAGTGTGACTGCGCAACGACGCCGATCTTCCACCCGTGGTCGCGTACCAGCTCGACGATCACCTTGGACCCCACATAGGTCTTGCCGGTTCCGGGCGGCCCCTGCACCGCGAGGTACGAGTCGCGCAGCGGCAGCAGTGATGCCACGATCGCGTCGGAACGCTCCCCCACGATCGGCGCGAGCGCGGTGCGCGGTGATGCGCGGCGCAGCACATCCATCGCCGGGTCGTCGAACGGTTGCGGCCAGGCGGCGAGCACCTCCGACGCCCACCGACGGATGGCCTCCACCAACGTCTTCGAGGGCGGCGGCTTCGACGGCGCGAGGGCGATCGGCAGGTCGGGAATCGGGTCCGCACCGACCGCGACCTTCTCGCGCAGCAGGAACGAGACCTCGTCCACCTCGAGCAGTTCGGACTTCTCGTGAGCCCAGCGCGCACCCGGCTCCAGCGAGACGTCGGCTGGCGCGTAGTCTTCGTAGACCACGAACTGACCGGTGTCGCCGATCTTGAACGAGCTACCAGGCGCCGGCGTTCCGGTCAGCAGAAGCTCCCGCGACAGCGTGCGGTCGTTGCCATTCTTCGACCAGTCACGGATGACCTCCACTCCCCCATCGTCGACACGGAACACGTCACGCGTGCCCTCCCACTCGTCGATCGGGTTGCGGAGGCGGTCGAAGTGGTCCCACCAGAAGCTGTTGTTCTCGCGGCGATGGTAGTCGAGCGCGGCGGCAGCGAGTGCGATGCCAGTCTGCGTCGGGTCACGATCCGCGACGGTGGTGCCTTCGATGAGTGCCATCAGCTGCCCGTATAGCGGGTCGGGTTCGGCCTCCTGGTGCGGCGGCCGCAGCTCGTCGAACTCGGCGAGCGGCACGGCCTGCTCGGCGGCACGGGCGAGCAGCCAGTCGCGCAGCCGGAGGGTGGAGAGGCAGTCGTAGGTGTTGTAGCGGGCGATGTCCGCGATGACCTGCGCGGCAGCATCCGTCTCTCCCGCATCGAAAAGCGACCGCGCCCGCACGTATTCGGTGATCGAGTCGGCGGCGTTGGCGACGCCTTCGCGCGCGTCGAGCATGTAGAGCGGCTCGAGCTTCTTGAGCGAGTAGCTGTGGCTGCCGATGCGCAGCCCGCGCCGCACGATCGGGTACAGGTCGACCAGCACGTGGTCGCGCAGCAGCGAGTCGACGATCTCGCCGCCGACCCCGTGCCGGGCGGCGAGGGTGAGCAGGTGGGTGCGCTCGTACGACGCGTAGTGGTAGATGTGCATCGCGGGATGCTGCGCCCGCCGCTCCACGACATACTCGAGAAACGCGACCAGAGCCCGTTTCTCTTGCGGAAGGTCGTGCGCCCAGAACGGCCGGAACGTGCCGTCGTTCTCGACCAGCCCGAAGAGGTAGTCGAGGCCCCAGGTGTCGCCCTCCTGGTAGAGCGGATCCCCCTCGAAGTCGAAGAATATGTCGCCCGCGTCGGGGTTGGGCAGGGCGGCGAGCACGCTGGCGTCCGCGATCTCCCAGGCGAGCGGCTCGGCCTCGGAGACCGGTGACAGCTGGATGCGCGCCTGCTCCCGCAACCCGCGCAGCGTCGCGTTCGACATCCCATCGACGCTGTCGGGTGCCTCAGCGAGCTGCTCGATCGTGCGGATGCCGGCCGCACGCAACCGGTCCCGCTGCGTGAGCCGCAGACCTGCGACGAGCAGCACGTCGCGGTGCAGCTCGACCTGCTCGGTGCAGTAATCGCAGCGCCCGCAGGCCGCGTACCGCTCGTCGCCCCACGCGGTGGGCGCGGTGTCGGCGAGCCGTTCGTCGATGATGCGCTCGAGCCGCGCCCGCCGGTTGCGATAGACGGGAAGGATGTCTTGCAGCCGATGCGAACTCACCTGCATGTCGCCCAGCCACAGGTGCACCCGCTCGCCGGTGCGGATGCCGAGGCGCTGCAGCTGCTCGCTGTACGCCGCGAGCTGCAGCAGCGCGGTGATCTTCGCGTGCCGGGCGAGCTTGGTGTCGTAGACCTCGTAGCTGCCGTCGTCCGATCGCAGGATGAAGTCGGCGTACCCGAGAAAACGTCCGTCGAAGAACGCGGCCTGGTAGACGACATCCGCCCCGCTTTCGAAGGCAACGGATGTCTGCGACGCAACCTCCTCGACCTCGGTCGGGTTCTCCGGCCTCGCGATCTCCACCACGTCTCGCGTGGCCCGCAGGTCGGCGAGCACCCGCAGCTCGTGCGCGTCGCCGAGCTTCGCGGTGCGCGCGAGCATGTCGTCCTCGTCGAGCTTCGGCAGCTCGACCCGCCCGAGCTTCGCGTCGAGCCGATGCATGGTCGCCCACTCGCAGGTGGCCGCCGCAGTGAGGTCGCTGGCGGAATACACGACGGTCGGGCCGAGCAGGAACATGAGACTACTTTCTGAAGGTAGTGCTCACGGTAGTGCGGGCCGGTGACACTACCCTGACGACGACAAATGCGTGGCTTCTCGCCAGTTCGTTCTCTAAGGTCAGTCCGCGGCCGGCGTCACAATCGCCGAGACGCCTGCAGCTGGCGCAGGCTCAAGGACGGTCTGGTCCGATTCAGTGAGGACAGGAAGCCCATCGGGCTTCGCGTGGAGCGCTCGCGCGAGACGGTTGAGGCTTGTTCGGGCGCTGAGCGTTCCCTTACTGCCTGGTAATCGTTGTCGACATCATGAATACGCGATCCACCGGTTCCTGTCGTGACGATGACATTCGGCTGACGTTGGACTAGCTCTCTGTGCTGTTCGATCGAAAACGGCTGCACCACTTATCGATTCCTCCCACTACTAGTCATCAACATCGTCCATACCGACCTTGCCCTCGAGTACCGCAAGTACTTCTGACTCAAGGCTGAGGTTCCCTTGCGCACCAAGTTCGTTCATGTACTCCTCAGCGGTGCGCTTCAACTCATCGTCACCAGCCCTGATCGCGTTCGCAATGACCAAGGGAATCGCGTGCCGACTCAGGTCGAATGCCATACGCCCGCCTTCAGCGCGGCCGCTGAGCAGAAGCTTCAATACCGCGAGCGCACCGGCAGGATCGGTGGCCGAGGCCTGAGCCAGTTCCTTCCCGATCATGTATCTCTCAGTCGCGATACTCGGCTCGAGTTCGAGCGCGTCACGAAGGCGTGGAAGCCACCACTCCACAGAGAACGATTCACTCTTGGCGAGCCAATAGATGCCTTCGAGTTCCTTGCTATCTTCGGGATGCTCTCGTACGTGACTGATCCGCTGGTCCCAGAGCTCCGCGAATCGATCACGAATTGCGTCTTCAACGGTCGTGGCGTGAAAGAACGACCAAGCGATCTTGCCCAGGGCACTGCCCCGGACTGCCGGACTCGTACGCGCGAAGAACGCCTGGAAGACCAGATCGTCTGGGTTGATGTGTCCGAACACCAGAGCGTTGATTGTCCATTCCCCGATCCGAGATAGAGGATCGGACTCACCCTTCCATCCAGCCACAAGCGACTCACCGACATCGATTGCCGCAAGCATCGCTGGTGTCAGGAGCTCATACATGGCGCGGTTGTAAAGGTGCGTCGCCATCGCCGTCGTCAGCACAATCTGCTGTTCCACCGAGATTGAATTCTTTGTACCGACTAGGTCTTCTAAGTGGGTACCGAGCCAGTCGGGTGCGCTCGTCAACAGACGACCCAAGCCTTCGCCGAGAGCCGCGCGGCCCGCGCCGTGCTGGTCAACGCGCGACGACTCCGACTCGATAGCGCTGAGCGCATCGCCTTGCCAAGATGCACCTTCCGAGCGTGTCGCGGCGACGATCAGGGCTCGAACCCTGCTCGGCCACTGCCAATTGAGCGACATGTTGAGCGGGTCCCAACCGGAGCCCTCGTGTTTGTAGCTGTCGTACTTGACCCATGCGTCTTCACTGTCGGAGCGATCGATCAGGAGCTGTGCGAAGGGTTCCTCGTAGTCGTCCGGGACTACGACCGAGCCTCGTTGTTTAAGTAGTTCGTCTAGCAATCCGATAGCCGCGTCCTTCGCCCCACTGAAATCCATGTCGTCGTCGAAGTCACCGCCTTCGACCGGGAATGGAGAGTCCAACGAGTGATCGAGCACGTACTCAAGCAGCTCCGCGGCTTGCGGCCAATCGAGCTCGAGATCCGCCTTCAACGCGGCCTCCCATCCTTGCAAGATGGCGCGCAAGTAGGTGGGGCGAAGTTGACTCCCCAAATTCGGCACTCTGCTCAGTGCGAACGGATGGGTTGTCAAGAGACCCGAGAGCGCCCTGCCCTGGCCCTCGTGGGATGGTTCGGGGCCCCACCCATCGCCCTTGTCGTGCCAGTTGGCGAGGTGAACAACGAGCTCGGCCGGTGCCATCGCTGCCATTTCATCCTGGCTCGTGTGTGGGTTCGGGCCGGTCCAGCTTGTGATTCGCCCCATCGGTTCGAGGGGGTTTTCGATGACGCCCTTTGCCGCATTGAGCTTCGCGAGATCTTCACGCAAGTCAGGTGGGAGTGCATCATGGCCGATCGCCGAGAGCCAACTGTGCCTGTAGCGCTGAGCCTTCGCCTGGATGCTCTCCTCCCATTGCGCGTCTTCTAGCCCGTCCGGGCGGGGGAGCCGCTCTCGCATCCAGGCAAGGTCCGTCTCGAACGCTTGCGTGAGGAACGGCGTTACCACCGCCGTCGCTGAGTCGTCCGCCCGCGCGACAGCTTGCGCCAGTCGTGCGTATTCAACACGGAGGTACTCATCGTCGGATTCCGCATCGCCAAGTACTTGCTTCGCGGATTCCAGAAGGGTCGCGCTGTCTTTACCTGCGTCGATCTCCTGACGGATCGCCTCGGCCAGCACGTAAATCGTGATTTTCCGTAACAGCTTCACGCCGCTGCGCAACAGGACACTAACCGTCTCGACCGGATGTGTGCGCATTGCCGGAATCGCCACATCGCGAACGGCATCTATCAACGCGTCCTCCGGGCGATCGGTCGAGTCACCGCGCGATTCAATCGACGACCTGTCCATTGCACTGAAGTCATGCTCACCTGAGGCGTGGCCGGACGAGTGGACGTATGCCGTCAACCACCCAACCAGCGCCTTGAGCGCGTTCTCCCCCAGGGCTGGGACTATCCGGGGCAATTCCTCCTCGTACCAGTACTCCTCCAGAAGGAGTTCGGGCTTGCGAATGGCCGTGGTTTCGTCACCTGGACGAGGCTGGAAGAGAGCGTTCGCGAGCCAGCGACCGAGATGCGGCTGCCCGCCGTCGAGTAAGTTGACCGCGAGCGAAACTAGCGAACGAGGGTCTGTCCTCCACCCGAGTCCTGTCGCCACCCACTTCTTGAGTAGCGGTTCCAGACGAACACTCGAGTCGGCGGGAATCTGAGATCCAATATCGAACACGGCGCGACGGACCCAGGCGTTGTAGCTGTCCTGCAGCTGTAGCAGCACGTCGACGACCTCGTCGGGCGCTTGTGGCGCGATACGGGTCAGATACGAAAGCTCGGGCCAGTAGGTGTCGCGAATGAACCCGCCTCCAGTCGGCTCCGGTTCCGGCGGGTTCGTGAACGCCCCGGCTTCCAATAGAGGCCGAACCCAAAGCGGGTTCTCGAGGCCCTCGTAGAAGACGCGACGGAGTTGGAAAGTCGGGACCTTCAGGAGGGCCGCGCGCACCTGATCTGGACTTGGTGTGCGGTAGTTAGGCATCGGTTTCGCCCTCCATAGCGTTGATCTCCTTGAGCAAGTCATCAATGGAGTGCCTGTTAGTGAAGAAGGCGGTGACCACGCCGTCCAGCAGCTCTTCAAAGATTCCGACACGCTTACGGATTTCGTCATCGCTGGGCAAGTCAGACTCCGCAACATCGCGTTCATGCAGATGCGCCCACTTCACGAAGTAGTCGCGAGACTCGATCCAACTCGAAACCGCCACGTGGCTTGCATTGCCGTCGTCCGTGATCAGCGCTGCAACGTCGTCTCGGACGCGACGCTTTTCGTGGATGGAGGCCTTGAATAGCTTGTCCATCGCAGCTGCCACCTCCTGAGGGACCGGGATGGAGCCACCCTCCCCCTCTAGTTCGAGCTCTGGGAACCACGCGAGCAAATCCGGAAGCGCCTTGACCTGATCACCAGAGGAGGGCTTGAATTTCGGAGCAGTCGGGCGACCCAGTGCGCCTAGCACTCGATTCATTAGTTCACGCATGCAGTGCCCGATGAACGCGATGCGCGTTCGACGATCCAATACTTCGAGCTCGCCACCGAGCAACATCAGGGCCGTTCGGTAGAAGTTGGCGAGCTCCAATCGCTTGCCCTCCAAAGCAGTGAGAATCCGCTGCTGCCGGTCGTCCATGAATGCGCTCGGCCCAGTCATTCTGACCTACGCGCCTGCCGAGCCGTTTGCGAAGAGCTCGGCTTGCTCAAGCACGAGTTCGACCGCCCTGTCTTCTTGATCTGGCGGATAGTCGTACTTGGCGAGCAGCCGCCGTACCTTCGCGCGCATAGCGGCGCGGACGCTGTCTTTCAAGTTCCAGTCGATCGTGGCGCTGGCGCGGACGGCGGTCACGAGTTCGCGGGCGATCTTCTTCAGTACCTCGTCACCGAGGTCGAGCACGGCAGAGTCGTTGGTGGCAATGGCGTCGTAGAAGGCGATCTCGTCTTCCGCAAGGCCAAGTTCTTCGTGGCGCTTGGCATCGTCGCGCATTTGCTTTGCGAGCTTGACCAGCTCGGCGATGATCTCGGCGGTGGTGAGAGAACGGTTGGTGTACTTGTTGATCGCCTCTTCGAGCTGTTCGGAGAACTTCCGCGCTTGCATGAGGTTGGTGCGCTGCACGGTGTGGATCTGATCGTTGAGCAGTCGGCGTAGCAGACCCATTTGCAGATTGGGTCGATCTTTGCCCGCGAGTGCGTCGAGGAACTCATCGGAGAGGATGGAGAGCTCGGGTGTCTCGACTCCGGCGAGTCTGTAGATGTCGATGACTTGGTCGGCTGCAACGGCCTCGTTGACGAGCTGGCCGATCGCGGTGTCGATCTCCACTGCGCCAGAGCCACCTCGACCAGAGTCCGGGTTCAGGATCTTGAGGATTGCCGCGCGCACGTCAGTAAAGAGACGAACGTCATCGCGAATCTCGGCAGCCTCTTCGGTTGCGCCAGCGAGCGCGTATGCCTTCGCGAGCGCGAGGACTTGGTCGTTGTAGCGAGTCGTGCGGTCGGGGTCGGCCATCACGAAGTCGAGCACCTTGGCGTATTGGGCGAGACGCGCCGACGCTGAAAGAGTTGGCGAAGCGTCGTAGTCGCAACCATGAAGCAGACCGCGGATGACGTCGTGCTTCTCGAGCAGGACGGCGACGAGTTCTTCCATCGGGACACCGGCCTGGTCTCGGTCGGATGGTGAGTACTCGGCGAGCGCTTCCTGGAGGTTCGCGAAGACGCCGATGTAGTCGACAACGAGTCCGCCAGGCTTGTCGCGGAAGGTGCGGTTGACACGGGCAATGGCCTGCATGAGCCCGGCACCTTGCATCGTCTTATCGACATACATGGTGTGCATTGATGGGGCATCGAAGCCGGTCAGCCACATATCGCGCACGATCACCAATTCGAGCGGGTCGTCCGGGTTCTTGGCGCGCGCCTTCAAGTCCTTTCGGACGTCCTTGGAATAGATGTGCGGCTGGAACTCGGCAGGATCAGCGGCCGAGCCGGTCATGACGACTTTGATCTTGCCTTCAGCCGGGTCCGTCGAGTGCCAGTCGGGACGTAGGTCGACGATCTTCTCGTAGAGCCGCACGGCGATTCGACGCGACATGGTCACGATCATGCCCTTGCCGAACAGTGCCTCGCGTCGCTTCTCCCAGTGCTCCACGATGTCGCGAGCGATCATGTCGAGACGCTCTTCGGCACCGACGATCGCTTCCAGGCGCGACCAGCGGGACTTAGCTTTCGAGGCGGCAGTCTCTTCGACTTGCTCGGTGATCTCGTCGGCAAGGTCGTCGAGCGCCTGGTAGTCCTCCACGCTGAGGTCAACCTTCGCGAGACGAGACTCGTAGTAGATCTTGACCGTGGCGCCATCCTCGACGGCGCGGGTCAGGTCGTAGATGTCGACGTAGTCGCCGAAGACTGCCTTGGTCGACTTGTCGTTGGACTCGATCGGCGTGCCAGTGAAGCCGAGGTAGGTCGCATTGGGCAAAGCATCTCGCATGTGCTTCGCCAGACCCGCCTTGAGCGTTCCATCTGCCGCGAGCGTCTCGCCGAAGCCATACTGCGAACGGTGCGCTTCGTCCGCAACCACAACGACGTTGCGGCGGTCGGTCAGAACGGGGTTGGTGTCGCCGTCCTCACCGGGACGGAACTTCTGGAGCGTCGTGAAGACGATGCCGCCCGAGGCGCGACGAAGAATCGTGCGAAGTCCAGCACGGGTGTCGGCTTGGACTGGTTTCTCCGGCAGGATCTCGGCGGGTGCGAAGACCTCGCCGAAAAGCTGGTCGTCGAGGTCGTTGCGGTCGGTGATGAACACCAGGGTGGGGTTCTGCATGCGTGGATCGCGCATGATCTTCGCGGCGTAGAACACCATCTCGAAGCTCTTGCCTGATCCCTGCGTGTGCCACACCACACCACCACGTCGGTCGCCATCAACGCCCGAAGCCTTCACAGTCGACTCAACGGCAGCGTTGACCGCCCAGTACTGGTGATACTTCGTGACGCGCTTGATCAGCGCCTTGATCTTCTGCCCCGACTTTTTGTCGGTGACGGTTTCTTCGCTGAAGACCACGAAGTTGCGCACGACATCGAGGAATCGACGCTGGTCGAAGATGCCCTTGATGAGCACCTCGAGGGCAGGAAGATTCGTCACGACCTCGCGTCCATCGACGGTCTTCCAGGGAGCGAAATGCTCGAAGCCGCCAGTGAATGAACTCATCGCCGCGCTTGTGCCATCGGAGATGACGGCGACAGCGTTTGGCACGAAGAGTGACGGAATGTCGTGGCGATAGGTCTGAAGCTGGTTCCATGCGCCCCTCAAGGTCGCATGCTCATCGGTCGGGTTCTTCAACTCGAGAAGCCCGAGCGGGATGCCATTTACGAACACGATCACGTCAGGTCGGCGGTTCTTGCCGTTCTCAATGATCGTGAATTGATTGATCGCGACCCAGTCATTGTTGGTCGGCTCGTCGTAGTCGATCAGCCAGATCCGAATGGTGCGCACCGCGCCGTCCGCACCACGATGCTCGACTGGCACGCCCTCAGTAACGAGCTTGTGAACACGGAAGTTCTCAGCGACAGGATTCTGGAACTCCGCTCTACCGAGCCGCTTGATTGCCTCGTCGACTAGCGCGGCGTCGATGCCAGGGTTGATGCGGCGAACTGCGGAACGCAGCCGAGCGTTGAGGTAAACCTGCTCGAAGGACGTGCGCTCCTGACCAGGCTCTCCAGGGGCAAGACTCGGCCCCCACGCGGTCTGATACCCGAGCTGTGCGAGGTACTCCAGCGCGGCATCTTCGACGGTCGACTCGTTAAGGTTGCTCATGCGCGCACCACATCCGCCGAGCGAGCGACAAGATTCCCGGATAGAAGGTCCGGGAGAAGTACATCGCGCGTTGATGACAGGGCGAGATTCTCATCCCGAAGCTGCTTCATTCGATCGAACAGCGGCTGGCTAGCGTCATTGAACTCAGAAAGCACGGATTCGCTCGGCGGCGAGATCTTGTAGTCATCAAAGTTACTTGCCGCGAATCTCTGGCGACCAGAGGTCCCCGTCATGCCGCGGATCGCGTACTCGCGCACCGACTCATCGCGAACAAGGCAGTAGATCCATGCCGTCGAGACCGGCCCACGAGGGCCAAGGACGATGTATTCAGTTGAACCCCAGCCAACTTCGCCGGGTTCAAGCATGTCCACTACTGCGGTCTTTCCGTTCTCGAGACACGGCGTGATCCGAGCCATAAGAACATCGCCATTCACGAACTTTTGCCCGGATCCATAGACCTTGGTCTCCCAGTCGTAGATCTCCGCGGCAAACTCTGGCAACGAGGACATCCCGACGTAAGTCGCGTCGCTGCCCCGCGCAAGTGACCGACGTGGATTAACTTCTACCAAGTCGGAAACCGGCACACCCATCGGGTCGTGGGAGACGTCAAAAAGCTGATCAAATTTCGAGCGGACAAGCGCTTCAATCAAGGACTGTGCGCGCCGGTTCGAGGCAATCTTTTCGTTCAGTGCGCCTAGTGTCGCCGCGATCACTCTCTGTACGTGACGAGCAGGAAGGTGCACTTTTTCGGTATCGAGGAAGTGCTCGAACTGGAAATTTGCGATTCCGGTGGATCGGTTCTGATAGGACCAGGTTCGTCCCTCCGCGTACATTCCCTGAAGCCACCAATAGACGTAGTGAGGGTCTGCAAGATCCTTATCGATACGGACAAGTCGGCAAAAGCTGGCAGGTATCGCAGAATGCTCGAAGCCCTCAAGTAGCGCCTCTGAAACGAAGATCGTGCGGCCGGTCGGACGGTCGGATGTCCCACCCGAAATCTCTAGAATGATGTCGCCAACCTCGAGTTTGCGCTGCGGGATCTTTCGAGTTGTCTCCCACCGGACTGGGACTCGGGACGTATCTCCGACCGCCACTGCTGGAAAGTCCGCACCTCGGATTACGGCAACTTGCTCCGTTCCCACTTCGGGCGCGTCGAGTCCCCAGCCACCTCCCACTGCCCGCTCGACGAGTGTCCGCATCGGTACCCAAGATGACGTCACGAGCTCAGCTCTCCAAGGCGCTCCCGCACCTCATCCTCAATCTCGCGTCCGCGGTCAAATTCCGCAAAAAGCGCCGTGGTGAGCCGCTCCATCCTCTCGGTCAAGGGCTCGTCATCGTCCTCGACATCCTCCGCTCCGACATACCTGCCGGGCGTAAGAACGAAGTCGTGCTTCTCGATCTCATCGAGCTTCGCTGATTTTGCGAATCCTGCGACGTCTTCGAACCCGCCATCGTGATTTCGCCAAGAATGGTAGGTCCCCGAAATCAAGGCGATGTCCTCGTCGCTAAGCTCGCGCAACTTTCGGCTAACCAACTTGCCAATCTTGCGCGCGTCGATGAAAAGGGTCTCACCGCGGCGCTCCCGGTGACCGTTACCGTGACGGTTCTTGGAAAGGAACCACAGACTGACCGGGATTCCCGTGCTAAAGAACAACTTGTCCGGAAGAGCGACCACGCAATCGACTAGATCGGCTTCGACAAGCTTTTGACGAATCTCACCCTCACCGCTGGTCTTCGAGCTCAAGGAACCATTGGCCAGGACGAACCCCGCAGTGCCATTCGGCGCAAGGTGGTAAAGAAAGTGCTGCACCCAGGCAAAGTTTGCGTTGCCTTCGGGGGGCGTCCCGTACTTCCATCGCGGGTCGTCGGCGAGTTTCGCGTCCCACCAGTTGGATACGTTGAACGGCGGGTTGGCGATGACGAAGTCGGCGCGCAGATCAGGGTGCAGATCCTGAGTGAAGGAGTCTGCAGAACGGTCGCCCATGTCGGTCTCGATGCCGCGCAGCGCGAGGTTCATTTTGGCGAGCTTCCAGGTCGCGTCCGTGAACTCCTGACCGTACACCGAGATATCGGTGCGCTTGCCGCCGTGAGCCTTCACGAACTTGGATGACTCGACGAACATGCCGCCCGAGCCCGCCGCAGGATCATAGACGCGCCCTTTGTACGGTTCGAGCATCTCGACGAGAAGCTTCACGACCCAGCGCGGCGTATAGAACGCGCCGGCGTCCTTGCCGGTTTCCTTGCCGGCGAACTGGCCGAGGAAGTACTCGTAGACACGGCCAAGCACATCGTCGCTGCCGTGGTCGTCGGTCTTGGTGAAACCGATCGAGCCAATCAGGTCGACCAACTGTCCAAGACGTCCTTTGTCGAGTCCTTCGCGACCGTAGTTGCGCGGCAAGACACCTCGAATGACCGGGTTTTCCTTCTCGATGAGATCCATCGCTTTGTCGATGTCCTGGCCGATGCTGGGCAGCTTGGCCTTGGCCTGGATCGAGTCCCAGCGCGCGTCAGCCGGAACCCAGAAGACGTTGTGGCTGGTGTACTCGTCGCGGCTCTCGATGAACTGCTCGCGGCGAGCTGCGTTCGGAATGTAGTCATCGGAGTCGGGGTCACTCAGCGTTATCTCTATAGCCTTGCGGCGCTCTTCGAATCGGTCGGAGATGTACTTGAGAAAGACGAGACCAAGCACGACGTGCTTGTACTCGGACGGCTCCTGGTTCCCGCGCAGCGCGTCAGCAGCCTCCCAGAGTCGCTGCTCTAGGGTCTTTGCCTGTTTCGGTTTCGCTGCCGCTCTTGCCATGTTGTTGCGTCGTCTCCTCCACACCGAGGTGCGTCATGTTGGTCATACACAGAGTTGCCTCTCAGGGTATCGGCGATCGCCGACACGAGTATGTCTCTACTCCGGTTGATTCGCGCTCGGGAGAAGGCCTCGAACCGGTGCGAATGCTGCCCTTGTCCTAGCACGTTCGAGGCTTGCGCTAGAGAGGGCGCCTTGATGTGCCTCGGGCCAGTGCGCCAATCCGGCTTACATGAATCCAACGGAAGGAGCGACAGCGAGCCCGCGACAGTCGCAAATCAACATCGTTAGCATCAACTAGGACCGTGCAGCCTCCGTGACGCTGGCCTTCGGTCTCTACGCACAACTCGACTACACCTTGGAAGCCATCGCTGACGAGCTAGAACTCGCCCGTCATAGCCCCCAAACAAACAAGGCGCTCCCGATGGAAACGCCTTGTCCTATTCTCTACTTGCCGACCTACTCACCTCCGTTCAAAAGGCAGGCGATTGCAATAAGCCGTCTATGGTGCCCCTGGAGGGACTCGAACCCCCAACCGTTTCCTTAGGACGGAACTGCTCTTCCATTGAGCTACAGAGGCTGGCTTGTTGAGTTTAGCGGGCTAAGTCCGGTGGGTTTCGATTCGCGGGCTCGTTCCTCGCTCGCTACTCAACCGACGATTGTCGTTGTGGCGTCTACGATTTGCGGATTGGCCGGAGCGCTGGAGAAGCCGAAGCGCACCGGGGGCCAGAGCGGAGCGAGCGAGCCCAGGTCGCGGTCTTGCCAGGTGGCCGCGGCATCCGTGATCGTGCGGGCTCGGGTGACGGCGTAGTACTCGCGGCGGCCGGCGTTCGCGGAGCCTGCCGTGCGGACCCCGGGGACCAGGATGCGGGCTATCGGGTCGATGGCGCGGAGCCAGGTGGTGTTGGTGGCGAAGGCGGGCGGGACTACGCGGAGCAGGCGGCCGAGCGGGGAGATGTTGCCTACGCCGAACGTGAGGGAGAGGCGTGGGGCCGAGAGGGTGACGCCGGCGGTGGTTCGGCGGAAGGTCACCGGCGCGACCCGCATTTCGTCGAAGGTGTAGGTCGTGGCGATGAAGTACGCGATCTCGTCGGTCGGAGCCAGGAGGATGCGGTGACCCCCGGGTTCTTCGAGCATCACGTCGGCGAAGGGGCCGAACGAGGTTGTCTCCCACATTCCTATTACTAGGCGCACGCCTGAGGTGGTGCCCAGGCCGGCTATTCGGCCGGTGAAGACGTGGCGTTGGGGCATGGGGTGGAGGGTACGCGCCCTTCGACAAGCTCGCGGACCGTTCGGCGCTAGCGTTGCGTCATGGCGACCTTCGACCCACGCACGATGACGGTTCGCGAACTGCTCGCCGCGTACGTGTCGATCATTGACGAGCTTCTGTCGCGGGGGTTGGTCCGTACGCGCAACCCGCCGCTCGGTGACATTGCTGAACACATCGTGTGGAAGGCGTACGGCGGCCGACTCGCTGCCAACTCTGCCAAGAGTTACGACATCATCGACGCGGCTGGCCGCCGCATTCAGGTGAAGGCTCGCGCGGTTGGCTTAGGAGACAATCGCACCCAAGCATTCAGCGCGATCCGCTCATGGGATCTCGACGTCATCGTCTTCCTGAACATCGACTCAGCGACCTACGACCTCGTGTGGGCACGGGAGCTGACGGTAGACGAAGCGATGGCTATCGGGCGTCGGCGAGAGTTGACGAACTCATCGGCCGTCTACCTCAGCAACGTTCATTCTGCGGGGATCGATGTCACCGAGCGCATCAGAGCGGCTTACGTGGGTCTCGACCAGACAGAGTGACTGCGGGGTCGGTCTCGATACGCGTCCTCGCAAGCTCGGGCGCTACTCGACCAGCGGAGCGCGCTACTCGACCGGCGGCGTGAGGCTACTGCCCGCGCGCGGGATGCTCACCCATGTGCTCGGTGAGACGCTGGGTCGCCTCCCGAAGCACACGAATCGCGGTGGCGGCGTCGGCGGCGCTCGTCGGCCCGAAGGCGATCGAGCGGATCTCGGCGATCGGGTCGGGCAGCCTCGCCCAGAGTTCGGTGCCCGCGGGGGTGAGCTCGAGCATCCGTTGCCGTCGATCGTCTGCTCCCGGGGCCTGCTCGATCAGGCCTTTGCGCACGAGGGTCGCGACGACGACGCTGAGGGTCGCACGCTCGAGCTGCAGCATCTGACCGAGGTCGCGTTGCATCGTCGGGCCGCTGTTCGCGAGCTGGTACAGCACGTACCACTGCGTCGACCCGAGCCCGAACGGCCGCAAGGCCGATTCGAGCGCCTCTCGGTAGGTGAAGTAGTACCTCTTCGCCCACGCACCGACGCCCTCATGCCCGATCTCATCGCTGCTCACCTGACCAGTTAGCTAGCCCGCAAACGTTCTGTCAAACGGGGCCGTCACCAGGGGATCGGTGCGCCTTCCCACCGGGTGAAGGTACCCGACGGGCCATCCGGCCCGAGAAGGGCGACACGGATGACCTCCCGCGACCCGTCCTCGACAGTCTCGGTTCCCGTGAAGTTGTTCAGATTCGTCGCGGTGAAGCCCGGGGAGACGAGGTTGACCTTGATATTGGTGCCCTCGAGTTCAACCATGATCGCGAGGGTGACGGCGTTCTCGGCGGCCTTCGATGCCGGATAGATGACCCCGAACATCGAGTGGTACGGAGAGTCGGGGTCGGCGTTTGCCGTCAGCGAGCCCAGGCCGCTCGAGACGTTGACGATGCGCGCATCCACCCCGTCGCGCAACAGGGGCAGCATCGCCTGATAGACGGCGAGGGTGCCGAAGACGTTGACGTCCCAGACGGCGCGCATCTCATCGAGGGATGCGCGGCTCGCCGTGCCCGCGTTCGCATACTCCTCGAGAAACCGAGGGTCGGCCAGCTGCTCGGGCGACGCGGCCGCGCGTCGCGTGTTCGAGATGCCAGCGTTGTTCACGAGCAGGTCGAGCCGCCCCTGCTCGCTTCTGATCCGCTCGGCCGCGGCAGCGATGGATGCGGCATCGGTGATGTCGATCTGGATCGGGATGGCACCCAGCTGCTGCGCCGCAACAGCTCCACGGCCGTAGTCGCGGGATCCGAGGTAGACGGTGGCGCCGTCGGCAACGAGCGCCTTCGCCACCTCGTAGCCGACACCCTGGTTTGCTCCGGTGACGAGCGCGATGCGCGAGTGAGTCATATGACATCCTTTGCGATTGTTTGCTACCTAACGATAATTGTCTGGTAGCTAACGAATTGCAAGGGCGGCAGGATGCGCGTCAGGTCTCGATACGCGGCCTCGCGCGGGCGCTCGGGCGCTACTCGACCAACGGGGGCTGCAGGTCTCGATACGCGTCCTCGCAAGCTCGGGCGCTACTCAACCGGCGTCAGGCGGCGGGGGCTAGGAACTCTTCCCAGTGCGGCTCTGCACGCTCGACCCCTCGCACCAGCCACGAGGTGCCGTGGGGGGCGCGGGGGCGGAAGCGCAGGTTCCAGCCCATCTCGCCCGGGGTGCGGTCGCCCTTCACGTTGTTGCATTTGAGGCAGCAGGCCACCAGGTTCTCCCAGCTGTCCGCTCCCCCGCGCGACCTCGGCAGCACGTGGTCGATCGTGTTGGCCGAGCCTCCGCAGTAACCGCAGCGGCTGGCATCCCGACGCAGCACGCCACGGCGTGACACCGGGATCAGCCGCGACGACGGGATCTTCACGTAGCGCGTGAGCAGGATGACCGACGGGCGGTCGTACGAGCCGCTCGACCCCCAGACCGGATGCTCGGCATCCGCCGCGACGATCGTCGCCTTCTGATTCATGACGAGCACCAGGGCTCGCTTGAACGACACCACGGCGAGGGGCTCGAAGCCCGCGTTGAGGACCAGCGTGCGCATTCTCATCCTTTCGACGAAGCCCGCACGGCTTGCGGGCTGATCGATGCACCTTGGTCTTCTGAGAGCGGGAGGTAGGGAACAAAAAAGGCACCGTCCGGGTGGACAGTGCCTAGATGGTGCGCGCGGGTATGAAGACCGCGCAGTGTTCTCCGCGCCCTATGGCACAGTCGTAGCGCGCATCCGTGGTTTGGATGGTGCTTCGACTCGACATGGGGCTCTCCCGAAATACGACTCTCAGAATTGCAAGTGGCTCCAGAGTAACCCACAAAGGGCTACAGGATGCCCGAGGCCGCGGGCCTGTTACCCAGCGTTAATGGAGTGGCTAGATGCCCACGTACACGTGGATGGCCACCTCGTTGGGCAGCTCGATGCCATCCTCCATGCCCTCGACCTGCACCAGCACGTAGGAGCCGGCGCGCGAGAAGCTCGCCTTGGCCCCGGGCATGACGCCCGCGGCGCGCAGCTGCTCGAGCAGCTCGACCTCGTACTGCACCGGCTCGCCCAGGCGACGGATGGTGCCCTTGACGGGTCCGACCGCGCCGAGCACGTAGTTGACGATGTTCACGACGCCGTCACTGAAGTTGCCGGCGCCGGCATCCCCCAGCTCCTCGAGTCCGGGGATCGGGTTGCCGTAGGGGCTCTGCGTTGGGTGTTCGAGCATCTCGATGATGCGGCGCTCCACCGACTCGCTCATCACGTGCTCCCAGCGGCATGCTTCCTCATGCACGAGCGCCCAGTCGAGCCCGATCACGTCGGCGAGCAGACGCTCGGCGAGACGGTGCTTGCGCATGACGTGCACGGCCTTCGAGCGGCCCTCGTCGGTCAGCGCGAGATGGCGGTCGCCCTCGACCACGACGAGACCGTCGCGCTCCATGCGGGCGACGGTCTGCGAAACGGTCGGGCCGGAGTGGCCGAGACGCTCGCTGATGCGCGCGCGCAGGGGGAAGATGTTCTCTTCCTCGAGCTCGTAGATGGTCCGCAGATACATCTCAGTGGTGTCGATGAGATCGGTAATTGTCGCCTCCTCGCGCGCCGAAAAGCATGTCAGGCTAGCCTAACCTGCGCCGAGCATCCGCTCGCCGTAATGCGGGCGGCGGCGCGAATAGACTTTGCGCATGCCCGACGTGACGATTCCCGCTGAACTGCTGCCCCTCGACGGACGTTTCGGCTGCGGCCCGTCCAAGGTGCGCCCCGAGCAGCTGGCCTACCTCGCCGGCCCGGGCGCCGAGATCATGGGCACCTCCCACCGCCAGGCACCGGTGAAGAACCTCGTCGGTCGGGTGCAGGCCGGGCTCGGCGAGCTCTTCCGCCTGCCCGACGGCTACGAGGTCGTCATCGGCAACGGCGGTTCGACCGCGTTCTGGGATGCCGCCGCCTTCGGCCTCATCCGCCAGCGCAGCGAGAACCTCACCTTTGGGGAGTTCGGCGCAAAGTTCGGCCAGGCCGCCGCCGCACCCTTCCTCGAGGCACCGCACATCGTGAACGCCCCGGCCGGATCGCGCAGCGAGGTCGAGATCCTCGACGGAATCGACGTCTACGCCTGGCCGCAGAACGAGACCTCCACCGGGGTCATGGCGCCGGTCAGGAGAGTGGATGCCGACGCGCTCACCGTCATCGACGCCACCAGCGCCGCGGGCGGCATCGACTTCGACTCCTCGCAGGCCGACGTCTACTACTTCGCCCCGCAGAAGAACTTCGCCAGCGACGGTGGTCTCTGGCTCGGCCTGTTCTCTCCCGCCGCCATCGAGCGGGTCGAGCAGATCCACGCGAGCGGTCGCTGGATTCCCGAGTTCCTCAGCCTCAAGAACGCGGTCGACAACTCCCGCCTCAAGCAGACGCTGAACACCCCGGCGATCGGCACCCTGCTACTGCTGGAGAACCAGATCGAGTGGATGAATGGCAACGGCGGACTGGCCTGGGCCGACGCGCGCACGAAGGAGTCGTCATCCGTTCTCTACGACTGGGCCGAGACGGTGGACTACGCGACGCCCTTTGTGGCGAACCCCGCGCACCGCTCGCAGGTGGTCGTCACCATCGACTTCGATGACAACATCGACGCCGCGGCGATCGCCAAGACCCTGCGCGCCAACGGCATCGTCGACACCGAGCCGTACCGCAAGCTCGGCCGCAACCAGCTGCGCGTCGCCACCTTCACCGCGATCGAGCCGGATGACGTGCGCAAGCTGGTCAGCTGCATCGAGTACGTGGTCGCCCACAGCGTCACGGTCGCCGTCTAGTGCGCCTGTTTCTCAAAGACTCCGAGCGCCGGCCCGACCCCGAGCCGCTGCAGACGGATGACCGCAAGGCCGTGCTGGTCGGCCTCGCGGCCTGGCTGGTCGCCTTCGTCGTGCTGCTCGTGATGTTCGGCGGCACGATGGTCGACTCAGGTCGTGGCTGGCTTCTCTGGTGCTGCGTCGCCGGCCTGGTCATCGGCGTCATCGGCCTCGTCTATACCCAGGTCACTCGACGTCACCTCTAGCTCGTCGGGGTCGTCCTCTTCGTAGGTAGTCTCTTCGCCGTCGTCGTAGGCCGCGGCGTCGTCCTCCGCGTCCTCGTCGATCGCATCAATGTCCACGCCGTCTACGTCACCGCTGTGCAAGATGTCGCTCCCTAGGTCGTCATCGTCATCATCGTCGTCATCGAGATCGGTGTCGGGGTCGTCGGCGTCGTCATCGTCGCCGGCCTCGTCGTCGTCTTCATCGAGATCGTCGACATCGGAGTCGGCGAGGTCGTCGTCTTCGTCAGAATCGTCCTCGCTGGACGAGCCCGCGGCATCCTGCGCAGCCCGGTAGTCGGCCAGGCGGTCGACCCACGGAATCCAGGCGGGAGAGAGCAGCGCGGTGTCGCCGGGCGTGAGCTCGGTCTCGAGCACGCTCGGCTCTTCGCCGTCCACGTGGGCGATGCTGACCGTCCAGCGCCAGCCCGGGTAACCCGAGAGCAGGGTGTCGAAGTAGACCGTGATCACGCCGTCGCCCTCGTCGGTCGAGCCCGCGGGCTCGCCGATCGACTGGGCACTGGTGATCTCCAGCAGCGCGCGGCGCGCGATCGTGATGTCGGCCTCGGTAGCGCCAACCCCTGCGGGCGTGGTCACCTCGACCGCGACATCCGCAGGCGTCGGGTCTTCGACGTGAGCCGAATCAGGCATCGAGTTCATCGGCGACCTTGCGCAGCACGGCGGCAACCGTCTTGCCGTGCTTGCTGTCGGGGTAGCGCCCGCGGCGGAGATTGCCACCGATGCCGTCGAGCAGCTTGACCAGGTCCTCGACGATGATGGCCATGTCATCCGCCGGCTTGCGGCTCATCTTCTGCAGGCTCGGCGGAGCCTCGAGAACGCGCACGGACAGTGCCTGCGCGCCGCGCTTGCCGTCGGCGATGCCGAACTCGAGCTTGGTGCCGGCCTTGACGGTGGCACCCGCGGGGAGGGCGTTGGCGTGCAGGAAGACCTCTTGACCGTCATCAGAACTGATGAAGCCGAAGCCCTTCTCCTCGTCGTAAAATTTGACCTTGCCGGTTGGCATGGCGTTACCTCTTTCGCTCGGTGCTCTCGTCAAGCCTACGGGCACCCCGCTGCTCTAGTCTTGTGCCTGTGGCAAATGACACCCCAGTGACTGTTCATCGTAACGAACGCGCGCTCGCCTACATGATCGCGTCGATCGTCGCGCTGTCGATCATCGCGATCATCGTCGTGATCGTGGCGTCGGGGGTCTTCCACGTCAAAGACCTCTGGGCGCCCATCGTGCTGTTCCCCGGCATCGCGCTGCCGATCGGCTTCGTGCTCATCGTGGTGCTGCTCATCATCAGCACCCGTCGCCGGTCGAAGGAGGCGCGCGAGGCAGAGGCCGCCGCCGCGCGGAGTAATACTAGGAAGAAGAAGTAGCGCCATCCCGGTGACGACGCCGGGCCACACAGCGGCCGCAGCACGGGGTCGAAAAAGGGGACGATGAGCACCACGCACGCTCTCGCCACGCAATCGCTCTCGGTCGTGCTGCGCAGTCTGAGCGACCCCGAGCTCATC
>Ga0247737_1000054_pt1 | contig 29869 bp, 26 predicted proteins | sample UWRJL028104C2_FD_180937 | JGI IMG/M metagenome (GOLD analysis project Ga0247737, IMG submission 180937) | Plant litter microbial communities from Arlington Agricultural Research Station in Wisconsin, United States - UWRJ-L028-104C-2 | ecosystem: Environmental > Terrestrial > Plant litter >...
CGTCGATCGCGTCGATCAGCACCACGCGCCGCGACGACATTGACGGCGTGGTCATGAACATCGGCTGGAGCGCGCGGACCTGCGCGATCGTGATGCTCCGGGCGAGATCCTGGCCCGGCTTGTCGGAATCCTTGGGCTGGCGAGCCATTTCGCGGTAATCGGGATGCGATCCAGCCGCGATCAGCGACCGGGTGCGGTTGTCCTCCGGCACGTCGAAACCGGGCGGCAGGGTGCCGGGCGAGGCCCCTTCCGCCAGCAGCCGCAACGCTGCAGCCTTTGCGAAGCTTGCCTTGCCCACGCCTTCGGGGCCGGCAAACAGCCAGGCATGGTGTAGCGCGCCGCTTTCCATCGCCGACTCGAAGGCCGCATGCGCCGCTTCGTTACCCACCGGCAGTGTCACGGCAGCAGGTCTTTCAGATCGGCGAGCAGGGCTTCGGTCACCGTGTCGGGCGTGCCCGAGGCGTCGATCAGCCGCACGCGATCCGGCTCATGCTCGGCGAACCGCCGGAACGCCGCGGCGACATCGGCATGGAAGGCATCGCCCCGCGCCGCGAAGCGATCGGCGCCGGCGCCGTCGCGCACTTCGGCCCGGGCACGGCCCTGTTCGGGCGGCACTTCTAATATGAAGGTCCGGTCAGGTAGCAGCCCGCGTGATCCGAAAGCGTGGAGCGCGAGCACAGCGGCATCGTCGATCCCGCCTGCCACGCCCTGATAGGCGCGCGAACTGTCGATGAACCGGTCACAGATCACCCATGTCCCGGCACCGACCGCCGGCCGGATCATCTTCTCGACATGGTCGGCACGGGCGGCGGCGAACAGCAGCGCTTCGCTATGCGCGCTCCAGCGTTTGACCTCGCCCTGCATCAGCAGGCCGCGGATCGCCTCCGCGCCCTCGCTGCCGCCGGGTTCGCGCGTGACCAGTGTCTCGATCCCGCGCGAGCCCAGCGCCTCGGCCAGCCGCTTCGCCTGAGTCGATTTGCCAGCCCCCTCCCCGCCCTCGAGCGAGATGAAGCGACCAATGGTCACCCGCCGAACAGCCCCTTGAGGCCGGCCCAGACGCGGCCGAAAAAGCCGGCTTCGTCGACATCGCTCTCGGCAACCAGCGGCAGTTTCTGGGGCTGCATGTCGGGGGTGATGACGATCAGGTCGGCAATATGCTGGCCGGCCTTGATCGGCGCCTTGATCGGCCCGTCATAGACCACGCGCAGCTGAATGTCGGGCGACACGCCCGCCGGCAAGGTGGCGGTCAGGTTCTCGGGGGCGATCAGGCCGACCGTGCTGGCACTGCCAAGCTGTACCTCGGCCGTCTCGACCTTGCGGCCCTTCGCCACGATCGGCTTGGCCTGCCAGGCGCGGAAGCCCCAGTTCATGAACTTGACCGATTCCTCGATCCGCTGGTTCGAGCTGGTCAGGCCGGCCATCACCATCACCAGGCGGCGGCCATTTTGCTGGGCCGACCCGGTAAAGCCGTACCCCGCCTCTTCGGTATGGCCCGTCTTCAGCCCGTCGGCACCGGAGACGCGGCCGAGCAGTGGATCACGATTGGCCTGGGTGATGTCGGCGCCCGCACCGAGCGTCTTTCCCCAGGTGAAGCTCGGCAGCGAATAGAACTTCTTGTAAAGCTGCGGATGGTCTTGGATCGTCGCCGCGGCCAGCTTGGCCAGATCGCGGGCGGTGACATAGGTCACGCCATTGTCCGGCCACCCGTTCGAGTTTCCGAAATGGCTGTTGGTCAGGCCAAGCTTCGCTGCCCGCTGGTTCATCAGATTGGCAAAGGCTTCCTCGGTCCCGGAAATGCCCTCTGCCAGCACGACGCAGGCATCGTTGCCCGACAGCGTGACGATGCCCTTGAGCAGATTCTCGACGCTTACCTTCTCACCGGTCGAGAGGAACATGGTCGAACCCGCTGCCGGGCCATGCCATTTTTTCCAGGTCTCCGGGGCGACCTCGAACTGCTGGTCGAGCTTCAGCTCGCCGCGCTTGATCAGGTCGAAGGCGACATAGACCGTCATCATCTTCGCCATGGATGCCGGCGGCATGCGGCGATCGGCGTCCTTCGAGAACAGGATCGCGCCGGTCGACAGGTCGGTCAGGAACGCGACGGGCGCCGGCGTCGGGAAATCGGGCGCCGCGGCGACGCTGGGGCAGGCCATCACGATCGCAAGGGCGGAGGCGGCGAGCAGTTTCTTCATGACAATAGTCCGTGACGCTAGGGGTTACTCGATATGCAGGATGCGGGCATCGGCATAGCCGTGCCGGGCCGCCTCGTCACGCGCGCGCTGGGCGCTCGCGGCATCGGCGAACGGGCCGATCTGGACGCGGAACAGATTGCCCGCCGCGGCGATCCGCCCGCCGACCTGTCGCGCTGCGGTCTGGGCGCGCTCGCGAGTCGAAAAGGCGGCGACCTGGACGAGATAGCCCGACTTGGCCGGTGCGGCCTGGGCGGGTTTCGGCGGCGGCGGCGTATAACGTGCACCTGGCGGCGGCGGCAGCGGCACGGTGCGCGCGGGGCGAACCGGCGCGGGGCTGGACCGAGCCGGAAGCTTTTTCCGCAGCGCGGTCAGCAGCGACTGCGGCGCGTCGATCCGCGCGGAAGCAGAGCGGCCGGAGCGCAACGCCATCTGGTCCTGCGGCGTCGGGCTTACCAGCCGGATGCGCACTGGGGCACCCTCGCCCAAACCGAGTTGCTGCGCGGCGGCGGGCGACAGGTCGACGATGCTCCGGCCACCGCCGCGGCCCGCGACCAGCGCGACGATCGTCCGCCCGGTGTCGAGCGAGGTCAGCTCCACATAGGACCCAACCGGCAGGGTCGAGTGCCCCACGCTTACCGCGGCTGTCGCATATTGCGGGTCGCCGCCATCGAACGAGCCGGCATAGCCAACCGTATCGTAGCGCTGCTCCTGCCCCGAGGTGCCGCGTGGGCCGCCGCTTTGCGGCAGGTCGGCCGGCGGCTGTTCCTGGTCGAGGCTCGACACCGGAACCCTGGTGCGCGGCGGATCATATTGCGGGGTCATCGGCCCGACGCCGGGCAGGACTCGCTGGCCCTCGGTCGGAGGGGTAGCGATGAACGGCGCTTCCGCATGGCCGCGCCCACCACCGCACCCGGCGAGCATGACGACCAGCGCGACCACGCCGCTATTGTTCAACGGCATCGGCGAGCAACCCCACGGAAAGCGCATAGAAATTGGAGCAGTTATAATCGAGGATCACCCGATAATTGCCGGTCAGCAGATAGGCCGTCTTGCCCGGCCCGTCGGGCTCGATCAGCGTGGCCTGGACGCTGTCGCCGGCCCAGCCGCGCGTCTGCGGCACCAAGCCCATCGCGCGCCATTCGGCCATCGTCTTCCAACCGCTGTGCCGGGCGAACACCCGCGGGCAGCGCGGCGAGATCGTGCGGTTGGTCACCAGGTTACGGTCGAAGCTCGGCGGCACGCTGACCGCCAGCCCCCAGGGCTGACCCGGCCGCCAGCCGGCGTTGGCGAAATAATTGCCAATCGACGCCAGCGTATCCGCCTCGCTCGTCCAGATATCGGCGCGGCCGTCCCCGTCTCCATCCCGGGCGAGCCGCAGATAGATTGACGGCAGGAACTGCGGCCCGCCGGTGGCGCCCGCCCAGCTACCCTTGAGCTGCGAGATCGGGACGCCGCGATCGACCATCAGCAGCGAAGAGATGAATTCGTCGGCGAACAGATCGCGCCGCCTTCCCTCATAGGCAAGCGTTGCAAGCGCGCGTGGCAGGTCGAACCCGCCCATCACCTTGCCGTAATTGGTCTCATGTCCCCAGATCGCGACCATGATCGATTCGGGCACGCCGGTCTCGCGCTCGATCCGCGCCAGGCGGCTACGCTGCGCGAGATAGGCCTGCCGCCCGCGCGTGATCCGCGCCGTATCGACATGCTGCGCCTTGTAGGGCGCAAAATTGGGGACCGCCGATGGATTGTTCGCAGCGCCAGGCTGAGCCCGATCAAGTTCGATCACGCGCGTGTTGAGGGTCAGGCCCGGCATCACCGCGTCGAGCGTCGCCCGGCTTACACCCCGAGCCTCGGCCTGGCTTCTCAGCGCGCCGAGATAGGACTGGAAGCCGGCTTCGTCCTGCGCTGCGGCCGAACTGCTGATCGAAAAGCACAGGATCGCCGCAAGCGCCGCGCCGTTCTTGCTCAAATATGTGGAAAAACCCCGCATTCGCGGACTTTGCCACAGCCCCCGCACGACATGAACCCCAATAGTCGCAGGGCTTGCACAAAAGAGCGCACCCGCTCTAAGCGCGTTTCGAGCGGAGAGGTGGCCGAGTGGTTTAAGGCAGCGGTCTTGAAAACCGCCGTGGGTGCAAGCTCACCGTGGGTTCGAATCCCACCCTCTCCGCCAATATCGCCCAGTAATCGACCAGCCGGCACCCGCGCCCGATTGCACGCCTCTTGGCGAAGGGGGCGGCCCGGGGGCGATTCAAGAGGGATGCCGGGACTTCTAGCGCCTCTCAGCGGGGAGGCGGCAGGACCATGCGGGAATATCAGGCAGCGCGGGGCTGTGGTTGATGCCCCATGTCGACCAGAGTCGCGAAAGCGCCGTCGTCCAGCGGGTGCTGGAACTGACAACCGGCCACGAAATCTTCGGCCCACATGATCGTCGCAGCGATCTGGCCCAGTCTGGGCAAGGTCAGCCAGATCATCGAGCCCTTGCGCAGGCCGGAATAGGTGTGGATCCGCGCGCCGTGCAACGAGATGTCGGTCACCTTGCACAGCGCACGGTCTAAGCCGCCGCGCCCAACCCGGCCATCGAGCGACACCGGCGAGCGCGGGCTACGCCGGCGTCCGCTGAACAGGGCTGGTTCGAATTCGGCGGCGAACATGGCTTCCCTCTCGCGCTGCTGCGACGAGGGAAAGCCTAGTCCTTGATAGCTAACGCGCCATTAACGACGCGCGCCACCTTACTTCTTGTTGAGGGTCAACCCGCCGAAACGCTTGTTGAAGCGTGCGACCTGACCGCCCGAATCGAGCATCTGGCCACGGCCACCGGTCCATGCCGGATGCGCGAGCGGATCGATGTCGAGTGTCATCAGATCGCCTTCCTTGCCCCAGGTCGAACGCGTCTGGAACTGGGTACCATCGGTCTGCTGGACCGTGATGGTATGATAGTCGGGATGGGTATCTTTCTTCACGTGCAAATTCTCCGGAAAAGCCGCTGGTTTCCGACCAGCAGCGAAGGCGCGGCCCCTAACAGAGCCGTCACGTCAGCGCAACCTGTGGACTATCTACGCTTTGGGAGGATCCGCGATCATCGCGGTGAAATTCGCCTCCGCGGCAAGCTGTCCGTCGATAGTCGCGCGACCAGCGAACTTGCAGACGCTCGACCTCTTCTGCACGAACTCGACCTCAAGCCGAAGCAGAACGCCTGGCTCGACCGGCTTGCGGAACTTCGCGCCGTCGATCGCCATGAAATAGACGAGCTTGCCCGAGCCCGCGAGCCCAAGCGATTCGACCGCCAGGATTCCCGCAGCCTGCGCCATCGCCTCGACGATCAGCACGCCCGGCATGATAGGCCGCCCGGGGAAATGCCCCTGAAAAAAGCCTTCGTTGATCGTCACCGCCTTGATCGCCGCGATCGACCGGTCGAGGATCAACTCCTCGACTCGGTCAACCAGCAGCATCGGGTAACGATGGGGAAGTGCCGCCATGACCCGCCCGATATCGAGCGGGCCCAGCGTTCCCGTCGTCACCGTATCGGTCACCGGCCCTGGGGCTTCGGCGTCGTAGCGGGGCGGCCAGCGGGAGCCGCGGCTGCGGGAGCAGGAGCGGCCGGCGCTGCCTGGCCCTGCTGCTGGCCCTGTGCCTTGGGCTGCCATGCGGCCGGCGGCGGAACGGCCACGCTGGTAAGCGTACGATCGATTTCGGCGCTGACGGCAGGCGTGATGTCGGCGGTCGCGTCGCCCAGCATCAGCACTGCTTCTGGCTTGACGATCAGGCCGACCTTGCGCGTCTTGACGACGCTGGTCACCGCATCGGGAACCTTGGAGCCGACCTGCTCCTGGAGATACAGGCGCGCGCGGGTTACGGGCTGCAGCATGCGGCCGAGCTCGGTCTGGCCGGCTGCCTGCTTCTGCTCGATCTGAGCAAGTTCCGGACGCTTTGCGTCGCGCGCGCGCTGGATCTCTTCCTGTGAGAGCTGGCCGTCGCCGTTGGCGTCGAGCGCCTTCAGCAGCGGCTGAATCTCGGCGTTGATCGCGTCGTTGCGCGCTTTCGCCTGATCGAGCTGAGTCTTGTAGGTGGTGTCGATCGTGGTCCAGGTCGAGGTCCAGACCTTGGAATTCTGCATGGCAGCATCCGGATCAAGCATCGCGACCGTCTGCGCCTGGGCTCCCGCTGCTGCGACGACCAGGCCGGGCACGACCAGAGCCGTGGCAAGCAGAACCTTCTTGAACGTCTTCATTAGAACTGTGTCCCTACGTTGAATGTGACGAGTTTCGTATCGTCGCTCGGGTTCTTCAGCAGCGCATACGCAACGTCGATGCGAAGCGGCCCGAACGGCGAATTCCAGTTGACGCCAGCGCCGACCGAAAGCCGGGGCTTGGCGGAGTCCCCGCCGAAGCGCTCGAAGAACGGCGCGGTCGTGCTCGTATAGGCGGTGTTGATCGAGGTGCCGGCGCAGTCGGTGCCGCCGAGCGTGGCCGAATAACCCACGGTACAAGTCGTGGCCAGGCCTGCGTGATCTGCGTCGGTTGACGGGACCACGAAGAGCGGATGTCCATTTCCGTCGAACACTTGGGTCTCGAGCGGCAGCACGGTCGTCCGGCCCGTGATCGGATCAACCCTGGTCGGGAAAGTCGCGGTCGGCAGCGGCCGGGTAATCCCAAACAGCGCGCCAGCCTGGATATAGATCGACGGCCGCAAGCCCATCTCGCGCGCACCGGCGCCAAGCGGGATCTCCATTTCGATCCGGCCGAGATAATAGGCCCGGCCGCCCAGCGCGTCGTCGACGAACTGCGTGCGGTCGGTCACCAGCACCTGATTGCCGGCGGAATCGGTGGTATAGCCGATACGCTGCACGCGCGGACCGACGCCGCGGATGTCGAAACCACGGAAATCAGGTTCGCCGAGATAGAAGCGGTCAGTGATACGAACCTTGTCGATACCGGCGCCGCGGCTACGCTCGAGCGATTTGATATATCCGCCTTCGGCGTTGGCCGAGAGAATGAATCCGCTACCCAAGCCCCAATATTTGGCGCCCTCGAAGCGGGTACGGACATATTTGACGTCGCCGCCCAGGCCGGCGAAATCGGCGCTGAGCACGAGGCGCTTGCCGGCGCTCGGGCGAAGGCGGCTGTTCAGACTGTCGTTGATCAGCGAGAAGCCGACCGAGGAGGTCGCACGATTGCCGATCGCGTCGCACAGGTAACGGCCGGCGCGGAGCGGATCGCAGACGTCACCGGTGAAATAGGTCGCCTTGTCCAGCCCGACCTGATCGTACGACAGGCCATAGCGGCCCGACAGCGACCAATATTCGGTGAGCGGCAGGCCGGCGCGAATCTGAAAGCCGGTCGACAGCTGGGTATATGTCGTCTGACGCTCGTTACCCAGATAGTTGAACGCGTTGTAATCGCGGCGGAAGATATCACCGCCGATCGCGATGTTCTTGTCGAACAGATAAGGTTCAGTGAAGCCGACCTCGATCGACTTCGAATAGCTCGAATAGTTGACGCTCGCGCGAAGCTCCTGGCCCTTGCCGCGGAAGTTGCGCTGGCGGACCGAGGCCTGGATGATGAACTTCTCGAGGCTCGAATAGCCCGCCGAGAGCGACAGCTCGCCGGTCGACTTTTCCTCGACATCGGCGGTGAGCACGACGCGGTCGGCCGCCGACCCCTGCGTCTTCTTGATCTCGAACTTCTCCTGGAAGTAGCCGAGCGAGTTGATGCGGTCCTGCGAGCGCTTGAGCTGGAAGCTGTTGAAGGCATCGCCCTCGGACAGGCGGATCTCGCGGCGGATCACCTTGTCTTGGGTCTGGGTGTTGCCGTTGATCTCGATTCGCTCGACATAGGAGCGCTGCGCCGCCGCGATGTGGAAGTTGATCCCCATCGTCAGCGTATCTTTGTCGCGCTGGTATTCCGGGTTCACCTCCGTGAAGGCATAGCCGAACAGGCCGGTCGATTCGCTCAGGGAGTCGATTGCATCCTCGACCTGCTTGGCGTTGTACCACTCATCCTTCTTCATCGGCAGCGTCGCGGCCAGTCGCTTGTTGTCGAAATCGCGGATGTCGCTGTCGACGGTGATGTCGCCGAATTTGTAGCGAGGCCCCTCCTCCACCACATAAGTGATGATGAAGTCCTTCTTATCCGGCGTCAGCTCGGCCACCGCTGAGGTTACCCGGAAATCGGCATAGCCCTCGGTCAGGTAGAACTGACGCATCTTCTGCTGGTCATAGGCCATGCGATCCTGGTCGTAGCTCGTATTCGAGCTCAGGAGCGTGGTCAGGCGGGCCTGCTTGGTCGCCATCTCGCCGCGCAGCTTGCCGTCGGAAAAGACCTCGTTGCCGAGGATGTTGATCTGGCGGACCTTAGACTTCGGGCCCTCGGTGATCTCGAACACCACGTCGACGCGGTTCTGGTCGAGCGCGACCATCTTCGGCTCGACCACCGCGGCAAAGCGGCCCTGGCGGCGATACAGCTCGATGATGCGGCCGACATCCTGGCGGACGGCGGTGCGCGTGAAGATCTGGCGTGGCGCAAGCTTCACTTCCTTGCGCAGCTTGTCTTCCTTCAGCCGCTTGTTGCCCTCGTAAAGGACGCGGTTGATCACCGGATTCTCACGGATGCGCAGCACGATATCGCCGGATTCGGCGCCGCTGATCGAGACGTCCGCAAACAGGTCGCTCGCGTAGAGATCCTTGATCGCCTGATCGAGCGTCTCATTGGTAAATGACGTGCCCACCCGGAGCTTGGTGTAGGACAGGACGGTATCGGCCTCGATGCGCTGCGATCCCTCGACACGCAGGGTCTTGATCGTGCGGGTCACTGGCGGCGCGACTGGCGCGACTTCAGGCCGAGCCGGCGCGGTGGCGGGCGTTGCTGGCGCCGGAGCCGTCTGGGCGGTCGCGGCCGTCGGCACGCCCGACAACATCGTCCCGGCGAGAAGCAGGACGGTGGCGCGGGCGCCGAAACTTGAAACCTTGATCGCTGTCACTATCCACCCCAGTCGGAGAAATTACGCGGGCCGCATATCCGCCTGCCCTGCCTCAACCACGTCAGCCGATCAACCCGGCCAAATTGTTCCACAGCCCTAACGAACCGAGATCGTTGAACGTCACGAGCAGCATCAGCGCCAGCAACGCCGCAAGGCCGCCGCGGAATGCCCACTCCTGCACCTCCGGTCCAACGGGCTTACGTCGTACCGCTTCGATTGCGTAAAAGAACAAGTGACCACCATCCAGCATCGGGACTGGCAACAAGTTGATGAATCCGAGATTAATAGACACCAGCGCGATCAGCCAGACAAAGGCCGGCAGGCCGAGCGACAGCTGCTCGCCGGAAACCTTTGCGATGCTGAGCGGCCCGCCCAGTTCCTTGACCGAGCGGCGGCCGGTGATGACCTGCCCCAGCGTTTCGACCATCATGCTGACGATCTCGCCGGTCTGACGCACCGCCACGCGAGGTGCTTCGATCAGGCTGACATCCACGAGTATCGGCCGAGCATTCTCGATTCCGAGCCGCCCCATCCGGTATGTGTTTCCGAACCTGTCCCGTTCTTCGACCGTTCCGATGACCGCGTCGCGCGTCATTTTTGTAGTGCCACGGGCGAAATCGATCGTGATCCGTTCACCGGCGCGGATTCGGACGTAGCGGACCATGTCGTCGAAGGTGTCGACGGGACGCCCCCCCAACGCGATGATCCGATCGCCTGGTTGAAGGCCCGCCTTGGCGGCCGCGCCATTCGGAGAAATGGCCCCGGCAACGCTCGGCGTGCGACTGTCTCCATATGCTACGGCAAAGCCGGCCAGGATCAGCACCGCGATCAGGAAATTGGTGATCGGGCCGGCTGCGACGATGATGGCGCGCTGCCATACAGGTTTGGATGGGAAAGTACGTGCCCGCTCGTCGGGAGGAAGTCGCAGCCAATCCGCATCTGGCACACTTGCCGGATTCATGTCGCCGGCGAAGCGAACATAGCCACCGAGCGGCAGCCAGCCGAACTTCCAGCGCGTGCCGCGCTTGTCGGTGAAGCCGAAGATCTCGCGTCCGAAGCCTATCGAGAAGGCCTCCACCTTTACGCCGAACAGGCGACCCGCGAGATAATGGCCCATCTCGTGAAGGAACACGAGCGGCCCGATGACGAGCGCAAAGGCGAGGATTGTCAGCAACAGGCCGGGGCTATGGATCAAGCGACGCAGTCCTTTACACGCTCGCCCGCGAGCCTTCGCGCTTCAGCGTCCACTGTCAGGACGTCATCGAGCGTGTCGGGGGCGGGCGGGTCGTAGCGATCAAGGGTATCTGCGACGATTGCGGCAATTTCGAGGAAGCCGATCTGACGCGCCAGGAAGGCGGCGACCGCGATCTCGTTGGCCGCGTTCAGGATTGCCGGCCGGGCGCCACCCGCATCGAGTGCGCGACGGGCCAGCGCGATCGCCGGGAAGCGGACTGGGTCGGGCGCCTCGAAATCCAGTCGGCCGATCGCGACCAGATCGAGCGGTGCCATCGGCGTTTCCATTCGATCGGGCCAGGCGAGGCAATGTGCGATCGGCGTGCGCATGTCTGGTGGGCCGAGCTGGGCCAATGTCGATCCGTCGACATATTCCACCAGCGAATGGATCACCGATTGCCGGTGAAGGATGATCTCGATCCGGTCGGACGGCACCGGGAACAGGCGCGCTGCCTCGATCAGTTCGAGACCCTTGTTCATCATCGTCGCCGAATCGACCGAAATCTTGGCGCCCATCGACCAATTGGGATGCGCCACAGCCTGTTCAGGCGTTACGCCATGCATCCGTTCCGTCGTCCAGTCGCGGAACGGGCCGCCGCTCGCGGTCAGGATGATGCGGCGCACACGATCCGCCCGTGCGGCATCGAAGCACTGGAAGATCGCATTATGCTCCGAATCCGCGGGTAGCAGGGTCGCGCCATGGCGCGCCGCGGCGGCAAGGATCACATCGCCCGCTGATACCAGTGGCTCCTTGTTGGCGAGCACGACGGTCCTGCCGTGCTCGACCGCGGCCATCACCGGCTCGAGGCCGGCGCACCCGACGATCGCCGCCATGGTCCAGTCGGCACCCATTGCCGCGGTTTCGCGCACCGCGGCGGCACCGCCGGCAGCCTCGATGCCCGTCCCGGCCAACGCTGCGCGCAGGGCGTCCAGATAGGCTTCGTCCGCCACCACCGCGCGCCGGGCATTGGTGCGGATGGCTGCTTTGGCGAGCTTGTCGGTGTCAGAATTGGCGGTGAGCGCCAATACCTCGAACCGTTCGGGCTCGCGTTCGATCAGATCCAGCGTGGAACTGCCGACCGATCCGGTCGCGCCGAGGATAGTGACGGTCTTCATGTGTAAAATCTCGGCAAAATGACGAGTAATGCGGCGAGCGGCGCGACTGGCACCAGCCCATCGAGGCGATCGAGAATGCCACCGTGGCCGGGCAGTAGTGTGCCGCTATCCTTCACACCCGCGCGGCGTTTCAGCCAGCTCTCGAACAGATCGCCGCCCTGCGCCACGATTGCAAGCACGGGCGTCGCCAGGGTCAGCCGCCAGGGCAGGCCGTAAAAGACATGCATCCCCGCGCCGAACGCGCCCGCGAGCAGGACACCGCCCGCCAGGCCGGCCCATGTCTTGTTCGGGCTGATCGAGGGCGCAAGTTTCGGGCCGCCGATCGCGCGACCGCTGAAATAGGCGCCGATATCGCACACCCATACCAGGGCGAGCGCCCAGAGCGTGAAGACGATCCCTTCCTCCTGCTTGCGGATCAGCAGCAGCGCCAGGATCGGCAACCCGACATAGATCGCCCCAAGCGCCAGGGTCGGGCGCCGCTGAACGATGACGATGAAGAAGGCCGCTGCGGCGACCAGCCCCAGCGCGAAGAAGTCGGGGCCCGCCGCCACCGGCGCCATTATGGCCAGCGGGACTGACAGCGTAAATTGCGCCAGTCGCTTCTGCGAAGGCGAAACGCCATCGAGATCGGCCCATTCAGACAGCATGAACAAACCGAGCACCGAGCACAGAACCCAGAAGACGATGCCGCCGAACCACAAAGCCGAGACGGCAACCACGACCATGGCAATGCCGACGACCGTGCGAAGCGCCAGGTCGGACGGTCGTTTGGTCGGTGGGCCGGTGCTCACAGGCCCCCGAAGCGACGCTGGCGGTTGCCGAACGCGGTCACCGCATCGGCAAGGGTAGCCGCATCGAAATCGGGCCAGAGCGTGTCGACGAACAACAATTCGGCATAGGCCGCCTGCCACAGCAGGAAATTCGACAGCCTGATCTCACCCGAAGTACGAATCAACAGGTCGAGCGGTGGCAGGTCGCTGGTGTCGAGCTCCGCTTCTATCGCTGCCTCGTCGATCGCTGACGGGTCGATCACACCGTCGCGCACCTTTTCGGCCAGGCGCCGAGCCGCGGACGCGATCTCGGCCTGGGCGCCATAGTTGAGCGCGATCACGAGGATCGGTCCGGTATTGGTCGCGGTGCGTGCGATGGCGTCCTCGACCAGCTTGACGGTGTCCGGGGAGAAGCGGCGATAATCGCCGATCACGCGCAACCGCACATTCTCGGACGCCATCTCATCCAGATCGGTACGGATGAACAGCCGCAAGAGACCCATCAGGTCGCTGACTTCGTCCTCCGGCCTGCGCCAGTTCTCGGACGAGAAGGCATAGAGCGTAAGTGCCTCGATCCCCATCGCGCGAGCGGCGCGCGAGACGCGACGGACTGCCTCGACGCCCTGACGGTGCCCGGCGATCCGTGGCAGATGCCGCTTCTTCGCCCAGCGGCCATTGCCGTCCATGATGATCGCGATGTGGCGCGGCAGCACTGCCGTGCCACCGGCCGTGATCGATGCCATGGCGGGCGAAGCGCTCACTTGCCCAGGATTTCCTTTTCCTTGGCGGAAGCGGCGGCGTCGATGTCCGCGATGGTGCTGTCGGTCAGCTTCTGCACCTCGGTTTCGTGGCGCTTGCGCTCGTCTTCGGAGAGCACGCCCTTCTTCTCGTCGGTCTTCAGATTATCGTTTCCGTCACGGCGCACGTTACGAGCGGCGATGCGGGCCTTTTCCGCATATTGACCGGCAAGCTTGGCCAACTCCTTGCGCCGTTCTTCGGTCAGGTCCGGAATCGGCAGACGCAGCGTGGTGCCGTCGACGATAGGATTGAGGCCAAGGCCGGCGGAGCGGATAGCCTTGTCGGCCGGGCCGACATTCGACTTGTCCCACACCTGCACCGACAGCATGCGTGGCTCCGGCGCAGAGACGGTCGCGATGGTGTTGAGCGGCATGTGCGACCCATAGACTTCGACGGTCACCGGATCGAGTAGCGAGGTCGACGCACGGCCGGTGCGCAGGCCGCCCAGATCGTGCTTGAGTGCCTCTACGGCGCCGGCCATGCGGCGCTCGAGATCTGCCTTGTCATAGGCGGCCATTGGCTTCTTCCTCTTCGTTGCGGACGATCGTCGATGTTCCCTCGCCCCGCAGGACGGCAGCAAGGTTGCCCTCGCCGCGAATATTGAAAACGACGATCGGGATGTTGTTCTCGCGACACAAGGCGACGGCGGCTGCGTCCATCACCTTGAGATTGTCGGCCAGCACGCGCCCGAAGCTCAGGCTCTCATAGCGTGTCGCGGTCGGCACGATCTTGGGGTCGGCGTCATAAACGCCATCGACGCTCGTGCCCTTGAGCAGCGCGTCGCAATTCATCTCGGCGGCGCGGAGCGCAGCGGCGGTGTCGGTCGTGAAGAAAGGGTTGCCGGTGCCGGCCGCGAAGATCACGATCCGGCCCTTCTCGATATGGCGCTCGGCGCGCCGGCGAATATAGGGCTCGCATACGCTGGCCATCGGGATCGCGGACTGAACCCGGGTCTGCACGCCGATCTTCTCCAGCGCATTCTGCACCGCGAGCGCGTTCATCACCGTTGCCAGCATGCCCATATAATCGGCGCTGGTTCGGTCGAAACCCTTGGCCGCAGCCGCGAGGCCGCGGAAGATGTTGCCGCCGCCGACAACCAGGCACAATTCATGCCCGGCCTCCTTGGCAGCTTTGATTTCACCCGCGACACGATCGACGGTCGCCGGGTCAATGCCGAACTGGTTCGGGCCCATCAGGACCTCGCCGGACAATTTCAGCAGGATGCGTTTGAAGCGCGGTATCGTCACAAGTTCCAACATGCTGAGGGTCTGGGCGGCGCGGACCTTAGTATCGCGCCAGCGCTATGCCAAGCGATGATACCGCTCAGGATCGGTGCAAACCCGATGCACCATTCACCCAAAATCGTTAAATCGCAGATGCTTAAGTCACAACATAAAAGAAGGGCGAGGTCGGCAATGCCGAACCTCGCCCCTCAAATGCGATATCCAGGCGATCAGACGCCGGCTGCGGCCGCAACTTCAGCCGCAAAATCGCTGACTTCCTTCTCGATGCCTTCGCCGAGCTGGAAGCGGACATAGTCCTTCAGCACGATGGGCTTGCCGGCCGCCTTGGCGGCGTTGGCGACGACGTCGGAGATCTTGGTCTTGCCGTCCATCACCAGCAGCTGGCTGACCAGTGCGTTTTCCTTGCGGTACTTGGCGATCGCGCCATCCACCATCTTGGCGATGATATCGGCGGGCTTGCCTGATTCGGCGGCCTTTTCAGTCGCGATCGCGCGCTCGCGGGCGACGATCTCCGGGTCGAGGCCGTCTTCGTCAAGCGCCAGCGGGAAGGCAGCGGCGATGTGCATCGCGATCTGCTTGCCGAGCGGCTCAAGCACATCGGCGCCCGCCTCGCTCTCGAGCGCGACAAGCACGCCGATCTTGCCGAGGCCGGGGGCCGCCGCATTATGAACATAGGGAACGACCGCGCCCGAGGTCACTTCGAGGCGCTTCGCGCGACGGATCGCCTGATTCTCACCGATCGTCGCGATGTTGTTGGTCAGGATTTCCTCGACGGTCTTGTCACCGAGCTGGGCCGACTTGATCGTCTCGATCGAATCGCCCAGTTCGAGCGCGACCGAGGTCACGTCGCGAACGAACGTCTGGAACTGCACGTTCTTGGCGACGAAATCGGTCTCGGAATTGACTTCGACCGCGGCGCCCCGGGTACCGGACACCTCGATGCCGACCAGGCCCTCGGCCGCGGTGCGGCTGGACTTCTTGGCGGCGGCCGCCAGGCCCTTGGTACGCAGCCAATCGATCGCAGCGGTAATGTCGCCGCCGGTCTCGGTCAGTGCCTTCTTGCAATCCATCATGCCGGCGCCGCTCTGCTCGCGCAGGTCCTTCACCGCTGCTGCCGTGATCTCGGCCATGTCTCTTGTCCTCTTGTGCTTCGGATATGGTTGCGGACGGGGAAAGGCTTGCGCCCTACCCCGCCCGTATTTCAGTTCAGCGACGCTCAGGCGTCGAGCTGACGCTCTTCCTCGGCGGCCGCTTCGTTCGCCATGGCTTCGTCAACTGCCGGAGCAGCCTCGGCGGCCGGCGTGAAGTCGATCGCTTCGACCGCCTCGGCGGCTGGCGCCGGCTCGATCGTCAGGGCTTCCTCAACCGGCGGCGCATCCATTGCGCCGACATCGACGCCACGGCGCGCTACCTGCTCGTTGCCGCCACGGGTCGCGGCGATCGCGATCGCCTCGCAGTAAAGGCGGATGGCGCGGCTGGCGTCGTCATTGGCGGGAACCGGGAACGCGATGCCGTCCGGCGACACGTTCGAATCGAGGATCGCGACGACGGGAATACCAAGAGTGTTGGCTTCCTTGATCGCCAGCTCTTCCTTGTTGGCGTCGATCACGAACATCACGTCCGGGATGCCGCCCATGTCGCGGATGCCGCCGAGCGACAGCTCGAGCTTATCCTTCTCGCGGGTGAGCTGAAGTACTTCCTTCTTGGTCAGGCCGTGCGTGTCGCCCGAAAGCTGCTCTTCCAGCGTCTTGAGACGCTTGATCGAGTTGGAGATGGTCTTCCAGTTGGTGAGCATGCCGCCCAGCCAGCGATGGTTGACGAAATGCTGGCCCGAACGGCGGGCCGCGTCGGCGACGGGCTCCTGCGCCTGGCGCTTGGTACCGACGAACAGCACCTTGCCGCCGGCCGCGACCGAGGCATTCACGAACTCGAGAGCGCGCGCGAACAGCGGCACGGTCTGCGAGAGATCGAGGATATGGACGCCGTTGCGGTCGCCAAAAATGTAAGGCTTCATCTTCGGGTTCCAGCGGTGGGTCTGGTGGCCGAAGTGCGCGCCCGTTTCGAGCAATTGCTGCATGGTGACGACTGGTGCCGCCATAAGTAGTTCCTTTCCGGTTGTGCCTCTGGGAAGCGAGTAATCCGGATTGCTCCGGACACCGGCGATGTGTGCTTCCCATGCGGTGTGAAGGCGCGCCCTCTACCGGACGGGCGATGTTAAATCAAGCGTTGACAATGGGAACGCTAAGAGAACATATAGTGATCACAACAGGAGCGTGGAACGGAACATGGCCTTTCCCGGTTATTCCGGCCGTATTCCTACCCGTGCAATCAGGGAGTTGGGCTATGATGACGGTTCTCGGTATTCTGGTTTTCGCCGGCGCCTTCGCTGCCGCGACTTCCGTATTCGCGTTCACGCTCGTGCCCGCGCTGCCGCGGATCATGGCCCTGTTTCGCGGCGAAGCCGATCCTGCTCATGCTACCGCGCCGATGCTGATTCTCAGTGATCGACGGCTTCGTGCCCGTGTTCGTCCGGTATTGGCGATTGCGGCTCGGCCACAGGCGCACCGCGCAGCCGCCTGACACGGCGGTAAGCGGCGATGCTGAAGGGCATTGTCGATAGATAGGCTACGCAGATGACGGACAGCGTGTGCCAGGGCGCCGAGATCAGCGCCGCGCCAAGGATCGCGACGATCACGATCGCCTCGAACCGGATATTGTTGCGCAGCTTGAGCGACGACCAGCTATAGGTCGCGAAGCTGGACACCATCAGGACGGCGACCAGCCCCACCCAGGGCGCGACCAGATAAGGCGAGCGCAGCCAAGGCAGATCGTTCCAGAAGGACAGATAGAGCGGCAGCATCGCCAGCCCAGCCCCTGCGGGCGCGGGAATGCCGGTCAGGAAGCCCGCTGATTTATGGGGTTGCTCGCTCACATCGATATTGGCGTTGAATCGCGCAAGTCGGAGCGCGCAGAACACCGCGAACACCAGGGCCACCAGCCAGCCGACCCGTGGTACCTCCTTGAGCGACCAGAGATAGACGATCAGCGCCGGCGACACGCCGAACGAGATCGCGTCGGACAGCGAATCAAGTTCAGCCCCGAACCGGCTCTCACCGCGCACCAGCCGGGCGACGCTGCCGTCGAGGCCGTCGAGCACGCCTGCGATCATGATCATCGTCACCGCCGTCTCCCAGTTTGCGGAGATGGCGAAACGAATTCCGGTCAGGCCGAAGCACAGGGCAAGCGCCGTAACTGCGTTGGGGGCCACGGCACGCAATGGCAAGCCGCGGGGCGTTCGCCTCGAAAGCGGGCGCCTCATCGTGGACTCCTCACTGCGCGATGCCGGTCGCAGCGCTCACGCCAGGGCGGCCGAGGATAGTCTCGCCCGCGACGCTGCGCTGACCAAGCGCGACTTGAGGCGCGATATCGTCGGGAAGATAGACGTCGACCCGGCTGCCGAAGCGGATCAGGCCGATGCGCTGGCCGGTCGCGACCATGTCGCCCGGCTTCACAAACCCAAGGATACGCCGTGCAACGAGGCCCGCAATCTGGGTAAAGCCGATGCGGCGTCCATCACGTCCCTCGACCACGATGTGCTGACGCTCATTCTCCTCGCTCGCCTTGTCGAGATCGGCGTTGAGGAACTTGCCCGAGATATAAACGACCTGGCGAACCGTGCCTGCAATCGGGGTGCGGTTTATATGCACATCGAACACCGACATGAAGATGGAGACGCGTACCAGCGGTGCATCGCCCAGCCCGTTCTCGCCAGCCAGTTCGCGCGGCACGGGCACGCGCTGGATCATCGTGATCAAACCGTCGGCGGGCGCGATGACCAGCCCCTCTCCCTGAGGAGTGACGCGTACGGGATCCCGGAAAAAAGACACGACCCACAGGGTCACGCCCACCAGCGGCCAGGCGACGAACCAACCGAACCACCAAAGGGCAAGCAGCGAGATCGCGCCCGCGATCAGAACATATTTGCGCCCTTCGGGGTGCATGTCCGGGAAACGCCATTTGATCGTCGGCGGCGCTTCTGGCGGTGTATCGTGTAAAGCCATCGGCGCGGTCTATCGGGTGCGACACCCCAAGACAATGATGCGTATGGCCCCCCAATAGGGATAGGTCGCGGTCGGTCGGCGCGAGAAGGTCGCCAAGACGATGTTGATCCGGGCGCACCTTCCTCCTAGACGCTGCCCAAACCCCTCTGGAAAGCGAGCATCGATGGCGAAGATCAAGGTGAAGACGCCTGTCGTGGAGATTGACGGCGACGAGATGACGCGGATCATCTGGCAATGGATTCGTGAGCGTCTGATCCTCCCCTATCTCGATATCGACCTCGAATATTATGACCTCGGCATCGCCAAGCGCGACGAGACGGATGACAAGATCACTGTCGACAGCGCGAAGGCGATCCAGAAATACGGCGTCGGCGTGAAGTGCGCGACGATCACGCCCGATGAGGCGCGCGTCGAGGAATTCGGCTTGAAGAAGATGTGGAAGTCGCCCAACGGCACGATCCGCAACATTCTGGGCGGCGTCGTGTTCCGCGAGCCGATCGTGATGAAGAACGTGCCCAGGCTGATCCCGGGCTGGACTCACCCGATCGTCGTCGGTCGCCACGCGTTCGGCGACCAGTATCGCGCGACCGATTACCGCGTCCCCGGCCCCGGCAAGCTGCGCCTGGTGTTCGAGGGCGATGATGGCACCGTGATCGACGAGGAAGTATTCCACTTCCCGTCCTCGGGCGTCGCGATGGCGATGTACAATCTCGACGATTCGATCCGCGATTTCGCCCGCGCCTCGATGCATTACGGCCTCAATCTCGGCTGGCCGGTCTATCTCTCGACCAAGAACACCATCCTCAAGGCCTATGACGGTCGCTTCAAGGATCTGTTCGCCGAAGTGTTCGAGAGCGAGTTCAAGGACCGCTTCAAGGAAGCCGGCATCGTCTATGAGCATCGCCTGATCGACGACATGGTCGCATCGGCGCTGAAATGGCATGGCGAGTTCGTCTGGGCCTGCAAGAATTACGATGGCGACGTTCAGTCGGACCAGGTCGCGCAGGGCTTCGGATCGCTCGGGCTGATGACCTCGGTGCTGCTCACGCCCGACGGCAAGACGGTCGAGGCCGAGGCGGCGCACGGCACCGTCACCCGCCACTTCCGCATGCACGAGCAGGGCAAGGCGACCTCGACCAACCCGATCGCGTCGATCTTCGCCTGGACCGGCGGCCTTAAATATCGCGGCAAGTTCGATGGCACGCCCGAGGTGACCGAGTTCGCCGAACTGCTCGAGAAGGTCTGCGTCGACACGGTCGAGAGCGGCAAGATGACCAAGGATCTCGCGATCCTGATCGGTCCGGACCAGCCCTGGATGACCACCGAGCAGTTCTTCGAGGAAGTTCGCATCAACCTCGAACACGCTATGGGCGCGTCGAAGTAACGAGACGCGTCGCTGAACGGAACGCCGTCCGCAGCACGTTGATCGTGTCGCGGGCGGCGTTTTGCGCTTGGTCCACGCGGCCTGACGCAGAAAATTGGCCGACTCGCGTGGCTAGCGTGCTGACAAATCGTTCCGGGGGTGGTTAAGTACCCCCATGGCGATAGGATTAGATAATAAGGGCTTCAGCGACGCCCTCGTGATTTTGGGGGCCGCTGGCCTCGTCATTCCGGCATTCGCGCGTTTGAAGATCAGCCCGGTCATCGGGTTCATCTTGGTTGGCTTGCTGGTCGGACCAGCGGGTCTCGGGGCGCTCGTCGGCGATTATCCCTGGCTCTATTACATCACGATTTCGGACGCGCATTCGATCGAGCCGTTTGCCGAATTCGGCATCATCCTGCTGCTCTTCTCGATCGGGCTGGAACTTTCGCTCAAGCGCCTCTGGTCGATGCGCACCCTGGTATTTGGTACTGGCGCCGCCGAGTTGATCGGCTCCGGTCTGATCATCGGCGTTGCGATTCATCTGACCGGGCTGAGCTGGGCCGGCTCGATCGGGCTCGGATTCGCGCTCGCCCTCTCCTCAACCGCGCTGGTCCTGCCAATCGCGGGCACGACCAGTCCCGTCGGGCGGTCGGCGTTCGCGATGCTGTTGTTCGAGGATCTGGCACTCGTCCCGATCATCTTCGTGCTGGCGGCGCTAGGCCCCGGCGCGGGCGATGGCTGGGGCCCGGTCGTGCGCGTGATCGGCGGCGGCGTGCTGACCATTGCCGCGATGTTCATCGGCGGCCGATTCGTCCTGCCACGGCTCTTCGCACAGGCCGCCCGGACCAAGAGCCCCGAATTGTTCCTCGCGGCGTCGTTGCTGGTAGTCATCGTCGCCAGCCTTGCGACCGCGGCAGTCGGCCTGTCGCCGATCGTCGGCGCCCTGCTCGCCGGTGTGCTGATCGCGGAGACCGACTATCACAGCGAAGTCGAGGTGATGACCGCGCCGTTCAAGGGCCTCGCACTCGGCGTGTTTCTGATCACGGTCGGCATGAGCCTCGACCTGGGCTCGATTCTGGAGAACTGGCCGGCATTGACCGCGGCGATCGTCGCCGTGGTGGCGGTAAAGGCGCTGGTCACCTTCGGTCTGCTCAAGCTTGCCGGGATCCGCAATGGCGTCGCGGCGGAGACTGGCCTGTTGATGGGTAGCCCGTCCGAAACGACACTGATCGTGCTCGGTACGGCAGCGGCGGCGGGCCTGATCCTGCCCGCGACAGCAAGCTTCTGGCAGACCGTTACTGCGATCGGGCTGACCATCACCCCCCTGCTCGCTTGGCTCGGGCAGAAGGTCGCACGCCGGATCGAACTGCGCGCTGGCGGCGACGCGCCCGAGACCGAGATATCCGCCGACGGCCCCGGCACGGTCGTGATCGGGTTCGGCCGCGTCGGGCGAATGGTGGCGGACATGCTCAAGGTTCATGACCAGCCCTTCATCGCGGTGGAGGCCGATATCGACGCGGTCAAGGCAGCACGCGCTGAAGGATATCCCGTCATCTTCGGCGATGTCGCGCGCTCGGACCTGGTCGATCGTCTCAATCTCGGTCGTGCCAAGGCGCTGATCCTGACGATGGACGATCCAGTGCTGTCGGTGCAGCTTACGCGACGGGTCCGAGCCTGGGTCCCCAACCTCACCATCGTCACCCGCGCGCGCGATACCGCGCATGCCGCCGAGCTCTATCGCGCCGGGGCAACCGACGCAGTGCCTGAAACCCTGGAAAGCTCGCTGCAATTGTCCGAGGCGCTGCTGGTCGACCTCGGCATCGCAGTCGGCCCGGTGATCGCCTCGATCCATGAAAAGCGCGATGAACTGCGCAAGGAGATCAAGGAAGCAGCCGATATGGTGCGGGAGCCACGCCTGCGCCGCGCTCGCAAGGCCGTGGTGGAAAGCTGAGCGATCACCCCTGACTCGCGGTTCCGGCCACGACGTACAGGGTGACCAGCAATCCGGCCAGCACCGCGCCGGGCCGATGACTGCCAGTGCGGCTCCAGCCAAAGGTCATGATTGCGGCGACGGCCGCCAGCACCGGGACGAACTGGATCGCGATGACGGTGGTCAGCGGATCGAAGCTCGTCACCAGTGTGCCGGTCGCGAAGAAGGCGCCATAGACGGTGCCAAGCAGCACGACGAACCCGCCACACAGCACAAATATGGCCGAGGCATATCGTACCAGGACCTTGTCGCGCATGACCGTCAGCGATGCCATTATCCGGCCGGTCATCAGGAAGGCCAGCGTGATCGGCACGACGTAGATCAGCGCGATCAGCCATTGCCGGGTGCTTGGGGGCTTGACCGCCACGACCCAGAACCGAAGGTCGGTCAGCAGGACGCGCTGCATCAAGGCCAGGACCAGATAGACGGCCAGCGTTACCGTCAGCGCGATCAGGATCGTCTTCAGCCAATCGGTCTGCCTCATCGCGACAAGACCGCGCCGCCCGAACAGCCAGGTGAGGCCCGACCCGACCAGCGCCCAAGCCGCAACCTGAGTCGTCACCGTCTGGGGAAGGAACGCCGTGGGAGGCACCAGCAGGAAGATGGCGATAAAGACCGGGAAGAAGGTCAACATGGGCAGACCGGCGGCGATCCCCGCCCTGCGCCACCACCGAGCATCCCGCCCAGGCCCGGCCGCGGCGGCGGCGCCCCGCAACGACGCGAAGAACGGCGACGCCAGCAACAGATCGAACAGTCCTAGAACCAGCGGCACGAAACCGAGCAGGCCGATGCCGGTGCCGACCTCCTTCCAGAACCATATCTGGTCGCCGGCCGGAACCGGCTTGCCTCCGGCGAGCGTGCGGGCGAACCAGTCGGTCGCGGCGCCGATCGCCGCCGGCGAAAGATGATCGCCCGGATGCGTCGTCCGGGGCTGCACCAGATATCGCGCCGTACCCGCGGGGATCGAGCCATAGAGCCTTCCGACCTGCACCGTGTCGGTCGTGCCGAACAGCTGCTTCAGCTTGGCGCTTTGCCCGACATCCATCGCACGCCCGGCACCCCACATCAGTTGCGAGAATTCATCGTAGTGACTGTACACCAAGCCGAGATTGCGTGGCCAGGCCGGCGTGCCATCCTTCGCATAGGGCGCGCCGGTGGACGATCCTTCGAGCACGATCGCGCGATAGGCATCGGGCATTACCGCCGCGGCGGCGAGCACGGTCCAGCCGCCCATGCTGTGGCCCTCGAGCCCGACCTGCGCCTTGTCCACAAAAGGTAAAGACCGGAGATAGGCAAGCCCATCCGGCCCGCCAAAGCCATTCGAAAAGGCCTTGCCGCCGCTATAGCCATGCCCGGTCTGGTCCATCGCCAGCACGACATACCCTCGACGCGCGAACTCGATCGCAAAGCCATCCTGCATCTCGCGCGAATTGATATAGCCATGCACCGCCAGGACGCCGGGCGCCGGTGTCGCCGGGCTTGCATTGGCCGGCACGTAAAGCAGCGCGCTCATCTCGGTGCCATCGGCGCCTCTGAAGCGGATATCGCTTACTCGCGTCCCGCCAGAGGTCTGGATCGCGCTGGCGAGGAGCGCTCCGCCCAGGATCATAGCGAGACCGATCGCCGCCAGCATCCAGCGTGGCCAGCGGCGGACCGCTGCGGATGGTTCGAGCTCGGCCGAATCCTGCTGCTGGCTGTCCATCGCATCCCTCCCCTTCGGGCGCGGTCGCACGGCGCCGACGCTCTCCTGCGCCGTCATGCGCCACCGGGTGAACGCTGTCGAGACGGTGTCAAAACCAACCGCACCCTTCTAAGAGGTGCGCATGTGTGTCCTAGCTTTTGCGTGGCAAGCGCATCCCCGCTGGCAGCTGTTGCTCGCCGGCAACCGCGACGAACTCCATGCCCGGCCGGCGCAGCCGCTGGAGCGGTGGACGGGGCCCGAGCATCTGCTCGCCGGACGCGATCTCCAGTCCGGCGGGACGTGGCTGGGCGTGTCCGAGCAGGGCCGGATGGCCGTCGTCACCAATCTGCGTGGCTTCGGCGCCCCAATGCCCGGCCTCGCTTCACGCGGTGCGCTGGTGACGGACTATCTGGCGGGGGTCGGCGCATATGCCGATCCGCCCGCGGTCGATCTCGCCGCCTTCAACCCAGTCAATCTGATCGTGGCGGACCAGCATGGTGCGCATTTCCTGTCGAACCGGCCGGACGTCACGCGAAGCACCCTCGCCTCTGGCCTGTATGGCCTGTCCAACGGCACGCTCGATGAGCCATGGCCCAAGACGATGCGGCTGAAATCATGTCTGCTCGACTGGATCACCGGCGATGCGACCGACCCCGAGCTGCTGTTCGGTGCGCTGCACGAACAGGTGCTGCCCGACATCGGTCTTGAACCGCGCACGCCTTCCGAGGTGCCGCAGGAACCGCTTCAGTCGCCGATCTTCATCCGCAACCCGGTTTATGGCACGCGGTGCAGCACAGTGGTGGCGATCGACATGCGGCGCCGCGGAGTCATCATGGAGCGGCGTTTTGCACCGGATGGCAACGAGACGGGCCGGACGAGCCTGACCTTTCACTGGCCAGAATGATCCGGTGGTTCAGGCCGTGGCCGGATTCTCAGCCAGCGCCGCCTTGATTGCCTCGATGGCTTCCGCGCCCTTCGACCCGTCTGGCCCGCCGCCCTGCGCCATATCGGGCCGGCCGCCACCGCCCTGCCCGCCCAGCACGGCAACGGCACGGCGAAGCAGGTCGACGGCGCTGTAGCTACCGACCAGATCGTCGGTCACGCCGACTGCGATCGACGCGCGCCCTTCATTGACCGCGACCATCACCGCAACACCGGAGCCGATCCGCTGCTTGGTTTCGTCGACCGCGCCACGGAGCCCCTTGGCGTCGAAGTCCTGGACGACCTGGCCGACGAAGTTCACCCCGCCGATCTGCTCGGGGCCGGCTGTGGTGGCCGAACCACCACCCAACGCCAGCGCCTTCTTTGCTTCGGCCAGCTCCCGCTCCAGCCGCTTCCGGTCCTCGACCAGCGCCGCGACACGCGCCGGCACCTCGTCGGGCGACGCCTTCAGCGTGGCGGCCGCCTCGCGCAATTTCTCGTCCCGGCCAGTAAACCACTGGCGCGCCGCCTCACCGGTCAGCGCTTCGATACGCCGGATGCCGCTCGATACCGCGCTCTCGCCGACGACCTTGAACAGGCCGATGTCGCCGAGCTGCTTCACATGCGTGCCGCCACATAGTTCTAGCGAATACGTCTTGTCGCCTTCGCGGCCCATCGACACCACGCGGACCTCGTCGCCATATTTCTCGCCGAACAAGGCCATCGCCCCCTCGTTGATCGCCTCTTCCGGCGTCATCAGGCGCGTCGAGACCTCGCCATTCTCGCGGATATGGCGGTTCACATCTGCTTCGACTTCGGAAATCCCGATCGGATCGATCGCCGTCGGCTGTGAGAAGTCGAACCGCAGGCGATCGGGTGCGACGAGACTGCCCTTCTGCGCGACGTGCAGGCCGAGCCGCTGGCGCAGCGCCTCGTGCAGCAGGTGAGTTGCCGAATGATTGGCGCGGATCGCACCACGGCGGCCATGGTCGACCGTCAGCCGCACGGCATCGCCCACCGCGATATCTCCGGCCTCGACATAGAGCCGGTGCGCCCAGAGCCTGCCGAGATGCTTCTGCGTATCCTGGATCGAGCCGCGCAGGCCCTTCTCGCTCGAGATCGATCCGGCATCGCCAACCTGGCCGCCGCTCTCGCCATAGAAGGGCGTCTGGTTGACGACGAGGTCGACCGTGTCCCCCGGCGCCGCGCGATCGACTCGCTGGCCGTCCTTGATCAACGCCAGCACCTGGCCTTCGCCATCCTCCGCCGAATAGCCGAGGAATTCGGTCCCGCCGGTTTCCTCGGCAATGTCGAACCAGATATCGTCCGATGCACGGTCGCCGGAACCCTTCCAGGCAGCGCGGGCCGCGCGCTTCTGCTCGGCCATCGCGGTATCGAAGCCGCTCCGGTCCACGCCGAAGCCCTGTGCCCGCAGCGCGTCCTCGGTCAGGTCATAAGGGAAGCCGAACGTGTCGTAGAGCTTGAACGCGGTTTCACCAGCGAGCGTCGCGCCGGGCGCCATGCCGGCGGTCGCCTCGTCGAGAAGGCGCAGGCCGTTGGTCAGCGTGCGGCGGAACTGAGTTTCCTCTTGCAGCAAGGTCGCCTCGATCGAGGCCTGTGCGCGCAGCAGTTCGGGATAGGCGGCGCCCATCTCGGTCACCAACGACGGCACCAGCCGGTGCATCAAGGGCTCCTGGGCGCCCAGCAGATGGGCATGCCGCATCGCGCGGCGCATGATCCGGCGCAGCACATAGCCGCGGCCCTCGTTCGCCGGCAGTACGCCGTCGGCGACGAGGAAGCCCGAGGCGCGCAGGTGATCGGCGATCACCCGGTGGCTTGCCTGGGTGTCGCCGGTGCTCGGCGTACGGGTCAGCGCGCTCGATTCGGCGATCAGCGCCTTGAACGTGTCGGTGTCGTAATTGTCGTGCACGCCCTGCAGCACCGCCGCGACGCGCTCCAGCCCCATGCCGGTGTCGATCGACGGGCGCGGCAGGTTGGTGCGCGTGCCGTCGGCCGACTGCTCGAACTGCATGAAGACGAGGTTCCAGATCTCGACGAACCGATCGCCATCCTCGTCCGGGCTGCCGGGAGGGCCGCCGGGGATATGGTCGCCATGATCGTAGAAAATCTCGGAACAGGGGCCGCACGGGCCGGTATCGCCCATCGACCAGAAATTGTCGGAAGTCGCGATGCGGATGATCCGGCTCTCGGGCAGGCCAGCGATCTTGCGCCAGAGGTCGTACGCCTCGTCATCGGTATGATAGACGGTGACGGTCAACCGGTCGCCCGATATGCCCCATTCCTTGGTGATCAAATTCCAGGCGAGCGAGATCGCGCGTTCCTTGAAATAGTCGCCGAACGAGAAATTGCCGAGCATTTCGAAGAAAGTGTGGTGCCGCGCGGTGTAGCCGACATTGTCGAGATCGTTGTGCTTGCCGCCCGCCCGCACACATTTCTGCGAGGAGGTCGCGGTGACATAAGGCCGCGTTTCCAGGCCGGTGAACACGTTCTTGAACGGCACCATTCCGGCGTTGACGAACATCAGGGTCGGATCGTTGTGCGGCACCAGTGGCGCGGATGCGACGCGGGCGTGCCCCTCGGCTTCGAAATAGTCGAGGAAGGATCGGCGGATGTCGTTGGTCGATGTCATGCTGGCGACTTAGGCGAGCGTGACGCGCTTCTCAAGCAGATCACGGTGGTAGGGCGGCGACAGATCGCATAGCCTGACGGAATCGGGGCTGGACGGGGCAACAGATGCGCGCGTGGATATTCCTGCCATTGGCGGCTCTTCTGCCGGCCAGCGTGAGCGATGGCGCCGCCCCATTGCCCCTGTCCGTCCTGCTCGCCGGCGTAAGCATATGCGGGGACGACGCCCCCGCCCCGGCAAAGGCGGCCGACCTGCTGCCCGGTTATGGCGGCGGGGGTTTCACCATCGCGACCGCCAATCCCGAGGCGCAGGCCTATTTCTCCAATGGCATGCAACTCTCCCAGGCCTTTGCGCACAAGGCCGCGACCGCTGCCTTCGCGCGCGCGGTGGAGCTCGATCCGTCCTGCGCGATGTGCTTGTGGGGCGCGGCATGGAGCGATGGACCCACGATCAACTACGGAATCGACAAGGCGAAGGCGACCGAGGCGGCGGGGAAGGTCGCCGCGGCCGAGCGGCTGCTCACTTCCTCATCGCCCGCGAAGGAGCGCGATCTCATCGGCGCGCTGAAGCTGCGCTACCGCAACGACACGCTCGACAATAGCGGCTTTGCGAAGGCGATGGATGCGCTGGCCGTCCGCTATCCCGATGACGATGCGATTGCGACGATCGCCGCCGATGCGTGGATGATTCCGGCGGCGGATAGCGGGTCGATGAAAACCCTTCCGCGCGCCGTCGCGCTGCTCGAAGGCGCGCTGAACCGCAGTCCCGATTATACGCCGGCGATCCATTTCTACATCCACGTTACCGAGATGAGCGGTTTCCCGGCACGCGCCGAGCGTTTCGCCGACGCGCTGCAGGGTCTGGCACCGAAGGCGAGCCACCTCACCCACATGCCGTCGCATACCTATTATTGGGTCGGGCGCTATCAGGATGCGGCCGACGCCAATGTCAGCGCGGTCGCGATCGACGTCGAGAATGCGAAGCGCCAGGGCCTGCCGCAACCGGGCGGCGAGTGGCAGCTCGCCTATCATGCGCATAATGTGCAGTTCGGTGTTGGTGGCGCGCTGATGTCGGGCGATGCGGCCGATGCCCTCGCGCTCAGCAGGCCGATGCTCGAGGCCGCGTCTCGCCATCCCAACGCGGCCCGATCCTTCATCCAGATGGCGATGGGCACTGCCTATGCCGCGCAAGGGCGCTTCGCTGATCCGAAGGATGTGCTGGCGCTGCCCGATCCCGGCGAGAAGCTGAAATTCGCGCAAGCCTATCGGCATTATGCGCGCGGCGAGGCGCAGGCCCGGCTCGGTAACGTCGCGGGAATCCGGGCAGAGATCGCGGCAATCCCCGACCGCGTCGGCACGCCGAAGAAAAGCGATTTCACCGCCCATGCCACTCAGCTGATGCGCATCGCCCGGCTCGTGCTCGAAGGTCGGGCCGCGATGGTCGAGGGCAAGCCGATGCTTGCGGCCAAAGCGTTCGAGAGGGCAGCGAAGCTCGACGAATCCAGCCTGATGCGCAATTTCAACGATCCGCCGGTCTGGTGGTATCCCCCGCGCCGAAGCTACGCCGCCGCGCTGCTGGTTGCGGGGAAACCCAAGGAAGCGTTAAAGCAGACCGGCCTCGTCCTCGCGCGGCGATTGAACGATCCACTGACCCTGTCGGTACGAGCGGAAGCCGAGGCGGCGCTTGGCATGGCCGATGCGGCGGCAAAGGATCGGGCGCTGGCCGAGCGCGGCTGGCGTGGCGACAAGGCAGGGCTTTCGGCCAGGCTCGCCTGACGCGCTATCCGAAAGGCTGGTCGATCGAAGGCGGCGGCTGCGAGAACCACTTCGGCCCGGCCTCGGTCATGTGGAAACAATCCTCCAGCCGCACGCCGAATTTGCCGGGCAGATAGAGGCCGGGTTCGTCGGAGAAACACATGCCCGGGGCAAGCGGCGTGGTCTCGCCATGGACGAGGTTGACCGGCTCGTGCCCATCGAGCCCGATGCCGTGGCCGGTACGGTGCGACAGGCCCGGCAGCTTGTAGCGCGGGCCGTAGCCAAGACTTTCGTAGAGGCGGCGCACCGCATCGTCGACGCTGCCCGCCGCCGCGCCAAGCTTCGCCGCGGCGAAGGCGGTGGCCTGCCCCTGATGGACATGATCCCACACCGTGCGCTGCTCGGCATTCGCAGTGCCGAACACGAAGGTGCGCGAGACGTCTGACTGATAGCCCTGCACCGTGCAGCCGCAGTCCATCAGCACCACCTGGCCATCGGCCACGACCTGCGGCGCGCGGCTGCCATGCGGATACGCCGCCGCTTCGCCGATCAGGATCAGTGAGAATTCCGGATCGCCGCCGAGCTTCTCGGTCGCCGCGTTCATCAGCGCGCCGATATCGGCCGGCTTCATGCCCTTCTCGATTCGGGAATGAGTCCAGCGATAGGCCGCGATCGTCACGTCGGTCGCTGCCTGCATCAGCGCGATCTCGGGCGCGGTCTTGATCATACGGCAGCCGCGCACGACCGGATTGGCGGAAACGAGCTTTGCGCCGGGTAATGCCTTGGCCAGGCCATTCACCGCGAAATAGCGCAGGGTCTCCTCGATACCGATCGGCCGCGCAGCAAGCTTGCGGTCCTTGAGGAAGCCGGCGACCACCCTCAACGGGTCCTCATCCTCCTGCCACACCCGCACTTCCGCCGGCACGCCAAGCGTCTGGCGCACCGATGGCTCCTCGAAGAACGGCGTGACGATGCAGGGTTCTCCCTCGACCGGCAGGATCGCGGCGGTGAGCCTTTCGCTGCGACCCCAGCGCACGCCCGTGAAATAGATCAGCGAGGATCCCGGCTCGATCAGCACCGCACCGATGCCGTTCGCCTTCATCAACCCCTGAGCGCGGGCG
>Ga0247737_1000055_pt1 | contig 29735 bp, 17 predicted proteins | sample UWRJL028104C2_FD_180937 | JGI IMG/M metagenome (GOLD analysis project Ga0247737, IMG submission 180937) | Plant litter microbial communities from Arlington Agricultural Research Station in Wisconsin, United States - UWRJ-L028-104C-2 | ecosystem: Environmental > Terrestrial > Plant litter >...
GAGGGCCGCTCGTGCGCGTCATCGAACATCAGGCCCACGCTCCCGGTCATGCGGCACTTCTGATCGAGGAGCCGGGCGTGCTCGTCGCCGGAGACATGCTCTCGGATGCGCTCATCCCGATGCTCAATGTCATGGCACCGGACCCGATCGGCGACTATCTCGACGCGCTCGACCTGCTCGAGCAGGCGGCAGCGGCCGTGCAGGTCGTCATTCCGGGACATGGGGCGGTCGGGTTCGGGGATGACGTCGCGGAGCGGATCGCACTCGATCGGGCGTACCTGATCGCTCTGCGCGACGGTCGGGATGTCCGCGACCCGCGGCTCGGGCCGACGGTAAAGCCGGGGTGGGAATGGGTCGGCGAGCTGCACGCCGCGCAGCGTGAGCGGTTGTCGCGAACAGACTGACCTGGCGTGAGCGCGAGGTGGTGCGCACCTGGTACCCGGATCGATGGATCACCCGGGTCGGGATTACGGTATCGCCAGAATTCCGCGCAGGATCAGGTCGCGGAGCCTCCGGATGGCGGCCGCCGCGCGATCCGCAGGCATGCTGGCAAGGGCCGTCATGGCCATCATCCCGACACGAACGTCCTCCGCGCGTCCCTCCCGTTCTCGCGGGCATCCGACGCTCATAGACTCGCCGAAACAGCATCCACGATGGGGCAAAGTGGCACTCGTAAACCAGGCTCCCTGAGCCCACCGAGCTCGCCAGCCGCTCAGTTGTACTCGGTAATCGTCGGCAACGCTGGGCATCATGGGCGCGGGCGAGGTGTGTCAGGCGCGCTTTGCCAGCGCGACGTATCCTCCAAGCGCGATCATCATGGCGCCGCCGGCGATGGCGAGGCGTTCGCGCCGGCGGGGTGAGCGAGCAAACCAGGCCCCCGCAAATCCGGACGCTAGGGCCCACACGCTGTCGGAGAACATGGCCAGCAGCCAGAAGATCACGGCGAATACGACCAGTTGGAGAGGCACAGCGCCGGCAGCGGGATCGACGAACTGCGGGAATACCGCCGTGCAGATCGCCAGGGTCTTCGGGTTCGTGACGCCGACCACGAACGACTGTCCGAGTTCTGCCAGGGCACCCCGCCGAGCTCTGGACGACTGCTGGCCGTCGACCCTTCGGTGCCGGATCGCCTGCACGCCGAGATAGACGAGATAGCCCGCACCAGCGATCTTGATCACCCAAAACGCCACCTCCGATGCGGTGATCAGGGCGCCAACACCGAAGGCGACCGCGAGGGCGAGCACAAGCAGTCCGAGGTCCGCTCCGAGAACGGTCAGGATGCCGATGCGGCGTCCGCGGGCGATCGATCGGCCCACGATAAACAGCACGCTTGGTCCGGGGATAGCAACCAGCACGGCTGCGGCAGCGATGAAGGCGAGCAGGGTGGTCGGCGAGGGCATGAGGCAAGTATTCCAGCTGTGGATCGCGCTCGATCGGGCGTACCTGATCGCTCTGCGCGACGGTCGGGATGTCCGCGACCCGCGGCTTGGGCCGGCGGTAAAGCCGGGGTGGGAATGGGTCGGCGAGCTGCACGCCGCGCAGCGTGAGCGGTTCAGGCGCGGTGGCTGAGGCGTGCTCTCGACTCGAGTGCGGGAGTGAGCACGGTGTCGTCGAGCCAGTCGAACATCTCCTGGTGCAGGCGGGACATGGCGCCGACGTGACAGTGCTCGCCCGCTCCCTCCGAGTCCGACAGGGTCGTCAGCGTCGCAGGACCCCCGATCGCGGCGGCGACCTGTTGTGGTTGGCCCTTGAAGAAGGCGTCGTTATCGGCGTCGAGAATCAGCGTGGGGCAGGTGATGGAGCCCGCGACATCGGCGATCGTGTAGTCCTTCGTCATCCGGATGTACTGGGCCGGTGACTCCACCCCCATCACCCACAGCCCGTTGTTGATGGCCCATCGAATCCGCGTGCTTCGGCGCGCGAGCATCCGGATGACGCGGTTGGCGGCACGGTCGTTCTTCTCGTCGATCCACTTCTTCAGAAACCCCGGCAGCGCGGCCGCGAACGCCCCGTAGAAATCGAAGACCCCGTCGTTGAGCACGATCGCTGCGACCCGGCGGTCGAACGCCGCCGCGCGCGCCACCAGATAACCGCCCAGGCTGTAGCCGAAGAGGATGATCTGGTCTGGTGCGATCTCGCTCCGGGTGAGAGCGAAATCGATGACCGGCGAGATGACGGCTTCCCAGTCCGGCCGGAATACGAGGCCCTGCTCACGGAGCGCGGCGCCCTGGCCGGGACCGTCGAATGCCAGCACGTTGTAACCGCGGCGGAGAGCGGCCGCCGCCACGGCGAAGTATGACTCCTCGAGGGTCGAGTCGTAGCCGTTGTTGTAGATGATCGTCGGGCGTGGTTCGCCGCTCGCATCGACCAGGAAGAGGTACCCGGGAAGTGTGGTGCCCTCGTAGGGGATCGCGACAGGCTCGACGGGAGTGTCGAACAGGCGTGCGGCAGCTGCGAAGCTGTCGCGGGATGCCGAGGAGATGGCTTTGACGACCGGATCGCCGGTCGGCGATTCGCGGCGGAAGAACTCCGAGGTCCGATAGTAGTTCGATGCGCGGAGAAACGCCTCGCGCGCACTCACGCGGTGCCCCGCGGCGAGTTGACGTTCGGCAAGGTCATTGACCCTATCGGCGGTCGCCCTCCAGCTCGTGAGCCAGGACGATTCGTCCTTGTTCTTGATCGCGGCGGCGGTCGCCAGCACCTCGCCGAGTTCGGCGCCACCGTAGGAGGCGAAACCGGTCGTCCGCAGGGTCTCGAATGAGAAGGATTCGTCGGCGAAGAGGAACTTCATGATTGCTGCTCCGTGACTGTCGGTGCGTCGATGCGATCGCGCAGGTGGGGGAGCACCACCATACGTCCGATTGCGTTACGACGCAACGGTTGCGTTCCGACGTAGAATGGCTGCATGACGACACCCCTCCGCCCCGATGAGCCACGACCGAAGAAGCCGGCGGGCGCCGCGGTGTTGCAGGCCGACGTCACCGACGCGATCGTCGATGCGGCGTTCGCAGAACTGGCGTCCGCAGGATATGGGCGGATGTCGTTGGAGGCGATCGCGAAGCGGGCGGGCGTCGGCAAGACGGCGATCTACCGGCGCTGGTCGTCCAAGCAGGAACTCGTCGTCTCGATCGTCACGACTGTCGCCCTGGCGGCCCTCGATCTGCCACACGGGGCGACGCTGCGGGAGGATCTGCTCGAGTATCTCTCGGACGCCGAGCGTGCCTTGACCCATCCCCTGGCCGGTGCGATCATCCCGGACCTGCTCGCGGAGAGCTCCCGAAATGGGGGACTGGCCGAGGCGTTGCTTGCTGCTGTTCGCGACCCGCGGCGCCGTAAGGCTGCTGGCCTGGTGGACCGGGCGATCGAGCGAGGCGAACTGCGCGCGGACATCGACGTGCAACTGGCGCTCGATATCATCGCCGGCCCGCTGTACTGGCGCCTCGCCGTGGTTCGTGAACCGCGGTCACCGGATTACCTCTCGCGCCTGACCGATGCGATCATCGCTGCGCTCGAATCGATGTGAGGGGAGTGCGCGGTGCCTCGTAGCCGCGAGCCGTCGCCCTGCCGTGCGTTCTACTGGGAACTGCGGTATCCGTTTTCACCGTATTGGTCATCTCCGAGGCCGTGCGGTGTCCTGACCGGGTATCGCAGGAGCGGTGGGGCGAGGTTAGTGTCAAGGGCATGGATCAGCGTCAGGAGCTTCGCGACTTCCTGGTGTCGCGCCGTGGGCGGCTCGACCCTGCAGGGGCGGGCGTGACTGACGGCACCGCGCGTCGCGTACCAGGACTTCGCCGCGGTGAGGTCGCCGCCATCGCCGGTGTGAGCGTGGAGTATTACTCTCGCTTGGAGCGCGGCGCGATCGTTAACGCGTCCACATCCGTCGTTGAGAGCGTCGCGCGTGCGCTGCAGCTCAGTGATGCCGAACGCGCGTACTTGTATCGGATGGTCGACTCAGGCTCGGCTGCGTCCGGGAAGCCCGTTCCGCGACGGCCGGGCGGCAGGTGGGTTCCGCGTGCGGGGTTGCAATGGGTATTGGACTCGATCACTGAGGCGCCAGCGCTCGTTGGGAACGGGCGGCTGGATCTCATGGCTGGTAACAGGTTGGGTCGCGCGTTCTACGCCGACATGCTGCGTACCACTATCCGACCAGCGAACTTTGCCCGTTATCAGTTTCTCGAGCCGAGCTCGCGGGACTTCTACCCGGAGTGGGACGTCATGGCCGACATGACGGTTTCCAGCCTTCGGGCGGAGGCTGGACGGGACTCGAGCAACAAGCAGCTCCACGACCTGGTGGGCGAGTTGTCGACCCGAAGTGAGGAGTTCCGAACTCGGTGGGCGCGGCATGATGTGCACAAGCACACCGCCGGCGTCAAACGCTTCAACCACCACATCGTGGGGGAGTTGGAGCTTCGCTATGAGTTGATGGAGCTGGCTGCCGAAGACCCCGGCGTCGCAATGACTGTATACAGCTCGGAGCCGGGTTCGGCGTCGGCGGAGCGCATGCAGTTGCTCGCCTCCTGGGCGGCGTCTGAGGATGCGGAACTGTCGGGCCAGGCGCCGTTTATGGAGACTGCACGCTGAGGGGTGCCCTGCCCGGGAGTGTCTAGACCGGGCGTTCCGCGCCGGCAGCCGCGCGGGGTTACCTGAAGGCATGACAGGACCGCGTCGCGACCACGGTGTGGGAAGCCGAGCCTCCGAAGCCGACATGCTCGGCGTTGGTCCAGCGCCGATTCTTGTCGTGGTGCTGGCGATGCTGACCCTGTTCGGGCCTATCTCGATGGACCTCTACTTGCCGGTGCTGCCGAGCCTTGCGGCGGATCTTCACGCGACGACCTCTGCCGCGCAGCTCACCATGACGACGTGTCTGCTGGGACTTGCTACAGGGCAGATCGTCGCCGGTCCCATTTCCGATCGCTTCGGGCGCCGGGGGCCACTTCTTGTCGGGGTGCTGTTATTCATCCTCACGTCAGCGCTGTGCGCGCTGAGCGCGTCGATCGTAATGCTGGTTGTGTTCCGGTTCGTGCAGGGCCTCGCTGGGGCTGTGGGCCTCGTGATCGCGCAGGCTGCCGGGCGCGATGTCTACACCGGGACTCGGCTGACCCGCTACTACGGACGCATCGTCGTCCTGTCGGGGCTTGCCGCGGTCGCCGCCCCGGTAATCGGTGGGCAGCTCGCCGCTGTCCTCGACTGGCGCGGCCTCTTCGCCGTACTTGCAGCCACCGGTGTTGTGATCCTCGTGGCCGTGCTCGTCGGATTCAGGGAGACGCTGCCGGTGTCCGGGCGCACCGCGGGTGGCCTCCGGCACACCGCCTCCCACGTCCGAATCCTCGTCACCGATCGACTGTTCCTCGGCGCTACTGTCGCCAGTTCCCTCACTTCGGCCGCCTACTTCGGCTATCTCGGTGCTGCGTCGTTCGTGCTGCAGGACATTTACTCACTGCCGCCGGCGGCGTTCTCGCTTGTCTTCGGGCTGAACGCCTTTGCGTTCGCTCTCTTCGGATTTCTTGCCGGTCGCCTGGCCGAGTGGTGGACCGAGCGCGGCGTGTTTGCCGCAGGGCTTGGGATCATCGTCGCGGGAGCGATCGCTCTTCTCGCGGCCGCCGTGTTCGCGTTGCCGTTGCCGGCGACAGTTGGGGCGTTCGTCGCGATCGCCGCCGGCGCCGCAGCGGTGTCGCCTCCGTCGACATCGCTCGCGCTGGTCGATTACCCGCAATTCGCCGGGACTGCATCCTCAATCCTTGGCGTCGCGCGGTTCACCGCCGGAGCCGCAGCCGCTCCCCTCGTAGGGCTCGGCGGTTCCCGCGACATGATCCCGCTTGGTCTCGTCGCGGTGGGGAGCACGGTCGGCGCCGTCATCGTCTACCGTCTCATGGTCCGCCAACGGGCCACCAAACCGCCTTGGGCACCACGGATGCCCCTGGCTGGTGTGCTGGCCAACCTCAGCGCCAACGCCGAGCGGGCACTCGACGCAGCGGGCATCCGCGCCGACACTAACAGCCGAGAGAACCAGGCGCGCAGAAGTCGAGGGTCAGGGGAAGTTGTGTCGCCAGGGATCGCGAGGCGGGGTTGTCGCTGAGGGTACCGCTCTGTTCGCGACCATCGATCGTGATGGTGATTCGTGTGGATGTGGGGGAGTAGGCACGGTCGTCCTATCCCGCTCTGATTGCAGAAAGTGCAGTCAGAACAATCTGAACTGGGTAACCTAGTTATCCGTTTCCCGGCTATGGGTCGAGCTGGGCTGGGATTCCCAGGTTGACTTGGAGCCGCAAAATCTGTCTGCGCGTCTGAGATCCCCGCTAAGCGGCGGCTTGGATCGGTTCGATGAAATTGCCCTCCCGGGCCTTCAGGCAGGCGAATCGCGCGCCTTCTCTGACCGCGGCCGCCGGAGCCGAGACTAAGCGCAGCGCCCGCGTCGGTTCACGAATACGATGAGGCAACGGTGCGTAGCGTCGAACGGAGTCGAGGAGTCCGATGGCCCAAACACGAATGCCTATAGCCAGTCGTAGGGCGCTCGAAGCGCTCATTGCAGTTTCCAGGTCCCGTGGTTACAGCGATGATTTTGTCGTCCTACTCCTTCAGGAGATGAACGAAGTTCTCAACGAATCACAGCCAGTGCCGCCAGCCAAAGAGAGTCTGTCCTCGGCGCGGTCCAAGACTCCAACCTCGAACGGATAGCTCCTCCTACTGGGGTCAATTGGTGGCGATTCGCAGAACACGCTGATTCCTGGCCGAACTACCGCGCTCGTTAGATGGCTGGCCGAGGCTCGTGTCGTGCGGGGCCATCGTCCCAAACCCTCTCGATTTCGACAGTCAGTTCAACTCGTGTCTCCCCGGAGACGCCGCGGGAAATCGCCACTTCGAGGTCTGAGTGCAGGAACACGGCCCATGAGTCGGCGGGAGATTCGCCCGAAGGGTGCAATATTGACGCAGCCCATGATCGGAGAACGAGTGGTTCGGGTTCAACCGACGGCGCCCGTGAGCGATTGGCTTTATTCGGTGGCAGAGGTTCTCCCTCTTGCTCATCGGGCTATGCCTCCTTACACACTCGGTGAGGCAGTCGCTGAATATGGCGCCTACGCTCAAGCCACCCCGGCATCCGGCTGGAACTCTCCCCAGGCGAATAACAATCGTGACTCACTGCGGAGCGAGGTTGGGAGGCAGGCGGAGGCTGTTGGAGAGAGGCTTGGAACGCTCGTGATTCCATTGCTCGAAATCTTCGGGAAGGACTCTAGCGCTGACGCGGTCGTCTCGGCAGCTGCTCGGTTCGCAGAGGTCTGGTGCTCGGAAACCGCCCGAATGCATGCGTTTGACGATCTCTGCCATGCCGCCGCTTTTCCCGCGGCGACCAGTCGCCAATTGCGGCTGCTCTCGGCAATAATCGCATCGCAAGTCGGCCGCGCAGCGCAAGGTCCCTTCTCGCTTCTCAGCCTCGCTGCTGATGCCCTCGTCAACACCGAAGCCGCGTTGAGTCGCGGAAGTCGGTCCAAATTTCCGCACCCCCTAACTGAGTCAGACCGACTCGAGATGGCGACGAACATCCTTGTCGCCGCCCCGACAGGTCAAGTGGTCGTTTGGACCGCCTATTACCGCGCCACCACGTCGCACATGCGAGAGGTCGCCGGCCCAATGACCTTCCTCAACGCAGAGTGGGCGCTCCCAAATGCGTTCGATGTCGAAGTGACGGATTTTCCAGAACGAGCCGAGTTGCGGGAGATTCGGGAGGACGTCTATTGGCTAGACGAGGCCCACGTTGCGTCTCTGAAGAAGGAGAACCGGATAGTCCTGGTTCGCGTCGACCTAGGTGAAAGACAGACCGCCGGCGCCGTTGAAGAAGCGCAGCGCCGCGTGGAAGCCTTGCTCAGCGTCGCAGTTGAGGCAGGCGGAACTTCGTGGAGAGATGCCGACGCATTTGCAGTGCTGCTCGACGGTGAAGTTCGAAGCTCTTCTCTCGGGCTAAACCTCCGTGAGGTACCGGAGATAGAAGACGACAGCTACGGTATGGGCGCCACAGCCCAGATTTTGAGCAGTGTCGCGGACCAGCTCGGCGCTGCGCTGAGTGAGCGCCCCATGCCTGACCAACTCGTCGAAGCTCTAACCTCCCTTCGCGAGGCACGGATGACCGATCATCGTGACGTCTTATTTCACGGCGCCCATCGCGTGACCCCGCGTATAGCGACGGCGCTGGAGGACCACGCGATGGAACTTATCGCCTCCGTGCTGACGCTGCACCCCAAGCAATTGATGACCGCTGCGCAACGCCACGAAACGCTTGTCCGAGTTGGCCGCCGAATCGCCGACCAACTGATGGCCCCCCTCAGCAATTCGTGGGCCCGCGAAGGCCACAATCGTCGGCAGGAACTGAAACATAAAGTGTCGGAATACGCCTCGGGCGGACCGCTGCTCGTCTCCATTGCAAAAGCCGTCGACCTCAAAGATGAGATTCGTGAACTTCGTATGTCTAATCTCGAACGGGCCGACCTTGAGGATGCGCTCGATATCGTGACTGACCCCGGCCGTGAGCGACTGTTATTGGAAGAGACGTGGCTCCGCACGAACCTCCTTCGCGCCCGACATCGACGAGTTCGTAACTCTGTGAACCACGGCCTGCCGCTTGATGAGACCACATTGAACAGTGTTCGCGAATTCGCCGACGCTACGTCGAGCACCGCGTGGAACATGGCCCTTACGTGGTTCAAAAGCGGCACCACGGGTGAGATTCTGATTCGGCGAGAAGAGGCTGCGTGGAGCGACCGGACGGCGCGAATCGATCGGGGTGAGAGCTGGGCGGCGGCAGATGCGCGAATCGCGGAAGAGGCCTAACCCAGGTCCCGCTGAGCACCCGCGTTGTTCAACTCGTGCGCGATCAGTGCACCGCATCTCGAGTCGTTTCAGCACGCTAGACACTGCACTATGCAGGGGCAGCCCGCGTGTCGCTCGCCCGAAATCGAATTTACGTCGACAATCGGATGGTCGTCGCGCGCCTTGAATAAGTGGTGATGCGACACCCACACGCGAGAGGGATGAGATGCCATTGCAGAACTGGCCAATCGAAACTGTAAAGGTGAGTTCGCTCGCACTCGATCTTGCGAACGTTCGCATCCGGGTACCACAGGCCGATGAACAGGCCGTGCTGAACTACCTCTACCTGTACGACAGCGTTGACAGCCTCGCTCATGATTTTCTGCGCGACGGTTACCTGGACAACGAGCTCCCGGTCGTCGTTCGGCGAGACGATGGGTCCTATACAGTCCTCGAGGGCAACAGACGGGTGGCTGCGCTGAAGGGCTTGTTGTCCCCGAACCTGGTGCCGGCCAAGAGCGCTCAACTCGAGCGACTGATCATTCGGTATGAAGATGCGGAGATACCTTCGGAGATCCGAGTGATGGTCGCCCCGAACGTTGCAGTGGTCCAGCCCTTGCTTGCCCGGCTCCACACTCAAATCCCGAAGAAGGGATGGCCGAGAGATCAGCAAGCTGCTTTTTACTATGCACAGATCGAAGCTGGCGTGTCGGCTGATTCCCTCCGAAAGTTGTATTCGACCCAGCCCGGCCAGATCAGCAAGTTCCTCAAAATGGCCACCATTCTGAAAGCTGCCCGAGCGATGAAGATCGAGGATGCCGAACTGAGAGCGTTCGTGCGCGGCGACAAACTCAGCGTCACTGCGTTCGAATATGCCTATCTCCGCGTTCAGGTGCAGGCGATTCTTAATTTGGCGTTCACCGCTGACGGGGTACTCCCCGCCAAATCGCTCACCGAGGCGCAGCGTAGAGGGCTGATCTACATCCTCCAGCTGGTGAAATCAGAAAAGCTCACCACACGCACGGATAACTTGCGCGCCGGCACTGCCGATAACGAGGAGTTTCTGCAGGGACTTCGAGCTGCAATGGGTCTCGAGCCAGAGGAGCGCCCTGAGGAAGATCTCCCTGAGGACGGCGATGCCGACGACAGCGGCGTGACGACCACGGATGAGCAGCCGTCTTCTGACAATGATGACGATGATGTGCTCGAACCTGGTGGCTCGGGTGGCCGGTCACAGTCCGGCTCCGACTCAAACGCCTCAGGAGCTACGGGGACACGCGGCCCGAACTCACCCGGGACGCTCAAGTATCTTGGCCTTGACGAGATTGACTACGCGTCACTGCCGCAAGGATTGAAACGCCGCTACATCGAACTGCGCAAGATGGACGTGCAGGAACTGCCGAACGCTAGCTTCGATGTTCTCCGCACCATCCTCGAGTGCTCAATCCGGGTGTACTGCGAGAGGATCGGAAGCCCCGTCCCTACGGGTGTGCAGCTTGGAGGCTGTCTCGCTCACCTCGGTAAACAATTCCCTGACAAGTCTGACCGCGGAATTCGGAACATCATCAACACGCTCTCCAGCGGTAAAGCGTCGGGGTCAGACGAGTATTTCCGAAGTGCAGAAGCGCTTAACGCAGGCAACCACGACCCGAATATGTTCGTCGAAGGAAGCCACGTTCACTGGGCCTGGGAGCATATGAAACCGCTGCTTCGTAGGCTCGCTGCGCCCGTCACGCCATCACCAGTGACGCTCTCGCATTGAGAGCCCGCGCCACAGGGACAGAGGCTACCAAGAGCTCGCGGGCTTTGCCCGGCCGGTAAGCGGAGTAGGTGAGCTCATATTCGCGAGCGAATTGCTTCTCGTACAACTCGCGGATCAAGGGCACCGCGTCATAGGTGAGAACCCAGTTGGCGTCCTCGGCCGCGTTGATGTCCTCCGCCAGCTCTGCGTGATCGCGATGAGTGAACGCGTTCAGATACAGCGAACTGCCCATATCGACGTAGGGCGGGTCGATATACATGAAGACGTCGGGATTGGTGGAGTGCTCTCGGACTACCCGGCGCCCGTCGTGATCAGTGACGGTAATTCGCTCCGAGTTGGAGCCGATGGATTCGACTCGACGAATCAGATCGTCCCGATTGAATCTCGCGTCGATGCGATACGTACCCGCTTGAGATTTGCCTCCGATAACACCGGCGTGCAAGATTCCCGAACGGTTGGTCCGGTTGAGGTAGAAGAAGGAGAATCCGAGAGCGAGGGGGTTTCGTTCGTCTCCTGCCCTGTAGACGGCCTTCTGTCGATTCCACTCGTCGAGAGTGAGCGGAGTGTCGGCAACCAAGTCAACGAAGGCGGCCGTATTCTCCACGATGGATTTCCAAAAGCAGTAGACGGCTCCGTCAATGTCGTTGATGACGAGCCGGTGAATCAAGTCGTCTCGTAGCAGAGCAAGGCCCGCCCCAACACCGCCAGCAAATGGTTCCACGTAGACAGGCGCCTCGATCTTCATCTCGGCAATCAGGTCGGCGAAGAAGCCAGCCAGCGGAGCTTTACCTCCGGGGTAGCGCAACGGGCTTGCCGTGGCAAACCTACGAGTAGAACGAATAGACATCAACTCACTGTTCACCGATAGCTCCTGATACTCGCGCTGACGCTTCGAGACGAACACCCCTGCTCGCTTGGGTCCGGTGGCGCGCCCGAAACGCTTGCACCCTGCATCGCCCTGAGCAATAGATTGCTCCCTTTCGAGCCGCAAATCGGACGCCGCAAATCCCGCACCCCACGACACTTCCTCGGCGAGTTAAGAGTTCCACTCGCACCTTGGACGCCATCACACTAAGTGCCGCATCGGACACTTCTGCAAAATCGCTCATGTAACGATTATAACCGTTACGGGGCTTAATTCGAGGAATCGCCGATTGTTTCTGCGGGGTCTCGCGCTCTGTAGCGGCGTGTTTGGGCCCGTGAATGTCGGGGCCTGGCTCGAGACCGAGTGCATTAACGAAGCTCATGAACCGCACGTACAGGTCGTTCTCAGCAACCAGACCGCCCGTGGACGTCGGGAAGAGATGTGTGATCGGTTCGCCGAAGCGGGGGAGTCCATGCTCCACCCAGTCCGCGACGGCTTCAGCCGCCCAGTCGACAAGGGTCTGAACCGTCCGCTGCTTCTTCGGGGCACCTCTGTTCGCCTTGCCATTGCGAACCCGGAGAAGCCCGTAATCGCCGAAATAGGGTGCCTTTGCGCTGGGGGAGAAGTCGACCAGGTCTAGCTTGCGCAGCTCGTCATGTCGAAGTCCCCAGCCGTAGCAGACTTTCAGGGCGGTGACGTCTCTCCCGGCAGCAAGACCGCCCTTCACCTTCGACATGATGATCCTCTGGACCTCATCGTCAGGGAAGTCGAAGAACTGCTGCAGCTCGTCCAGATCAAACGCCCGCTTCTCGGGCCCATTGTGGCTTCCTGCGTGTGTCGCGCCTTGTTCAGATCGGTAATGATCTGTGACATCGACGAACCGAACATCCGACCGCACGACTCGTTCCACGGGTAGCTATCACTCGTTGCGTAGTCACAGAACAGTGAGATGTCACTTTGATAGGCGCGGATGGTCTCTTGGACCAGCCCCTTCACGTTCACGAGGTGCGAGAAGTATTCGTCGGCGTCGACCGGTAGCCACTCCCACCGGAACTTTCCCGTGAAATCGCAGAATGCAAGAACACGATTCACCCGTCGACTGACCGCAATTAGTGCGGATCGCAACAAGAAAGGCCTGATCAGATCAACGCCGTCGAACGTGACAGCCGGACGCCTGAACGTTGCCCAATGCCACCCGACAGGCAGAGCCTGTATCCAAGAAAGCACAGTTCAGAAGGCGTATTGACCCAATTGAGTAGGGGATACACGACTCCCGGCTATCTGCAAAACCCGCTCATAACTACGTGACCTGTTGACATAATGTGCATTATCAGCGCCAAGGTAGCGGGGGTGGCATTAGATGCGGGAACTCCCGAATTCCCGCTACACCACAAAACCCCAGTCATTGCGGTCACGCCAGCGGAGCTCGAGCAGGTGGCCACGGCGTTGAAGACAATGAAGCGAGCTAATGGCGGTTTAACTTGGGTCCAGCAATCGCACGCTCAGCAATTCTTTAGACGCCTATCCAACAGCTCCTCCATTTCTCACGAATCGATCGACGCCTGCCCAGGTCCAAGATTTGTGAATTCATCTGGGGCCTACTGGTCGAGCACGGAGTGCTCCTCTGCCGTGACACAAATCTGGTGCGCTTCAAAGCGTGGTCAGATGAGGCTCTCAGTCAACTGCTCGACCGGGCCACCAGAGATGTAACGGCTCGCTTCATTCGCTGAAAGCACCTCCGACACATGCACGGAATGGGCGAAGTTCCCAACGGAACCTTTGTCCGAGCGAAGCAGTACGTGACGGTCGCGATCGACCTCGTTCTCTGGTTAGCTCCGGGATTTCTGCGTTCTGGCGGCCCTCCGGGAGGTTTAACCTCTATGCAACTCCTGCACGTCGAACACTCGGGCATACCAGTAGAAAATCGCTGGTGAAGACCACCTTCGAGGTCGCGAGACAGTTGACCACGCTGCGGAAGAATGGAAGTCATGAGCCGTTGTACCATCTCGCATCCCCTCAGCATCGACATCGACACCATGCCTCGTTTCCTTCTCGCGGATGCTCTTTCGAGAGAAGCAATTGAGATGAATGAGTCCGCGCTGACATTGCTGCAGAACTCAGTTTTTGACGACCCGATACCGCACCGGCTGACAGTTGTTGAAAGGTCTCTAGGCGAGTTGGGTCTCGAGGGCGGCGGTGCACTCTCGGAGATTTTCGCTGCGGCGACCGCGAGCGGACTGAAGCTCTGCCCACCGACCACAGGTCCTTACCTCCGCCTGTTGCTGCGATCGCAAGGGATGGCACCCGACTCGATCATGTCCAATGGCCGGGCACCTTCGGGCTCTCTAACGATCGGCTCAGCGCCGCTAGAGCTGGATGCGGAGTATCCGAAGGGTTTCTATCTTCGGGTGATCGAGGGGCGACCGTGGCTTCGGGGCTATCGCTGTGATGACGAGCACGTGTGGGGCGCCGGCGATCGATTTGTCTTCGCTACGGACGGTCGCGGTCGGAAGTAATCGCAGCTCGCCTCATTACGCAGCTCGAGCTCTGTGGCGATTCCAAAGACCGAGACCGAGGTTCGGAACCACAACTGCTACTGCTATCCAGGCTGGCCAGAATCCGATCAGCCCAAAGAGAACTGCGGTGGTGGCGAATAGGCACGCGGCGATAGCGAGGCTGCGCCAGCCCATCGTTTCACTGATGTTGCGACCCATCTATCCATTGTGCCAATCGGAAGGTTGATTTTTCCGTTGCTTGAAGTCATTTCCGGCACACGTCCTCAGCGTTATGCCGATTTTCCATAAGCCCCAGAGCGCGCGCAAAAACGCGATCACGATGCAGCTCGAACAAGGCGGCGAAAGCAGCACCATCGTTTTGGCGGGCGCGTTCCCACAGCTCGAACTCGTTTTCGTCAGGATTGGTCACATATAAGAGTGTCCGACGAGAGGCGAACTGTTACAGGGACCCCCAAGTGGGGAGGAGCTGTTCGCGACCACGCGTGGAATAGCATTTATGCGCTTCGAGTGCGTCTGGCGCTGTCAATCATTTCCCGCTTGGGGTTCCGAAATGTGGTGCCACCTCTGCGCAGGGTGGATCGGCGCTTCTATCCGCCGTAATGCTGCGGCATTCGTGCGACATTCCGCTGGGCGTTCACGCAGTGCGGGACGCCGCGGAATCGCACCTGAGATGAACGCCGCTGCGAATAGTGCGGTCTGCGGACGTCGCGTCAGAACCTCAGATTCAACGATTGTGTGGACTTCCTGTTCATCACGGTTCGGAGTGCGGCCCAACGATCTGGTGTCCTCCGGGTGATACGCAGTCCAATTCCGCCTGACTTGCAGGAACGTGCGCTTTTGTCCGGAGCGTTCGGCTCCATCGGCTTTTCACGACGATGCTAAAGATTCCGAACTGGCCGATGTTGCTAATTAGTTCGACCGCCCATTCGACCGCAGCTCTGAGATTCAGATCATCTGCCTCCTCAAACTCGGCATTCAGGATTTCGCCTGCCCAGATGTAGAACGAGTCGTGGCCGTCGACCCCGTCGTACATGCAGAACACTGAAGCGCCCTGGTTTCTCGGGATGAAGGTCACTGCTGATTCATCGCTGTCGCGTAGCGCGGTTGTCTCGATGTCGACCCTGCCAGGGAAGCGCTTGATGACAGCGCGAACGACCACGCGCAGCGGCTCCGGTATGGACTCATCCAGATCTTGAGGCGGCGCTGTCATTCCTCCACTCTTGCACGCGCGGGTAGTGCGGGAGGAAGAGGGACTTCGCCCGCCTGATCAACTGAGATGGGTCTGTCGCATAGTGGGCGAAGAGCTGGTGCACAGGTGAGCGGATTGCCGTAGGTGGTGAGCTCTGCCGGGATGTCGGACGAAGCGAGCGCGTGGGCGCCTGATGCGGGAGTTGCCGCTCGATCGGCGAGTTCGAGGGTATGCGCAGCGGAGCGGAGCGGTGCGCTGCGTGGCCTGATCAGACGCACGTGGTGAGCCGACGACATCCGTCGCCGAGTTCACCTCCCGGCAACCTGGCGTTACCCGCGCGTTGTCGGGCGGCTGCCTTGCGTTACTCCTGAGGCCGATACGCTCCTCGACGGCTCGCCTCACAGGCTATTGAAAGCACTCTGTCAGGAAGCCGAATCCTCGTACGGACCACGTTCCGTGCGTCGCGCCGTCGTCGTCGCGCCCGTTTGCTGTGCCTGAATTGGAGTTGGTTCTGTGTTCCTTTCTCGGTCGGGGTCGCTGTCGAGCGACGGGACCACCAAGGGACTGCCTCGTGCGGTCTCGGTGATCATGGTCGGCGCACTCGCGCTTGCCGCAAGCGCGGCAGGAGTGACGACGGCGTCGGCGGCTCCGGCGGCGGCGAAGGCCGTCGACTACACGTCCTTCGTCAACCCGTTCGTCAGCACTGCCGAAGACGACGGCAACGACATGCCGGGCGCTCAGGCGCCGAACGGTCTCGCGAAGGTCAACCCGATGACCGTCCCGGGCCGCAACCACACGGGTTACGACTACACGCAGACCAATATCGCGGGCTTCACCAACACCAACATCGACGGCGTCGGTGGGTCGGGTGCTGGTGGCGACGTACTCATCGTGCCGACCTCGGTCGCCTATACGGCACGTCCCGGTACCGCCACCTACTCGCACCCCTTCACGCACTCCGACGAGACGGCCACGCCGGGCTACTACCAGGTCGGCCTCGGCTCCATCACGGGTACCGACAACGCGGTGACCGCAGCCACGGGAACCATCAACTCCGAGATCACCGCAGCGACCCGCACCGGCGTCCACCGTTACACCTTCCCGGCGGGTTCCGCTCCCTCGCTCGTCTTCGACCTCGCGAACAACTACACCGGCCGCACCGCGTCGTCGATCAGCGTGGCTACCTTGCCGGACGGTCGTCTCGGCATGTCCGGATCGTTCGCCGGCGGCTTCAACGGCAACAACTACACGATGTATTACTACGCCGAGACCGGCCAGAAGGCATCGGCGCGCACCTGGGCAGACTCCCCCGCGCTGACCACGGATGCTGCCAAGAGCGGTGTCGACACCGGCGCCGTGATCACCGTAGACCCGGCCGCGGGCTCGACGGTCGACCTGCGGATCACCCTGTCCCCGATCAGCGCAGACCAGGCCAAGATCGACCAGGGCAACGAGGTCGGCGGCAAGTCGTTCGATACCGTGCGTACGGAGACGGCCGCCAACTGGAACGACCGCCTCGGCAAGGTCGACGTGGGCGCATCCGTCACTAGCGACCCCGACGGCACGCTGAAGAAGCTGTTCTACACGCACCTGTACCGGATGTTCGCGACTCCCGTGAACGCGACCAGCACAACCGGCACCTACCGCGGCGTCGATGGCGCGATCCACACGGCGGACGACTTCACCTATTACGACGGATGGTCGTCGTGGGATGACTTCCGCAAGTACTCGGTGATCGCCTACGTCGATCCGACCCTCTACCGCAACCTCATCCAATCGCTGGTCTATCTGTTCGCCGACCAGCAGGCATCCGGCTCTTCCGGCTCGCTGAACAGCCTCATGCAGGGCGTGCCGACCGTGCGCTTCGAGCGTTCCGCCGTCATCGTCGCCGACGCGCTGTCGAAGGGGTTCACCGGATTCTCGCGCCTTGACGAGGCCTACCCCGCGCTGCACAACCTCGTCGGGTACTACACCGGCCAGGAACTGCGCCAGGGGTACATCACCGACCGGCCCGGCGCGTCGCTCGAGCGCGGCTACGACCAGTGGGCACTCGCGATCATTGCGGACTCGATCGGCAAGCCCGACGAGGCGAAAACCCTGCGCACGCAGGCGGCGCTCCCCCTGGCCAACGTCTTCAAGCCCGGCGCCTGGACGGCCGCCGACGGCACGAAGGTCGGCCTCCTCACCCCACGCAACGCGGCGGGCGACTGGACCAGCATCGATTACGAGCGCTTCGAGACCGCCAACCTCTACCAGGGCACCCCGTGGCAGTACAACTGGTACGGCGCCTACGACATGGCAGGCACCATGAAGGCCATGGGGGGCACGGATGCCGCGCGTCTCGCCCTCGAGAACATGTTCGGTGAGCAGGCTCCGAACGACGGTTCGCGGATGCTGCACTCCAACGCGAATGAGATCGATCTGCAGGCTCCGTACCTGTTCAACTACGTCGGTGAGCCGAGCCTGACCCAGAAGTGGGCGCGCGCCATTTACACCAAGGAGACCTGGAACCGCTACATCGCCACCGGGAGCACCGGTGAGGTGGCGAGCGGCGGCGGCGAGTTCACTCCCCCGATCAAGACCCAGGTCTACAAGCTCGACCCGAAGGGCTTCCTGCCCACGATGGACAACGACGCGGGCACCATGTCGACGATGTTCGTCGCCGCGGCGATCGGCCTGTTCCCGGTGACCGCGGGCTCGTCGCAGTATCAGGTCGGTTCGCCGTTCTTCGACAAGACCACGATCCGCTACGACGACGGACGCAGCTTCTCGGTGACCGCCGACGGTGTCTCCGCTGACAACTTCTACATCCAGTCGGCCACGCTCGGCGGCTCGGAGTACAAGAACACTTGGGTCGACTACTCCGACATGCTCGCGGGTCGCACCCTCGCCGTGACGATGGGCTCGACAGCCTCCACCTGGGGAACCGACGGAAAGCCCTCGTACTCGATGAGCGCGAGCTCCGGCAACACCGGCGGTTCGACCGGCAAGACCTACCCGGTCACCGCATCGCAGACGACCACCCCCGCCTCGGCGGCGGGTGACATCGACACGACGATCACGCTCACCCTCGGCGGCGGAGCCACGCTGTCCGGCGCGGTCGGGTCGAGCATCATCCGCTCGCACCAGGCCACGATCAGTGGCCTGCCCGAGTCGATCGTCGCCGACATCATCGTCACGAACCCGACCACGGCATCCGTCACCCTGAAGGGCGCGATCACCAAGAACGCGCGCTTCTTCGTCAGCTTCGCGGATGCCGCGTTCGCCGACGGGGTGGCCGCCCGACAGCTGACCGGGCAGGGCATCTCCGATCGGACGGCTCTCGCCCTCACCGTGTCGTCGGCGGATCGTCAGGCCTTGCAGAAGCTGGTCGACGCCGCCGCGCTGGTGCAGCCGGGCAACTACTCCTTCGCCAGCTTCAGCACCCTGTCGAAGGCGTTGACCAGCGCGCAGGACGTGCTGGCGAACGCGGACGCATCCAGTGCGCGACTGCGCGCATCCGCTGCTCTGCTGCAGAAGGCGATCGACGGACTGGCACTCAACGAGGGTGCGTACCGCGTGCTGCAGGCCGAGAAGTCCGACGAATGGTCGGGCGGCTCCCTGAAGAACGAGGCCTACCAGTCCGCGGGCGACCTGGGTGGTGTGAGCTCGGGCTCGTGGGTGCGCTACCGGCAGCTGGACTTCACCGGCAAGACGCCGAAGACCCTCGCCATCCGCTACGCCAACCAGGTCGCGGTCGGCGGTCCGGCCTCCGGCGTCACGCTCCACGCGGGCGACGAGAACGGCCCGGTCGTCGGCACCGCCAGCCTTCCGGGCACCGGCGGCTGGGGCAACTACGTCACTGTCGCCGCGACCCTGAGCAACACAGAGGCCCTCATGTCGGCGAAGGCGATCACCCTCGTCTTCGACGCGCCCGCCGGCCAGGACTGGGTGTCGAACTTCGACTGGTTCCAGTTCTCCACCGGCGACTCCGTGACCGCTCCCCCGGTCTCACCTCTCGTGCTCGAAGCCGAGGGGTCGAAGTCGAATAGCGGCGGCACTCTCAAGCCGGAGTCGAGCTCGTGGAGCGACGGCACCAGCGTGACCAACATCGGCGGGACCTATGACGGAGCCTGGCTCGACTTCGGTGACGTCGACTTCGGCTCGACGGCGGTGGGCAAGGTGTCGGTGCACTACGTGAACAACTCCGCCCGGTGCGGCACCGACTCTCGGGTCGATCTTTTTCTCGACAGCTTCGACGCGGCCAACCCGGGTGCCCCGTATGCGACCGTGCCGCTCGCCGTGACGGGTGACGCATGGTCGAAGGCAGGGACCGCCTCGGTCACGATGCCCAAGACCATCACGGGTGTTCACAAGGTGTACCTGGTGTTGCACACGACGGTACGGCCGAACTTCACGTACGTCGCGAACATCGACAATGTCAGTTTCGCCCCGATCGTGAAGACGTCGCAGGTGATCGAGGCCGAGGCCTTCGTCGCCAAGACCGGCCCCGAGCTGAAGACCGAACAGAGCACCTGGAGTGACGGCCCGGTCACCAACCTCGGTGGTACGAACGACAACGACTGGCTCGACTACGGCGACATCGACTTCGACAGCACCCCGCTGTTCGGTCTCTCGGTGCACTACGTGAACAATTCGAACCGCGGCGGCGCCAATTCGAGGGTCGATCTGTACCTCGACGGCTACGACCCGGCACAGCCGGGCATCCCGTACGCCTCCGTTCCGCTCGCGGCGACCGGCACAGACTGGAGCAAGGCCGGCACGTCTGCGATCACCTTGACCAGGTCGATCAGTGGCGTCCACCGCGTGTACCTTGCCCTGCACACCACGAAGATCGACGACGGTCACCGCTTCGTCTCCAACATCGACAACCTCACCTTCACCAAGGGCGTCGACAAGGCTGAGCTGAACAGGGCGATCGCCGACACCGCACCGCTGGCCGACCAGGGCGACCGCTTCGGTAGCATCGACTTCGCGGTGTTCGCCCGCGAACTGAAGGCGGCGCGGGCGATGGTGGCCTCCACCACCGCGACCCAGACGGCGGTCGACGGGCAGGCGCTCAGCTTGCGCCTGGCGGCCGGTCAGCTGAAGCCGACCGCGCGTCTGCAGCTCGAGCACCTGCTCGTCGTGGCCAACGCGGTCACCAACGCGCGCTACACCGATGACTCCTGGGCGGCCTTCCGTCTCGCGATCATCGGGGCTGCAGCCGTTGCGGCTGATCTGAACGCGGCGGATGCCGCGCTCCAGTCAGCGGTCGACAGCCTCAGCTCAGCGATGAACGGTCTGGCCGCCAGACCGGTCGTGGTTCCCCGTGCCCCGGAGGCGCCGACCGCGACGGTCAACGCGTCGAGCGTCAGCGTGCGCTGGGCTGCGCCGACGGATGACGGCGGCTCGCCGGTCACCGGCTGGCAGGTCACTCTCTCCGACGGTCACAGCATCACGATCGACGACCCGACCCAGCTGTCGGTGACCTTCAGCTGGCTGAAGGAGGCCGTCGCCTACACGGCGCAGGTCAGCGCGCTCAACGCGGTCGGCGCATCCGTTCCCACCGTTGCGACGGCACCGGTCACCACGACGGCGCCGCCGGCGGAGATTGTCGCGGCGACGTCTTCTGTGGCGAAATACCCCTCGGATTCGTGGCCGGCCACCCCGACCGGGGTCGACTACAACGTCTACCTGTTGCGAGGCTTCTCGAGCCTTCCGGCATCCGTGGTGGGGTCGAACAAGAAGCTCGCCGACCCGAGCACCCTCACGGCGTTCAACGACGTGAAGGCGGTCGCGATCAACAATGCCGCGACCTCGGTGCAGATCGATCGCGCTCAGCGTGATGCCGACAATTCGCCGCTCGCGACGATGACCGATGCGCTGGGATCGAAGCTCGGTCCGCTGTTCGTCGACGCGATGAACAAGAACGAGTTGCCGCTGACCAGGGAGATGATCGACGGCGTGGCCGGCGGTCTCGGCGGCGCCGATGCGGCGAAGCCGTACTTCCAGTACCTGCGCCCGTTCCTCCGCGTCGGTCTCGCCAGCAGCGGTGGGCGTATCTACGATTCGAAGAACGGCGGCTACGACGGTCTGGCGGGAAGCGGTTCATTCCCCAGCGGGCATACGTTCGGCGCATACACGTTCGGCACCACGATGGCGACGCTGCTGCCGGAGCTCGCGCCGCAGCTGCTGGCCCGTGCATCGGAGTACGGCGACAATCGTGTCGTGCTCGGGTTCCACTATCCGCTCGACGTCATCGGAGGACGCATGGTCGCTCAGGCTACCGTTGCGCACCGCTGGGCCGATCCTGAGTTCGCGGCGAAGCTGTCGGCCGCGCATGCCGAACTCGAGGGAACACTGCTCACTCTCTGCCGTGACAACGGCTACGGGGACACCCTCGCGGAGTGCTCGGGTGACGCCTACGCGGGCCTCTCCCCCGCGGCAGCGACCGAGCTGTACACGCAGCGCCTCACCTACGGGTTCCCGCAGGTGGCGGCGTCGGGTCAGCCGCTGATCACCCCGACCGAGGCATCGGCGCTGCTCAGCACGGCGTTCCCCGAGCTCACGGATGCGCAGCGATCCCAGGTTCTGCAGCTCACCGCGGTCGACTCCGGCCAGCCGCTCGACCTCACCGCACAGGGTGACGCGAGTTGGGAGCGTATCAACCTGGCCAAGGCGCTCACCGCCTCGGTCACCGTGAACGCGGATGGTTCAGTCTCAGTCGGCAACTACGCGGATAAGACCCAGCAGGCCGTGGCGACCGCGAAGGCGATCACCGTGGGCGGAGTGGCGATCGACGGCTTCGACGCGGAGACCCGCACATATGTCGTCGACTGGCCACGAGACAAGGCTCTTCCGGCCGTGTCCGCGAAGCCGACGGTCGATGGTGCGACGGTGCGCACAGCAACGCCGGCGCTACGACTTGCCGACCCGCTGGTGACCGCGGATGCTCTCGACGCACGCTCGCAGAAGGTGACCGTCACCTCTGCCGACGGCAGGGCCACGCGCACCTACACCGTCACCTTCTGGATCACGGCCGCCGCTGACCCGGGAACCCCCGGTGGCGGACCCGGAACCGGTACGCCCGGAGCCGGTAACGGAGCCGGTAACGGTGCCGCTGGCGGTGGCGGTGCGGGCAACGGTGCCGGTGGCATCGGTTCGCCCAGGCCCGGTATCGCGGCGAACGGAAGCCTCGCGTTCACCGGAGCCGATCTGGGCGGGGCCGTGATCGGCGCACTGCTGGCCGTGCTGCTTGGTGCGGCGCTGGTCGTCCGACGCCGTCGCGTCACCGGACGCAGCTAGCTCCCCCGGCACTACTCCGCTCCGCGGCAGTACTCGGCCCCGCTGCTGAATTCGGCTCCGCCGCTGAATTCGGCTCCGCTGCTGAGCTCCGCGTCGCTGCTGAAATAGAACGGCCCGCTCACCGAAAGGTGGGCGGGCCGTTTCTTTCTTTCTCTCGTTCATTCATTCATTCATTCATTCGCTCGTCTTCCTCTCTGGTTCCCCTCCTCCACAGGTGGGGCATTCCAGTCGTTATCCACAGGAAACCCTGGTCAGGAGGCATATTGACGCTCGGAATGTCGGTGGTTGGTGCGAGACTTCGGGCATGGAAACCTCCACCGCTCCGACCGCGGACGCGCTCGCCTCGCTCCTTGCCGAGCTGTCGCGCGCGCGTGCTGACGGTGTCGCCGGGGTGCCGGCCGAGGTGTTGTTGCGGTGGGTGGCGGATGCGGGGACGTTGCAGCGTGGGCTGGACGTGATCCGGGTCCGGCTGGCCGGAGAGCTGGCTACGCAGTCGGCGGCGCACCTGGGGGCGGAGGGCGCCGCCCGCCGAGCAGGGCACGCGAGCGCGGCGTCATTTCTCGCGGAACTGTGGCAGATCAGCCCGGCCCAGGCCACGCGGCTGTGCGAGGTCGGGGTGGCGGTGCGCCCACGGCTCGCGTTTGACGGGTCGGTCTTGCCTGCACGGTACCCGACCATCGGTGTGGCGCTGGAGGAATTGGCACTCGGAGTGGAGGCTGCGGCGGTAACTGTGCGGGAGCTCGAGCAGGCCGCACCGTATTGCAGTTCCGATGCCCGTGCGGCGGGTGAACGGTTGCTGGTCGACCACGCCCCCGGGTTGACGGTTCGGCAGGTGCAGGGGTTGGCCCGGCAGGTGCGGGATCGGCTCGATGAGGACGGTGCCGAACCGCGGGATGTGATCCGGCGGCAACGACGTGCGCTGAAGCTGATCCCGCAACCCGACGGGATGGTCCGCCTGGTCTGGGACATGCCCCCGGAAACGGCGGGTCTGGTGCGGGCGGGGATCGACGCGCTCGTGGGCGAACAGTTACGGGCCGCACGTGATCGGGTAGCGGAGTCGCTCGAGACCGACGGAATCGCCGACACCGATGACCGCACGATGCCGCAACGCCGCGCCGACGCCGCCGAAGAACTTCTCCGCCATGCGATCGGTTGCGATCGAGCCGGTGGGGACCGGCCGGGTGGGGATCGTCCGGTGGTGACGGTGGTGGTGCGGATGACCCTCGACCAACTCGTCGACGGGCTCGGTGCCGCCCACATCGATGGTGTGGATGCGGGGATCTCCGCCAGCACTGCCCGGATCCTTGCCGCGGAGGCGAACATCATCCCCGCCGTCCTCGGCGGTGCCGGTGAAGTGTTAGACCTCGGCCGGGCACGACGCCTGTTCAGCCCCGCCCAACGGCAAGCCCTCGCCGAACAGCACGGTGGGTGCGCATTCCCCGGATGTGGCCATCCGCCCGGCTACACCGAAGCGCATCACATCCGGTGGTGGTCGAGGGGTGGCCCGACCGACCTCGCCAACGGGATACCCCTGTGCTCCTTCCACCACCACCGGGTCCATGACGACGGATGGGAGCTTCAGGTGCGCGACCACATCCCGTACTTCATCCCACCACCCTGGTGCGACCCCGACCGCACCCCGAGGAGAGGAGGAAAGGTGGCAGTAATGAGGAGGTGAGCCGAAATGAAGTGAGGCAGAGCGGGGTGCAGCGACGTGAAGGGACGCTGCGTCGAACTGGAAGTCGCTATGGCGAGATCGATACGACGACGTCGTCGACTGTGTGTTAGGGCGTCAGCGCGGCAGGATGGTACGGGCGGCATGGCGGCAGCGTGTCAGGGCGTCCGAGGCCAGAGCTCGGTGCGTCAGCGAAGGTAGGCGAGTTCCGAGAATTCGCCCATCGCGTCCTCGAGCAGCGTGCGAGCGACCGCGACCGAGTCGATCAGCGGATGGTGCGCAAGCGCACGCACCGCGGCCGTCTTCGATCCGGTGAGGGCCGCCTCGATGGTCTGACGCTCCACATACTTCGCGTTCACGATCATGCCGACGCCGAAGTCGGGCAGGGCAGTGTCTGAAATCGGGTGTGCACCTGCGGCGTCGACGGTGCACGGGACCTCCACCACGGCATCCGCATCGAGTTCGGCCAGCGTTCCACGATTGCGCACATTGAGGATCAGCCGGGCCCGCTGATTGTGGGCGATTCCGCGCATCAGAGCGATCGCCACATTCTCATAGCCACCCGACACGAGATCCTCCGGGTCACGGTCCCCCATTCCCACGGATTGCCGATTGGCCGCCATATAGGTGGTCTCGCGTTCCATGCGGGTACGGTCCCAGACCTGCAGTGCTGACTCATGCAGCGCTGACTCCTGCGGTGCAGACTCGACCTGCATCGCCGAACCATCCAGTCCTGAATTATCCAGTCCTGAATCATCCAGTCCTGAATCGTCCAGTGCAGGGAGCCTTGAGCCACCCAATTCGTCGAAGAACTGCGCCTGCTGCTCGACGAGGAACCTCCCGCGAGACTGCGGAGCCAGCTGGTCGGCGTGCTTCACCTCACGCGTGAAGTAGTAGTAGTGCAGGTACTCATTCGGCACGGCACCCAGCGCGCTGAGCCACTCGCGCCCGAACAGCCGACCCTCCTCGAAGGTCTCGATCAGTCCGGGGTTCGCGAAGAGGTCCGGCAACACATCACGCCCATCGACGGTCAGTGAGCGGAGCCAGCCGAGGTGGTTGAGTCCGGCGTATCCGATCGTCGCATCGGCGTACTGCAGCCCGAGAACGCCGAGCACCCGTCGAGCGAGGCCGATCGGTGAATCGCAGATGCCGATCACCCGATCACCGAGCACACGCGACATCGCCTCCGTGACGACACCCGCTGGGTTGGTGAAGTTGATGACCCAGGCGTTCGGCGCGAGCCGGGCGATCCGCTCGGTGAGCTCCATCACGACCGGCACGGTGCGCAGCGCATAGGAGATGCCGCCGAACCCGACGGTCTCCTGTCCGATCACGCCGTGTGCTGCGCCGATGCGTTCGTCGCACGAGCGGCCGCCCATGCCGCCCACGCGGATCGCGGAGAAAATGAACTCTGCACCGCGCAGGGCGTCATCGAGGTCGGTGTGCAGCGTCACGACCGGGGCATCGAGATGTGTGGAAGCCTGTTCCCGCAGTACGCGGGCGATCGCGGTCAGGCGCCGGACATCCGTGTCGTAGAGGGCTACGGACGTCACCCGGCCGTCGTCGTGGTCGCGCAGCAGGGCGGAGTAGACGAGGGGCACACGGAAGCCGCCGCCCCCGAGGATGGTGAGCTTCATGCCGTCTGCACCAGCTGTTCCAGCTGTTCCCTTTGTGAACCCGTGCCGTCACTCGGTCGCGCTGTCACGAACCCGAACCTCCGACATACGCCGCCAGGTACTCGCCGGTCACGGTGGAGCGGTCGGCGACGAGCTGCGTCGGCGTGCCCTCGAAGACCACTCGACCACCGTCGTGTCCGGCGCCGGGGCCGATATCGATGATCCAGTCCGCGTGCGCCATGACGGCCTGGTGGTGCTCGATCACGATCACCGACTTGCCGGAGTCGACCAGACGGTCGAGCAGACCGAGCAGCTGCTCGACGTCGGCCAGGTGCAGTCCCGTTGTGGGCTCGTCGAGGATGTAGACGTCCCCGCTCTCCCCCATGTGCGTCGCCAGCTTGAGGCGCTGACGTTCGCCACCGGAGAGCGTGGTGAGCGGCTGACCGAGACTGATGTATCCGAGCCCGACGTCGACAAGACGCTGCAGGATGGCGTGGGCGGCCGGGATTCGCGCCTCACCGGCGGCGAAGAACTGTTCGGCCTCCGAGACCGGCATCGCCAGCACCTCGCTGATGTTCTTGCCCCCGAGCGTGTAGTCGAGAACGGATGCCTGAAACCGCTTGCCCTCGCACACCTCGCATACCGTCGAGACGCTGGCCATCACCCCGAGGTCGGTGAAGATCACGCCGGCTCCGTTGCAGTTCGGGCACGCCCCCTCGGAGTTCGAGCTGAACAGTGCGGGTTTCACCCCGTTCGCCTTCGCGAAGGCCTTGCGGATCGGTTCGAGCAGCCCGGTGTAGGTGGCCGGGTTGCTGCGCCGTGAGCCGCGGATCGCACCCTGGTCGATCGAGACCACGCCCGGAAGCGGCGCAACGGATCCGTGTACCAGCGAGCTCTTGCCCGACCCGGCAACCCCGGTGACCACCACGAGCACGCCGAGCGGGACATCCACATCGACATCGTGCAGGTTGTTCGCCGTGGCACCGCGCACCTCGAGCGTGCCGCTGGAGGCACGAACGGCGGGCTTCAGAGCCGCTCGATCGTCGAGGTGTCGACCGGTGAGGGTGTCGCTCTTCCGCAGGTCGGCGACGGTGCCTTCGAACACGATCTCACCGCCGGCGGTGCCGGCTCGCGGACCGAGGTCGACGACATGGTCGGCAATCTCGATGGTCTCCGGCTTGTGCTCGACGACGAGCACGGTGTTGCCCTTGTCGCGAAGGCGCAAGAGGAGTTCGTTCATCCGCTGGATGTCGTGCGGGTGCAGCCCGATGGTCGGCTCGTCGAAGACGTACGTGACGTCGGTGAGGGACGACCCGAGGTGGCGGATCATCTTGGTGCGCTGCGCCTCGCCGCCGGAGAGCGTGCCGGCCGGGCGGTCCAGCGACAGGTAGCCGAGGCCGATGGTGACGAAGGAATCGAGAGTCTCCTGCAGAGTGCGCAGCAGCGGGCCGACCGAGGGCTCCTCGAGGCCGCGCACCCACTCGGCGAGATCGCTGATCTGCATGGCGCAGGCCTCGGCGATGTTGAGCCCCGAGATACGGGATGATCGCGCGCCCTCGCTGAGCCGGGTGCCCCCGCAGTCGGGGCAGGTGGTGAAGGTGACCGCTCGGTCGACGAAGGCGCGAATGTGTGGCTGCATCGCCTCGCGGTCCTTCGACAGGAACGACTTCTGCACCTTGGGCACGAGACCCTCGTAGGTCATGTTGATGTCGCCTACCTTGACCTTCACCGGTTCCTTGTAGAGGAAGTCGTGGCGTTCTCGCTTCGTGTAGTCGCGAATCGGCTTGTCGGCGTCGAGGAACCCCGAGCCGGTGAAGATGCGCACGCCCCAGCCGTCGGCCGTGTAGCCGGGGATGGTGAGCGCTCCGTCCGCCAGGGACTTGCTGTCGTCGAAGAGTTGCCCGAGGTCGATGTCGTTGACGGTCCCCATGCCCTCGCACCGCGGGCACATTCCGCCCGTGATGCTGAAGCTACGCCGCTCCTTCGTCGTCTCCGTGCCGCGCTCGATGGTGACGGCGCCGGCGCCGGAGATCGAGGCGACGTTGAAGGAGAATGCCTGCGGGGATCCGAGGTAGGGCTGACCGAGTCGACTGAACAGGATGCGCAGCATCGCGTTGGCGTCGGTGGCCGTCCCGACCGTGGAGCGTGCGTTCGCGCCCATCCGTTCCTGGTCGACGATGATCGCCGTGGTGAGTCCTTCCAGAACGTCGACATCCGGCCGTGACTGCGAGGGCATGAACCCCTGCACGAACGAGCTGTAGGTCTCGTTGATCATGCGCTGCGACTCGGCGGCGATCGTGCCGAAGACGAGAGAGCTCTTGCCGGAACCGGAGACCCCGGTGAACACAGTCAGCCGACGCTTGGGAAGCTCAAGGCTGACGTCCTTCAGGTTGTTCTCCCGCGCTCCCTGCACGCGGATGAGGTCGTGGCTGTCGGCGCGGTGGCTGCCGCCCCTGTGACTGTCGGCGCTGTAACTGTCGGCCCTGTAACTATCGGCACTGTGGTCGCTACTCATGATGATCCCAGCGTAGGCCGCGGGGCACGCGCGCTCAGCGCACCGACCGGCGGTTGTACAGCGCGAGAGCCCAGACGTAGCCGCCGAGAGCGATGGCGATGCTCCAGCCGAGGGTCAACAGCCAGGCCGAACCGATCGGGGTGCCGAGCAGCAGCCCGCGAATGGTCTCGGTGAACGGGGTGAAGGGTTGGTACTGGGCGAAGACCTGCAGCGCCGCTGGCATCGTCGACGTCGGCACGAAGCCGCTGCCGACCAGCGGAAGGATCAGCAGGATCAGCGGGAGGTTGCTCGCCGACTCCACCGAGGTGGCCGCCATGCCCATCGCGACGGCCAACCAGACGATCGCGAACTGGACGAGTGCGACGACGCCGAGCAGGGCGAGCCACCGCAATGGACCGGTGGTCGGGCGGAAGCCGATCAGGAGCGACACACCGAATACCAGCGCGACAGAGATCAGTCCCTGGATCACATTGCCGAGCACGTGCCCGGTCAGCACGGCCGCTCGGGATATCGACATAGTGCGGAAGCGGGCGACCACCCCCTCCTTCATGTCCATCGCGACCGTGGTGGCGGTGCCTCCCGCTCCCCCGGCGATGGTGATCACCAGGATGCCCGGCACGACGTAGGCGAGATACGCGCCGCGATCTCCGCCGCTGGAGAGGGACGGCAGACCGGGCACCGACGCGCCGAGCGCCCCACCGAACACGAACACGAACAGCAGCAGGATGACGACGGGCCCGAGCACCGTGAACATGCTGAGCGCGGGGTACCGCACCATGTGCAGCAGGTTGCGGCGCAGCATGGTGACCGAGTCGGCCACGACGTGCGCGCGTGAGCGAGGTGCGCGCGTGGTCGAGACCCGCGGCGTGCTGATGGTGGTCATCGTGAGATCCCTTCGGAGGTGGGTGAACTAATCCCGGGCGTATCGGATGGCGACGCACCCCCGGAACCCGTGAGGGCGAAGAACACGTCATCGAGGTCCGGGGTGTGGATGGTGAGTGCGGTGGGGCTGACGGCGCCGGCGTCGAGGCGGTCCAGCGCGGCGCGGATCGAGTCGATCCCGCCATCGCTGGGCAACTCGAGCGCGTCGGAGTCCGCGTCGCGTCGCGCGTCCGGCAGCAGGGCCTCCGCCGCGGTCACCGCGTGGGTCCCGGCGAACTCGAGCCGGATTCTGCCGCCCGGGACCAGCCGTTTCAGCTCGGCTGCACTTCCTTCGGCGACGATGCGCCCGCCGTCGAGCACGGCGATCCGGTCTGCGAGCTCGTCCGCCTCCTCGAGGTACTGGGTGGTGAGGAAGACGGTCACGCCCTGCGCGACGAGTCCGCGGATGATCGACCACATCGCGTGCCGGCTGCGTGGATCGAGCCCGGTCGTCGGTTCGTCGAGGAAGATGATGCGGGGGTCGCCGATCAGTGTCATCGCCAGATCGATACGCCGCCGCATCCCTCCGGAGTATGTCGACAGCGGTTTCTTGGCTGCCTCGGTCAGGTCGAACTGGGCGAGCAGTTCAG
>Ga0247737_1000056_pt1 | contig 29633 bp, 43 predicted proteins | sample UWRJL028104C2_FD_180937 | JGI IMG/M metagenome (GOLD analysis project Ga0247737, IMG submission 180937) | Plant litter microbial communities from Arlington Agricultural Research Station in Wisconsin, United States - UWRJ-L028-104C-2 | ecosystem: Environmental > Terrestrial > Plant litter >...
GGGCAGTAATCCAAATCTGGACCGTAGCGAGGTCATGTATGGGACGGAATACCGTGTTGAATGGTTGAACCCGCCTTACATGTCGCAAGATCGGCCCAAAATCATTCAGAAGGTTAAGAAATTTGGGTTTGGGGAGACATTCCAGATGAAGGTGTCAAGCGCTAATGTTGACGCGAACGATCTGAAAGGTGGTGTTTTCATCGTTTTCTAAATATCCAATTACTGATGCATCTTTAGTGGTCTTGATGGACCTCGGCTTTGTTACGCATGCTGTTCATGCCAATTCGCGGATGGTGTATCTGGATGTGGTGGTCGCAACGGTTGCGAAAGGTAGTGTGCTTACGGTGCAGGGGCCACCAAATGTGAGCATATACCCACCAGGACCTGGGTGGATTTACGTTGTGGCGAATGGTGTTCCCAGCAAGGGGATTAAGGTCATGGTAGGGAGTGGGGATGGCCCAGCAGTCGATGAGGAGGCAATCAGAAAGTTTGTACTTCTTTTCTGTCACCTCGTGCTCTTAAACTAACCCGCCTTTATAGCGTCCTTGAAAACACTGCTGTTGATCAGCAATGAGAACGATAACGATAACGATAACTAAGATCTAACAAACTACTCGACGAACTGAACACTTTTCTGTACAAACAATCCTCCTTCACAAATGATGTCCACTCTAGTTTTGTATACCTTACATTGCACGCTACTACTATAATCGCAATCTATGATTTGGCCCCGAATGCCGCTATGTACCCCAGGAAGTCACTCAATGTATAAACACCAATATTGAGATGAAGATATAATTACAACAGGAATACGGGGTCTATATAGGATAGCAAAATGGCCTTACATAGCCCGCTGCTTCATTCTGCTACTCACTGTCCTCAAACCAGCATAGACCTTTCCAGGAGGAGATCCTAAAATTAGGGACACGATGGCATCTCGAGCGATTTTGATATTCTGGAAGGAACCCATGATGTGTATTTTTCTGTGAAATGGGATCATCAATGAGGTCTGGTGATGTAAAGACAAGACGACATACGTATCAGCAAGCACGATTCGCGTCCGGGTGGTATTCTCTATTGTGAATTTGGTCTTCCCGTCCTGCCCAGCAATGCGACCGATTGCTCGCGAGAGATGGTCCCCATGTAGGGTTTTAACGTCCTTGATCTCAAAGGAGTCAAGGTAGAGGTCGTCCAGGCGTAGTAGAGCAATGGCATCCTGAGAGAAGGCTAGATATCAGCAAACATTTCACTTGCGATTAGGCAATCCCTTACATTGACATCGAAACCCAATGCATATGCTTTGATAAAATCTGCACCTTTCTGCAGAGCTCCAATATCTTTGGTCTCTCTTGACGTCTATTCATTAAGCCATCAGAAAGGAAAGTATTCGAAAATGAACACAATTCCGTACCCTGATCTCCACGCATCTCCTCTGCACATTCATGCGCACTTGCAGTCCCAGAATCTCAGTCAAGGGGCCAAAGATATTCAGCCAATCTTTCTTGAGAGGCGTCATCCGGTGAGGAGGTACCGGTATGCGCCTTGTCTCAGATTTCAAAGTCGTCTTGTCAGCCCCTGGAGCTACGGGAGGGAAAGATGGTGCAGCACTTGACGCCAATGCAAGAGATGGGATTTCGGTGTCGATCATCAATTCATCGTCTCCTTCCGCGTCTCCTGCTGTTGGCCACTCTGATTGCTCAAACGGTGAGTTCGCACTTGGCTCTCCAAGATCCATCTCTTCATCGTCCTTCGGATGGTTGAAACGAGATGCTGGTGGATCGGCAGGAAACGAATGGGAAGGATTTTTGCGAGGGATCCTTCTGCGGGTTTTCTTGGCTTTTGTAATATTCGTCGCATCCTCCAGCGTGTCCATGGGGGTATGCGTTACAACCATGATAGATGCCGTTTGCAAGCAAGTATGGGAGATGGATCTTCAGGGGAATCCTGTCCTTCCAAAAATTCTGGTGCGAAGGAGCGATGCTGAGGTAAGCTCGATGAAGCGGGCTATTCGGACCGCATCTATTTGTGTGCTTCAAGTTAGCATCGTAAGTCTTCTTAGCTTTGCTTTGATTTGACTCGACTTTCCTCGAAAAAGTGAGTGTTTAACCAAGACACGTTTTCAATATCTAAAAAATTGCCCTACGGGCAGACCTGGACACTTAAACATAAAAACCAATACAACTAAATGACTGATAAAAAAAAACCAAAACCCAAAAGAAAAGTCGACTTCGTCGGTAAAAACCTTGCACCAATTTAGCAAGAATTTGACTTCACGTTGACAATTGTAAGGCCCAGTTCGGGATCCCGGTTACTGAGAACAGGAATTCATTGGCATTCTCAACGGACTTCGCCACTCGTTGCCAGCCTGTGGCTGGCTCCTCCTGGCGGGCTGGTACCTCATACTAAAATAAACAATGCATCTGCAACGCCGATACGTTTGTCCTCTAGAAAAGAGGGGGGGAGGACAGACGGGAAGGTACATACAGTACAAACTAGCTACCGAAGTACTGTACCAAACAATTTTCATAGCTAGACCAGGTAGTAAACACATCAGAATGAAAAAGGAACATTGCGCTCACTCGCATAATTCCAGAATTCCAACACACTCCCTCAAGCAATGGTACGAAAAGAAAGACTCTCCCTAGGCCTGAAACCGAGAAATTAACTCACTTAGAATATTCAACGGCCTCCAAACTCCACAACTCTTTGAACCTCAACACATCAAGTCCCATGACTCCTGCGACATCTATCCATTGACCCATGCATGTGCTCCGGTCGTAGAATCTTAGACGACGACGATAGGCAATCCATGATGCTTCGGCCATGACAACGACGTTCTGCGCCTTCTGCCTCCAAAAGGAAAAACGACAATCATGGCGCGGTAGTCTAGATCTACGCAACTCTATTCTACTGTACACATTCGATACCTCAAGTTGCGAGAGGCATCCGACAAAGTCTACACAAAGGATTTAACAAATGCGCACCTTGTAGGACATCTTGCCAATCAGAAGACTACTGGGCTACCATTAAGGCCACGTAACACCACATAACACCTTCAAGTTGCAGACTACGGAACATGGGCGCCAATCTGAACCTGTCGGAGTACTAAATTTCGCACTCAAAGCCCTGTATTACTTGTTTAAAGGTCTAGGCCTTCTCCACGTGCTATAGACCGCTTACATACAGGTTGAAACTGTCGGAGTACCAAATTTCGCACTCAATGAACAGTGGTAAGACCTGACCACTAAAGTGTCCAGGCATATACCCACTCACCACATCACATGCAGCGCACCAACCGTTCCAGTCGTTCTTCAGGCCTTGCAATTGTGCGGCCACTGACGCCCCAGCAATCGCGTTATCAGAGTACCTAGTCAGCCATGACTCTTACAAGTATGTGAATCCAGATCATTGCTCTCAATAATAGTGGTATTAACTCGTTCTGTCTTTTGCGTCTCAGCCGAGAGGACTGTCGATGACTTGACAAACTCAATTGATGCAAGAATCATCCAACACCAGTCCATAATCCGACAGAGGCAGGATGAGATACGTCGGCTCAAGTCTGAAAGGAACGAGCTAGCTCCAATTTCCCGACTTCCTGCTGAGATCCTTAGCCACATTTTTGGCCACGTCGTGGCAATGGACAGGCCGGGAGGCCACCGCTACCTGTTCACCCATGTTTCGCAATGGTGGCGGGCGACAGCCATCAAGGATGCCTCTCTTTGGACCGATATCGTGTTTCGGAATATCAACTGGGTTGACATACAGTTGGAGAGATCCAAAGGAAGAGGACTCTCCTTATATGTTGAGTGTCCCTTTCCCGACTTTTATCGAAGCCTGCCACGTTTCAGAAAATTCCTTGACAGTAGTTTTTCCCGTGTGCGGGAATTTGAGCTCGTGCGCGGGTCCGAACTCGTCATCTGGTCTTTGTTCCGAGACAGAATCCCTGCAACGCCCAATTTGCAGGTTCTGCGGTTTGTTCGTTGTGCGCGCTTTCTCGACATCGTATTCAAAGAAACAGTGGAGCTGAGGCGCCTGGAGACCGTCGGGGTTGATTGGAATTGGACCAAGCAGCAGCTTAACTCGGTCACCTATTTGAAGATTCATGGCATTGATTACCCCTTCCGTCCTTCATGGTTTGAATTTTTTGCCGCACTTAGGCGAATGCCGGCCCTGGAGACATTGGACCTCATGGATTCGCTACCAGCGGTCTCGCCAAACGACTCTAACGGCTCTGCCAATGAGGTGACATTACCTAAACTTCGCACATTGCGTCTCAAAGGCGGGATGCAGGAGTTGTCAAAGGTCGTGTCCAGTTTCTTGCTACCTTCCAGTACAAGACTGAAGTTCGTGTGCTGGGCCATCTCTTCATACGTTGACGAAATCTCGACTCTTCTGGCTGTTCTCACAAAGCGACGTCACGATAGAGCTTACCGAGCACTCTCCGTGACAGGATACGAACGTTATGGACTCAGGCTACGTGCCTGGAAGGACACACGCAGTCAATATATCGCCGAGGCAGACTTCTCCATCGACCTCAAGTTGGACCCACAGGCGCCTAACTCCTCTGCGAATTTGTTGAAGAAGTTAAGCTCTTTACTGCCGTTGCAAGACATCAGAACCGTCTCCCTCGGTGCACCTCGAATCCGCCATAAAACGCTGGTTCAAACGTTAGGGCGCCTTCCGATGCTAAAATGGGTCCATGTCATTGGCGAGGGCTCAGATCATCTCATCTCGTCCTTAACGCATAAGCCCAGGGACTCCGACACGGCGCAGGACAAACACCCCCCGGTTGCTTTTCCAGCTCTCCGGTCTTTGTGGATCGACAGGGCTTCGTTCAACATGACGAACGAATGCGGCGTCGATATCTTCACTCTACAAGATTGTCTAATACAGAGACGCAAGCTCGGTGTACCATTGAAGAAACTGGTGCTCACGCGCTGTACCAGCCTTGACCCAGAAGAAGTTGACCTCTTGGACGACGTGTTGGACGACGTATATTGGGATGGGAATGACGTGGAGACTAGCGACGAAGAGTAATCTGAGATGAAGACGACGGCGATGAACCAGATGGAAATGCAGTCCCCGGGGAGGGTACAAGCCTGAAGACTTAGATGAAGATTATACTACTTATTTCCACTATGATTTCCCCCGATTCATATTCACCACATCACTCCAGGACTCATCCTGGAAAGTCCGCATGTTTAGAGTATTGTAATTGAGTGGAATAAATATAACCGAATACAGGTCGAAGCCGCCGTCCCTTTGGTGAACGAACCATAATAAATTTCTTTGCGGATATACTCTCCAAACGCATCTTGTTATGGTGAAGTGTCTTAGGACAGGTGTATTCGGTGGGTAATGCTACTATCGATACAGTTGGGTATGGTGTGCAAAGGCTACAAATAAGGAGTGTGTGGTAGGTATCCAAAATTGAGTGGAATGTGGAAGTGCGAAGGTACGAAGGACGCGTTACAAGTAGGGAACAAGGGTTCAACCCTACGCGCGGTGAATGGTGAGTATGTGACTAAAAAATGTCTACAACCCCGAACAAATGCGAGTCGAATAAAGATCGAATAAAAGGGACACGGACCATGCAAGGGCTATACGGTGTTTCTCCGCAGGCGACGCATGAACAGGTCCCGAGCCTCTTTAAACTGCCAGAGCTTTGGTTTCTCGAAGGTGTAAGGTGTGAGGTTGAAGCGACCTCGGCGGAGGATTTCCATCATGAGGAAAGATACTGAATGAGACAGATTAGTAACAGGCTATACAAGAGGAACCAATGGTGCTTACAAATAATTTCTACATCTTGGGCAAGAGGGTGAGGCGCAAACTCGAGATAGTTGGCGCCAACCCCAGGTAGATGTGTAGGAATGAAAGCAGATCTTAGGATCTTCGCGTCTTGTTCCGACCCTTCCGTAGACGAGGATGAGACCGATGCCGTTGAAGGCGAGAGAGTAGGTTTAGAAGGAGACGAAAACTTCGACGAAGATTTCGATTTCAATGACTTCGATCCGGCTGGTATACGAATGACATTCTGGTGGAAAGCGCCCTGGACGGTCTCTGTGTCATAATCAAAGAGCTAGAGGTGGATTAGCACCGACGCTCAGATAAAATACAGGTAGGAGCTTACTGTAAGGGAATCTGCAGTTGCAGTCCAGATGTATTCCGTGTCGAATCGAGTAGGAATGGCGAGTATCTTTGGCCTGATTGCGGAAATGTTAGTGTTTGAATATATTCAAAGACCTAGCATCAATTACGAACATGAAGCGAATCGTCGAGGAGCCGAAGAGGTCTGTCAATGCGCCGACCTTTTCGTCGTAGAGACTGATGGTCGGCCGCCTCCCCTTCCACTCAATGTCGGCGACAAGGTTTCCTGATACATCGGTGATAGTGGTGCGACGTGTTTCGCCAGTGGGAAGTTCATCCGTTTCCTGAGCAGGAGATTGCTTTGCAAAAGCTGGCGATGATGATGCCATGGTAGGAGTTGGTGACTGCGATGACGAAGCCATGGAAGTAGATAAAACAGAGGGGATTTGAGAGGCCTCAATCTCGACAGGCTCGGAATCGCTAGACTCAAAGTCGGAGAGGACGGTCACTATATTGTATGCACGCTCGCCAGTTGCAACGTCGATGAGCGACGTATTCAGCATATCGGCAGTGGTAAATTTAAGCAGCATAGTGGGCGGGGGGAACGGCGGCAGAAATACTGCGCGTGCAGTTTATATGGCCATTGCATGGGCTCAAACGGGAGGTAGGCTTCTGGTTTCCCAGTTGGGCAACTAGCTTGTGTACCGGAGAATCACCCGAATTTCGGTAATAATATGAAGGGTCGAGATACCCTAGAAAGCAGAAAAATAATTCGATGTATAGAAACCAATCAACCTTTGTAGAAGAACGTTTATAAACATGGCCGTGGAAGATAAGCATCTGGACGAATGGCGCGTTGCGGTTCAGGATGCATGCGCCACAGAAATGATGGCGGACGGCCCGCCATGGTCACGTGCATTTCTGAGCTTACCTTTGTTTGTAGATATTGCATTTGTGGCTGCAAACAAAGAAAGTGAACATCGCCTGCACTGTATTGCCACAGTCAACGACGGCGGCGACAACCACGACGACTCACGACCCACCATTCTCCTCAGCGCTCTCTGTCACTTATTCTACAAACCCAGGGCCAGTTATACACCCTGGAGTATCAGTGGAGCAACGACGACTGACCAATATACGGCTGGGGTGTCGTAATTCTGGCAGCCTCTCTGTAGTCAGTATTGGTTATGGCTCACGCAAGACGCTCACCGCAACATAGAGCACCATCATCGTCTATCAGTTCACCTTCTACGGCTCGAAGGAAGACCCTCAGGCGCGTTGCAAGTAGATTGGCATCCTACGCGTTATCCGAATTTGTTACCTCCCCTCCTGCTCAAGGTCACAGACCCGTATTGGTTCCTCTTCAACCAAATCTTCGACGTTTACCTTCTCGGACGTTTGTCTCAGGGAAGGACAGGGAGTTGGGTCAATCCATGAGGGATTCAAGTCATGTGACTGCTGGATCTAAACGGAAGCGCGTTGTGAGCAGCAACGAGAATACCCAAACGCATGGCCGATCAAGTCGAGGATCTGACAGGGCGAAGCGTCTGAGGACAACATCTGGAGCGGCTGTCAACCCATTTCATCCTCCAAGCGACGAAAGTCAATCAGAAACCAGCGAGATGGAAGTCGATATTGCATCGACTCAAGACGCTGCGTCGGATGACTCAGATGAAGCCGAAACTCAACTCGAAGAAGAGGAGGATCAGGGGGGTGAAGAAGAAGAGGAGGACCAAAGCGAAGTGAACGATGATACCTGTACGTCTCTTTACCTATGTCCAATAATATTACTAACACGGCCTCCTAGCCGATGATTTCCTCATCCACTCTGCATCCGCTAGAAGTCTTAACCGATTGTTGAAAGCCAAACTCATTGAACTCTATGAACTTGCGGGTCTCACAGACGACGTGGAACCAATGAAGAAGGCAGAAATAATTGAAGCCATTATCAACGCTCGAGATGACTTCGCCTCTGTTCCGCCTTCGTCACCACCAGGCAGAACTGAAGGAGCGTCGTCGGATTGTTCAAGTGATGACGGTCATTTCGCCGAAGATGAGGAGACCGATGCACCTGCATCTAACCATCCGCTCAACGGTTTCCCTTTGAAAAGGCGCGTCACTTTGCACGATGTGTCAAAGTCACCGACTCGGCCAGTGAAGAGTCGCAGCCTTTCTATGGGGAACCTTCTGGGCCACGGTGAACCCCCCAAAACCTTCCTTAAACGGAAGGTTTCTGAGCTTGACGGCAGCGAGAAAGGTACTTCGAGGTCAGCATGTCTCTTTTCAGTACTTTGAAATTTAGCTGAGGGGTTTTTAGACGGAAACCTGCCACTCGCTCCTCCCCGACCACAAGTGCCACGATGTCGACTTCCACCCAGTCCCCTCCTGCGACGCGCTCGCGGTCACGGATCGCCTCAGGTTCTCTCCCCACTCCCGTCAGTCCCACCTCTACCTCCAGCGGGAACAAAGGAAAGGGGAAGGCCAAGCAAGTCGAGTTCAATGACGAAGTTGAAGTACACCTTCAGACGCCGTCCAAACGAAGCTCAAAAGGGAAGAAATCTGAAAAACGACAAGATTCTGAGAGTGACCTTACTCCACTTGAAGATTCTGACCACGACGTTTTTAATGGGCAGCCTAGCCCTAGACGACTCCGGAGTAAAGATCGCGAACTGGAAAGGTCTAAAGTGACTCAACAGGAGGACCCAGATGCTACACCCATCGCCCATTCAAAACGGCCGTCGAAAGCGAGAAAAACGGAGTCAGAGATAGAAGAAGTCGATCAAGACCAAACGGTTCCTCGGAAAGTACGTGTAACGCCAATGAGGAGGGCGAAGGGTAAGATTGGTAGCCTCAAGGAGTCGGACTTAGAGGAGGAGGGCGTAACTGACGAAGGCGAGGAGCTAGAGGAGCTGGATCAGGATGGGGTAGAGGGGAACGAAGATGCTGAGGATGAAGAGGAGGTTGATGAACTTGTATCGTCTGCCTCTATCACTCCACCGCCAGAGTCTCAGGGTCATCGTACATCGACGCGGAGACGTCTTCGTCCCAGGCGGACGCGTGCCAAACCTGCCCCTTCTGGTGACGATGAGAACGAGGGTGATGACGAGGAGGAGGATGAAGCGGATGTGGAGGAAGGTGAACACGGGGAGGATGAGGAGGAGGGCGAAACAATAGAGGAGGGGGAAGAAGAAGAGACAGTAGAGGATGAGGATGAGGAGGCGACGATTGCTGTGGAACCTCGCAAACTTCGTAATGGCAAGATAGTTGGGGAGGAAGATGTCGAAATGGAAGTAGACGAGGAGTCCATTGGAGATGAAAACGAAGATGAGGACGAAGATGGGGAAGAGGTAGAGGATGGTGAGAGTGTAGAGGGCAGTGAGATCGATGTAGATGCAGAGGGTGAGATTGATGAGGAGCAAGAGGAAGCAATGGAGGAAGATGGTCAGTCTTCACTTTAAACCATGCCTTTCGCGATATTCATGCCTCTCTTTTTAGTTGACCTAACTGTGGCTACTGCAAAAACTCTTGTTCGACTTCGCAGGGACGATCTGGTTCGGCTGTGCGAAAGTCGAGAGATTGATCCTTCTGGGACCAAGCCTCAACTGGCTGAAGCTCTGTTGCAATGGCGGGACCGCCAAGCAAACGATTTTTCTTCACCCTCCTCAACTGGCACCGTCCGTCCGTCATCTAACCGACGTCGACGTAAGAAGAATAATTCAAATACCACGACACACAGCGATGTACCTATTCTTCTCAGATCGCACGCCCATACAGACGAACCCCTTACACCAGTGCCTAGTAAGGAGAAGGAAAGCGAGGAACTCGAGCTCGATTTGGAGAGTCTTGGCCTCGAAGATAGGGAGATACCACCCGAGAAGTTAACCAAGCTCGAGAAGATAGGTAGCGGTGGCTTCAAGGACGTCTTCATTGGCAAATTCAAGAATCGGAAAGTCGCCATATCCGAGTTCAGAGGGCAGTTGAGTGCCAGTAAGTCATCTACCCAATTTTCTGCGAGCTGGTTGAATCTCATTTATCTGCTAGTGGATATTAAGGAACTTAAGTTACTCGGAGCATTCAACCATCAGAATATCGTTCGATTCGTGAGTAATTCGATTATCAATTTAGGACTTCATTCTGACATTGTTCATCAGCTGGGCGTCAGTATACCAGAAAATACCAAAGAAACGCCAGTCATGATCATCAGCGAGCTTTGCTCCAACGGTGATCTGTTTGACTATGTTCGAAACGTTAACGCACCCTCCTTGCGCAAAGCGGTAAGTGTCTGTCACTTGCTGCATTGTTGTCCTCTCATAGCTTTATTCAGCTTCTGATTATGCTCGACATCGCGCGAGGATTGGAATACCTTCACACACGAAAGCCATCCATCATTCATCGTGATTGCAAGTCTTCCAATATTCTAATCACAGCGAAGGGCAATGCCAAGATTGCAGACTTTGGGCTTGCCAAAGTCAAGCAATCTACCCGATCGATGGTTCGCAGCCTTGTTGGCACCGTCAACTGGCAAGCACCAGAACTGTGGCACGCTCACCCGAAATACAATCACAAGGTGGATGTATTCTCGTGTGCCATGGTCTTTTGGGAGATGCTTCAATGGCATCAACCCACGAAGAAGTTCCCTTGGGAGGTACGTGTCAATGTTCAATCTTGAATGACTCAGGCTGAGTCATTATCTAGGGAATGAACGAACATGCTATTTATGATATTGTGGGAACCAAACGGCAGCGGTAAGGATGTCGTTGTCAAAAGCATTCATACGCTTATACTGGTCTCATTTTAGTCCATCCCTCACTGGTCTGAGAAAGCAATGGTGCCCCGAGATCGTCGACCTCGTTGAACACATGTGGCGGCACGAACACCAGGACCGTCCAACCATGACGGAGGTGGTCGAGAAACTTGAAGACATGGTCACCAGATATTGACCTAAGATACCGCTTACTGATTTGTCAAAGCTGCTCCCTCTTCTCGCCCAATGGGCCGTCTCACCTGTATCAGCCATTTCATCCCGCATTAAACATGGATTCTCTTATCATATCCTCACATCACTTCTCCTTATCTAAAATTATTCTAGACCACTTCAGTGCATGTAGTCCTGCAGTGTGTCGCTTTTTCATCTTTCTCCTTTTCTCCACCTTCACTTTTGAATATCTTTCGGTACATACATATCCTCGATCGCAGTGCAAACATACCTCTTCATCCAATGTATCTTAGTCAACACAATGAAATAGATCATTCATCAAATAAATAATTGCCTCAAAACCTGACTTATGGTTCAGATATCATAACTGCCCTGCGAGAATACAGTCTATGAGGGCCCCATTCTCTCCGCTTTGAACTTCGAGATTCTCGTTGGCCTTCCTTCCCCCTCTGTCTCTGCATGCTGTTGAGATTGCTGAGACGAGGAATGTCCAGTTTCTCGCACAGCAGTCGACATTACGGTCGGTGGACGTTCAAGACGCCTGGAGGGTTGACCAGGCGGGTATGATGGCGAGTCTATGACCATTGAAGGAATCGGGGCAGAATGCTGCGATCCTTGATACATAGGAAATGAGGGCGAGTCTATGATCATCGAAAACTGAGGATGGTTCTGCTCAGGCAACTTTCCTGGATTCGGAGAGTGTATGTGGGAGGTCGATGTGCTGGCTGGTGTATCCCGCTCACTGATTGTAGGCGCCATCGCTGTTGGTGACCCGAGTTTGGGAGATGATCTGTGGGCATGAGATACTGGTGTCATGGAAGGTGAGCGATCCGCCAATAGCGATGGGTCCGGGATGGTAATCGAGGTAGATCCTGCTGGTCGGCCTGCTGCTGCACGCGATGCCTTAAACTTTGATGTCTTTGATCGCATGCTGGGTGGAGGTAGAGGTAGTGTACTCGAACTTGGTGTCGCCTGCTGAGTTATGGACGAGGGCGATGTTTCGCCGTTCTGATCGTGAGGGGGTATAACATGGAGATACTCGCCGTTAGGCCCAAGGTTGTAGACTTCTCCCCTTCGGAGTAGATTAAGGACCTCCTGCAGTGCTGGGTCTTCTCCTTCGCTCTCGCTGTCAGCCTCTGGACCCACAAGTTTTCCATCTGGATCAAGTTTGCCAGTCCTAACAGCGCGTTGGAGTGTCCGAGTCGATGCCGCAGGAAGAACGGAAGCACCAAGCGATGTGGATTGTGAAGAGGTAGAAGGGGCCGAAGCTCCGAATGCCGATGCAAGTCTGCTTGCTTTGAATTGGGACAGCGCAGGTTTCTGTGTTCCGGTGACAGCGTCTGATTCAGACGACGGTGCCTGGCAGGACATGAGCTAGATCAGGACGATATGAGAAGGGGAAGACAAACCACTTGGTGGTCCAGATCATGAGAGTGGTTCATCATGGCTGCCGCGGCATCTTGTCCAATCGTATTTCGTTTGGCGAGATACTCCAGAGCGATCTCTCGTTGATGTTGGGCAAAGTCAAGGTCAACTTCATCGGCTTCAAGAGTAGGCTCTTCTTCTGCCTCGGTATCGGACGAGGGAACCGAATCAGGTTCTGAATCGTCGTCTGAGTCTGGGGCCTTCTGTGCAAGCGGCGGCGGGTTGGCCGTGGTTGGTTGGCCGCCAGGAACTCGTTCCACGACCGATAGCTTCATTGGGTGCCTGTCGAGTAAGGCCTGGGACATCAGTGTAGGTCGCTTCGTGGGCCGTAGCCTTCCCGGTGTAATGTCACCCCATTCGACGCTGGTCGCAGATTCCGGCTCCGGCTCTTGATCTATATGCTCCGCAGACTCGACAAATGCAACAGTTTTCTTCTTGATGGACGGCGATCGTTGCTTAGCCGCCTCTTCATCCCGAATACGCTGTTCTTCTTGCTCTTGTCGTTCCTTCTCCTTGGCCTTTCCTATGTTCTGCAGAAGTGCACGACCCATCTTCTTTTGCAAATCTCGAGCTTCTTTCAGTCTGTCCTTATCTTTCTCGGCAGCCTCTCTTCGTTTCTGGGATAGCTCCTCCAATTCAGCGGCTTCACGTTGCCTTTCTGCAGTCTCTTCCTGCCTCTCTTCGTTTTCGAGAAAGTCCAGTATCCGATCACGCTTTTGACGAAGCTTTTCTTGGGTTGAAAGAGGGAGTGCATGCACTGGAATCAGAGGCTCAACCGTGACTGGCGTTGGTCGAGATGAAGATGAGTGAACCCTTGGAGTAGTGGCTGGTTCAGTTATTTCGATGATAGGAAGTCCCTCTTCGTTCACCAGCTAAAATGGGGTTTGAGTAATCGTAGGATATACACCACTTGTTGAGCATACCTCACCCCTTTCGTTATGATGTTGATCAAACTTTTCAGCGCCTTCAGGACCAACAAGTTCCACGAGCTTGTCCGTAAGCCTGCTGGCTACTTCTTCGCTGCTTAGATTCCCATTGGAGTTGTTGGCAATATCAGGGGCAATGGCCTGGATGAGTGCTCGTACGGCTGAAGAAGGGTTATAAATAAATGTCGAGTCATCACTGACTGCACTTACATTCCTGCCCTCCCTTGTTAAGGTCCAGAAGATTTGGATTTGCCATGAGGTGACCGCAAGAAGGCGTTTCGGATTGACATGAACGGAAGGCGCTTGGGGGTTGTTTATCTAAGTTGAGATCTGAGCTCCATTTGTGACCACAGCCAATCGTGACTGATGGCGTTGGGCCGTGACGGACGCGTTCTGCTGTCACCTCATTGTTGACCACCAACCTCTGCCAACAGACTATCTGCACCCACGACGCGTCCAGATATGTTTAGCTCTACGGGCCTGCTGGGAATCAGCTCGACTACCACTACACAAGTGACCAAGGACGCGCCTGATTCAGCGACATTTCTGTCAAATGGCCTCCTCGGTACATCCGCGTTAGAAACCTCAGAAGAACCCCCAGGTGTGTATACCACTCGTATTAACCATGTATACTTTCCAACATGTTTCAGTATCGAGGATCGAATCCTCGTTTTCTTTTGTTGGCACCGGCCTGCTATCCTCCACGGGTTAGTATGCCCATCGAAGCAATTTGTGACTACTAAAGCCACTGGTACACAGAAAAGGACACTATAACATCTACATCCTTTCTATCTCAGCCCAGCTTGCAAGGTACCTTCGATCTTTCTTTCATGCTTCATTGACTAATGAGTCGCTGTAGATGACAGCTTGCCTCCGGTATCGGAATCGTTTGTTGCCCCCAATCATGATAACCAGAAACAAAATCCCCCAGCCTACACGCCGCTCTCCAGTGTACGTGCGACGACATACGACGGGAAGACCATCTATTTCAAACGGAAGAGTAAATTTACCTCCGTAAACGCCCAGGTCAGCACAATCCCATTTATATGATCTCTACTCACTGAATTCTTCTCAGCAGCCCTCTTCATCATCGTCTTCAAGTAGAAGAATTTCCAATCTACTCGATGTTCCTATTCACAGGCTCATGGATCAACTGTCCGCTGCAACTGCCGCCAAGTTACAACGACCGTAAATCCATCACATGTGCTCTTTTATATCTCTCTAATCTTGACTATGTCAGTGAGCAACCACTACGAGATCGTCCGAGCAATGCTCCGGTCGAAGATCTGCTTTGGGTCGATCGATATCGCCCCAAGAAATTTACGGACCTCCTCGGGAACGAAAGGGTTGCACGAGATGCTATGACGTGGATAAAGCAGTGGGATTGGTGTGTCTTTGGAAAGGCTAGGGGCAAGAAACGGAATTGGGACGGTGATGAGAACGTGAATCAGGACGAGTACAAGCGCCCACATGAGAAGGTAAACAGCGCCTTATGGAACTGAGAATCGCATAGCTAATCGGAGTCTCTCAGATTCTTCTCCTCTCAGGTCCTCCAGGACTAGGAAAGACGACGTTGGCCCATGTCTTGGCACGACAGGCTGGATATGAGGTCATGGAAATCAACGCTAGGTAAGACAATCAGTCTTTGACTGGATCGAAAGCTGAGATCATGGGCAGTGATGCGCGGTCTGGTTCCGTTGTCGACGATCGAATACGGCCCGCACTTGAGTCTGGTTCTGCTATTGGTAGCACAAAGCCCGTACTTCTAGTCATTGACGAGATAGATGGTGCCACTGGTGCAGGCGATAACGTGAGCCAACACTTTATGACTTTGGACTCCAGCTGATAATTTCTCAGTCCAGCACATTCATACACAAATTGGTCTACCTCATCAATGCCAAACCGCGGAAGAAACGTAGGTGAAATTTTTCTAGCTCCCATTGCTATCCTACTAATTGCCAATTAGAACGCTCAGGTCACAAGGACCCTCAAGGCCCTCGACCCATACTGCGACCTATCATATGCATCTGTAACGACCACAACGCGTCATCGTTAGCGAAGCTTCGACCCCATACATTCCAAATCAGATTCAACCGGCCTGCTGATATTCACATTGTGAAGAGGCTGAAGGAAGTGTGCCAGATGGAGGGCATGAAAGCTGACTCTCGAGCATTAAGTACACTGGTTAGCGCTGCAAAGGGTGACCTGCGCGGGTGTCTCAATACCCTACAAGTGAGTCGCAAACGTTCTTTTCATTTGATATTTCTGGCTGATGGTGCTTGCACAACAGTTCATCAAAACGCGCGGCGAGGACGTCACCGAGCCCATCGTCCGAAAGGCGACTTCGGGCATGAAAGAGGCGGATACGAATTATGTGACCATTCTGAACAACATGTTTAGTCCCCTGTCCAAAAAGCAAGTTCAAGAAATGGGCCTTACCGACGAGGAGGAAAGTAGATACGTTACGAGACTCAGTCGTGAAATCGATGGGAGTGGTCGAGAAAGCAATATTGCATCGGGTAAGCTGAGAAATGGTCTCTCGACTCTCAAAGTCCCTTACTTGATGCCTTGTCTCTAGGCTGTTTCGGCCATTACGCTACACTTCGTCGACACGATGCCAACCTCTCGAGACACGAACGAGGCATCGAATGGTTAACTACATTCGACACCTTCTCGACGTCCATGTACACCGACGGCGACTTTGCACTCAATCAATACCTGCCTTACACGCTCGTACCGTTTTATCCCCTGTTCCAAGAACGAGGTGGAGAACGCGTTGAACGGAACCAGGCTGATTGGGAGGTGAGAAATTATGGCTTAGGGTCCATTCTTTATTTCTAATGATTTGTTAAACAGCACTTCCTATTGATGCGGAGTAACGAAGAGATATTGAAATCCCTCGCTCGATGCCTTCGTACGGCGACCATTAGATATGGAGGCGACTTTAGGCACCTTCTCAGCACACCGGTTCTGCAGTTAGAATTCGCGCCATATATCAATCGGATCATTTCACCGCCTCTTCGGCCTGTTCGTTGCTTCTTCGCCGTTGATCTTAACCGTACATGTCCACTCACCTACCATATTAGGTTAACAGCCAAGTCATTCGACCAGTGGAGAAGGCTCTCATGACTCGCTTAGTCGACATCATGGCGTCGTTGGAGCTACGATTTATTCAAGAGAGAGCAGATGACGGGCAGCTGTCGTATCGCCTTGACCCGTACGTTGTTCCTGCATTTGCCTTTGAGAATACGTTTTTGAGATCCTTCTAGGCCTATTGATGTCTTTGTGACCTATGATGGGAAACGAGCGTCAAATATTACCGTTTCACGATACGCTGTACGTCATCTGGTGTCAGGAGAGGTATGGATTTAAACTATCTACGTGTCGAACCCATCTGATGATGTACTAGATCGAGGCCAAACTCATCGCACGGGACACTGAATTTGTTGAGAAGGGAAAACGCGGAAAGCACGATTTCTTTGGGAAAGCGGGGTGAGTAGTGTCCATGGCGTGCCGTCCGATTATAAGCGCTAATTTCGAGTAGCTCCGGTACAAACAACCCCCGAAGCGATTTTGACGCCTCCGATCAGGCCAATAAGCGCGCAAAGACCGACAACCGCGATATTGCTGATAAAGTGCGGTTTTTTATTTTCGCTCGCACAATGGATAACAAATTAATCTTACTGTCTATTAGCCACCTACTGATTTCTTCGGGCGACTTGTTACTGTTCCATCCGCCGCATCGACGAGTGCTGCGGTTCGCAAGAATGCAGAGAAGAAATACCGAGTGACCTACAAGTTCCTAGAGGGAAATTCAGCCGCTGTACGAAAACCTGTCAAAGTGAATGCGTTTATCTGATGTTGTAATGTTGAGTGTATGTGATTGTGGAAACGCGGTGCGATTATATAGTGTTATTATAAATTATTGTTGATTGTTCTCTGCCATGGCGTTACAGAAGTCTATCCTTCCAATCCACGGTATTAATCAGGCGTTCTATGTAAATTTGACGAGCTTATGTGGGTGTTGTGGAAACGCGTGACTCGTGAGGCGCTCGTCGTCGAAGCCTTTGAAGCTTCGACATTCCGTTTTTTAGTCCTCGAAACTAGAACATTCAAGCTTGAGGTGGTCATCCCATAATGTGTCGGCGAGCCATACTCCTTTGGCCTCATTCTTTGACCGCAAAAAGTAAGCATGTCCACTCTGCCGTATCTATGCCCATTTCAAGCCTTCAAGCAGTTCGCGCAGTGACCAAGTGCGCCACCTTCTGAGCTTCCGCTTAGCTCATAACATGCTAAAAATTTCGCGTTCGAGGCCTCATCAAGCTTTCGGAAATGATTGGGATCGCGTCGAGGAATACTTCCTGCAGAAAGTAACTTGACGCCACTGTACCACTCACCTGCCGACTGCAGCGCGAATACTCCAAGGCTCCGAGCCTCTCATGCAGAAAGGGAATTTAACCTTCTATATCCATCCGACACAAGCTCGATAACGCCTGGGGAAGCACACAGAATTGCCTTGTATCTCGACCCATGTGTCAATCAGTCGTCCGTCAGACATCGGAACCTTGATGTAGGCATACCCGCTGCTTTATCCCTAAACACGTTGACCTGTCCGCTCAGGGTACCTCTGGAGGTATAAAGAGGGTAGATGTCTGAGGTCTTTTGCTCAGACAATACACACAGTCTACATTCGAAGTCTTCACACCTCGACACTCTCAACTCAATCTTCAACAATGTTCTTCACCAAGGCTTTCGTCGCTCTCGTTGCTATTCCTCTCGTCGCTATTGCGACCCCCCTCGTGAGTGTTCTACGTAAATGTTTTATCGGCACAGACTGATGGTTACCTTGGCCAGGTTGCGAGGACAGAGGGCTGCGCTGCCAATAGTGGAACGCTGAGCTGCTGCAACACGAGCAATGTGAGCGACAGCTGCTTAGTATGTATCGCAACACTAATCCATCCTCAAAAATAAGCCACTTGCTCTCACTTGTAGCCCCATCAGCGTCGTTGCGGCCGGCAATGGTGGCTGCAACGGGCAAGTTTCTTGCTGCTCCGGCAATAACTTCGTAGGTTGCCTCTTTGGCCCCCAACTTCAAGTTCCTAATTATTTCTACAGAACGGCCTCGTCAACGTGGGCTGTGTCCCAGTCAACGTCAACCTCTGAACATTTCGTCTACCAGCCGTTCTGATTTCTCGGTCTTCGAGGAACTGATATACTGTAATCTAGACTAGATTAAGTATTTAAGCTGATGTTTTCTGTTCTTGCACTTGCTTCCACCAATGTTATCGTCTATGTGTCCTCAAATTAGTAGTTGGGTGAATTTCATCGCCAAGCCAATTGAATCTTGAAGGTAGTATTTTCCCCTAAATTTTTATCATGACAGATGTGATTCAACCAACATTTCGATTAAAGCTGAAGCCGTGATCCTGACGTTATAATTCACGAGTTAGTATGACTCCAAGTCAGATGCAGGGCGCCGCGCCGCGCATACGTGAGGCGCACTTGCCATACAGGGAAAGTAGAACCTGTCACAGTTCGCATCACGGCGTGGCCTTTCAAGTTTCTCACCGGAACCGTAGCCACTTATCCACCGTCGACTCACACTCTCTGACTCAGAATACCAGTTGACAAGGAATATAAAGCAGAGCGCAAAACACTGGCTACACAACCACAACAATGACACGGAAATCAACTCGTTTAGCAGTTCAGGCCAAGCCCATGGCAGTGGCCAGTTCGTCAACAACACTGGCCCCAGATTCAAAACCGCAGCCAAAGCCCAGGAAGAGGCGGAAGGCCACAGCCCCTGCTGTAGAAAACGGATATGAGGTTGAAAGTCCAGCCGTGCAGGATAGGACAAATTACAGTCGCGTCAGAGGAAGGAGAGGGCAGCTCAAGATCATGACCGAAATGCCAACAGATATCCTTCTTGAAATCTTTAGTCGGTTACAGCCTCTCGATCTTTTGCATATAGCCCATGCCACAAAGGCATTACGCGCTCTAGTGACTGGCGGTAATACCGCGTATATTTGGAAATTGGTGCGTTTGCTTAAACCTCCCCTGGTCGCAGGATTCAAAGCCATCTATTAGGCATACGAGAATATTCCGCAACCGCAGCCTCCACCTTGTCCAGCCGGTGTGAATATCTTGCACTACACAAACTTCATATATGGTCGTCACTGTCATGTAAATCCATCCATTCTTCGCACCGTGCGACTAGAATGACAGCGATCCTTTATAGCTTTGTGGCAATGCACGAGGGCGTCATATTCACTATAATCTACGCATACGGCTCTGCTCAAGTTGCGTTTCAGAGCAGTACGCGCTCCCTCTTACTCCTCCTTTGGTTGCTCACAATACCGCTTAGTTGTATCTTACTGTCATATTCGTCCAAATCGGTCGAAGATCGCGAAGTTATGGTGTTATGTGCACCCTACTTCTTCAGGAAGGGTGTGAACAATGGTAAGCCATCCTCACGAATGCCTTTTATTTATTTATTGAAAGATACCAGCGGGTGGCCGTTATATCCTTCGAGCCCAGTACAACGTAATAAACGAAGATTACACGGAAGCAAAGGAGAAGGGACTAAACGCTGTGAAACAATGCAAGCATAAGTGGCTTGCTCAGCAGAGAGATGGCGATCAGGTGAGGGAATTTCTATCATGCTCAAGCTATCCTAACGTGTTTCTAGTGCGGTTCCCAGCTGGTACGGTGGCACCATCAGCTGCGCACCCAGGAACAACTTCACATTCAACAGCTCCAACGCAATCGTGGAGAAAGGTATGTCCCGTATCTCAGACAGGATTCCCACGAACGCTGTGTACTTACTCGAAGGTAGTATCCGAGAAAAAATTAACCTAGAAGGTCAACAATGCGCCATGAGAAAAGACATCAATCATCTCACTTTTTGCATTGATAGGTTACGGAGTAGAGCTTGATTCTATATCTTGGAGGTTAAGCAGGCTTCCAGACTTCCAAGTTGCAGCCGAGCTCACTGAGCAAGGTACCTCCGTTTGGTCGCTATTATCGTCAGAAAGGACTCATCGTTTCTAGATTGGCTGCACATGAGGGCCGACATCCTCGACCTCCTTCAGGAAGAGCGCGAACGCCCTCTCGTCTATCAATACAGTCGTGTTGTCCAAGAACGTTACTTCAAACTGGACAAATTTATCAAGGATATGAACATTCCCAACCCACGCATATTGGCCATGACTATGCATATTGCTTCTCAAGAGCCGTTTCGCAGCCTGATCGTTGACACCGCGGAGAGCGTCAAGATCGCTGATGTTTCCTTTAATGAACACGAAGCGGATGTCCTACGGATCACAGCATCCTGGAAGGAATCGGCAGATCAACTATTGCTCTCGCTCTGTCCAAAACCACAGTCAAGGAAGGGTAAAGGAAAGGCCCTAAGCATGTCCGCTCTCGCGCTTGCCGCGACCTTTTTCAAATGTCATTGGTGCAGTGATCCAATAACCTATCCTCGGATCCTCATGCACACGTGTCTTCGGGTCAGGAAGGTTGTGGCTGAAGCCGAGCAGAACCAGGATAGCGCAAATGAAAACGAAGAGATGGAAGAAGACGAAGAAAATGGAGCTAGAGAAGTAAACCGCAGCGCCTCTCCCAGAGCCCCTCGCCCACCCAAGACGATTAATATGCAGAGCGCATGGGAAAAAATGTTCCATGCAGCGGTGCGTGAGTGGAATGCTGGTGGTGACCAAGTCCAATTCGACGAGGAGGCATCGAGTATTGCCCGGAATATCATCCTGGCTTGTGGCGAGGACCCTGACACCATCACGCATGTTGAAATGGAACGAAAAGATGCTCGTGTGCAGTGTATGCGCTGTTACAAGCCCGGAAAGAAGCGTCTCGTCATGCCCTGGAAAATCGCGGTATGTTTTGATTATCTGCATGCATGCATTCACCTTACGACTTGATTTAGATTCTCCACGACATGGAGCTTCATTACGAGGACAAACCCAAGCTGGATGACTGGAATATACTTTCCGAAGAGGATGTCCTAAAGGCGAAGGAGGCAGAGGCAAAGAAGAAGAACAATTGGCGGGCTCCTGACTATTCATGCAACCACTGCACTGTGACTTTATCCAAACTCATCGAGCAGCACCTCAAGCGGGAGTAAGCAAACACTATTTTCTTATCACCAGGCAACTTCTGACTCCCTTTTGGCGTACCAGACACGACATCAACGTCCAGTCTGACGGCTTTGACGTGCAGGAGCATGTAACTTTGGCCATTGACGCACCCATAAAGTCTGCACCGCTGTCGGTCAAGATTTGATGGGACAAAGAGAACCTCTACCATGTTTTAATTGAGGTTTTGGATGTATGCAAGTACTTGACCTACATCTAAGATGAATGAACAATATTCAAACGATCTCTTTGAATCATGGGATGATCTTCATTTTGAAGGATTCCCTCCATGCGACAATTCTAGAGTGACAGGAGGTAATGCCACTCCCTACTGTTACGCGCCACATCCTCTTGCAGGTGGGTGACTTCCAAATCTCGACGTTAAATATATTTTATTGGACACCTAGGACTGAGGAATACGGACCATCGCTCATGAAGAAGCGATGACGCAACCATTTGCACATAGGGGCAAACAGTTGGGATGAGACCGGTCTTACCGCGCGACTCTTTGGTTAACACTATCAGCATGGAGCAGTCAACGCACTGGATACCTACCCCGCACTGGCAATCCGTTTCCTTACTCCTCACGCGCCATCTCCGTGATTTCGGCGACCGAAGCGTTTAACACTGGCATTGACCACCGTGATCAGGGAAGATGTGTGGTCTGTGGTGATAAGCCCAGCATCGAACATTGCCACATCATACCCAAGGTAGATTCGAAAACTGTGCGTCCGCCTTCTACAGATTTGAGATCACTATTTGACCCTCAGGTGTCCAACGGATATAATAAAAGAAATTGTCAAATGTGTGGTGGTGGTTTTTGCACAATAGCATGCCATTCCGTGCCTCATGTTCGACAGACTTTGCACGACCAGGTACGAAGCCCCACTGGCGCATTTCTTCCCACTTATAGAATCACTCTCAAGAGCCGGGGCTAGAGCAATGGCATGGCAAGGCAATCAACCTCCTTGCAGGCGATGATCGTTTGCCATTCTACGGTTCATTCCTCGTCCATGAAGAGCGTGTCCGCGGGTGGTGGCCGTTTCGCACTGATCGACCAATCCCAATGCCTATCCTTCCGCAAGACTGGATCCCAAGCGACGAAGATAATGACGACAATGGCGATGACCGCCACCACCACAAGAATCCTGACATAGCTAACCAGGGCGACCATCACTCTACTCTCCCAGGTGGGATACATACAGGTCCTCTGCCAGTTGCCTCCAACGTCAGACATGAACATCATGACCCCCCATCCACCAATGCCGCCAGTAGACAGCAACCAAAGACCTTCACGCCGACTGACCCATTCGCAAACCCCGCCGAACTAGAAGCCCTGGTGGCTTCTTTTCCCAAGCAGCCCAGCTGGAAAGCAGCAGTTAGAGAAGGGGAAACTTGGGATGGTACTGCAGAGGAGAACATTGCCAAGTGGCAAGGCCTTACAGGTGGGTGATTTGACTTGGAATGCATAGCGCGGTGACTGTTTATTATTTTGGGCTTTTTGTCTGTTCCGTTCCATTTGATCGTCAGAGCCTACTTTCTGAACTCTGCGCTATAAATTGTAGTTCTTAATATCGCGAGGCGTATGTTGACCGCTTATCCCCGGGCCATGCATCTGAATGCAGGCCCCTATCATGGGTCGTACAAGACATTGGTGGTTCATTACTTTTGAGATGTGCTTGTCCAATGCCTGTCTGAGCAGTGAGCGTGAGCTCTCGAATAGGTCGAATGCGGAATTAATTCTCCTATAACTCGCTAGATCGACCATTTTCAAACGGATGTCAATCAATATGAAAAGGATACATAACAGACAGAGGATAACAACCACATGTGGTGGCATTTACAGCAATCTCAGGCCCCAAGAAGTAGAACAGAGAACTACAAAACATATCGGAAGTCACGATTCTGTATATCAGTAAGATCAAGGAACGCCTGGCCATAGAAGAAAAAGAGTCAGGAGACGCATATGGACCTCGGATACGTTGACAAACGCACCCTATCAACTCGTTTTTCCTCTTTCGAACCATCCGATAGTTCTTTGCTGAGGTAGATGTCATCAAAGGTGTCATCTCTCTTCTCAGCATCCCGCCTTTTGTTTTCTGCTGCCAGCATGAAGCGGAGGAGAAGGATCAAAAGGGCACAGGTGACCGTGCACGCAGAAATAATGGCCCATGGAACACGATTACTGCATAGTGATGAGGTCGGGTTTGTAATAAGTGGTTCACAACGTACCGCGGCTGATATTGTTTCTTCCACATGAAGGGGCCAGCAGCACTTCCAATAGCATATGCACTTAATACGATAGCGTTAACGGTCGTTTCTAGCCATCACCTATAGTTAGCGCATGATTGGTGATATAGAAGTTCTCGACGTACTCTTCGTGTGGCCGGAGACGATCGAACCAATCCATCCAAGAAGAATCACAGCTGGGGAGAAGACGAACACTGGGAATATGTTTAGTCGGTACTCAGCTATCCCTGACAATTTAAAAAAACTCACTTGAGATCCAGAAAGAAAACAACAAACCGACTTTATTATGCGACTCCAAGGTACTGACCAGGATGGACCCAAGGAGAGCCGGAACAAACAGCAAAGCTGAAGCATACCCACGTCCAATAACCTTAACCGATGCTAAATTTATGGCAAACCAGATGATTAGAACTGAAAAAAAAATTACGAGTAAGATAACAGAGCAGCGTAGAGAGAAAGCGGTACATACTCTCAACCACACCATCTACGCAACCCAGTAGAGTGGTTTGAATGGGGGTAAAGCCAAATTGGTTAACGATGATTTGCCTTTGGTTTGTCAACTAGATGGATATATCACGATCAGTAAGCGTCTAGGGTAACGAGCTGTATGGTCTATACCGAGTTGACAATGTTCCTGCGAGTTGCATAATGAGCAGCTAGACAGAGATAATATAGCCTGATACATACCCAATCGCAGCGAAAGCCGCCATGACCCACACCTTGGGATCGCAGAATGCCTCCACGAATCTGCCGAGAAACATCAAGAAACGCTCATCTGATTCAGTCAGAGCGACTTACTGCTCGCGCTTCCACTGCTTATTCTCGACACCAGTTTGATTACCCTTGATGCGCTGTACAGCCTGAACCTTTTCCTCTGGCGTCAAAAAGTACGCGGTTGTAGGAGAGTCCGGGAAGAGGAACCTGGAGGTACAAACCCAGGGTGCGATGAGCGCCTAACGGAGCGCGAGGACATCTGATCTGTACGCACCAAAACGCGACAGATGTTACAAGAGTAATCACTCCAGTAATGACCATCAACCTGCAGGCCTATGAGTGGTATTTTTCACGCGATTAGCTGCACCCTACCATTGCCATGGTTTAAAGCCATGTGTCTACAATCAAAAGTAAGACGATGGTCCATTAGCGGTGGAGACGTCACTAAATAGCACACCTTGATGTGCAATGTACCATAGCTGACGAAACCAAGGAAGACGATGCCGACCCCGTTCATTAAGACTACAAAACCCTTTAGTAAAAGGTGGTTTCCAACTATCACGAGCCTTACACCAATACCCGGTGCGCTTGATCTGCTCTGCCCGAGTGTAAAACATAGAAGTAACAATCATAAAACCCGGAAGGATGGCGCCTACATATCTCGTGAGTATCAACGTAAATCGGAAAAGATAAGAAACACGGACCTTCACACATTCCGAGAATGAACCTGACTGCAAACAGGGCTCCAAAAGACTTGCAAGCAGTGTGAGCAAGAAGGGCGACTGCCCATACAAAAATGTTGATGCTATCAGGATCAGGATTATAATTAGAAACGGGTCGATGCACTTGACAAGCAAAACGCAATGATCGTAATTCGCAATGTACACACCTCATCCATTTCCCCACAGGCAGTTTTTGGAGTGCGAAGTTCTGAGGATACTGATGGGAATGCGCACATTATGGCATTAGAACAAGTGGTGATAGCCACATCAATGGGATGTACCTCGAATACCAGATAGCTGAGATAAAATATTGTTCCCAACCAGTTGTACTGGTTTTGAGTCAAGTGGGCGCTTTGTCTACGGGGTCATGGATGAGCAGATGTGCTAGAAACAGACTTATGAAGCTACTAACACGATTCCCTGGATGGCGGCCTGTCCTAATGTGACCTTGTCTGCGAACGCCAGACTGTGGATTCTTAGTAAACGAACCAAAAACCACCGTTCCAAGGCCTACAGATATATAACTTCAGTGATAAAAGTTAGTATCTTGAGCTGGTGGAGAAAGTATGGTGAACTCACGGCACATGAGAGGCATGAGATGCCAGTCGATCTTCCGTCTGGAACAACCCATCTCTGAGCTGATTCAAAGCGAAAGGCATGAGCGTATGCGCACCTCAATCGAGCAGCGACTTCAGGATCGAGCGGTTCGTCCGAGTCCAACGCAGCAGCAACGTCAACATCTTCGAGGTTTACGACACGCGCTGGATGCGAACTGTCTTTCGTCGACTTTTCGCTAGCTGAATCCATGAAAGTCACTTGGGAAGGAGTGCGACACCAAGACGAAATGAGAGTCGCCTTATATGCGGCTCCCTGTGTGCCTACACCTATTTTTGAACGCGGGGATCCAGGTCACATGGAGGGACAATCTGCCAGAGTCTTGGTTACACCAAATTTTGGGCGGAATAAGGAAGCCCAAAAATCAGAGAAACGTCGTGAGGTAAACCTGTGGACCTGTTTGTATTTTTAGGTGGTGTTTGAACGTTTATCACTAACCCGCCTGATCTTTATTTACTTCAATGTCCTATCACAATGAAGGCACCCTGCAATCTGACAAGTTCTGCCGCGATGGCGAGCAAAGCAAACACGATCGACCTTCCCTGCTATGCCAATCGCATCATTGCCTCCGAGGACGTTCGGCGAGTCTCGACTCTCATTCGCCAGCATCGGGGCCAAATAATCATTGGTGGCGTCCCCGAACTTTTCGATACCACCCGCTATGGTAGCCTCGGACATACTAGTCATGTTCCTGCTCTAGTGGTGTGTTTCTCGCGTTCTGTGAGTTAGAACTTTTTCTTCTTTGTGGCCAGACGAAGATGCAGAAGACACAGGGTTTGTGATGAGAGGCACAAAGTGCCACAAACGCCTCGGGCTCAGCAAGTAGCGTGTCACGAGAGTCTTCTGGTACGCGTTGTCACGGTCACGCTTAAGTGCTGAGCATTCAATGCCATTCCCGCTAGTTCCCTGTTGAACCAAGACTTATTTACCAAATGTTTGTCTAAATTTACCTTCGAGCCATTGTATCTGTGGAGGTACTTTCACCGCTTCGAAAACAACTGCGATATGCAGCCTCTAGAATTAAAATTCGGTCAATATTAGAGCCTAGATAAGTAACAAGAGGAATAATAACTAAATACATGTGACGGGCACTCGCGGCGTTTCAAGCCCAAAAAGTATAACAAACCTATAGAACATATCGGAAGTCACGATTCTGGATATCGGTAAGATCAAGAAATGCCTAGTCGCGGAAGGAAAAGAGTGAGGAAACGCAATAATCACCAAATAAATCAAGACATACCCTATCAACTCGTCTCTCCTCTTTCGAACCGTCTGACAGTTCTTTGCTGAGGTAGACATCGTCAAACTTTTCATCTCTCTTCTCAGCATCTCGCTTTTTGTTCTCTGCTGCGAGCATGAAGCGGAGAAGAAGGATCAACAGAGCGCAAGTGAATATGCATGCTGAGATAACGGCCCAGGGGACATGATTGCTGTATGGGATGAAGTTGAGTTACTGAAATCTCGTTTGAAAACAACACAAGACACACCGTGGCTGATATTGCTTCTTCCACATGAAGGGGCCAGCAGCGTTACCAATGGCATATGCACATAGGACAATGGCGTTAACAGTCGTTTCTGGGTATCACCTGCAGTTAGCGCGTATATGGTAATATGTAAGGGATTGGCCTACTCTTCGTGTGACCGGAGATAATCGAGCCGATCCATCCGAGTAAAATCACAAATGGAGTGAAGACAAAGACTAGGAAGCATCAAGTCAGAATCTTGCTCTCCATGACAGACTAGAGAATGCATACTTGAGATCCAGTAAGAAAACAATAGGCCAACTTTGTTATGTGACTTCAAGGTGCTGACAAGGATGGATCCAAGGAAAGCGGGGACAAACATCAGGGCCCCAGTATATCCACGTCCCATAACCTTGGATGAGGCCAAAGTCACACCGAGCCAGATAGTCAATACTAAAGAATATTGACAGGTTAGAAACCATAGGTATCAAAACAATATGGGAGATATAGGCCAACTTACTCTCAACCGCACCGTCCACGCAGCCAAGCAGAGTAGTTTGAATGGGGTTATAACCAAATTGGCTAATAATAAGCTGCCTTTGGTTTGTCAACTTACGGTGGGAGATGTGTCAGCGGTCGTTCAGAGTCAACAGGGGTGTGATGTACCGAGTTGACAACGTTCCTAAGAGGTACGAAATGAGCGAAAAGAAAGGGAGAGGCGATACGATATGGTGCTTACGCGACTGCAGCAAAAGCGGCCATGACCCAAACCTTGGGATCGCGAAATGCCTCGAGGAATCTGCCAAGGAACGTCAAGAAACGGTTATGCGAGTTAGCCGGAGCGACTTACTGCTCGCGTTTCCATTGCTTATTCTCGACACCAGCTTGATTGACTTTGATGCGTTGTACAGCCTGGACCTTTTCTTCTGGCGTCAAAAAGTACGCGGTTGTAGGAGAGTCAGGGAAGAGGAACCTAAACATTGGTGCCAAACCAAAATGAGATTAGCACCAACAGAGGTTTGATGTTTGAGCATTACGCACCAGAACGCGACGGACGTTACAAGGGTAATGAGTCCAGTAATGACCATCAACCTGAAGACTTGATAAGTGGCTTTTTTCACGCGATTTGTCGGTGCACCTACCACTGCCACGGTTTAAAGTTGTGTGTCTGTAATCAGAAGTTAGATAATCGACTCTTAGCGGTAGAACGGCGTTGAATATACCTTTGTATGCAATGTACCATAGCTGACGAAACCAAGGAAAATGATGGCAAACCCATTCATCAAAACTAAGAAGAGCTTTGAGTAAAATAGTTCTCAAGGCTGCAGCGAGCCTTACACCAATAGCCGACGCGCTTATTCTGTTCGGCGCGAGTATAGAACATAGACGTGACAATCATGAAGCCAGGTGTGATAGCGCCTATGCACATCGTGAGTATCAACGTAAATCCAGCGATCAGAGCATCGGCGGACCTTCACACATTCCGAGAATGAATCTGACCGCGAATAGGGCTCCGAAGGATTTACAAGCAGCGTGTGATAGAAGGGCGACTGCCCACACAAAAATGTTGATGCTATCAGGTACGATCGGAGGTTAGAAGCGAGTTGATTCCTTTGGATCGTGGTTCGCAAGGTACGCACCTCATCCATTTCCCAACAGGAAGCTTCTGAAGTGCGAAGTTCTGAGGATACTAATGGGACGTACGCATCATGGCGTCAGCGGTGACGATAATAGACATCGGCGAGGTAGCATACCTCAAACACTAGATAGCTGAGATAAAATATCGTTCCCAGCCAGTTGAACTGATTTTGGGTCAGATGGGCGCCGGGACTATGGTAATGTAGATGAGCGGATGCACAAGAAGCCTGCAAGAAAGGCTTTCACATGATTCCTAGGATGGCAGATTGTCCCAATGTGATCTTGTCCGCGAATGCCATACTATGTGGGCGTCAGTAAGTAAACAAAAAAAAACCCTGGTCAGAGGCTTACAGATACATAACTTCAAAGAAAATCAGTAAAGTGGATTGGTTGGAAACATAATACTGAACTCACGACACATGAGAGGCATGAGATGCCAGTCAATCTTCCGTCTGCATATTAATTGACTTGTGAGCTGATTTGAAGCGAAAGGTATGAATATATGCGCACCTCAATCGAGCAGCGACTTCTGGATCTAGAGGCATGTCCGAGTCCAACTCTGCGGCAACGTCAACATCTTGGAGCTTCACGATACGCGCTGGGTGTGAGCTGTCTTTCGTCGACTTTTCGCTAGCCGAATCCATGACGGTTGTCGGGGGATGGGCGCTGGGGTACTAAGACAAAGAAAGCGTTGCCTGATATATAAGCAT
>Ga0247737_1000057_pt1 | contig 29519 bp, 16 predicted proteins | sample UWRJL028104C2_FD_180937 | JGI IMG/M metagenome (GOLD analysis project Ga0247737, IMG submission 180937) | Plant litter microbial communities from Arlington Agricultural Research Station in Wisconsin, United States - UWRJ-L028-104C-2 | ecosystem: Environmental > Terrestrial > Plant litter >...
GAAACAGCTTGGATGCGAAGAAGCCATCGATTCCCTTATACAGCGCGCAGTTCAGCAAGAAAGATCTGCCATGCTGTATCGATTGACGAGCGGCGTGCAAAATTCCGACAAGATCTAATTACCGAGAAGAAAGAGCACCACGAGGGTCACAGGCGCCCTCATCTAGGCTATTTTCGTTACTTGAAATATGCCCAGAATGTGACGGACAGCGCTAATAGGAAAGCTAGCAGCAAAGACGATATTGCTGCCGGCTCAAGTAGAAAAGAAACACTTGCGGCTCCAGATTTCAATATATACGGGAATAGAGAGAGATTCAGATCTATTTCAAGAGGACGCTCTCGTCCAAGGTCTGGTCAAACCCAAGTCCAAGATGGGGATGGCAGAGCGAGTTTCGTATCCTGTAGGGTGAGTGATTTTTGTGTTTGAAACCTTCGAGCATCTCTGATTATCACCACGCATAGTCTAATAATTATTTTCCTAGTCAGAAACAAGTGGAGTCACAAATCCAATCTCCATCGACGAAGATGAGGAAGACGAGAAGGCAGAGCAGAAGATATCGGAAGTTTGGTTTCCAGGATGTCATGCTGATATTGGTGGAGGCTGGGAGCCCGATGAAGAGAGCCTCTTGTTGAGCCATGCACCACTTGTGTGGATGTTACGAGAAGCACAAAAAGCAGGGCTTGTCTTCAACGAAGAAAAAATGCGAGAAGTGGGATGCTACTATGACGAGACTGGTAGAGAACGAAGAAATGCTGCGAAGGTTGAAAAGTCGCAAGGAAACCCAGCACCAGGAACTTCAATTCCAATTATCGAGGTCAACGATAATGCTGTTCCCTCAAGTCCATCATCAGGCTCTCCCGGTCCTGGTACAGAACTATATGGATCCGAGAAGCCAGAAAATTGGCAGTTTGTAGAGTACCTACACTCGGTGTGCACTCGTGGAAAGATCCATGATCCTTTGCAGCGTAAGCAAGGTACGCCAACACTGGGGGTTTTATCTTGGAACATAATGGAATTCCTTCCCTTCCGCCGTATGGATCTACGACCTGATGGATCCTGGAAAGCAATCTGGTGGCCACTGCCGATGGGAGAGACAAGGGATGTGCCTTTGGATGCGAAGATTCATAACAGTGTTATCCGCCGAATGAAGCATGACGCAACCTATCGTCCTGGTAACTTGATTATTGGGGGCGGAGGGAGATGCCAAAGGCGAGCTCCGGCTGAGGCTGGTATGGGGGAGTGGGAGCTTGTAGAAGAGGAAAAAGGCCATCCAATTGGTGAGATCTGGGTGAGGGTAAAAAAACCCGAGAAGGAGAAGGTGGGCTGATTAGTGTTTATGTGGAGTAGCTATATAGTGATACTTATGGGCGGAGAAGTTTGACATTTGACTTTGTTACTATCCTGTGCCTTGGGGATTGAAGGGAGCTGACGCAATATTGATATATGGAATTAAGGACGTGCTATGAATCCGAGCTTTTCTCTACCTAAGAATTACTTCAATGAGGTCAACATTAAAATACCTATTCTGTAATGTCAAGCGAGAGCCTTACAAAAAGCGCAGTATCATTGGGTCAGGATGTCCTTCTCATTATAGAAACTTGCTTGGTAGTCGATGTATTGTGATATCGATGCATGTCCACAACAACAGCGAGATAAATTGCCAAGTTACTTTCAAGCTAAATATCTCCACCCAAAGCAGCATCCTCTTTCTCCTGCGTCTTTAGATTTAGTTTCCTAGCAGGTTTCCTAGGCTCTAACGTCCTGTTGTCTATCTCTTGGAAATCATCTTCAATTAAGCATAATCTTGGACAAATCTCGATATGCTTCTAAAGCTGAGATATTTAAAAACGGATGAGAATCTTTTTATCACCCATTTGTTCTTTGTCAACTTCTTTCTCAACTAGGTGGCAGTCTGTGTGTCAGGGACCTGAATCCTATGGTACGGCTAGATATATCGAACAAAGGCTGGAAAGAAGGGTAAGTAAGTCGGTATACTTCGTTATGCGAAACAGAAACATGAAGAAGTCGTGATCCACGCATTCGGTCGACAGAAGATGATCATTGTCGCCACATTCGAGCACTTGACCAGCAATTATCCACGCTCCTGCGCTTTAGATACCCATTTTACATGGATGGTAGGTCAGAAGTCCTATGCTTGATCTTGGAATGGCTGAAATAAACCAAGTACGGAAGAGTAGATAATTTGTGACGAGCAAATTTTTCCAAGTTGTAGAGCTTTCTAAATCGGAATAAACACTTGTATCAAGTACTGCGAAGTGCACCTATTTTTTCTCTGCCTTCCTTCGCTCCAGAACTTGCATAACGTCAGCAGCATTATTCCCATCACCTTTCCTTTTCTTTCCCCCACGTTTTCGCTTCTCTTTACTCCCTCCCTTCCCATCATCTTCATCACCATCATCTTTCCCACCCCATTGCGACAACTTGATTCTCTTATCTTCAAAGTCCTCCTCATCGTCGTTACGCGAGCTACCAAAGCCCATATCCATGTCTTGGGCATCGCGATCGTCTTGTTGTAGCATTCTTTTCCGCCGTGCTTCTCTAGCGGCCTCTTCCGCGTTTTCAGGCTCTTTGACAAGAGGCGCAATGGTAGATGCCTTTTTGATGGCAGCCAAGATAGTGGTGTCAGTGAGTGCTGCTGGCCGAGCATCTGGTTGGGCTTCTGTTTCGGTATCACCGAAGTAGTTTCTTTTAGCTCTAGTATTCTTCGGTAGAGGTGGCGGAGCCATACTTCCAGGCTCAGAGTCGATCTTTGAAATTTTGGACTTCTTTGCCTGTGATTCCTCTGACACCTCACCTTCCTCGTCGGAATTACTACCGTCATCTTCCTCCAAACCTGCCAATGGATCATAGTCATCTCCAGCATCGGTAAAAATGTCTTCTCCATCATCTTCCTCTATATCTACTGGGATATCTGGAACTTTCATGCCCAATGGGAGCGCATCCTTATCTGGCATAAGAAGTCCGTGGCCCTTCTCTTCCTTACTCTGGGCCATCACTTTCCTTACTTTCCGTTTCTCGTTCCCATGCTCATCAATAGTGATGATTACATCTCTTCCTTTACTGTCTTTCTCGATCTTTGGCTCAAATTTCTTCTCTCCAACTTTCTTAAATTTAGCTCCTAGTGAAGGTCCCTTCGCTTCTTTTTCTGCCTTCCTTGCCGCTTTCAACTCTGCTAATATCTGGTCTCGGGTTCTTTTCCTCCCTGGTATCAAGCTCGGAGGTGCCATTTGCCCTTTCTTATCCCTCTCTTCTCTCTGCACAGCCTTGACTTCCGTTCCCTCAAGTTCATCAAATTGGTTCTCCAAGTCTTCCTGCTCCTCTACTTCTTCACTTTTAGGCGCTTCACTAAGAACATCTTCCCCTCTTCTGATCCGTGCCAATAATTTCCAATCTAGGCCCTTTACCAGATGTGTAGACTCAACCTCTCCACCAAGGATCTCATCTCTTAACTTGACGAATGTAGCCTCGTCAATCTGCTGCAGCTTCATCATCTCCTCCAAAGCCTTCACCCGCTGTGCCTTATCATCCTCTTCTTGGTCCTCTCTCTGTTTAGCACGATCAACATAGCCCTCTGGCAGCTTCGCACCCTTTGGTGCCGCAGCAGAACGGAATTTTCTTATAGATTGACCACTTGCAGCTCGATTCTGCTCGGTAAGCTGGCGGGCAAAGTCAACACCACCAACTGATCGTCTGGCAGCCAACAAATTAGCTTCGTTCGAGATATTTAAGGAGAACGAAGGCTTACGGCGTCATAGGAATCGAGCTTCGCATTCTCGAGCCCAACGCGGAAGGTGTTGCAGCATCGCGGCGGGGAGTCACTCCAGTGATGCCTCTGCTTTCTCCAGACGTGGCGTCGCGGGCAGGTGTATTCAGCACCAGTTTACGAAACTGTGAGTTGTTCATGATTGTGGAATGGGGAAAAATGTTGAACGTTACAAGATCCTAAGGACTTTGACCAAAATATCACAGCCTTGCCCCGACTTTTGGCGCTATACTAGATTGAGTCACTGGGCTGTAAAGCCTTAAATTCGCTAATTCCAGGGGCAAATCTTCATTATAGTAGGAGCAACTGAGATTAACCTTTGTCTATCGTACATAGGTAATACTCGGAAAGCCTTACAAAAGAAATAATCTAGTTTAAATGTAGTCTAGTTAATATATACATGTACAGTATATGGCATAGCATGCTTCAGCCCACCAAAGAAGTCGCAGTACTACACAAATTCAATTGCCCTATTGACTTTGTCTGCTATTTCCATACAGTCTTCCACAGTATTCCAGAATTTCGCAACATCCAAGGATCTTGGGATCTTCACGCCTTCCTTACCTTCGGGAAGTAAGGTTATAATCGTACGTCCAGTCTCTGCCCCTGCATGTGCTTCATCGTGGGTGCCCTCTGTCACTACCTGAACTTCATACCTCTCCCTCCTCCCCCCGTCCTTGAAGTCATAAAACGGGATCTCAGCTCCAACAAGCCCATCTAAGCAGACTGCAACAGCGAGGGGATCATGAAGTGGAGGTCCTTCTGTGATGCCAAAAGTATCTGCATAAGTCTTTGCAAAAAAAGTCAAAAGCTCAACCAACATAACCCGCAGAGTCGTTTTTCCTCGTACCTGATCCTTGCCATACAATAATAAATTCTGTATATCGCTTGTGGCTAGAACTTGATGTGTGACATCCAAAGGTATAAGTACTGTTTTAGATGCCAGAACTGGATTTTGAAAAATGGATGCTGCAGCTTCTGGATCGATTAGGATATTGAACTCTGCCCATTGACTCCAATTTCCAATACGCTCTCTGTCATCTACTTTACCCATCACTGCATCTGTAAAGCCTCCTCCAATAGCACCACCCATTATACTTAGACCTTTGATGTGAGCAGCAACATCAGGGTAGGTAGTGAAGAGCTGCGCTACATTTGTTGTAGCTCCAGTGGCAACAACCCACGCGGTCCCTGGCTTTGAATTGAGAAGCGCAGCGGCCATAGCTTGTATAGCGGGCTCATCAACGTGTTTGACTACGGGTACTGGGAGTAAGTCGGTTCCATCAAGACCTGTTTCTCCATGAATATCCGGAGCATGCACAGCCGGACGTACAAGGCCTGAACTTGCACCCGGGTAGACTGGTATATCAGTCCTACCCATGGCGGTGAGTAGAGATAGGGCATTGTAGGTTGTGCGAGACAGGGATGCGTTTCCATGGACAGTTGAAATGCCCAGTAGATTTATCTGAGGATGGTGTGCGGCGAGAAGAATTGCGATAGCATCCTGAGAATACTGTTAGTATTGGAAGTTTCAGTGATTATTTGAGCAGCTTCTTATATGGGGCCATCGATATTTATAAGAAATGAATAATTCATATCACTAGAAATCTGCTTCAAAGGCTGGTCACGTGAGAACAAGACGAAGTTTGGAGATCGCCTGCTCCTTTGTAATTCTCATGATGATGGGGTCCTCCTCGAGGAAATATTTGATAGCTGACTTACATCGTGTCCTGTTCGATATGTTAATGAGTACAATAGTGTACTTCGGAGATCTCTAATCTGGTGGCTTACCTGGATCACAGTCCAACCAAAGATCAATTTTCTCCATTTCAATCATGTAGCTATCCCTCCTTCTATTCACGTCTTCGGGTTAACGTAGTTATCGAGGAGCTGAGACTTGACAGAAGTATAATCACAGGACAAATAATTTGGTCCACGACGCCTAGTATGTGAGATCGTGTCCTACTTCCGCTTGGCTTTTTTCAGGGATGAGCATGCGATTTGGGAAGAGGCACTAGCCCACCAGCTTAGACAGACAGCAGCAAGTTAAACCTCCAAATTAATCTGTCACAAATAGAATACTGTAGTGAAGCCGGAAAAGATACAAAAGACCTAGAGGAGTTCGTAGACCCTGCCATTGCCGGCTAGAATCCTCGAACCTCATGGATAAGGTGAGTAAAGCTGTCTTGATGAAATAGCTAAATTATCCACAACTTACAATCGTTTACTCGTCTATTCACCTCAAAACCCTGGCTGGAAGTGATCATTTCATATGAGGCGGAAGTTCTCGCCCATAAGCATGGGCACTCAGCAGCTGGTCTTGTAGACTAGCCGGGGGTCCATAGTGAAACAATAAATGTCCCTTGTCCCTGAACAAGTTCTTTGCAGCACAAATTAAAACAGCTTTCTTCATCTTTAGCGTAGTAGAAAAGAGGTAATGAAGCCTCGTTGCGTTGGGCGCTGTGACATGCTTCGATTTAGATAGAAAATGAGCCCCTATCTAATAGTTCAAAGGGATTTTTATTTCATAACTAATAGCTCCAATTACACCGTATACCTACACCTACTTCATGGAAAAGACCAAAGTCAAATAGTTTCCCAGCCTCCATTGTTAATGTCCTGCTCCAATTTCCTCGAGATTACACTAGGAACACCGTGATTCAACCAAACCATCCGGAGAAGAGCGTCATATCTCTTCTGATTCAAGAAAAGCTGTCTGGAATGCCGCAAGCCAGGATCTACCTCTCCATACTTATCAATATACGGTGCCACCATCCAGGAGCCGGACTGCTGGTAGAGGTAAAAGACACAGCATTTACGAATGTTGATACACAAGCCGATGTTCTTCTGACACCTATATAGTGAGTTAGCTCCATAACAATTGGTACTGCCATCGACTGTCTCAAGTTCTTCGACATTTATCAACACAACTTACTTCAACATGTGCTGTTGTGCACCTCCAATCTGTTGCGGTCGCCTATTTCCGCGTGCAGGCCCCGCTTTCAAACAGCAGATGCTTTGGCCACAGAAGATCTCACCACAAAACAGACAGAGCATAGGATCTGATACATCCTTTCCAGTTGTGGGGCAGCGTCTTTTCATAGTTTCCTCCATTAGGGTATCGTAATTCTTCGGGAGGCCGATTAGCTCAAAAATAGTAGGATGCGAAAGCGTTACTGCAAATTCGTGGCCAGATTGAGAGTAAACTGAGACGTAACCGAGCCACGCCTCAACAAAGGTACCCATACTTCCATCGGAGGTGCCACCCTCGCAAATTTCGTCAAAAGGTGGGAGGTTTAAAGCTTCGCTTAGACGTTCCAACTCGGTAGCGTTGAGGTCAGAAGAAGTGTGATTCTGTAATGAAATCCCATAGCGGACATGAAGCAGAATAACAACCTTTCGAAGGAAGGCAAGCGCATATTTCTGGGCAAAGGCACGATGTACTGCAACATCAGCATTTGACAGACTACTAGGAGTTGTGATTGCACTGCCAATACTAGCCTTCCAGACGTTTTGGCAGAGCATCGAGTAACTGTCCGAGGCTTGGTTGACTGGGCCATCTGTGCTCTGTCTACCCAGTAGGATCACTTTAACAACTTCTGCTAGGTAGCAGATGCGGACTAGATGCATGATGTTGATACTATCCACCTGCGCAATGCCAAACGAACATTCAGAGAGGAACACAAAAATGTCTTCATAGAGTAAGGGTGGATCATCAAGGCCGTCAAAAGATGGTGCTGTAATACCCTCAGATGAGCGATCCGGCGTTAAGAAAAGCTGCTTATTTTGGCGGTCATAATCTCCTCGGAGCTCTTTTCTAACTATGTTGTCTCCAGCGAATCTGATACCTCCAACAGCAGCATATGAGGCTACAGTTTCTGACAACACTCGAAGATGTTTCAGAGTCTGCTGAGGGACAGAATCCAGAAGGTTTCCCCCCGGTGGCGCTGCAGTACCACGCTGTTCAATCTCAGCAGCGGATATCGAGAACCCTAGTGTTTTGGCTAGGGTGTCACTCCCAAAAAGGTCATTTTTTTCGTTAGTGCCTTGAAGTTTTATATGTCTCATAGGAAGCTCGTTTTTAACAATAGTATCGCGAAGACGCCGGTAGATATCGACTAATTCTTTCATAGGTGATACTGGGTCAAGCGTATCGCTATCCATAGCAGCAGATCCCGGCCCGCCATCAGCCCAGAGGGCATTTATTTCAGGCAGAATTTGTGCAAGTCTTGCTTGTGGATTCCCTGTGTTGCGTAAATTGAGAGGGGGTAGTGGAGTGGGAGGCGAAGTAGGATTCCAGGCTTCAATAAGAAGCTCCGAAGACTTGGTAGAAAATGGATTCGCTATTGACTGTGTGACATTCTCATAGAACATGTCTGATATACGCTTGTTTGCTATGTCCGAGGTATCCGTCACTGATCTAACATGATTGACAGAAATTGACTTCAACCAGGTTTCAAAACCAGTAGCTGGTTCCAAAAGGCCAGGTTGAGTTTTTTCTTGAGGTGCCCATATGATGGGTAAAAAGGCATTTCCAAGAGCCTTGCAAAGTGGGCAGACGAATTCCTGCATTTCAAGCTGTTCTGGATGATGCCTAGCAATCTGGTGCTGGTGTCTTCGCTTGGAAGCCTCGTAGTACTGCTCAAAACACCTATAATGCATAATGTGACCACAACCCACGGATACAGGACCAGGCTTTATGGAATTTGATGGAAATCCTTTCCCAATGAATTGTCGCTCGGTGGATATATCAACACCACTTGAAGTCACTTTTTGCACTTGTTGACGATTTTCTCCTGCCACTCCAAAAGGTCGAATTGCTGCGGCTGATTCGTCCAAGTTCTCTGGAGATTTTTCAACCTCGCGCACGAAATCTGGATCCTGGAAATCGGTTTGGCGCAGAATGTTACTTTTGATCATCATTGCAAATGTACCGTATAACCGACCATCTTTGGTATCCTCCTGACACAAAATACAGTTTCCTGATGGGTATTCAATGTACGTTTTCATATCCGGTTCTTCTTCTAAATTGTCATCGCTCATCTCCTCCTCACCCCAATCCACGTTGATCTGATTGTCGAGAAAATTCTTCTGCTGCTGTTTCATTTGCGCCATTACTCTAGCTTGTCTTTCCAGCGCTGCCTGTTTTTTTTTTCCCCGCTCTTCGAGCGCGTTGTTAGCGGCAGGTGATGCAGTTGAAACTCTATCAACTGGAACACCCAAGCGGGAGAAAGCAGTATCAAAATTCCGTGGCCGTTTTTGCTTCATCCTCTTCAAGACAAGCGCAATCTTAGTATGGCATGCCTTGTAAGCTTCTTTCTGAGAAAGCATTTCTAAAACAGCTACGATTGTCCTCGACGATAGATCTTTGGTCGGAGACGAAGGTGTTCTAGCTGTACTAGTCAAAGCAATGTAAACAAAAGAGCGCATAGACTCCTCTGTCATGTCATCCTCGTCCATTTTGTCCTCTGAAATGGCAATGAGAATTAGATGAAGAACTACTTGTAGAAAAGCTTCAACTCTGGTGATAGGAACATTTGGGGTAAGATCTCCTGCCTTGAGGGGGTACAAAAGTGCATAGTAGATGATCTGGGCGAATATCCCTGTGCTGGTAAACTCAGACAAATCCGAGAAAGCTCCAGATTCAATAGGTCGAAGTTTTGGTTCGAATACAATCTCAGCCAGTGGTCTGGCAGTTTTCTTTGCTATCCAAGCCTTATAAGCGTTCTCAGATTCTTCGCGCTGGTTCTTATTATAGTGTGCTATATATGGATCGACGTCTTCTAGGAATTGTTCCTTAAGCTCAAATGTTCCAACGTCTGACAAGCCTTTGGGGGGGTGGAAGGTTGTCATTTCATCGAGAATGTCCTGACATTCTTCTTGGTCTTGAAATTTATCTGGAAGCTTGCCACAAATGTCTGAAAATGACAACGGCTTGAAGCAAAGAACATGAGTAATATCTCGACGCATGGCTAGTGTGTGTGGGTTTGTCTCGTCAGTGTTCGAGATTAAGGAAGTCCTATCACTGATTAACACAATAAGAAGATGAATAAAATCTTCTGCCACATCCAAGACTTGTCCGTCATCGAGCCCTTCTGATTTATGCTCATAAAGACCTTTCATCCAGTGTTCCAGACCAAATCGATCAATAGCAGAGACAAGAACACGAGCTGGTGGACAAACTACCATGGCAGTCTGCAGCAAGAAAATATCGCGGTGGTGAGAAACATCTCGCTGGCTCACGCCACGATACGTTCCTTGTTGATGACGAAGACTCATGCCGTTGCGTACCCACATGCTTGCTTTCATTTGAGCTAACCAAGCACATACTCGTAAGGGATAGTCGAAAGCCGCCATGAGGTGATCATCCGGGGTGTAATATTGAGCAGGCATGGTTCTCTGGCCCATAGCTCTAGGCTTTTGCTGCAATTCCGCAGTAGTGAAAGACAATAACCGAGTGAGCTGATCTCGAGACATAGCTTTTCCACCCTCAATCAACCAAGACAATGTATAATGTAGAGCATGGTGAAAACTGATAGATTGAGATTCCACCACAAATTTGACAACCGAATGCTGCGGAACGCTGTTCGGTACATCCGTTGTGTCGAACTCATAGTCCCCTACTGTCTTGAATCTGATATCATCCTTAATTTCTGCCTGCTTAAATCGTTTCTGCTCAGTGCCCAAAGAGTTGAGAATAACAGCCTTGGCAGCAAGTCGAATAGCTTTAGATATGTAGGTAGGATCTTCATCAACGTTCCATTTGAATGATTCGGAAAACTGTCTACACAGTCGATTGATTTCCCGGGTGATTAAAGAGGCACTTATCCAAGCATCCGTTTCGTACTCCACATGCTCGCCAATTGCTCTAACGTTCGGGCAGATGCCTTGATGAAGCTTTACAAGGTCTAAAAACTGTAGCATATATCTTTCATCAGTCCGAAGCTTTGCCTGAACATGCTCAGAGCTGAACAAGTATCTGAGGTCCATAAAAAAGTGGTACATCCTTCGATTTGTCACAGAGCCAGAATCAAATGCTAGCACTGCATTTGGTTGGATTTCATGAGGATGGCCAACTTGACGTGTTGTAAGGAAAGTGTAAAGTATTGCCATAAGATTTGTTAGGAAGTTGCCTCGCTCTACAATTTCTGCAGTAATGGATGGGGTAGTGAGCATCTGCAACGAAATATTGATAATAGAATGATCAGGTTCTCGATCTGCGATCAAATAGAGCTGCGCTAGGGTAGTATACAGACCAGCGAATCGCAAGCCAAGTATCCGCTTGAATTGTGGAATAGTAACAACAGTAGATATGTAAAGGTCTCGCAAGTCAACTCGAACCTTCTTCCACATGCGCAAATCGAACAATATCATCCAGTCAAGGCGTAGACGATGCCAAAGATCCTCGTAAAGAGGGACTGGTTCTTTTTCGTTGAATGACTGTGGAGTTTCCAACCAATACCGCGCTGGCTTCTGAGCTGCCTTATCAGGAATTGGATTTCTTGGAGTTCTTGGAATCTCCAGATTGGCCTTCGCATAGATGCGATCCGGAATCAAGGGCTGAACCTCAGCAGTGTCGGAGTCGGAGGGTGTAGTGTCACGATCTCGTGCCCGTCTTGGAGGGGTTGGTATACCTCTGCCAACAGGGGGAGGTGGCGGAGGTGGTGGAAGATTGGCCCTCGTAGCCTCCCCTATCTCCATAGCCATGTCTTCTTCATCGTTTCTAATCATATCAACATCACCGTCTGTGTCGGTGAAGTCTGCTTGAGACAAGTCAGGAGCTCCATTATCGTCGTCTACTGCAAGCATAGATTGTCGATCGTCGTCGCCATCATCAGTCATGACATCGTCGCTATTACCATCTATAATTTCAATCTCAATATCACCTGCCTCCCCATCATCACTGTCATCGTCAGACGTGTCATCTTCGGCTGCAGCAAGTAGTTGTCTTCGGATGGCTTCAGCATTACGTGTTATGATGATTTCCTTGTGAGTATCGAATTCATTCAACTCTTGATCGTCAATGCCCTTCATCCCAACATCTTTATTGCTAGCTTCACTGCCTGTGCTCCAGCCTTTGAGCATTTCTTCGCAAACAATTTGACGTAGGATGCTATGATCGGGACCCACACTACACCCAGCAATATCACTTAACCACTCAATAACAGAGCCACACATTTGCTCTCTAAAGGTGTCACGAGCCGAGCGAATAGTGACCGTAACTTTTATCTGCTCGATGGTTTTTGAAACCTCCAGTAAATTATCGACATCGAAACTATACTTGATAATGCTTCGACCGACATCATCAGTCTCGTGAGCTCGCTGCAATCCTTCCTTCATTGTAACCCTGCATGCCCTAGCTACTTGGTCACGAACTTCGTTGACAGTATGTTTCTCATCGTTCCACAACAACAAGGCAAACTCGCAAGGGTCTTCTAAAATATCCCCATTATAATATTGAGAGGTTAGGCGTGACATCTTCTCATCCAGAAGTATAGTTTCCCTTGATTTTGGCAATCGTAATTGTTCGGGAGAGCATGATATGACATCACATATGTAGTCAAAGACTCGCCCTATAGTCATTCGAATACTCTCAACCAAGTCAGCGGGCAGTGGTGCCGCTCTCTCTTCATTACTCCGAGAGCCATCTGGGTATGCTGTATGAATTGAGCAGTGTACAGGAAGCCTCCATGCTTCCGGATCTCCACAGTCACAGCAACCGCTATTGCCGGTAGAGAGACTGACATAAACCATATGTCCGGTATGGTCGGAGGAATCATAGCAACGACTGCAAAGCACGCACGTATCATCGGAACTACATGTTTTGCATCTGTATGTAGCCTCGCCAGACTTGAAGATATGCCCACATGCCTTCCCTCTTGCTGCCTCTGTAAACTCATCTCCATCGGAGGCTCCTTGCGCCGTTCTAAGCTTCCATTTTGTGTTTGGTGGCGGCCTAGTTTTGTCTGGAAAGAACAGTCTAAAGTGCTCTGGTTGCCCGCCAGCTAGAGACCAAAATAGGCTCTGCAGAAGCTCATTCTCTGCGGCAGGTGTGTATCTGTTTTCGTGGACGCGGGGTAAGCTTTTAAGAAACTCGCAGAGCTGTTGCTCCGGCGGCGACATAGCCATCGTGAGGCTTGCTCTGTTTAGGCAGATCCAAAGTACCTGCTCTGGAAGGCCTGTGTATCAAAATGTGGTCTGAAATATATTGGTTCGTGGAAATAGGTAGGAAATTCGTGGTGTTGGATCTTCTTCAAACTGCGGTATCTTATCGTCCTGCGGAAGTGATTGCGGCAGGCTAAGAGCTAGATCAACAGCCTCGAATTAATGTTAGTTGGGAATTATGCTTAACTCCCATCACTAAAGCGGTTCAGAGACTAGTGCTTAGAAGGAAATTGAACCTGGTTGGAGTGGTGGCAAATATTGCGTCGTGAGGTGAGTTTTGAAGTTGGTGTTTCTTGATGCGGCTGGGATACATTCAGACTACACGGAGTTTGCAGGGCTTTGCTTAGCAAGAAGAGGTCATTCTACTTCTGTTTCTTTCACACAAATTTATTTGACTTATTCGAAGCATTCAGTATATCAAACTTCAACCTCACGCAGTGTTAAACATGTGTCAGGTTTTAATTGTTCCTTTTATACACAGCAATCGCCAAATTTGATCCCCAGTCCCATGCTCATCTCTATCAAACAGGCTCCAGGCTTCCTCCCATCTAGCTCAAGAGCATCTATTCATCGTCGTCGTTTTCTTCAGCGGCCTGTACGTACTTTGACCGAATATCTTTCCATTGTCGCTAGCTAATGTCAGCTCATGCTCATTCTCATTTGTTTCTTCCAGAGGATTTCTGTATGCTCCACTTACGCCCCTGTTGATACTGTCCCAAATTTTGTCTGAAGTCTTGTCAAAGGCCCTGAGATCTGGTCAGCTTAATGCGCACATGGCAATATCGGTCCTCTGGAATGGGTATGGACTAACATTTCAAATCCGAAAGCGCCTGCAAAGATGACACCAAGGAAGACGTAGTTCCTGCGAACTAAAAAGCTATATGGATCCAATTAGCCCAGTACTCAACACATCACGAAGCTTCCACTCTATCTTCTAGATGTTCCGGGATCAGACGGGTAACGATTCGACTAACTTGTAGATAGGACTTGCGTAAGCCTAGCATTGGGTCAATTAGTATGGCGTAACCTTTCAACTAATTAAGTAACCAGAGGTACATACCATTTTGAATGTGCTGAGTCTACGTGCGGGATGGTTGTTGTCTAGAGCGTTTTGCGACAGTTGTAATTGTACTTGAAGCTCGGGGATATTTCCACTAGACTATGGTCACGTGCGAATATTTGTAGTCACAAAATGCTTTCAATAGCCTTGTGGATTATTACTATTGCTTGCTCACCCGCAATATGACAACTTTGCTTCGCATATAGCATTCTAATGATCTGAATTGTAGATAACGCTCCATTTACGTTTCATCACATTACTGTTCAAATTGAGAATTCGCGTTTGCTCTTCAGTATGCCTTCAGTGCCCACACCTTCCAAAGCTGGTATCATCGAGACTAATTCTGGCGAACGACACATACCTTCCTCTGTCCGCCCTGATGGCACGAAGCGCAAAGAAATCAAGATTCGACCTGGCTACAAGCCGCCTGAGGATGTAGAAGTATACAAGAATCGTACGGCGGATGGATGGAAACAACGCAAAGAAGCTGGGGGTATTCCTGGTGCAGAGGCTCTTGAAGAAACCAAGGAAGACGGAGCTGGAAGTAACAAAAACGCAAAACGTAGGGAGGCTCGAAAGAAAGCCAAGGCTGCCGAGGAGGAAGTGGGAAGTCAAAAGAAGGATGTAAACGGGAAAGAGATGGAATCCGAGAAGATAGAGGATCTTGACCCGGAAATCGAAAGGGAGAAAAAGGCGCGCAATCTTAAGAAGAAATTAAAGCAGGCAAAGGAACTCAAAGAGAAGAAGGAAGGTGGTGGTGCCTTGTTGCCAGAACAGTTTGCTAAGGTAATAAAGATCAGCGAGCTGATACGGGAACTGGATACTTTAGGATTTGATGCTGAAGGGGAACCGAAAATTAAGGAGAAGGAGAAATCCTGAGAGTTTCCTTTGAACTACTTCCCCTAAAGTCGAGAACGACGTAGTTTAAAGGATAAAAAACTCGCGGTGCCGATGATAAGGTCGGAGTCAAGTGGTTGTGCTTACGAGTTTGAGGGCGAAGAAACTCTTTGGTACACTGAGCTATAGCTTAGATACACTCAAGAGCTTTTTCTTCTACGGATCGGACTATAAGTAACGACATGGGCTGTTTCCAGGCTCAATCGACTGGTCTAGATATGTATCTCGCTGTCACGAGCAAACACATGGATGGCAAAGACTGCGTATTTGGCACCAAGAATAGCTATTGAGGATGAGATACCAGACTAAATTGAAAAATAATCGCTCAACCAATATAATCTGCTCAAACAGAAGCATTCATTATCTTGATCACTAGGATCAAAATTGCCTTGTTATAAAGACAATCCGTTCACACAATAAACACAACGAGAGTTCATGAAGGGCATTGATTTTAATATCCATCTCTGTTGCCATATACTTTTTTGTCCTTCCAGAATATGATTTTTGTAACTTTGAGCTTTCTAGACAGCGGCCTATGCTTTGAGCAAACATTTCCCACTAGCTTTTGTGATTTGAGTGGCTTGAACAATAGAACGTCGTTTACGCTACTTCAGGTTACGTATTGATATATTAGCGATATTCCGAACCATAAAATAAATGTTCTTGTGATGGAAAGAGACTTAATAAAATGCAGAGAGATTTTATTAAGGCAAAGTTTAGAGTTTAGGTCAGGTTTAGTCCCAAACGATGAAGAGAGAAGAAAAATGCTAGTAAGCAATAGCAATCAATCTAGTAGTATCAAGGCAGTTTGACAGCCAAATTTGCTTAAATTTTGGAAAGCGTAAATCACCTTATGACTAAATTTGAGTTTCTATCCAAAGCTGTGAGTTACAAGAGCACATGAAATTTCAGAATAAGGCGAGCGGTACAGAACATGTGTTTCAGAGCAAGTATATGTTATTTTTTAGTTTTGTGGCAGTGAAAAGATATAAAGAATAGCACATGATTATGAGCGATTGCCAACTTGAGCCTCAAACAGCTTATTCACCAAAATCCAAGGAAGGCAGATGCAAATCGACTAAATGAATGATGACCAAGACTAAGTATCTAAGGTTCATATGTTGCCTTTTAGTATGGAAAGTTGTAAATGTTACGTGAAGCAAATAGGTATAAAATGCCAAGGCTCGCTTGATTTGACAAACCCTTTCTCTTATTGCCCAGAAGGATTTAGCAAAGCAAAGAAGAAAGATGTCGTCCCAAATCAGTTCCTGATTAGATCAAAGGAGAGACATTCTAGCAAGAGAACTATCTGGGGAAATAGAGACAGCAAAATACAGCCACATTAAGCAAAAGTTGGTTTGAAGCTAAAGGCGACCTCTAAGTAATCATCTATAGGTAAAGCTAGTGGTCATTTCTACCATCAACCTTTTGATTTTCAAAAATCATCACAAAACATATCCGTAAAACTAACATCTACTCTAGTTTGACAAGTGTTAGAATTCAGAACTTGTGGTAGCAAACCAATGTTTAGTTAGCAACATTCTTCATTACCTTCAAATACATGGCGTTGTGAAAATAGAAACGACCATAACGTTAAAAAGGCCTCAGGGTTACCATTTAGTTCAGTCCTAGTACTCTAGTTTCTTGTTTTATTCATCCAAATCCCCTTAATTGATGAATTGAGATCAGACTCACAGTACTATTGAGACATAACCATACCGTGATCAGCCTGGTCAACAAGCTGTGGTGAAACTGCCGGGCATGATAGCAGCGGCAAATATTATCTCTACGGTAGAGCTAGTGGCAAGGAAGGTATGTCGCCATGCGACCGAGACAGAAATGAAAGATCAAATGAGTGGATTATCAAACCGAAGCCCAACACAGAATTTGTGGAGATTAAATAGGAAGTGGCCAACACTAGAATAGAGTGAGAGAAGAACTATGAACAAGAACTGGAACTGAAGTTTTATTTATTCTCAGATAATATATGATTAGCCTTCCTCCATTGTAACCTCTTTCGTCTGAAGTATTTCATCTTCGTGGTTTGGGCTCTGATTGCCATCGCGCCCGGGGGTATCATCATCATATCCAATAACTCCATTTTCAACCACTCTATCCATGGCAGCAAGATCGTTATCAAAAACGTCTCTCCCAAATTCGTCCTCTCGGTTCATCTCAGCGATTACATTAATATTATGCTCAGGCTCGTTAGTATCGACCCATATTCTCACCGTGCCATCCAAGCCTCCACTAACGAGAGCTCCGTTTGGAGAAGTATCAACCCAGAGCACTACACCTTCATGGCCAGTGACTCGTTGTACAATGTTTTTGGTTTTCACATCCCAAAATATTATCTCTCCATTTTCACTTCCAGAAGCTATGAACCCTTCCGTACCACCAATTCCAAAGGCACCACCCAGTGAGTATTTCTTATTGAGATGACCTTGGTAGGTTTTTTTGCACGTCCCAGCGACATAATCCCATAGTCTAATACATGAATCAAGTGTGAAGGCTAGAATATATCGTCCGTTCGGAGAAAAGCGGACAGTAGTGACAGGCGCGTTGTCTTCATGAACAAGCGTTCTTAGACACTGGCCAGTCGCCGTATCCCAGACCCGACTACATTCTATATCAGCTACATCACTCCTGAGTGTAATTCAAGGGTACTTACACGAGACCATCTGTTGAGCAGCTGCAGACTAGTGTCCCATCGCGTATGAAGTCAACACCGCCAACTGGATCGGAATGTGCGGGTAAGCTCCTCATCTGCCTCCTTGCCCTCAGATCCCACAAGAATATAGCTTCATCATAACTTCCACTGACTAGCATATTACCCTTGGGCGAGAAAGCTAGAGAATAGACATAGTTGTGGTGACCCAAGAGAGGAGCAGGGTATGGCTTGCCTGTCGCCCTATGCCAGAGTCTTATTGCCTTATCATCGGAACCTGAAGCAAGCGTATTTGAGTCAGGGCTCCACGCAATTGTCGAAATACCTGCCAAATGACCTTCTAAAGTTCGCTTGTGCTGGCCAGTTACAGCATCCCATATCTTGATAGTTCCATCAGCAGAGCAGCTCGCAATCCACTTTCCGTCAGGTGAGAAGCGAACTTGCGAAACGCCTTTAGTATGCCCTTTGAGAATGAATTTCTGCTTGTAGTTGAGCTTCAATGGCTTGTATGTCGATGGGGAAGCGCCCTCATCATCTAAGGCGGCCAGTCGATCAATATGCCGATCTCGAGAGCTGCTTCTTGTGCGGCTTTTAAAAGTGTGAACGACCTCATCTATGCTACCATCTGAGGAGGGCGATCTCCTCCGCGCATCCGAGTCTCTGCGAGTATTTGACTTCGAGGAACGATAGCTGATACGATCAACGTTTTCGTTTGCAGAGCTATATCGAGATGAGGAATCATCGCTATCATACGCGCTGAGTCGCCTTCTCTTTGGTGACTGTCGATCTAGTGCATTGGCCGTGGAAGATTCGAAGTCTGACATTGTGGAGTCCTACTCTAAAAGGCATATACCTTTGTTACGCGATTTAACATCTGGAGACGCGATGAGTATGGATGAAAGCGGTGTATAGCGTTTTTCGATATTTTGCCGGATTTACTTGTTATATATTCACCGCCTTGACAAGCTGATGTTGTAATATATTACTGCGGGAGTACATATCACATCTTGAATCGTGTATCACTCTGGCAGAAGATGATTTAAGTTTAGAGCTTTTTCCTCTTCCAAAGTTACCTATTCTGTCTTCTACAGAGGTCACAAGCCGTTCCTTAATCAGGCGCAAATAATCTCATCTCCTCCGGGTACACCAACCATACAACACAGCACGTCTGACTGATCTTCAAAAATTCCCCTATGCTGCGTTGATCTGAACAACGTTTCAGCTTTACTCATCAATATCGACCTCATTTTCACATATTTTCAACTAGAAGAATGAACGATTTAATGCCCACGGAGATCAACGTGATCACGCTCAATTGTTGGGGCTTGAAATATATCGCAAAATTTAGGAACGAGAGGTTGCTAGAGATTGGGAAACGTATTGCCAGCGCAAATCCTGTACCTCAAATAGTTGGACTTCAAGAGTGCTGGACGCAACATGACTATCAAGCTATAAGAAAAGAGACGAAACACATCTTGCCATATGGCAAGTTCTATCACAGTGGAATATTTGGTGGAGGACTAGCGATACTATCGAAATGGCCAATTGAGGAAAGCTCAATGTTTCGTTATCCCCTCAATGGAAGACCGACTGCTTTCTTCAGAGGTGATTGGTTTGTTGGAAAAGGTGTTGCTTCTGCCCGTATACGATTCGGCCCAGGACTGAAAGACGTGTTGGAGGTTTTTACAACACATGTAAGCTACATCTTGTACCTTGATTAGGACGTTACTAATTGTGGCAGCTCCATGCACCCTATGAAAGCGAACCAAACGATTCTTACATCTGCCACCGAACCGCCCAAGCATGGGAGATTGCGAAGTTGATGCGTGGAGCTGCCGAGCGAGGCCACCTTGTTCTTGGGCTCGGTGATTTTAACATGATACCTCTGTCGCTAGCTCACCGATTGATCAGCACCCACTCTCCGGTCCGTGATGCATGGCTCCTCCTACATCCCGACTCATCCATTGGCGCTGCTGTTGATGCAGTGGAAAAGGCGAGGTTCCGCCCAATACCCACGGCGGAATTCAATGTTACAGAAAATGGCGCAACTTGTGATAGCGTGCTGAATACCTGGCGATGGAGTAAGGAACAACAGAAATTACTGGGGCCGAATCAAGCTCCTATTGAAATACCTGGTGCTACAACAGATCCAAAGGCGAAGCGCCTAGATTACATCTTCGCGAATACTGGGCCTCACCCTTCTGATCCATCAAAAGGCGGTTGGGTTATCAAGAGTGCTAAAGTAGGCTTCATGGAAAGACATCCGGTGCTGCAATGCTCGCTCAGTGATCATTTTTCTGTCGAGGCTACTCTGATACATTCGTCTGCGTTGCCAGTCAATGCATCAAAGGATGATGATGACGATGCAGTCTACAATGGCGTCTATCTACAATCACCTGCCGGCTCTGAACTCCGTCTGAACGATATATCTTCGCAATTGAAAACAAAACCCCAAACGTACCTTCCTGTGCAAACATATGACGAGATCCTTGCTATGATTCACAAGTACCAGCTAAGAGAGCGTGGTCAAAGACGGTTTCGTCTTGGAAACTTTGCAGCATCTTTTGTTGTGAGCATCGGATGTTTGATTGCGATCTGGTGGAGCCCTCGAAATTATGTCTCCTTCCTGCTTATGTTGCTGAGTACTCTAGGACTTGGGTTTGGTGTTATTGATGGGTTGATTGGGGGGTTATTCGTGGGAAGTGAGATACGCGCACTAAAGGAATTCGAATGGGAGATCTGTAATGCAAGAGAAGCAGCTGGCGGAGAATCACTATCACTCGTTGAAGGGGTACAGGATTGGTAGGCGACAAGGAATGTTTAAGAAATTACACCTGTTAAGATCTGGATGCTTCTAATATACCATAAACTTTGAAAATTGTTCTGCATGATATTTTCAACTACAAGCGCTGCAAATGCCTTCATGTATAATACTTCTGCGAAACCTGGCAAGACGTGCGTTGAGAAAAATGAAATTGAAGTCAGGCCCAATGAAATCTACATTAGTTGGCGCGTTCAAGGTAACCGCGATCTGCCTCAAGCTTCCCCGCGTCCCCACGTTACCTATTTTCTTATCACCCCAATCCGGAATCACAATCGCGATAGACGCGAGATACGCGAGATAGCGTCTATTTTACATTTACCTCTGGTCGTAGACCATCAACTTGCTTTTGTCTTTAGTCCTGTAATTAGAAGTACGAGATTACTTTAGCCTTTCTCTCTAGTTATACACTGTGGATTAGTCGAATCTTATCACGCTTTGTGGTACAGAGCACTGCTTGCGATATCCAGACTATGAGTTACGATCAGGCAGCACACCAAATCTGTACCAACACTTGATCAGCCATCATCCACTACAGAAGATTAGGTTGATATGTCAAATCCTATAATGCACGATCAAGAGCCAGCACGCAAGCGGCAGAAATTGCTGGATTCCGGATATGGTCCCCTATTACATCCAGCAGTCACAAGGCAATGTCTCGATATTAGCAAGTACATTCCTGCAGGATGTCTACGCGTGATCAGAAGCCAATGTTCGATATCTAGCGAGATATGGAAATCATGCAATGAATGGCGAATTCTATGGCACCATGGAGATCTCTCCTACGCCACTGGCCACCTTCAGCATGTGAGTGTTGTCTTTCCACAAGTTTCTAAATTTTCGGTACAGCATAACGACAGTATTAACTCTCTGATAGAATCTACAGCAGAGGCTACTTGAGTCCTCTACTTTACATCCCTACCTCGGTCTACACAAAGAAGCATGGATCCGCATGGAATTTAAAACAAATGATCAGTCTTTGGGCCAAATACGTATCTACATACTCCCGGACGATATTGGGCGAGGCGTTGTTGCTAGGACTCGAAACTCTCTACGTAAAGATATGAGGAAGCTGCTTACTGAGATCGATATTGCTAACTCGACTTGGGTTGGCGAATGGGACGAAGGAAGCCCAGTTGCACATCTGGATGCATCTTTAGACAAGAAAGAAGAGGATCAAGCTTCTCTCTTCTATTTGTTCAACACGCTGCCATCGCCAAGTCCAATTCCGGAGATTGTGGAAAATAACGTTGCGCGGAATGCCATGTATGGCCTCCTTGATAGTGCCGTGGCAGGGCTTAACACAATAATGCACCAGTACCAACGACGTTCGGCAGCACTTATGCTTCAACGAGAATCACAACCTTCACAAACTGTTGATCCTCGACTGACAGCAGTCATTGATAAGAAGGGGGTAGCTTGGTACTGCGATTTTGATGCCGCTACTTGTCTGAGGGAGCCACGACAATATGAGAACTCTACTGGAGGTATTTTAGCAGAGACTATGGGTCTGGGAAAAACACTGATCTGCTTGGCACTAATTCTTGCAACTAAAGAGATATCTTCCCAGATACCCGTCGAATTCTCAGTCGGCACTATCCCAGTAAGAGAGCGTACAGGCTCGTTAAAGGATATGGCAGCAGCAGCTGTCGGCAGGACTGGAGCACCCTGGAAGAGTTACTTTGCGACTTTAGAGGAAGAGGGATACGATTATTTTCGGTGTAAAGAGGCTATCAAAAAGTATCCGGGACACTATTTTATTCCAGGTCCTGTTCCTCGAAGACAATCCCGAAATCCTATCCCGAAACAAGCACGAAAGGTTTTTCTTACTACGGCAACGTTAGTTGTGGTCCCATCTAACTTAGTTAAACAATGGGAACTCGAGATTAAAAAGCACACCACTGGCTTAAAAGTCCTTGTTATGACCAAATCGAAGCAAATATTGCCTAAGGCGGAAGACTTGGCTGAGTATGATCTAATTCTATTTAGTAAGCAAAGATTCGATATGGAAGCTACTGATGGACTTGACAAGATGGGGCGATCTAAGTCTACTACATTTAATGTGTGTAACTGCCCATACATCGGTGCAACAAGGGAAAGAGACTGTACATGTTTTAAAGTGGAGGACACATACCGATCTCCCTTAAAACAACTTCACTTTAAACGGCTAATTACCGATGAAGGGCACAGCTTTGGTAATTCATCGAGAACTGCACGTACAGAGGCTACCACAGTAATTGATTTCTTACAAGTCTCTGCACGTTGGATTGTGTCCGGAACACCCACAAAAGGACTTTATGGTGCTGAAGTTGCTCTTGGCTCATCCAGGTCTACAAGTAGCACGCCTCTTCCAAGCAATGAAGCGGATGATAATGGTCAGTTACTAGGCAAAGTTACGAATTCTTTAGCTGCTTTGAAACGCTGGGACTCATATCCAGCCGATGTCAATCAGCAGGAAATGGCATTCTATAAAGAAGAACGGAAAGACCTTGAAAAGCTTGGAAACATTGCTGCTATCTACCTAAAGGCAAAGCCTTGGTCGAACTCATTGGAGGATGGTGATTACGCATCTTGGTCACAATATGTGCTCCAGCCCCGACATGGATCAAAAAGCCATGGTAACATGGATTGCTTACGATCGACATTGGAAGGTATGATTATTCGCCATAGGCCGGAGGATGTAGAGCGAGATGTTATTCTGCCACCACTCTATCAGTCTGTTGTTAATCTAGAGGGGTCTTTGCAAGACAAGCTGTCATTGTGAGTGAACCCTCAGCATATAACTTCCTACCAAGAAATTTCGATGAGATGGGGATTTGAATCAGAAGCCACAATTTCCGAGACCAAAGAATTTCTCAATTTTACGCCCACTCCTATAATTATAGACTGGTAAAACTGACTGCGAGATCCTGTTTGATAGGAATATGTTCTCAATGATGATTGTGTCTAATGCAGTCACCTCAGAGCGAAAGGATGCCGATTATCTCTTTCATCCTCGCCAACGTAAAGCGCTGAATCAACTTGTATCCAACTTGCGACAAGCTTCATTCCACTGGTCTGGATATACAACCGAAGACGTACAAATCACGGTCGACCTCGCGAAAAGGTTCCTGGAGGCAGGTGAGATTCCTGTTACACCGCAGGACAAATTGTTGCTACAAGAGGCAACCCACGTTGGAGATTATGTTATTACTAATAACCTCAAAAAACAAATTGGCACTTGGCACGAAATGCCTATGTATGTTCGGAACAACTGGCCTGCTGATGTGAGAGCTGCATGGTCACTTGATGGTGGTTCGGAGAACCCTACTTTGATGGGAGCTTCTATGCTGCATACCGCGCAGAAGCATGTTGGTGCACAACCCCAGAAGGAAGATCAAATGGATGGGTTGCTCGAAGCAGGCAGAGCCGCTCTCAAGATTGCTCTCCAGGCTGCGAATACTATACCAGAGCCTAAAGTTGCCGACAAGACTTCGAGGTCAAGCAAAAAAACCGAGCTTCTACCTGCATTGGCTGGTGGGGTATCTGTTGTCGTTGCAGGTAACAAGAAGAAGCAACAACGTGATAGCTCTCAGATTGCAAGTCCTCAGCAAACAAAGTCTGAAACTAAAAGTCTTCGCTTTGCGATTGACCACACACCAGCGAAATTGCAAGTTTCTGACGATACAGGCGACGTGCTAACTACCGACCAATCCCCCTCGAAAGTTAAACCTAAGTCTGCTTTCAAAAAAGCCAAAGGCGACAATATTGGAAGCGTTGATCCAATGTCTCCTCTCGCATCTACTGCTATAGTTTCGACTTCTTCTGCAAAATTGTCTTATCTGATGAACCAGATTGTACTTCATCAAGATGAAGAAAAAATACTGGTGTTCTATGAGTCTGAAAATGTTGCGTATTACATCGCGCAAGCACTAGAATGCCTTCAAATCAAGCACTTAATTTATGCAAAGTCATTGCCATCAGCACGTAAAGCGCAGTATGTTGTTACTTTCAACCAAACAGAGACGTTCCGGGTGCTTATCATGGACATATCACAAGCTGCATTTGGACTCGACATGAGCTCAGCATCAAGAGTTTATTTTGTTAACCCGGTCTTTTCGCCACAAGTTGAAGCACAAGCAGTCAAGCGTGCTCACCGTATCGGGCAAAAAAAACCAGTCTTCGCAGAGACACTTGTATTACAGGGGAGTATAGAGGAAGCTATATTGGACCGAAGAACCGATCTGACAAACGAAGAGCACAACAAGTGTAAGAATATATTAGATGACGAAAGGCTATACGATTGGATTCGAAATGTAAAGTTTCTGCCCATTCCCGAGGCTGAACAGCCTGGCCCGGAGCAAATGGCTGAACTGGAGAGCCCCCAGTTGGTCTTTCAACGGAAGCCAAATGCCCAGTTGGCAAAATTCCAACATCCAGATGCAGATCTCATTAGTGATTGCTTCTATCCTGAAAGCAAAGGGGGTACGGCTGTTGGATCTGAACTCGCGCAACACTCTTCATACAACAATGAAACCAACACTGTTCTTGTCCCTATAGCGGAAAGCCCGATGAATGGTATTGTTTCTTCTAGAAACAATTCTGCTTCCTCTCCATTAACCATCGCTTTCAATGAAAATGAATCAATTTCTTTTACTATGTTGGATGAGACCGAGTCCAAAGATAAGGAAGTTGTAATCAGCGAGAAGGCGATGGGGAAGCGAAAGGCGGATGACGCCGATGCTGCTAGGTCGTCCATTTTTGGCAATGCTGTCACACCACCAACCAAAAAAGCTCGCAATTTAGACGGGGCCATCTCTCCTAATGGCTTGACTGGAAATATTTACGTTCCTGGGGATCCAAACAGCACTACTGCTTCCAGCTTCTTGAGTTTTCAGTTCGAGGGAGAGCGACCTGGGTTCTTCAGCAATCTAGCAGGACATTCACGTAATCTATCTGCTCAGAAGCAATTTTCATCGTTGAGCCCGTTATGTTCTACTTCTGCTGGACTAGTTGGCCAGGATGACGAAATTGAGTTTGTCGCTTCTCGAAAAGCTCGTCATGGAGCCGGAAGTCAAAGTCCCCCTTTTCGTAGGCAGACAATTGGTCTTAAAGTTGGAGATGAGTTTCAAATGATACCTGATACAGCTATCAGTTCTACCTCGAGCATTTCTGAAACGCTGTTATCAGCTTTGTCAATTTGCGCTCCTACACAGAACGATATATCATCTAATAAGGCCCAGCAGGCACGCCTTAACACCGATGGGACCAGATCCTTAGTAATCAAACTTCGTATGGGGCAGAATAGGGAGAAACTGAAGCAGCTACAAAATGACTCGGATGAGTTTCGCACAGATATGGCAAATCAAGGTGCAAGAATCGGACCAGCGGGCTGGACTGCCAATATTCGACGCCAGCATAGCAGCATGAATATTTCTGACAATTAAACCGATGATAGGCTTAAGTGAACATCTATCAGCCGATTTTAATAGTAGAAGTTGGGTAGATCTCGTAACTGTTCTAGTGAGCAGAGGGAAGAGTATACATGGGAAGTTACTTATGTGAGAATTATGTATAGTACGAAAGGTTTCGATTTATCTATGACTGCCTTTGGGATATGAAGGGGAATTTTTTTTAAAAAGAAGAACCCCTTAGCTACGAACTACGATATTTATTTGCAGGGCGATTCGAGACTGGAAGCCTTCCGCTGTCATAAGTTATCTGCTGGGAGAATGAACATAATTCTCTTGTATTATGTCGCTCATATTAACTAATAGACCATAGAAATCAGGGTATAGTACAACAGAAGCTCCTAAGAAACGCCATCCCAATGCTTTGCCATCATGGTCTCATTTTGTTGCTCTTATTTCCCATATTCACAAATAAATAAAACTCCCTTTAAGGTTCACCATCAATCTCCTGGCAGACACATTCTAGTTTAAATCCATCCGGATCTAGCAAAAAGGCCGCATAATAGAAAGCACCAAACTCTTCTAGCACAGCTGGCCGTCCCTCATCTCGACCTCCGTTCCTACATCCGGCCATCCAAAATTCTCGCACGGCTTTTCTTGTCGGTGCGTTGAATGTGACACACGAACCCGGTCCAGGTGGGTGTGCCGCTTTGCTATACTCGAAAAGTTTGATCACCTCATGATCGCGATCAAATCCAAAGCCTACAATGGCAAGTACTTCGTGGTCGTATATTGGTACTACATCTAACGGAGCGAATACTGCTGTATAGAAAGCCTTTGAACGTGCGTAAGAGCGTACTCCAAACGAGATGTGGCCGAGTACACCTCGCCTTGGAGCATTCGTAAGATAATATTTTGCGCCTTCAGACGTCTTTTCTGTCACCTCCTCAGCCGCATCTTTTGATTCTAGAGATTTTGAATGACTATGGCAGAGATGGGCAGTTGGTAATGTGCCCACGAGAACTTCCTGAGGGGGAGTCTGCGGTGGTGTTATTGGGTCTGTTGGGTTTTCTGGAGCGCGCTGGTATCGAGGTGGGCGATTGGGTTTGGCTACCGGTAACGAAATGCGAAACCAGTTCATATTATTTCTCGTCATCTACCTTGGGAGAAAGTAACGATTGTGATCAGATATCGCGACGTCGATATTCATATTGGTTTGGGAGAGTGTCTGTGAGAAAGAAAGAAGGGGAAAAAGGGGCGAGGGAGGTGGGATGTTACTGATTTTCATATTGATCGAGCCATCCTTACACACTGCGTTCAGCCTTTGACGATATCGCCTATAGGATTACTAAAACTCTCAGATCCGTGGAGCCTCACGAGAGAAATACATGGATTCGTAAGGAGTTCGCTACAACAGGGGTTAAGCGAGCTCAGCCTTCATCCTCAGCCATTCTTGACTAACATCCACACGCCTCTATCACTGTAAGGATTTGCTGATTCTGAAATCTATTGGACCACTGGGTACTCGCTATCTGAAATACCAAGCTTCCGGGATTTGGGATTGATCCCTATAAATTACAAGTTCCTCCCTCATATATTTACAACCTGTTAGATTAGCCATTGCGTCTCAAATGGATTTCAAAAAGGCGCAAATCCGCTCTGTGGGTATTCTCAAAGGTATTGCTTGATCAACCGTAAGGATTGTATTCTCTTGGTATTTTCTTGGTATTGTAAAAGGGTGACTAGTCTTTCCAAATGGAAATAATTGAGCAGTCACGTGTAGATCAAATGATGAATGGGAATCCCTATCGACAGCAAAAGCCTCCTCGAATAGGCATGATTTGGCCGGCTTACAACCATGCCTCATCCCTTCGTAGTTCCGTCCATGTTCCGTGCATGTTTTGGGAGCTTTTCAAATAGTTTCCATTTGCAAGTTCGTCTAAATCATCAACGTGTGTTTGCGGATCTACCAAAAAGATATTGGCTATGCCACCTCGCGCAAATGTCATCAGCCATCTACGTTGAATCAGGTATAATCTTCATCCGTGCCATGATGGCATGGCTTCATAATGGGCGCTACGGCCCCCATCGTAGTGTACACATCTTTCACGTGACCAGCATATTGTAAGAAAACATATACGGTGTAAGCCTATTCGTATGTTGACGAGAGCCTAAGGCTGATTACCACCGAGTAAGTGTCTAGAATCCCCTAAGAGCTTTAGATGATACTTTATCGTGAGGACTGGTTTTTAGGACACTGCAAATGAGCTCCTGAACTCGTAGAAAAATTAAAGATCTACACGGCTTTTGTCTATGTCTGGTCTGTCCTAGCATCGATGTTAAGGTAATTCAATTTTACAGAATGGAGAACCTCGATTACGTTCAACTCTAGATAATAATTTTTTTTTTGAATGTTAAAGGTCAATATGTCACCTTGTCTCATAGGCCACGGCCAATGGTGACTGGTTGGTGAATACATTAATTTTCTAGTTTAAATGCTGACAACCAAGGTTGTTACTGTTGTGATCTGGAAAAGGCGGTGCTATGTACGCTTCCAGATGGGAAGGCTAAGCGTCTAGAATTAGTCACAAAGTCTCCTAAAGTACTTGAGTCGGTAAGTCGTGCAACAACTACGAGATGTTATACAGCTTATGCGACATTGAGAAGACAACAACAACAATCCTTCAGTCAAATTGTTCCATTTTCCCTATTCGTTTAATCGTGTAGCCCACCTGCATATTTACAATGTCTACCCAGAGATCGGTGCTACTTATTAAGTACCCACCTCTGCCAGATTTTGAATCCGCCACGACGCCCGTAAATATCCCATCCATTCGCAAGCCATGCAGATAAATCAATCTTTGAATTCGCTAATTTACTCACAAAAATGAAAACCCAATACGTGACCAGACCAGTGAAAAAGCTCTGCAGAGCTTTCTATGCGAGATACTTGTACGTGGGTACTTCTGCGTTCTCCACGCGCTCCAGGTACTCTCTTTCGATAAGGGTCTCGATTCGTCGCTTCATCATATTGATGTTCGGAGGAAAGCGCGAGGTCAGTTGTGCAATGACTTCAGAGACCAGCTGTTGGTGTGTATAGACCTTACGGGCCCTGATTTGTGATTAATATAGCTTCAAAATATTAGACGATGTCTACTTACTTCATGATCCGCACAATGACTGTATCAATAACAGTGCCACGGTGCTCATCATTCCGATCCTCGGTGTCTCTTCGTTCCTCGTCTCCCTCAACCTTGTTCACCGCTCCTGAGATGACTGGTGCCTTGATCTTGACCGATTTGGATGTGAAATTGCTATTGAAGCAGAATTTATCGCCGGCCTTAGGGAGTTCCTTATTGGCCGGGGACTTACTTAACACCTTAGCCTTGGGTATCACAGACAATGTGACAAGAATCCTGCCAAGTGCATCTGCAGGGATATTAGTTCTTTGTTGGATTTCCTCAAAACTGAGATATTCGTCTTCTGCAAGATCATTGAATAAAAGTAAGACTACCATGGCATGTGTCGGTACATTGATTTCGTGGTACCGTTGTCGGCCAAGAATGCCATCTTTTCCAGGTATCTTAGGAAATGTACACTTGATGTCCGCATTTCCCAGATAACCTAGCCAAGTAAGAGCCCGTCCGTTTCGTTCCTTCAAATAATAGGTCCTAAAAGATTCCTGGAGTTTTTTAATCTCCGGAGGCCACTGGCAAGAGTCAGTCCCATGATTG
>Ga0247737_1000058_pt1 | contig 29440 bp, 25 predicted proteins | sample UWRJL028104C2_FD_180937 | JGI IMG/M metagenome (GOLD analysis project Ga0247737, IMG submission 180937) | Plant litter microbial communities from Arlington Agricultural Research Station in Wisconsin, United States - UWRJ-L028-104C-2 | ecosystem: Environmental > Terrestrial > Plant litter >...
GGTGGTCGGGTTGGCGGCGGGCTCGTTGTCGCGCTGCTTCGCGAGGGCGACGCCCAGCACGACGACCACGAGCACACCGAGCGCCGCCAGCGAGGCCCACACCCACGAAGACGACCGGCGTTCCGGGTGTCGCGGCGGACCGCCCCCGAGGGGACGCTGCATGGTGGTGGCGGACTGCGGCTGCCACTGCCGCTGTGTCGCGCCCTGGAGCGCCATCGTCTCGGCTTCCGACATCACCGGGGTGGCCAGCACGGGCCGACCGGCGACGGCGCGCAACGCGTCGGCGCGCATCTCCTGGGAGCTCTGGTACCGGTTCAGCGGGTTCTTGGCCAGCGCCTTGAGCACGATGGCGTCGATGTCCGGCGACACCTCGTGATTGATGTCGCTGGGCGCCTTCGGCTCCTCACGGACATGTTGGTAGGCGACGCTGACCGGGCTGTCACCGACGAACGGCGGGTGCCCGACCACCAGCTCGAAGAGCACACAGCCGGCCGCGTACACGTCGGAGCGGGCGTCGACCGCCTCGCCACGGGCCTGCTCAGGCGAAAGGTATTGGGCCGTACCGATGACCGCGCTGGTCTGCGTCATGGTGGTGGCGCCGCTGGCCAGGGCCCGGGCGATGCCGAAGTCCATGACCTTGACCTGGCCGTTCTGGGTGATCATCACGTTTCCGGGCTTGATGTCCCGGTGGATGATGCCGTGCCGGTGGCTGAACTCCAGGGCGGCGCAGATGTCGGCGATGATCTCAAGGGCCCGGCGCGGTTGCAGGCGCTGCTCCTGGGCCAGGACTTCCTTGAGAGTCTGACCGTTGACGAATTCCATCACGATGAACGGCTGCTTCTCGCCGGCCTCGGAGATCTCTTCGCCGGTGTCGTAGACGGCGACGATCGCTGGGTGGTTCAGGGCGGCCGAGTTCTGCGCCTCGCGCCGGAAACGCTCCTGGAACGTCGCGTCGCGGGCCAGGTCGGTCCGCAACATCTTGATCGCTACGTCACGGCCGAGCCGGAGGTCGCGTCCGCGGTGCACCTCGGCCATGCCGCCGTAGCCCAGGAGCTCGCCGACCTGATACCTGCCACCGAGCAGGCGGGCCTGCGCCGTCATAGCGTCTGTCGTCCTTCGTTAGCTTTTGTCCAGCCGGGGTTCGGGCCCGGCTGGGTGATTAGACGGTACGACGCCACCGATGGATCCCCACCGGAGACGCCCATGTGGACGACTGCCGCCCTGGTCAGGGCAGCGCTGCTACGGGTGATGCCCTTGTCCTTGCCCTGCTTGTAGAGGAACGAGATGACCCCGGCACAGAGCAGGACGAGCAGTGCCAGGACCACGGCCAGCACGATCAGCACCTGCCGTCCGCCGGAGCTCTCCGGCTTGGCGGCCGGTGCCAGCTGCGATGGGGGTGCCGGCTGTGATTGATACGGCTGGCGGTAGGGCTGCGGTTGAACGGGCGGCCCGGAAGGTACGGAAGCGGCTCCCCGGGCGCCCGAGACGGGGCGGGGAACTGGCGGGTACGGCGGGCGGGCCGAGCCGGCCATCGGCGAGCCTGGCATCGGTGCGCCTGGCATCGGTGCGCCGCTCGACGGACGGCCGGCGGCGGGGCTGACCGGATTCGCGGCGCGGGCCGGCTGGGCGGGTGGCTGCTGGGCAGTCGCGGAGAGCGAGGCGGCGGCCTGCCGGGCGATGGACGCCAGGGTGGAGGCCGAGGGCCAGCGGGCGGTCGGGTCCTTGGCCAGCGCCCGGTCGACGATCGCGCGCACCTGCGGCGGGATGTCGCCGGGCAGTGGCCGCGGCATCTCCCGGACGTGCTTCATCGCGATCTCCATCGGCGTGGCGCCGTCGAACGGCCGGTGCCCGGAGAGGCACTGGTAGGCGACCACACCGAGCGCGTAGACGTCCGAGGCGGGCGTCGCGACCGCGCCGGAGGCCTGCTCGGGCGAGATGTACGACGCCGTGCCGAGTACCGATCCGGCTATCGTGAGCTGCCCCACCAGGGCCGAGCGGGCGATGCCGAAGTCGGTCAGGACGAGCGTGCCGTTGGGCCGAACGAGAAGGTTGCCGGGTTTCACGTCGCGGTGCACGATGCCGTTCGCGTGGGCGGCCTGCAGCGCGTCGGCGGCCTGGGCGATCAGTGCCATCGTGCGCGCCGGGGTCAGCCGGCCGACCCGGCTCAGCGTGCGGGACAGGGCGTCGCCCTCGACGTACTCCATGACCAGGAAGGCGAGCTGCTGGTCACTGCCGTAGTCGTAGACGTCGACGACCCCGGGGTGGTTGATCGTGGCCATGGTGCGGGCCTCGCCCCGGAACCGCTCGGCGAAGCCGGGCTCGTCGAGCAGGGCGGGCAGCAGGATTTTGACAGCGACCGTCCGGCCCAGCACCTCGTCGGTGCCACGCCAGACATCACCCATCCCACCACCGGCGATCCGCTCGTCGAGACGGTACCGGCCGCCGAGGGTCACCCCAGGGCTGATCATGCTCAGTCCCCTCCCTGACCCGCCGCGGCCTTCATGATGAGCCCGGCGATCCGGGCCGCCTCGGCACTCGCGTGGCCACCGGGCACGTTCTCAAGCATGACGCAAACCGCGGAAACCGCCTCGCCCTTGTCGTTGTAGGCGAAACCGATGAACCAACCGTGCGGGTCGGCGCCCTCGGCGTTCTGCGCGGTCCCGGTCTTGCCGCCGACCTCCAGGCCCTTGACGCGGGCCTTCCGGCCGGTGCCGTTCTCGACGACGCTGACCATCATCTCCTTGAGGCCGTCGGCGACCTGCCCGTCGACCGGCGAGCGCAGCGTCTTGGGGTTGGCCGTGTAGATCGTGCGGAGGTCGGGGGTGAGTAGCTTCTGCACCAGGTAGGGGCGCATCTGCTTGCCCCCGTTGGCGACCGTCGCGGCGATCAGCGCGCCCTGGATCGGGGTCATCCGCACGTCGCGCTGACCGATCGACGACTGGGCCAGGGCACCCTTGTCGACGGTTCCGTCCGGGTTGGCGATCTTGCCCGTGTCGCTCGCGGCGACCGGCAGGCCGTTGCCCTCGAGGTTGCCGACCGTGAGCTGGCTGTCCTCGAAGCCGAACGCCTTGGCCGCGGCGATGACCTTGTCACGGCCCAGGGTGACGCCCAGCCGGGCGAAGCCGGTGTTGCAGCTCTCGGTCAGCGCGTCCTTCAGGTCGATCTTCCGACCAGGGCAAACCTCGTCCTCGGCATTGTGGATGACCGCCCCGCTCTCGCGGTATTCGCTGCCCGCTTCGATCTCGGTACCGGTTTGGTAACCGTTCTGCAGAGCGGACGCCGCCACGATCACCTTGAAGGTCGAGCCGGGCGGCAGCGTCTCGGCCGTCGACCGGTTCAGCAGCGGCTGGTCGGGGTCCTTGTTGAGCTTGTTGAACGCCGCCCCGGCCACCTTCTCGTCATGGCTGACCAGCGGGTTCGGGTCGAAGCTGGGCATCGTCACCATGGCCTGCACGGCGCCCGTACGCGGGTCGATCGCGATCGCCGCGCCCTTGTCCACGCCGCGCTCGTTGTTGACGAGCTCCTTCCAGGCCGTCTCCTGCGCCTTGGAGTTGATCGTCAGGAGCACGTTGCCGCCACCGGTGTTGTTGCCGGTGAACATGTCCTTCACCCGGTCGGCGAAGAGCTTGTCGCTCTCGCCGGACAGGAAGTCGTTCTCGGAGTTCTCGATGCCGGTCGCGGCCAGGCCGACGGGCCGGTAGCCGAGAATCGGCGCGTAGACCTCCTTGCGCGGATAGACGCGCAAGTATTTGAGGGCGTCGTCGGTGACCTTGTTGGTCGCCACGCCGGTGCCGTTGGCCTCGATGGTGCCGCGCGGCCGCTCGTACTGCGCGACCACGACCCGCCGGTTGTAGTCGCTCGTGCGGTAGTCGTCGGCCTTGTACCCCTGAACCCAGTTCAGGTTGGCGAAGAGCAGCCCGAACAGGACGAGAATGACCACGCCGGCCCGTCGAAGTGGTGCGTTCACGGCTTGATCACCTCCGTCATGGCGCCGTGGAGCTGTGCTGGTGCTTTCTTCGGGCCGCCGGCCCGATCCGTTCCGCCGCCGCTGGCCGCCGGTCCGCGCGCCGCGTTCGAGATCCGTAGCAACATCGCGATCAACAGCCAGTTGGCCATCAGCGACGAGCCACCGGACGAGAGGAACGGCGTCGTCTGGCCGGTCAGCGGGATCAGCCCGGTGATGCCACCAAGGATGACGAAGATCTGCAAACCCAGGGTGAACGACAGGCCGCCGGCGACCAGCTTGCCGAACGAGTCGTGCACCGCCAGCGCCGACCGCAGGCCGCGTTCGACGATGAGCAGATAGAGCACGAGCAGCGCGGAGAGGCCGAAAAGACCGATCTCCTCACCCATCCCGGCGAAGATGAAGTCGTTCTGCACCTCGGGCACGAACCGCGGCGAGCCGGCACCGGGTCCCGTTCCGAACAGGCCGCCGGTGCCGAGGGACAGCAGGCCCTGTACCAACTGATAGCTGCCGCCGAGCCGCTCGTAATTCGCGGACGCGAACGGATCGAGCCAGACCTGGGCCCGGTCGTAGAAGTTCGCGAACGGGCCACCCACCGAGGCGCCCAGCAGGTAGGCGACGTAGACGCCACCGAAGAAGAGCAGCAGACCGATGATCAGCCAGCTGGCCCGCTCGGTAGCGACGTAGAGCGTCACCACGAAGAGCCCGAAGTACAGCAGGGCCGTACCCAGGTCCTTCTCGAAGACGAGGACCAGGAGGCTGAGCAGCCAGACCGTGATGACCGGCCCGAGGTCGCGGCCACGCGGGAAATCGATACCGAGGACCCGGCGGCTGGCCAGCGAGAGCACCTCGCGTTTGCGCACCAGGTAATAGGCGAAGAACGAGACCAGGGCCAGCTTGGCGAACTCGCCCGGCTGAAGCGAGAACGACCCGATCCGGACCCACAGCTTCGCGCCGTTCACCTCGGAGAGGCTGGCCGGCAGCACCGCCGGGATCATCACCAGCACGATGCCGGTGAGACCCAGGGTGTACGCGTAGCGGGAGACGACCTTGTGGTCACGGACCACCAGGAGCAGGATCGCCGCCAGGATCAGCGCGATCAGGGTCCAGGCGAGCTGACGGCCACCGATGCCGGCGAAGACCCCCGGGATCGGCTCCTTGTCACTGAGCGCGTCGCCGATGTCCAGCCGCCGCAGAAAGCCCACGCCCAGACCGTTGATCAGCGCGACCGCCGGGATCAGGACCGGATCGGCGTACGGAGCGGTGTAACGCACGACGAAGTGCAGGCCGAGGAACAGGATGCTCAGCAGCGCGGCCGGTACCCAGAAGGTCGGGGTGATCTCCCCGATCCGGCTCGCCTCGACGGTCGCGCCATAGGCCGCCACCAGCACCATGGCAAACGCGAGCAGACCCAGCTCGGCGTTGCGCTGGGTCTTCATTCCCGGGATACGCGCCATCTCGCCCGTGGAGGCGGGCGAGGAGGCAGGTACGGCGGGCGCGGTCAAGAAGGATCCCCAGACATGGTCGAGCCGAAGCTCAGTTGACGGCCCGGCACCCGACCGGATCGACACCGGACGGGGACTCGGACTCGGAAACCCGAGCGGACGGCGTGCGGGTGGGCGTGGGCGGCGCCGACGCGCCGGTGCTGCCTACGCCGTTGGTACCGTTGACGGTGCCGACGGGAGTCTTACCGGCTGCCGGGCTGCGGGCTCCGCCGCTCGGCTTGACCGAGGACGGGGCCGACCCGGTGGTGGTCGGTGCGACGGTGACTGTGGTGCAAGCCGGCTTGAGGTTCGGGTTCGACGGGGCCTCGTCGGTGAGCTCGGCGAGCATGCGCTGGGCATCCGGCCGGTCGACCGCGTGGATGCCCTCCTTGACCCTGTCCTGCGCGACCACGGTGAGGTCGTCCAGCCGGTTCGGGCTGGTCTCGTTGACGCTCGACAGGTCGAGTCCGGCAACCTGGCCCGGCACCCCGCGGAAGATCGCGAGCTGCCCCGCCTCCGTCGCCCCGACGTAATACTGCTTCTGCGTGTATTGGTAGCCCAGGAACAGGCCGCCGCCGAGTACGCCCAGCAGCGCCAGCAGCAGCAACGCGGTGCGTACCGGGTGACCCTTGGGCTCGGGTTCCTCGTAGCCCCCGTTCTCGGGCTGCGGTTGCGCCGGCCGCGGGGCCTGCAGCGCGGATGCCCTGGCGGCCGGGGTCGAATTGTCGGCGACCGTGGTGTTGCCACGGTCGATCGCGGCGGCGCCCCCCACGATCGGAGCCTGCTCGACGATGTCGGCGTCGGTCGCGTCGGCGATGACCACGGTGATGTTGTCGGGCCCGCCGCCGCGCAGGGCGAGTTGCACCAGCCGCTCGACACAGGCCTGCGGGTCGGCGACCTCGCGCATCGTCTGCCCGATCGTGTCGGAGCTGACCACGCCGGAGAGGCCGTCGCTGCAGATCAGGTAGCGGTCTCCCTTGAGAACCTGGCGGACGCTGTATTCCGGGTCGATGTCGCGGCCGTCGAGCGCCCTGGTGAGCAGCGACCGCTGCGGGTGGCTGCTCGCCTCCTCGGGACTGACCCGGCCCTCGTCGACCAGCATCTGAACGTACGTGTCGTCCTTGGTGATCTGGGCGCACTCGCCCCCGCGGAGCAGGTAGGCACGACTGTCACCGATGTGCACCATGCCGAACTTGCTGCCCGAGAAGAGCACCGCGGTCAGCGTTGTGCCCATGCCCTCGAGCTGCGGATTGGCGTCGACGGTGTCGCGTAGATGTTGGTTCGCGATCCCCACGGCATGACGCAGCGCGTCGACCAGAGCGTCCCCGGGGACGTCCTCGTCGAGCGGCGCCATCGCGGCGATGACGATGTTGGACGCGACGTCACCAGCGGCCATGCCGCCCATACCGTCGGCGACAGCGAGAAGTCGCGGCCCGGCATAGACGGAGTCCTGGTTCAGGTCTCGGATCAGACCGCGGTCGCTCTGAGCGGCATAGCGCAGGGTCAGGGTCATGGCCGTAACTCGAGAGAAGTGCGTCCGATCCGAATCGGGACGCCAAGGGGGACGGGAGTAGGTCCGGAGACCTTACCGCGGTCGAGATAGGTGCCGTTCGTCGAGCCGAGATCCTCGACGAACCACTGACCCTCCCGCGGAACGAGCCGCGCGTGCCGCGCCGAGGCGAAGTCGTCGGTGATGACGAGAGTGGAATCCTCGGCACGGCCGATGGTGATCGGAGCCTCGCTCAGCGTGATGCGCGTGCCGGCCAACTGACCGGCGGTGACCACGAGTTGCTTGGCCGCCTTACCGCGTTTGGCCTTTGCCGGCCGGTCCGCGGGAACCGCGCCACCCACCCCCCGAGGGCTGGCGACGATGCTCTTGGACCGGACCCCAGCGAAGAGATCCCGGCGGATCACCCCCACGACCGTGAACACGAATATCCACAGCAGAATGAGAAAGCCGAACCGGGCGACGGTGAGGACGAATTCGGGCAAGGTGACTAGCCGTCCACTCGGAACGTGAGGGTGGTCGTGCCGAGCTGGATCATGTCGCCCGGGTTCAGCGCCACGGCCGACACGCGCTGGCCGTTGACCATCGTGCCGTTGGTGGAGCCCAGATCGGTCAGGACCACCTGGTTGCCGTCATAGTCCAGCCGGGCGTGCCGGCGCGAGATGCCGACGTCGGGCAGGCGCAGGTTGGCCTGGTCGCCACGGCCGATCACGGTCGAGCCCATCTGCAACGGGTAGGTGCGCCCGTCGCCCGAGATGAGGCCCACGCCGCCGCGGCCGTTCGGCATGCCGCCGCCACCGCCACCGCCGTGTTGCTGGTAACCACCCTGCTGCTCGTAGGGCGGGTACTGCGGGCCGGCGTCATAGGCCGGTTGCTGCACCGGGGCGACCTCGCCACCGGTGTAAACCTCGGCCGTGACCCGGAACATGCCCGTGTCGAGCCCGTCACCACGCTCGATCTCGACGATCACGTCGCCGTAGACCGTCCACGCCTGCTCGCCGATGAACTCGGCCTGCGACTGGGCCAGTTCCTGGGCGAGCGCCGCGGCATAGGGCGCCAGCCGGCTGTGGTCGTAGGGCGACAGGTCGATCACGTAGCGGTTCGGCACGAGCGTCCGGCCACCGGCGAGAATGGCCTTGTGTGCTTCGGCCTCCCGCTGCATGGCATTAAGGATCTCCACCGGGTGCACGACACCCTTGAACACCTTGGCGAAGGCCCCTTCGACAAGGCCTTCCAATCGCTTCTCAAAGCGCTGCAGCACGCTCACCGGCTCCTCCTCGGCTTCCGAGGACATGATGGTATCCGGCCGCCGCTTGCGCATCTGTAGCTCAAGGCCGACCGGCACTTCTGACCCTCGTATGACGCCCGCCGGCGCCGTGATATTGTTCCCTGGCGCAGCGGGCGATATCAACTCGCTTGGTGACGTGCGACAGCGTAGTCTGTCGCAGCTAGTGACAAAAAGGCAGGCCTACGGTCGGTCTCATATGCCACGGGGATGTGGCGGAATGGCAGACGCGCACGGTTCAGGTCCGTGTGTCCGAAAGGACGTGGGGGTTCAACTCCCCCCATCCCCACCAGGCGCCGGGCGTCGAGTGTTCACCGAAACGCGAACCTCGGCGCCTCGTCATATCTGCTCCAGGTAGCTGATCCCCGCCGAGCCGCGCGATGGGGGATTTCTCACGCACCGCCTGACTCCCGGCTCCGCGAGAAACCGGCCAAAACCGCCCTTCCGTCGCTCTGCGTTACTTGGTCACGGTGTGATTGCAACATTGATCTCGACCACACCGTTGGGTGACTTTTCGGGCAGTCGTTATGCTCGGCGGCGAAATTACTGGCAAGCCACCGACTTCAGGGGTGCAACCGTGACTGCTGGGCAGGCCGTAACCGGGACGGGCAAGCGCAGCGTGCTCGGGGTGCTGGTTGACGTCACCAACTATGCGGACGCGACCGCTCGGATCATCGCGGCCGCGCGCGAGCGTCGGGCCTACGCGGTAACCGCGCTGGCCGTGCACGGGGTCATGACCGGCGTGCAGGACAAGGCTCACAACGCGCGGCTGAATTCGTTCGATCTCGTCACACCCGATGGGCAGCCGGTTCGCTGGGCGCTCAACGTCGTGCATCACGCCGGGCTTCCCGATCGTGTCTACGGACCCACGCTGACCTTGAAGGTCGTGGAGCAGGCAGCCGCCGAGGGTCTGCCGATCTATCTGTACGGCTCCACCCAGCCCACGCTTGACCGGCTGGTACCGGCACTGGAGAAGATGTTCCCGGCTTTGAAGATCGCCGGGGTGGAGACGTCGAAGTTCCGGTCGTCCCAGGCGGGTGAGCCGGCGGAGATCGCCGAGCGGATCAAGGCGTCCGGGGCGCGCATCGTCCTGGTGGGCCTGGGATGCCCGCGGCAGGAGATCTTCACGTACGCGATGCGTCCGTTTCTTGACATGCCGCTTCTCGCCGTGGGGGCCGCGTTCGACTACCACGCCGGATTGCTGAAGAACCCACCCGCGTGGATGCAGAAATACGCGCTCGAGTGGCTGTGGCGTCTGGGCCTCGAGCCGAAGCGGCTGTGGAAGCGATATCTGCTGCTCAACCCGGCCTATCTGACCCGGCTGGCCGCTCAGCGCACCGGTTTGTGGAAGGCGACCCCGCCGGCGCCGACCACCGAACCGGTGCATTCGTTCGCGGTCTGACGGCGGACCCGGAGCGTCTAGGGGTCTCGACGACACCTCCCTTACGGGCCTGGTGGGGTGATAACCCGGTTTCGCCAGGACGGCGGCGGGTGAACGCTGTCGATGTGAACATCGTCGCGGACCTCATTCTCGCCGGCGCCCTCGTCGTCGTCTGGATCACAGCCGGACTGCTGGCCGACGCGCTGCCGTCGGCCCGATCGGCGCTGGAACTGCGCCGGCGGACCGTCGTTCTGACCTTGTTGGTCGTCGGCGGTGCGATGGTGTTCGTCGCAGTGCCGTTGGTCACCGCGGTCCTGCCGGGCGAGTCGGCGGCTCCCGCTGCGGCCCTCGCACCGGCCGTTCCGGCCTTGGTCGTGCTGACCGCAAGCCTGCGCCGCCTCACCCGGGTGCGGCAGGGCGCCGGTGCTTTCGCCACCGCGCCGCAGACGCCGGTGCCGCCGGCCCTGCGTGCGGCTGCCGCTCATCCGCTGATTCTGGTGCCCTTGCAGGTGACCGGCCTGGCCACGCTGCTCAGTCTGCCGATCGCGGGTGGCCTGGTAAATGTGCCCGGTGCCGACCTGGCCGGCCTCGCGATCACCGTGGTCGGCGTGGCCGTGCTGGCGATCGGGGTGCGGGCCGGGCTGCGGCACAGCAAGCTCAGCCTGCTGGCTCTGGCGCCGATCGGCCGCAACCGGCTGCGGGCACCGGTCGACAGCCGCTGACCGTCAGTTCTTCTTGGCTTCCTGCACGTAAAGCAGTTCGAGGATGGAGCGCGCCGCCTCGAACCAGCGGTCGAGCCAGTCCGATGTGGGCAGCGCGCCGCGGGCGGGCAGTTCGAGGAGCAGGCCGCGGAGCAGCGGGTGATCGGCCATCGACCGCACCGACCCCGGCTCCGGACCATCGACCGCACCGAAGACCGGCTCGGTCAGTCCGCGCAGGTCGAGCGAGGGCAGCGTGGCCGCGCGGTCGAGCGGGCTGATCGGCTCGATGCTGTGCGAACAGCCCGGCGACCGGGTGGGCAGGCCCGAAGAGCTCCCGCGGGACAACAGTTCGCCGTCCAAGGGTTCGCCCAGCGCGGCCTCACGCCGGTTCTGCCGATACGCGCTGACTCCGCCGCTGAACCGGTCCTGCGCCGTCGCGGAGCCGTTGCTGAGGTTTTCCGAACCAATCGTCATCTGTCTGCCTTGCCCTCGCTCTTGCCCTCGCCCGGGTGATCGACCCCATCGGAGTGCGCGGTCGGGTCCGCGCCTGTGGCGTTCAACGAGGCGAGCCTGGAAATGACTACGGCCGGCTCCCCCGCACCGGGCGGGAGGACCGGCCGCATCGGCGACGGACCTCTTTCAGAGGTCGAACTCGCCGTCCTTCGCTCCGCCGACGAACGCGTCCCACTCGGCGGCGGTGAAGATCAGTGCCGCTCCGTCCGGGTTCTTGGAGTCGCGAACCGCGATCGCCTCGTCCACGAATGCCACCTCGACACAGTTGTCGGAGTTCGGTCCGCTGCGAGTGCTCTTGGACCACTGTGCGCGGCTCAGATCGACTCGGAGACCCTTCGCTTCGATTTTCACCAATGGCTCCTCAACCAGCATCTGAATCATCTCGATGGACTCCTCCGGGCGGAGGGCCGTCGACCGGATGGTGTCGAAGATGGAGATGTACTTGCTGAGCTCCTCGACCTTCTCAAGAAAGAGGCCACCGGTCGCGTTCTCGGTGAACACCACGTCAGCATCACCTTCCTCCTCAAACTCGAGAATGGCGAACGTGCCGTCCATCCCGGCGTGCGCGCCCGCCGCGAACGGCAGGATCTGCAACGTGACGTTCGGCAACCGGGCTGTGGAGATCAATCTGGCTAATTGATCATGCATGACCTCGTCGCCGCCGACCGGCCGGCTCAACACCGCCTCATCGAGCACCACCCAAAGATCGATCGGATCGTCCTGAATCAATAACGACTGGCGCTCCATCCGGACGCGCACCCGGCGCTCGATCTCCTGGTCACTGTCCCCCGGTCGGGCGGCCCTAATCAGCGCAATCGCATAATTTTCGTTCTGCAAAAGACCGGGGACGACCTGCGATTCGTACGTCCGCACCGATCTTGCCGCAGCCTCCAGCCCGACATAAGCGCCCGTCAAAACCGTTGAAAACGGGTTCCACCATCCTTTTTGCCCTGATTCTCGGGCAATTTGGACTAGCTCCTGCTTGATCGCATCCGTCACGCCGTAAATATCCAACATGGCCTGCACATCGCTGGGGCTCACCCTCGTCGGCCCCGTTTCGATTCGGGACACTTTGGACGTCGAGCAGCCGAGTCGCTCCGCCACCATGTCGATCGTGATCCGGACCGCCTCGCGATGCCGTCGCAACTCGACCCCGAGTCGCCGGCGGCGAATGGTGGGACTGCGATGTTGATTCACAACCTCCAGTCTCCCGTCGATCATTTAACGATTCAAGCCGAGCGCTACCTACTAACCAGTAATCACGAAGGGCTGACATGCAACTTGCATAGACCGCACTCGTGGTGCAATCTTTCGGTATGGCCCACGTCACTGCGCCCCGGCGGGCGCGGCGACCGGACCGCGCTCGACCCGCAGATCCCTCATCGTTTACGGGGTACCGGCCTTTCTGTTCGTCGGAGGTGGACTGATCCACTGAGGGCGGTCGTGAGATCGGTGACGGTGACGTTCCGCAACGCTTTTTGATGATTGGCATCATCCAGGGGTTGCATAGGCGTATACGCCGGGCACACTTGGTGCTTTCGTGTCAAGGTTCGTCCCGCGACGAAGTTTCAGGGCAGGAGATGACGTGCTTCCTCGGTCCGGTGATGTTCTACACGTGACAAAGGCGGCCAGCGTCCAATTCGCGGCGCCGATGCTGTTCCGTGTCATCCGGGTCCATGACTGGCCGACCTACGAGGGTTGGATCTGGCTGGACGGGTATGAGCTGAACGCCTCGGGGGACGCGGTCGAACGGCGGTCGATCTTCGTTCAGGTCAGCGGCCTGCGCGCCGTCGGCAAGGCGCCCGACCCGCGGGCGCGCAACGGTCGGCAGCCCGGACTGGTCAGCGGCTCGGTCCAGGCCCGGGTGGTTCGCGCCAACCGTTAGTTCGGCCCAGCCCCGGCATCCTCCGTGGGCTCGGTCGTCGGCGTGCTTGTGGCCTCGGCCGCGATCACGAGCGTGACCGTCGTGTTCGGTGGCACCACTTGCCCCTCCACCGGGTCACTGTCGATCACCGTTCCGGGCGGCACGTCGGGAGCCTGTCGATAGATCAGCCGATAGTTCAGGCCGGTCGACCGCAGGGCTGACTGCGCTGCGGGCAATGCCAGGCCGCGCAGCGCGGGAATCGTGACCTCGGTAGCGGTCGGCGGCGCTGTGGACGGTGGTGGAGTGGGCGATGCCGTGGTCGGTGTCGGACTCGGCGACGAACTCTGTGTGGTCGCGGTCTCGCTGGGCGCGGCCGAGTGGCTGATCACCGGCGCGGGCGTCTCATCGTCGGACTCGTCGCCGACGAGCAGATAGACCGCCCAGCCGAGCACCGCGAGCAGGATCAACGCGATGACGCCGACTACGATCGGCATCCACCAGCGATCCCGCTGCCGCGCGGGTGCGGCCGCCGCCCAGTCGACCTCGGGATAGCCGCGTCCGGGCTGCGGGGGACGCACCTCGGCCCGCCCTGACCAGGCGGGATTCGCCCGGCTCGGTGCCCAGTCGTCGTCGTCCACCGGCGGTATGACCGCGGTCGAACCGGGCTGATCCTGAACCACGGTGGGCTCGTCCCGAATCGGCGGTACCCGGCGGGCGTCATCGAGCGTGTCGTCGGCGCGGCCGCCCTTCCCGGGCATCGTGTCGCCGAGGCCTGGTGGAGCGCCCGCGACCTGCGTCGCATCCGATTCGGCGCTGGGGGCGGGCCGAGGCGTCGCCGCGGTCGGCCTCTCGGGCTTCTCCGGCTCAGTGGACGAACCGTCAGCGTCGTCGGGCGAGAAACGTCGTGTCTCGTCGCTCTCGTCGGACATCGGCCACTCCTCCGGCTCGGTCACCCGCAGGGGTCAACGTATCGAATCTTGCGGGACGTGTCTGGCCTCCGCAGGACAAACACACCAGGTGACTACGGGGAGACGGATGCGGAAGTGGCAACGGACCGATTCGCAGGCATCGGCGGGTACCGCTACAGTGCGGCGCATGGCCGACAAGGGCTGGACCGCGCGAATCGCCACCGCGGCGGGTGCCGCCGCCGGAACGGGCGCCGCGCAATTGGGTTTGGGCTACGGCCTGGGCGTGGTGGTCTGGCCGGTGACACCGACCTCCGACGACAGCGCCTGGCTGGGCAGTCTTGGCTGGGCGACCTGGATCACGGCGAGCGCCACGGTCTTCGGCGCCGTGCTCGGTAGCCGATTCCGCGACGGTCCAGGCCCTCGTACCAATGGATCCTGGCGTTTCGCCCTGGCCGCGTGCGCCGCGGTCGGCTCCCTGGTGACGGTCGCGCTGATCGCGCTCCCGGCCCGTTCGGCCGTACGGGTCGAGGCGTTCGCGCCGCAGGTGATCGCGGGTGGCTACGCGGTGGTGGGCCTGCTGCTGGGCCTGATCGTGGCCTTCTGGGCGGTGTCCTCCCGGCCGGTCGCGGCGAACCTGATGGCCACCGGGGTCTGGCTGTGGGCGCTGGCGGTCGCCGGCATCGTGGTCGAACTGACCGTGCACCGCGACTCCGCTACCTACCTGACCAGTTGGCAGTTCACCGAGGTGGCGAACAGCGGCCGCTACGGCGCGATCTACTGGCCGAGTGCGCTGCTCACCCTGGGTGCCGCTTTCCTGGTCGGCGTGCTGGCCGCGACGCCGGCCGCCCGCCGTGGCGACCTGGGCGCCGGCGCCGCCACCTCGGGCGTGGCCGGTCCGTTGCTGGTCGCCTTCGCCTTCCTGGCGCTGGCCCCACGCCTTACCGGCGCGCTGGGCCCGATCGAGTCGGCTTATCTGATCGCCCCCTACGCGGTGCTGGCCGGCCTGGCGGGTTCCGCCCTCGCCGTCACCACTGGCCGCTTCCGGGCCGACCGTCGGGCCAGCCGAACCCCGGCCGCCTCCCGGCCCGGCAGCTCGGGTCGAGCACTCCCCGGTCCCGCTCGCTCCGCGCCCGACACCGCCGCGACCAGCCCGAACGCTGCCGTTGCCCCGCCCAGCCCGGACGCCGCCGTTGCCCCGCCCAGCCCGGACGCCGCCGTTGCCGCGCCCAGGACCCGCGCCCCCTCAGCCGGCTTGTCCGAGGTGCCGGCCACCGGCGTCGCGACTCCTGACGATCGGGCGAAACGCAGTCGCTCGGGCGGAACTTCGAGGACGAAGCTTTTCGGCCGCTCGAAGGTCCCGGCACAGCCCGCGGGCTCCGCCGAGGCGCCGGCCGCAGAGAGCGCTCGACCGGCTCGCCCGGCCACCGATCCGGAGATCGCAGCGGCCGTTCGCCCCAGCCGTCCCCGGCCCAAGAAGGCCGCCCCGGCCCCCGAGGCGCCGAAGAAACCGAGGTCCACAGTGACTCCCCCGCCGGCGACACCGGCCATCGCGCAGATCAATCCCGCCCCACCCGCCAAGAGCTGACGTCCGGCTACGGCAGGGGCCAAGTGTGGACGGGCTCGTTCGTGCGGTGGAGTTCCGCGTAGCGCAACAGCATCTCGCGCAAGGCCTCGTTCCGGGAACGGCCGCGGCGCTCGGCCAGTCGTACCGCCTCGGTCTGCCAGGTCGCTCCGTTGCGGCCGGAACGGCAGCGCTCGTCGATGATGCCGAGCAGACGGTCGCGGAGGGCCGGCTCGACGCCGTAACGGTCCAGACCCGCGTACGCCTTCGGCAGCAAGACCGATCGCACCAGCTCAACCACCGGGGTCTCGCCCCGGCCGGGCCAGAAGACCGTGGCCTCGATGCCGTCGACGGCACCGGCGTGGAAGTTCTCCCGGGCGGCGGAGAACGGCAGCCGCAACCAGATCGGGCGCTCCTCCTCGGCGAGTTGGCGCACCAGGCCGAAATAGAAGGCCGCGTTCGCCAGCAGGTCGACCACCGTCGGGCCGGAGGGCAGCACGCGATTTTCCACCCGCAGGTGCGGCCGGCCGTCCACCACGTCGTAGACCGGCCGATTCCACCGATAGACCGTGCCGTTGTGCAGGCGAAACTCCCTTAGCCGGGGCACTCCGCCGGCGCGCAGCACCTCGACCGGATCCTCGTCGGAGAGGATCGGCAGCAGGGGCGGGAAGAATCTGACGTTCTCCTCGAAGAGGTCGAGGACCGAGGTGATCCAGCGTTCTCCGAACCAGACCCGAGGACGTACGCCCTGGGTCTTGAGTTCTTCGGGGCGGGTGTCGGTGGCCTGTTGGAAAAGCGCGATGCGGGTCTCGGCCCACAACCGGCGGCCGTGCAGGAACGGCGAGTTCGCGCCGACCGCCACCTGCGCGCCGGCGATCGCCTGGGACGCGTTCCAGAACCGGTCGAACCGGTCCGGCGGCACCTGCAGGTGGAACTGGACGCTGGTGCACGCCGCCTCGGGCACGATCGAGTCGCTGACACTGCGCAGCCGCTCGACGCCGCCGATGTCGAGGGCGAACTGCTCGCCCCGCGCGCCGGCCAGCTCGTCGTTGAGCAGGCGATATCGCTCGTTGCCGCTGAGATTTTCGAGCACCAGGTCGCCGGGGGCGAGCGTGGGCAGCATCCCGATCAGCACGAGCCCGCAGTCGGCCTTGGCCGCCCGTTCGGCCGCGCGGTGCAGGCTTTCGAGCAGGTCACGCTCGTAGTCGCCGAGCCCGTCGCCGCTGATCGACCGGGGCGGAGCGTTGAGCTCGAGGTTGAAACGGCCCAGCTCGGTCTGGAAGGCCGGGTCACCGAGCAGGGCCAGCACCTCGGCGTTGCGCATCGCGGGCCGGCCGTTCTGGTCGATCAGGTTGAGCTCGATCTCGAGTCCGGTCATGCCGTCGCGGCTGACGAAAGCGCCCTGGTCGAGCATCTGGGCGAAGACGTCGAGACATCGGCGCACCTGGTGGCGGAAGGTGACGCGGTCCGCGGGGGCGAAGACGCCGGCCGCGAGATCCTTGCCCACTCACCCTCCCGGGGTGGACAGGGACAGAAAGTGAGCGAATGCTTGCACTCGGCCTACCTTGCCATCCCGGACGGAGGTCGCGCCAGATGACAGCGAACCGCCGCCCGGATCCGGACGGCGGTTCGGTTGTGGACTGCGGGTCAGGCGCGGCGGATGCCCTCGCCCTCGATCTCAATCTTGATCTTGCGGCTGACCATGACGCCGCCGCTCTCGAGGGCCATGTTCCAGGTCAGGCCCCACTGCTCGCGGTCGATCTCGGCGGTCGCGCTGAAACCGAAGACGGCTTGGCCGTACGGGCTGGTGCCGGCGCCCTCGAACTCGACGACCAACTCGACGGGCTTGGTCACGTCCTTGATGGTGAGCTCACCGTTGAGGACGAACTCGGCGCCGGAGTGGCTCTTGATGCTGGTGCTGCGGTAGGTCATGACCGGGAACTTCTCGGACTCGAAGAAGTCGCCGCTGCGCAGGTGGTTGTCGCGGTCGACCTGGCCGGTCTCGATGCTCGCGGTGTTGATCGTCGCGGTGACCGAGGACTCCAGCGGGTCCTCGCCGATGGTGATCGTGGCCGAGGCGTCCGCGAACTGACCGCGGACCTTGGCGACCATCAGGTGTCGTGCCACAAAGCCGACCCGCTTGTGCGCGGCGTCCAGATCGTACGTGCCGGCGGTCGGGATCTGCAGACCCTCGAACGTGCGGGTGTTGGCGACGGGCTCGGTCATGACGGTTCCTTCTCTCAAGCACGGAAAATCGATATTTGTCTGACGGAACAACTATATGCCAAGCAATATTCCCTGTGTCAAGAGCCGTGTACGATGGGGCACGTGAACACGGACCTTGACGACCCCCGATTCACGGCCTTCGGCCTGTTCGCCGAGGCGTTCACGGGGCTGACCAATCGCTTCAGCGCGCAGTTCGAGGAGCACCACCTTTCCGGGGTCGAGTTCGAGGTGCTCATGCGCCTGGCTCGATCGCCGGGCCGGCGCCTCCGGATGACCGATCTCGCCGGTCAGACCTCACTATCCACCAGCGGAGTGACCCGCGTGGTCGACCGCATGGACCGCGACGGCCTGGTTCGGCGCGAGGCCTGTGCCAGTGATCGACGCAGCTCGTTCGCCGTGATCACCGACGACGGCTTGAACCGGCTCGACGAGGTCCTGCCCGGGCACCTCGAACTGCTCCAGCAGTGGTTCATCGCCCAGCTCACCCCCGACCAGCTCGACGACATGCTCGGGTCGCTCCGCAAGATCCGCGACGCGGTCAACCCGTGCGCGACGGCGGGCACGGCCGACGGGCAGTCGGCCGCCGCCTGAGTCGCTCGACACCCGGCGAAGTCGGCACTAAGCGGCCCGTGACACACGAGCCGAAAATTCTGCGGGAAACCGGCAGAAGTACCGGCAGAAGCGGCCCACTCGGGGTCTCAAACGGACAAATCTCCCGAGAAAGCCGGCTTCCTGCGACTACTGTGGCCGGCGCAGGGGGATGCGGCGCGACCGAGGCGACGGCGTGGCTTTGACGGGGGAGCCTTGTTCTCGCCGCGTAATTGGCGGGCGTTGCGACGGTCGGCGCGTGGGGGGCACGCTACGCCGACCGTCCACGCTCGACCAGAGCTCTGTTCCGACCTTCAGCTCTCCAGCACGAGGGCGAGCGTCGCGGGGCCGAGCCTTTCCCGCTCCCGGGGCAGCAGGGTGATCTCCCCCGAACGGCACATCTCGCCCAACCGGCGCACGGCCGCACTTCGCTCGTCGCGGTCGGGCGTGCTGACGATCAGCCCGACCAGGGTTTCCACGACATCACGCGGATCATGGGCGCCGTCGTAGGCCTCGGCGGCCCGGGCGAAGCACTCGGCCGCCAGCTTCGGCTCCCCCCGCTGCAACGCGACCGCGGCCCCGACCACCGCCGCCGGCCCGTCCGGCGTCGCGTCCTCATCCGGAGCGAGCTGCTCAAGCACCACGCTCGCCTCCGCCACTCGGCCGGACTCAGCCAGCGCCAGCCCGATCGTCGCGAGCAGCCGCCGCCGATGGCCGGGGTCACCCAGCTCGACCAGCCTGATCATCGCACTGCGGCCCAGCCGTTCAGCCTCCGCCAGCCGTCCGTCCAGGCGTGCCACCTCGGCCAGATTCGCCTGGGCCAGCGCCCGGAGCCGCTGCTCGCCGCAGCGTCCGGCCAGCCGTTCGACCGTCGCCAGCCGGCGTCGCGCGGCTGGCAGGTCACCCTTCCGGATCTCGTGCCAGACCAGGTTGTTCTCGGCCACTGCCAGGTCCCGTGCCTGCCCACCCCGCCGGGCCAGGGCCAGCGCCACCTCGCCGTGCGCCCGGGCCTGGTCGGACGCGCCCGTGCTCATCCACAGCGCGGCGAGCTGAGCGTGCGCCGTCAGCTGACCCGCCACCTCGTCGATGCCCTCGAAGACGGCCAGCGCCTCGGTCGCCGACCCGATCTCCTCCGCCCCGGCGCCGTGCTCGCGAGCGAGCTGGGCAAGACCGATCCGTGCCCAGGCGCGGGTGGCCGGGTCGGCATCCGCGGTGCGCGGGTCGTCGAGCAGCCGGCGCAGCCACTGGCGACCGGTGACGTCGCGTCCGCGAAAACGCCACCATCGAGGCAGTGCCGCGGCGAGACGCAGGGCGGTGTGCGGATCCTCGCCCGCAGCGTGAGCGAGGGCCGTACCGAAGTCGCCGGCGATGTCGTCGAGCCGGCCCGCGGCCTCGGGCAACCGGGTGCCGGTCAGATCGGGCCAGATCTGCTGGGCCAGGTCGGCCAGGACCTGCGCGTGCCGGCGGCGACCCTCGGCCAGCTCGCCCTCGGCGGCCGCGCGCTCGGCGGCGTAGTCGCGAACCACGTCGAGCAGCCGGAACCGAAAGGTACGGCTGCCCCGCACGCTGAGCAGGCCCAGCTCGAGCAGGCGGTCGAGCAGGTGCACGACGTCGGCGCGCGGATCGTCGACGAGCTGTTCGGCCAGGCCGATCGACCAGCGGTAGCGGAACATCGCGAGCCGGCGGAGAGCCCGCTGTTCCCGCGGGTTCAGCAGGCGGTAGCTCGCCGCCACCGCGTCGCGCAGCGTGACCAGCGGCTCGCGCGGGCCTGGCCGATCGAGGTCGAGGACTCGGTCGCCATACCGGGCGAGGATCTCGGGGATGGTCAGCACCCGGCCACGCGCCGCCGCCAGTTCGATCGCGAGCGGCAGCCCGCCGAGCCGGCGCACCAGCGTGGCGAGCGGCGCGATCTCGTCGGGCTCGGGCTGGGTGCGGCGCACCTGGCCGAGACGTTCCAGGAACAGAACCACCGCCGGGTACGCCGCCACGTCCGCGAGGGTGTGCGCGGTCCCGGGCGGCGGCGCGCTGAGCGGAGCCAGCGGCCAGACCCGTTCCACGCTCAGCCCGACCGGATGCCGGCCGGTCGCCAGGAAGCGCAGCATCGGCAGCCGTTCGAGAAGCTGGGCGAGCATCTCGACGGTCGCGTCGGGAGATCGCTCGACGGCGTCGACGAAGACCAGGGCGGCCCGGCCGCCGAAGCGCGCGGGCAGGTCGTCGGGGCGGCCCACACCGAACTCGGCCGAGACGCTGCCGAGCATCTCGCCGACCGTGCAGCCGTCGGTGACCACGATGCCCGCGACCCCGCCCGGATAAGCGCCGGCCGCCCGGTGGGCGGCCGTGAAAGCGACGCTGGTCTTGCCGACCCCGGCCAGGCCGACCAGGGTGATGCCGCGGGGACCGTCCGGCGCGGTGAGCTGGGCCGCCAGCTCGGCGAGGTCGTCGTCGCGGCCGATCAGCTCTCCGGTCGGCAGCACCCGTTGGAAGCCGGTCGGTGGCAGCGGTTCCTCGGTAGACTGTCCACGGGCGGCGGCCAGGAAGGCTTCGCGTTCGGTCCCGGTCAGGACGAGCGCGTTGGCCAGCAACTCGACCGTGGTGCGCTGCGGCCGCGACGAGCGGCCACGTTCCAGGTCGCGGACCGTGCGCACGCCGACCCCGGCTCTGGTGGCCAGCTCGTCCTGGGTCAGCTTGGCACGTAGCCGCTGCCGGCGCAGCACGCCATCGAACCCGGATCTGCCCTGGTCCGGCGTACTTTCGGCCCCCATGACACCGAATTTAGGGTTCATTAACCGGTCAAGCGAGCAGAGATCCGCTCCTGTCGGAAAGCGGACGGTAAGCTATGCTGGCAAATGCCGCGTACTTCCGAAAAGCCCTACAGGCCCAGGCCCCGGGCGATCAGCATGCGCTGGACCTCGGACGTGCCCTCGCCGATCTCCAGGATCTTCGCGTCGCGGTAGAAGCGGCCGACGGCGGACTCGTTCATGAAGCCGTAGCCCCCGTGCACCTGCGTCGCCCAGCGGCTGTTCTCCATCGCCGCGTTGCTGGCGTTCAGCTTCGCGATCGCCGCGTAGCGCTTGAAGTCCTCGCCGGCCAGCATGCGCGATGCCGCGTCGTAGTAGCCGACCCGGGCGATGTGCGCCCGCAACTCCATGTCGGCGATCATGAACTGGACGGCCTGGTAGTCGCCGATCGGCCGGCCGAAGGCCGCACGCTGCCGCGCGTACCGAACGGACTCGTCGACGCAGCCCTGGGCCAGGCCCACGGAGAGCGCCGCGATCGCGATACGGCCCTCGTCGAGGATGCGCAGGAACTGGGCGAAGCCACGGCCACGCTGGCCGAGCAGGTTGGCGGCGGGGACGCGTACGTCGTCGAAGGAGAGCTCGTGGGTGTCCGAGGCACACCAGCCGACCTTGGAGTAGCCCGGTGCCACGGTGCAGCCCGGCGTCCCGGACGGCACGATGATCGTGGAGAGCTCCTTGGACCCGTCGGGGTTCACGCCGGTGACCGCCATGACGGTGACCAGGCAGGTGAGGTCGGTGCCGGAGTTGGTGATGAAGGCCTTCGTCCCGTTGATCACCCACTCGTCGGTCGCCTCGTCGAGGACCGCGCGGGTCGTCGTGCCGGCCGCGTCGGAGCCGGTGCCGGGCTCGGTGAGGCCGAAGGCGGCCAGTGCCTCGCCGGTGGTGAGCCGGGGCAGCCACTGCTCCTTCTGCTCGGGCGTACCGAAGCGGTAGATCGGCATGGCGCCGAGCGAGACCGCCGCCTCGAGCGTCACCGCGACCGAGCTGTCCACTCTGGCCAGTTCCTCGAGCGCGATGCAGAGCGCGAAGTAGTCGCCGCCCATCCCGCCGAACTCCTCGGCGAAGGGCAGGCCGAAGAGGCCCATCTTTCCCATCTGGCGGACCACGTCGTACGGGAAGGTCTTGTGTTCGTAATGCTCGGCGATCACCGGCGCGACCTGTTCGCGAGCGAAGTCGCGGACGGTGACGCGCAGTGCCTCCTGCTCCTCGTCGAGCCGGAAGTCGACCATGATTGTGCTCCTGTCAGACGGGCGTGACGCCGTGGCGGCGACGGGCGAAGCCGCGCTCCTTGCCGCGGGCGGCGCGGTAACGGCGGATGAGTTCGTCGCGCAGGTCGCCCGGCTCGACGACGGTGTCCACGACCAGCTCGCTGGCGAGCCGCATGATGTCGATGTCCTGCTCGTACTCGGCGCGGCGGTCGGCCACGAACGCGGCGCGCTCCTGGTCGGTGGCGAGAGCGGCGATCTTGTTGGCGTAGACCGCGTTCACCGCAGCCTCGGCGCCCATCACCGCGATCTTGGCGGTGGGCAGGGCGATCGTGGCGTCGGGCTCGAAGCCGGGGCCGGCCATCGCGTACAGACCCGCCCCGTACGCCTTGCGGACCACGACGCAGATCTTGGGCACCGTGGCCTCGGAGATCGCGGTGATCATCTTGGCGCCGTGGCGGATGATCCCCTGCTTCTCGACCGCCGAGCCGACCATGAAGCCCGGGACGTCGCAGAGGAACAGCAGCGGGACATTGAAAGCGTCGCAGAGCTGGACGAAGCGCGACGCCTTGTCGGCTGAGTCGGGGAAGAGCACACCGCCCTTGAACATCGAGTTGTTGCCGACGATGCCCATCACGTCGCCGTTCAGACGGGCGAATCCGATCGTGAGCTCCTTCGCCCACAGCGCTTGGATCTCGAAGAACGAACCCTCGTCGACCAGACCCTTGACGTACCGCCGCATGTCGAAGGCCTGACGTTCGCTGACCGGGACCAGCGCACCAAGATCAACCCCCGACGAGGCCTTCGCCTCTGCCGCGGGCGGCTGACCCGCCCAGTTCGACGGCAGATAGGAGAGGTACGACCGGACGGTGTCGAGCGCGTCCTGCTCGGTCTTGCAGAGGAAGTGGCCGACGCCGGACTCGACGCAGTGCACGCGCGCGCCGCCCATCGCCTCGAGCGTCGTCTTCTCCCCGGTGACCATCTCGACCATGCGGTCGGAGCCCAGGTACATGCTCGCGTTGCCCTCGACCATGGCCACGATGTCGCAGAAGGCCGGAATGTAGGCGCCGCCGGCGGCCGATGGGCCGAAGAGCGCACAGGCCTGCGGGATCGCGCCGGATGCCCTGACCTGCGTGTGGAAGATCTTGCCGGCGCCGCGGCGACCCGGGAAGAGGTCGACCTGGTCGGTGATGCGGGCGCCCGCCGAGTCGACGAGGTAGACCATCGGTACGCCGTACTGAACGGCGCGCTCGATGATGCGGATGATCTTCTCGACGGTCCGCGCGCCCCAGGAGCCCGCCTTGACCGTCGAGTCGTTCGCCATCAGGCAGACCTCGCGACCGTCGACCCGGGCAATCCCGGTGATCACGCCATCCGCGGGCAGTCCGTCGGCCAAGCTGTTGGCATAGAGCCCGTCCTCGACGAAGGTGCCCTCGTCGACGAGCAGCGCGATCCGTTCGCGGGCGAAGAGCTTGCCCTTCGCGGCGTTGGCAGCGTGGTAGCGCTCGGCGCCGCCGGCCAGCACCCGCTTGCGCACCTGCACGAGCGCCTCGTCGTCGATCACGTCGCCTCCTCAAGCTTTGAGCCCTCGAACCAACTGAGCTGCCTGACATCACCGAGCCTGGAAACACCGAGCCTGGAAAAGTATCGGGCTGGAAAGTATCGAGCTCCTGAACGCTCGTTCAAGCTTAACGAGCGCTAGGGTAGCCCATCCGGTAGACGCGAGCAACGACGGACGGGAGCCTCCGCCGGCTGCGGAGACTCCCGTCGTTTCCTTGCCACCGGTGCCGTGGAGGGGCACCGGCTGTTACCCGACGCCTTCTGGCATCGGTCGGGTCGCGCCCGGGACCGGCACGACCCGGTCTTCCGCTAAGCGCCGCTGGTGTGCGGGCTTCAGCGCAGCTTGTTGAGCAGGCCCAAGTTGCCGACCCCGCCGACCTTCTCGGTCAGGCCCGAGACCGGCAGAGACTCGGTGGTACGGCCGCCGTCGGCCTTGGTGGCCGAACCGGTGGTCGGCTCCTCGGCCACGGGCTTTGCGGCAGTGGGCTTCTTGTAGCCGGGCTTGTTCCGGTCGTCCTTGACGCCGCCGTCAGCCTTGTTCTTGTCCTTGCTCTGGTCCTTGTCCTTGCTCTTGTCGTTCTTGTCCTTGTCGTTCTTGCGGTCGCTCTTGTTCTTGTCGTGGTCCACGCGATCGCAGTCCTTGCTGCTGTGACCGGGGCGGCCGTGGCCGTGATCGTGCCCCGGGAGGCCGTGGCCGTGATCGTGCCCCGGGAGGCCGTGGCCGTGATCGTGCCCCGGGCGGCCGTGGCCGTGATCGCCGAAGTCGCCGAGGATGCCGCCGAAGCTGCGGCTCCGGGTGCTGATCGAGCAGGCCGCAGCGGAGTGCGTCGAGCCGAGGGCGCCGAGCGAGTGTCCGCAGGCGCTGTTCCGAACGTCGGTCGGCGCGAAGAAACGGGTGCCGTTCAGGATGCCGTTCGCACGGCCGCCACGGTCGTCCCGGTGGCCCCGGCTACCCCGGTCGTCCCGGTGGCCCCGGCTACCCCGGTCGTCCCGGTGGCCCCGGCTACCCTGCTCGTCCCGGTGGCCCTGACTGGTCTCCCGCTTCCGGTTCTTCGTGCCGCTCTGGTGTCCCAGGTCGCCCCAGACGTCGTCGGCGCAGATCGCCTGCGAGGAGGGGCCACCAAGGAAAGCGAGCGAGCTTCCGCAGACGTTCGTCGGAGACTCGCCGGGCGCGTGGAGCAGGATGCCGTTACCGAGGCCGTTGTTACCGCCGGCGGCCTGCTGGACGGCGGCGTTCGCAGCGCCGGGGGCGAACAGCAGGGCGCCCGCGGCCAAGACGCCCACGCTCAGAGTCTTACGAACCCAAGTCTTCATTAAAGAGAAATGCCTTTCAACAATGTTTCGGGGGAGGTGACACTTATTCAATTGATGGATGTTCCGTAATTGCGCCTCCGGGCGCAGCGGTGCCCTGGCGCGTTTCTTTCCGCCTTGACCCCGCCGGTCGACCTGCGCCCGCCAGGCACTCGGTGCGGTGTGGGTGATTTCCGGCGTCGGCGATTCGCCGCTTGTTCGCAAGCGGTTGAGGAATCGGGACTGAACACGGACACCGAAGCCGGTGCCAGGCCGGTTCAGCGACCGACCGCCATCACTCAGTCAGGCGAGACGGTCGGCGCCTCGGCGTCCTGTCGCCGGGCCTCGACATCGAGCGCGATCGCCGGCTGATGGCGAGCCATCGTGTGGTTCGCGATCGCATCCGGCAGGATGGCCGCGGAACCACCCTCCACGGGATCCCGGACCCACTGGGCGGGGTACCGGTGACGTCCCCGAGGCGAGGAAGAGACCTCGCCGTGCTGGACCGGAACGACCGCGTCGAGGATGTCGCCCGCCAGATCGCGTTCGTGGTGTGCCGGTCCGGGGTTCTCCAGCGGCTGGTCGGCCACCTGCGGGAGACCGGTGATCGGCGAGTCGGCGTCCGCGCCCACGATGGAGCCGAGCAACGCGCCGTCCGGCCCGTCGGTTCGGTCCGCCGCCTGGCCGCAGCGCCAATGAGCAGCCAGGCCGCACCGGCCAGGCCACCGACAGCGAGAACACGCAAACCCCGCCGCAGAGCGGTAAGTCGCGTGCGGCCCTCCGATCGCCGCTCCGCCCCCTGGATGTGAGGCGGCAAGGGCGTGAAGGTACCGACGGGCGGCGACGGATACGCCGTGCGCGGCATGCGCTCGACCCCCGGTCGCGTCATGATTCGCCCCTCGTCGTGTCGGCCGAACCGGTAGGCACTTTTTGTCCGAACCGGCGATGTCGGCCACTCGTCATGGGTAACGAGACGACGGGAGCACGGTCACGCGAGCAAATAGGAAAAAACGGGCGCTGGTTAAGCCCGTTGAATTACACCAATCTGGTGCGCGGCCCGGCCCGCAGAACACCCGACGGGAGTGTGCGACCGAGCATTTCCTCGGCCATCGCGGCGGTCTCGATCAGGCGGTCAAGATCGATTCCGGTGTCTATTCCCATGTCATGCAGCATGTGAACGACTTCCTCGGTGGCCACGTTGCCCGAGGCCCCGGGCGCGTAGGGGCAGCCGCCGATTCCGCCGACACTCGCGTCGAACTCGCTCACCCCGAGCTCCAAAGCGGTCAGGATGTTCGCCAGCCCCGTACCCCTGGTGTTGTGGAAGTGCAGCAGGTCGGGACGGACGGCCGAGAGAAGATCGCGGACCCGGCGGGGAGTCGCCATGCCGGTCGTGTCGCCGAAGGCGATGCGGTCCGCGCCGTCGGCACGCACCCGCGCCACCATCGCCGCCACCCGGTCAGGGTTGATGTCGCCCTCGAACGGACAGCCGAAGCTGGTCGCGACGATCACCTCCACCGTCGCGCCGGCGTCCTGAATCAGCGGGATGAGCGAGGCGATGTCGTCGAGCGACTCCTCGGTCGAGCGGTTGAGATTGCGCCGGTTGTGCATGTCCGAAGCGGACACCACGACCTCGATCTCGCGGAAACCGGCAGCCAGCGCCCGCTGCGCACCCCGAGTGTTCGGGATCAGCGCCGAATAGCGGATCTCGGCGTGGCGGGTGACGCGCGCCCACACCTCGTCGGCGTCGGCCATCTGCGGAATCGCCCGCGGATGGACGAACGAGACCGCCTCGATGCGCCGTACGCCGGTCTCGCTCAGCGCGTCGATCAGGCGGACCTTGGCGTCGGTGGAGACCGGCTCCTCATTCTGCAGGCCGTCGCGGGGCGCGACCTCGCGGATGCTGATCATCGGCCGGTCGCCCTCATCCGCGCCACGATGCCGGTGTCGTAGTCGCCTGACAGGAACTCGTCGTTCTCGAGCAGCTCGGCGAAGAACGGCAGATTGTTCTTGGGGCCGGCGATCGCGAATCCGGCGACTGCGGCGCGGGCCTTGGCGATCGCGTCGTCCCGGTCGGCGCCGAGAATGATCAGTTTGGCCATCAGGGAGTCGTAGGACAGGCCGACCGTGGTGCCCTCGGAATAGCCGGAGTCGACCCGGATGCCGTCACCGGCCGGCTCGACCCAGGTGGTGACCTTGCCCGGGCCGGGCAGGAAACGCTTCGGGTCCTCGGCGTTGACGCGCAACTCGATGGCATGGCCGCTGGTCGTGACCGGAATGTCCACGTCGAGGCCGGCGGCGATCCGCAACTGCTGCTCGACCAGGTCGATGCCGTGGATCAGCTCGGTGATCGGGTGCTCGACCTGCAGGCGGGTGTTCATCTCGAGGAAGAAGAAGTCGCCGGTGGCCGGGTCAAGCAGGCACTCGACGGTGCCGGCGTTGCGGTAGCCGACCACCTCGCCGGCTTTGACCGCGGCGGCCAGGAATCGTTCGCGCAGCTCGGCGGAGACGGCCGGGCTCGGCGCCTCTTCCACGAGCTTCTGGTTGCGGCGCTGCACCGAGCACTCACGTTCGGAGAGGGCGATCACACGACCGTCGGCCAGACCGAGGATCTGCACCTCGACGTGACGTACCCGAGGGAAGTAGCGCTCGAGCAGCACCGCACCGTCGCCGAACATACGCTCGGCGAACGCGCGGACCTTGGCGAACTCTGTCCGCAGCGTGGCCTCGTCGTTCGCCACGGCCATGCCCATGCCGCCACCACCGGCTGCAGCCTTGACCATCACCGGATAACCGATGCCGACCACAGCCGCGACCGCCTCGTCGACGTCGTCGATCGGCTCCAGGGTGCCGGGCGCGACGGGAACGCCGGCCGCCGCCATGAGGTTGCGGGCGTTGATCTTGTCGCCCATCGCGGCGATCGCGTCAGCGCTGGGGCCGACCCAGATCAGGCCGTTGGCCTCGACCTGCCGGGCGAAGTCGGCGTTCTCGCTGAGAAAGCCGTAGCCGGGGTGGATGGCTCGGGCGCTGGTGGCTTTGGCCGCGGCCAGGATCGCCTCGGTGTTGCGGTAGCTCTGGGCCGGGTCGGCCGGGCCGACACAGATCGCCTCGTCGGCCTCGATGACGAACGGCATGCCTTCGTCGGCGTCGGAGTAGACCGCGATCGTGCGGATGCCGAGCCGCCGAGCGGTACGGATGATTCGGCGGGCGATCTCGCCCCGGTTGGCGACGAGCAACGAGTCGATCATCGTTGACCTTTTCTCGGTGGGCCGCCCGATCGGGGCGGTCTGGGTATCGCGCCCGGGGGTATGGGCGCCTTTCTAGTGCCCGGTCAACGCGTGCATGGTGGCCTCGCGTAGCAGGGCGGCCCGGCGGCGACGGTCGACCTCGCCGCCGAGGAACGGGGTCGAGTTCATCAAACCGAAAGCCGAGTGGGCGAGCACGCGTGCCTCAGGAGCGTTGAGCTCGGGCCGCAACGTGGCCAGCACGCCCACCCATTCCTCGACATAGAGGCGTTGGAGCCGACGGATCTGGCGGCGCGGCTCCTCGGGCAAGCGGTCGAGCTCGTGCAGGTGCAGAGCGATGACGGCCGGGTTGGCCAGGGCGAATTCGACGTGGAAGTCGATCAGGTCGGCGAGCGCGGCGCTGGCGTCCTCGGGGTGCTCCGCGACGCGGGCCTTACCGCCGTGCAGCAGGCGCTCGCTCACCGGGATCAGCGCGGCCACCAGCATCGCCTCCTTGCCGGCGAAGTGGTGGTAAAGCGCTGGCCCGGTCACGCCCGCGGCGGAGCCGATGTCGTCCATCGAAACACCGTGATAGCCACGAGCCGCGAAGAGACCGACCGCGATCTCGAGAATCTCGTCGCGACGGGACCGCCGTCGGGGCGCGGGCGGGCCCAGGCGCTGCTGCTGATCAACCGTTGTCACGAGGTCACTCTAACCCTCTGTCAAACCTCTGCCTTAACGGGCGTTCAGGATGTGGAACGTCCCGCTGTGGCGGCCAACGCCTCGCCGTGGACCCGGACCGCGACCTCGCGACTCGGCGCGTCGTCGGGCATGCGCTTGAGCAGCGCCCGCAGCAATGCCTCGGCCTCGGTCGCCGAGCCGGAGCGCAGCAACGCCTCGCCCAGCATCCCCTCGATGCGGTCGGCCTGCTCGGTCGCGCCGATCGCGGCCAGCCGCTCGGGTGCACCGCGCAGATGCGGCAACGCCTCGGAGTAGCGCCCCCGGGACATCAACAGGTTACCGGCTTCGAAGGCGGTCATCGAGTGTTGGAAGACGGCATTCGGCTCGGCCGCCAGTTCGGCGGGGAGCGCGTCGAACTTCTCGCCGATGAGCCGGACGACCTCTTCACCCCGCTCGGGCTGGTCGGCGTAGTGGAGCGCGCCCACCGAGCGGCGCAGGACGCGCAACTCGCCGACCAGATCGCCGGCCTCGTGCATCGCGGACGCCGCAGCCCGGAACGTCTCGGCCGCCTCGGCATCGCGATCGAGGTCGAAGAGCAAGCCGGCGGCGTCCTCGGCGATCTGGCCACGGCCGGCGGGATTGTCGGCCAGGCGCTCGATCAGGGTGCGATAGAGAGTGAGGGCGCCGTTCTTGTCGCCGATCG